>Ga0129311_1000936_pt1 | contig 22720 bp, 19 predicted proteins | sample Go1ome_FD_94435 | JGI IMG/M metagenome (GOLD analysis project Ga0129311, IMG submission 94435) | Western lowland gorrila individual fecal microbial communities from Wisconsin, USA - Go1022B metagenome | ecosystem: Host-associated > Mammals > Digestive system > Large intestine > Fecal | place... | reverse complement strand
GCTCTTCATAGGTTTCCCGTCGAATTTCCATGGTGATCGTTGGGCGCATAAACAGCCCTCCCTGTACGGCTTGTCGAATTCTGCTTACACGGCGTCGGCTTCGTCCGTGCGCAGAACCAGCATGTCAGAAACCTTGTCCCTTCTGGAAACGCAGACGCGAATATCGCCGCCGACGTCAAATCCTGCCGCCGAAAGCGCACCGCATACCGTATTATATGCCAGTTCCGGTAAATTATTGTCAGTAGAAAGATGAGAAAGAAAGACGGCTTTCGTGCCCCGCGCCGCCAATTCGCACAGCGCGTGCGCACAGTCCTCGTTGTTGAGGTGTCCGTTGCGGCTGAGGATGCGGCGCTTGAGTTTCAGCGGATACGGACCGCGCTGAACCATTTCGACATCGTGGTTCGCTTCAAGAACCAGCGCCTGACAGCCGGAAACGGCGTCCATCCATTCGTCCGTGATATGCCCGATATCCGTTGCGACGCCGCATTTCAGCCCCTGCGCGTTCAGAGAAAAGCCGACGGGGTCGTTGGCGTCGTGCGGAATATGGAAGGGACTGATATCCACGCCGCCGATATAAAAATTCTCTCCGGTGACGAACGTGCGCACGCAGCGCTGGGGAATGCCGCTTTCCTTTTGCAGGATGCCGTCCCATGTGCCTTCGTTGGCATAGACGGGCAGACCGTAGCGGCGGCAAAGCACGCCCAGACCGCGAATGTGATCGACATGCTCATGGGTGACGAGAATCGCGTCGATCTTGCTGATATCCACGCCGATTTCGCGAAGGTTGGCTTCTACGCGTGTTGCGCTTACGCCGGCATCCACCAAAATGCGAACACCGCCGCATGAGATATAAACGCTGTTTCCCGATGAACCGGAAAACAGCGGGCAAAGTGTCAGCTGCATGGCTTTACAAATTCCTCTCTATCCGTTACAATCCATATCAGTATTATAGCGCAACCCTCGCGCCGCGTAAAGGAGAAAGCCATGAACAATTATCGTCTCTGGGGCAGAATCATCAATCATCACCGCATCGAGAAGAGCGAAACCGTGGATATCATCGACGGGGATATCGAATCCGCGTTTTTGGAGATTTGCCGCCGGTTTGACGTACAGCGTCCGCTTCAGCTGCCCAAGCACAACCGCGAATTTGAAAAATTCGGGCGCACATTTTACAGCAAAGAGCATTTTACGGAGCCGATTGCCTTTCAAAAGCTGGAAATTGAGCTGCTGACGCCGGATGGAGAGAAAAAGAGCAGCGGACAGAGAACGCCGCTGATGGACGCATGAGCACGCCGGTCACGGGGCGCTTTGCGCCCACGCCGAGCGGACGGCTGCATCTGGGCAACCTGCTCTGTGCGCTGCTGGCGTATCTGTCTGCCCGGCACGCGGGCGGGCGTTTCCTGCTGAGGATCGAGGATTTGGATGCGCCGCGGTGCCCGAAACGCCTGTGCGATGCGGCGATTCAGGATTTGGCATGGCTGGGCATCACCTGGGATGAGCCGCCGCTTTTTCAGAGCGAACGCGGGGAAGTCTATCAGCGGTACGCCCGTCAGCTTGAGCAAAAAGGGCTGCTTTATCCCTGCTTCTGCACGCGTGCGCAGCTTCACGCCGCCGTCGCACCCAATCGCGGCGACGACAACCCGGTTTATGCGGGAACGTGTGCGCATTTGTCGCCGGAAGAGATTGCGGAGCGCATGAAGACGCGCCGTCCGGCGATACGCCTGCGCGTTCCGGATGAAACGATCTCGATTTGGGATCGCCAATACGGGGAATACAGCGAATATATGCCGCGTGACTGCGGGGATTTCATCATCCGCCGTTCGGACGGGCTTTTCGGCTATCAGCTGGCGGTGGTCGTAGACGACGCGCTCAGCGGGGTGAACGAGGTCGTCAGGGGGCATGACATTCTCGCTTCCACGCCGAGGCAGGTCTATATTCAGCGCGTGCTGGGCTTTGATACGCCGTCGTATATCCATATCCCGCTGCTGGAGGATGCGGACGGGCGGCGGCTCGCCAAGCGCGACAGGGATATGGACTTGACCAGTTTGGCGAAACGCTTTTCACGCGAGGATATTTTGGGCATGCTGGCATACAGCGCGGGGATTCTGGAAGAAGAACGCCCCGCGGCGATGGATGAGCTGATTGACGTTTTTGATTGGAAAAACGTGAAAAAAGAGGATATCCGTTTAGGCAGGGCAATAGGGTAATGCTTGGGCGGCAGCCTGATGCACCCTTTTATGAAAAAATGAATAAAAACCGTCTTTTCCGCGCAGACTTCCTGTCGGAAAGGAGTGGATGACATGGATCGTCTTTCTTTGCTGCTGGTGATTATCGGCGCAATCAACTGGGGGCTGGTGGGGCTGTTTCAATTCGACCTGATTGCCTTCCTCTTCGGCGGTCAGGCGGCGCTGGTTTCCCGCGTGCTGTATACGATTGTCGGCGCGGCAGGGCTGTGGAGCATCTCCCTGCTCTTCACCGGGCATGAGCGTGCGCCCGACCACGCGGCGGCGGACGCGTAAACGCCCCGGTTTAAACGAAGAATGAATTGCCCCGTGCGGAAAGGCGAATCTTTTTTCCGTGCGGGGTAAAATTTTACTCAAATAACAAACGATTGCCCCTGTCCGAACAGTTTCCGATGGTGTATAATAGAAACACATGCTGTTATAGATGGGAGGAAGTGTCTTGAACGCGATTGGGGAACAGATATCCGCGATCCTGTGGAACATATTCAACAGACCGCGCCTCATCGACCTGATTGATATCCTGCTGCTGACCATCATCATATACGAATTGCTCGTAAATGTCCGTCAGACCCGCGTATCCCAGATGCTCAAGGGCATCCTGATTCTGCTCGCCGCAACATGGCTGAGCGATATATTGGGTATGCGCACGATTCATGCGCTGCTTTCGTGGATGATTAATGCGGGACCCGTGCTGCTGATCGTGCTGTTTCAGTCGGAGATACGCCGCATTCTGGAAGAGCTGGGCAACAACTCCGTGTTTGACAGCTCGGCGCTGTCGATGCGGGAGGGCAACACCGAGCTGATTATCGATGAGATGATCCTCGCGCTGGAGCATATGTCGCGCCGCAAGGTGGGTGCGCTGATCGTCGTTGAGAACAAAATTCACCTCAACGACGTCATCGCGACCGGCACGCGGGTGGACGGCATCATCTCTCAGCCGCTGATTGAGAACATCTTCGAGCCGAACACGCCGCTGCATGACGGCGCGGTCGTCATTCGCGGGGATCGCGTCGTTTCGGCGGCGTGCCTGCTGCGGCTGTCGGATACGACGGGCGTGGGACGCGATTTGGGTACGCGCCATCGCGCAGGTCTGGGCGTGAGCGAGATTTCCGACGCGACGGTGTTCATCGTTTCGGAGGAAACGGGCATCATCTCCATGGCGGAGGGCGGCAGGCTTGTGCGCCATCTGGATGAGGCGTCCCTGCGGCAGATTCTGCATGGGCTGTATGACACGGAACAGGAAAGGGATCTGCGTGCATCTCTGCTCCATTTTAAGCAAAGGAGGAAGGGCACTCATGATGAACAGCAGACCGACAAGAAAGCCTGAGAACCGGGGCCCGTTCCTCAAACTGCGCAAGATGGTCGCGAAGATCATCAGCGGCAAGCCGTTTCTGATTGTGGCGTCGCTGCTGGCGGCGATCATCTGCTGGAGCGCGTTGGTCGCTTCGGATGGCACGCTGACGCGGCAGAAGGTCTTCGCAAACGTGGCGGTCAGCGTGACGGGTGAAGCGACGCTCAAGAGCCGCGGCTATATCGTCATGGATGACATCACCGAACTCGTTCCGGCGGTCAAGATGACGGTCGAAGTGACGCAGGCAAACTACAACCGCGTCAGCGGCACGGCTTATAACCCGCATTTTGATCTTTCCCAGATCAAGAACGAGGGAAAAAACGAGCTGAGCATCACCTATTCTTCTCAAATCTACGGCCCGGTCGTTTCCTGTGAGCCGTCTACCGTCACGGTGAATGTCGAGCGTTATATCACCCGGCGCGTTCCGGTCGTGCTGGAAATGACAGGCGTCATGCCCGAGGGGCTGTATCTGGACAGCTACAAGACCGACCCGACGACGCTGTCGATCTCCGGCCCGCAGTCGCTGGTTTCCAGCGTGGCGCGTGTTGTGGCGCGGCTGGATCAGTCCACGCTGAGTGAAACGCGGATGGCGGACAAAACCGCGCTGAATATCGAGCTTCAGGATTCAAACGGAAACGCCATCGTTTCTGACAAGCTGGAAGTGACCAACCAATCCGTCATCACCAGCTCGGTAACGGTTGAAACGGAACTGGTGCCGATGAAAAAGGTTCCGCTTCGGGCGAGCGCGTTTGTTGCGGGTGAGCCGGCGGAGGGCTATGAGCTGACCGGCATTGAGCTGGCGGAGGAAACCGTGCCCGTCGCCGCACGTCGGGAAGTTCTTGACGCGCTGACGGAGCTGACGACCGATTCGCCGCTGGATATCTCCGGCGCAACGGACGATGTCAGCGGCTATGTCCGCCTGCGCCGCCAGACGGGCGTTGAAAATACGCTGCCGACCGAGATCGGCGTGACGGCGCATATTGCGGAAAAGCAGATCGAGCGAACGATTCGCCAGGTGCCGATTCAGATCGAAGGTTTGGCGGATGACAAGACCGCGAAAGCCGAGCTGGGCAAGACGACCATTCAGCTGACGGGCGGATACGGTTTTATCAGCGCGTTGTCTGCGGAGAAAATCCAGCTGTTTGTCGATGTTTCCGGGCTGGAAGCGGGAACGTACAGCCTGCCGATTCAGGTTCATATCGACAATGCGCCGGAATTCACCTGCGCACTGGCGTCGCCGCAAATTTCGGTGGTCATTCGGAATCAGTAAGTTTCATGATGCAGCCGGCATTTAGCCGATTGATTCGGCGCAGGCTGCTTTCCGGTCGTCCATCGCGACCGGATCAGACTGTGGACAAAAAGCTATTTTCCCCCGAAGGGGGGGAGAATAGTCCTTTCCGCAAATGAAAGAATAGCTGAATTTCTTGATTTTGCTATTCAATCCAAGTTTGCTTATGTCAACAAGCTGTTCCGGTCGTCCATCACGACCGGATTTTTGTTTAGATGCCAAATCAAACGACGGCGCGAAGAGAAGACGGGGTTTGCGCCCGAAAGGGATGGCTTTAGATCGGCGGCATGCATCGATTCATCGCTTCGCCTTTTGACTGTCATCAAGTCTGTACGGAAAGATCTACATCACAAATTTGGAGGCAACATGGGAACACTCGCGGATTCGCTGTTTAACGTACTGATGAGCTGGGTGCGTGCGCTGGTCAATTCGATCTGGGCGCTGTTTACCACGGATCATATGACGCTGCTGGAATTCCTGGGCAAAAACTGGGTGATGCTCGTGGTCATCATGCTTGCGGCGGGGCTTGTGATCGATTGGCTGGTGTGGCTGGTTCGCTGGAAGCCCTATCATCTCTGGGCACGCCGCGTGCGCCGTTTTCTGCATCTGCCCTCCCCGGAAGAAGAGGAGGAAGAGGAGCGGAAGCAGCGCAAAAAAGCGAAGCGCCAGCCGAGTATGCCTGTTGAAGAAGAACAGTGGGATGAGCCGGAAGAGGAACAGTGGCTTCCGCTGGAACAGCCGCGGCTGGATGCGCAGCAGGAGCGGGAGGTCATGCGTCAGGCGGAAAGCGTTCCGGATGCCGAACTGGGTGCGTATCCGGGCATGAAATACGGTGCGCAGGCGGCGCCGCGTGAGAGCATGGAAAGCACGCAGCGCTATGCTGCCGTACACAGCGAAGGTCCGGGCGCAGCAGAGGTTGAGCGGCGCAAGGCGGAGATTGCCGCGTGGCAATTGCAGATGCAGGAGGAAGCGCGGCAGAAAGCCGAAGCCGAACGCGCCACAAGGGAAGAAGAGCAGCGCCGAATCGCCGCGCAGAAAGCCTACGAAGAAGAACAGCGCCGAATCGCCACGCAGAAAGCCTACGAAGAGGAGCAGCGCCGAATCGCCGCGCAGAAAGCTTACGAAGAAGAGCAGCGCCGAATCGCCGCGCAGAAAGCCTATGAAGACGAACAGGCGCGGCTTGCTCAGGAAGAATATCAGCGGCAGATGGCTGAATACGAACGGCAGAAGGCGCAGTATGAGCAGGATATGGCGCGTTATCGTCAGGAAAAAGCGGCGTATGACGCGCAAATGGCACAGCAGAGTCAGCAGAATGCAGCGGAAACGCCTTCCGCACGCCGCCGCCGCGCTCCCCAGCGCCCGATGACGTACAGCGATTATGTTTCCGGAGAAACGGTCGAGAACCTGCCCGATCCGCCCCGCTGGCCGCAGGTGCAGCAGGCGGCAGAGCAGACCAGAGCGACGGCGGAAAAGTCCGCGAAATCGAAAAAGCAGGGCGGACTGATGGGACGCATGGCGAAGCTCATCGAGGAAGAGGATGAGAACGATGTTTCCGGCATCGCGTCGCTTCCGCCGCGTGTGAATGTTCACGATGCGTATCGTCCTGCCAAAACGCCGCAGAAAACGGGGAAACGGAATCGGTGACAACCATGATGGATGCGGGAAAACAGATCCTGCCCATGATAACCGCCGCAGCGTCCATGTTGCTCATGGGCGTATGCGGCGTTCAATTATGGTTCAGACTGACCCGCCTGATGCGCGGGCAGGAAACGGCAGACGGGTTGACGAAAGAACAAAGTTCAATTCCTCTGCGTCAGATGGCGTGGGCGGCGGGCATCGCGCTGCTCAGCCGGTTGGCTGCCATGCTGCTGGCATATGGCTTTTACCGCGTGCTGGATGTGGGTGAATTGTCCTTTGCCGATTCGTTTGAGCAGCTTTGGCTGCATTGGGACACGCGCCACTATATCGGCATCGCGCAGGACGGCTACACCGCCGTCGGCGACGAGCGGCTCAGGCTGGTGTTCTTTCCGCTGTATCCGCTGCTGATGCGTCTGGTTTCGCCGCTGACGGGCGGAAATCTGTTTGCGGCAGGGACGGCGGTTTCGCTGGTCTGCTCGGCGGCAGCGGCGGCATTGCTCTATGATTTGGTGCAGATGCAGCTCGGCGAGCGGGGCGGATGGCTGGCGGTCGCCTATTTTCTACTGAACCCGCTGAGCGTCTTTTTGGGATGCGTATATACGGAAGCGCTGTTCATCTGCCTGACGCTGGCGGCGGTCTGTCTGCTTCGGCGCGGGCATCCGTGGGCGGCGGCGCTGTGCGGCATGCTCAGTGCGCTGACGCGCATGCCGGGCGTCGTCGTTTCGGGGTTGTTCATCATCGCGTTCCTTGCCAGAATACCGCGGGAAGGCGTGAAGGCGAAACCACTGTTTGCCTGCGTGGGTCAGGTTCTGCTGGTTTTTTGCGGTCTGTTCATCTACTGGGCAATCAACTGGGTGGTCACAGGCGACCCGATGATGTACCTGACCTATCAAAGGGAAAACTGGTATCAGGAGGCGGGCACATTCTGGCAATCCGCCGGGCAGACGATGTACTACATTCTTTCGACGTTCGGCGAGGATGATTGGCTGTTCACATGGGTGTTTCAGGGGCTGGCGATGGCATATATGTATACCATGCTGGCGTTTGAGCAGAAAAAGCTCCCGTTTGATCTGGCGGCGTACAGCTTTGTCTATGTCGCGGTTGTGCTTTCGCCGACGTGGCTGCTTTCCGGCGCACGGTATCTGTATGCGCTCTGCGCCCTGCCGCTGATGCAGGCGAGTGCATTCCGAAAAAAGGATGCGCATGTGATCATGCTGTGCATCAGCGGGGCGCTGCTGTTGTGGTTTATATTCGGATATACGATTGCGATTCTGGTATTTTAGAGAGGTTTTTATTGAGATGAAAGAACACAGAAAAACCGTGCGCAGGCTCGTCATTGCGCTTGCCGTGATTGCGGCGCTGGCGGGATGCGGCTATGCGCTCTGGAAAACGGGCGTCTTTGAACGCATCAACTCGGTGGAAGAGCTGCGCGAGGTCATTTCCGGCGCGGGCGCATGGGCGGGCGTCGTGTACTTCTTCTTACAGATGATGACGGTCATCGTCGCGCCGATTCCGAGCAACATTTCGATGATGGCGGGCGCGTTGGCGCTGGGATTTTGGAAAGCGATGATTTTAGGCGTGCTGGCGGTGGTTGCCGGTTCGATGATCGTTTTTCTGGCGGCGCGTGCGCTGGGGCGGAACGCGATTCAGCGGTTTCTGGACAAAGGCGTGATGGACAAGTATCTGCCGGTCATCGAGGAGAAGCAGGACATGTTTCTCTTTCTGACGATGCTGTTTCCGTTTTTTCCGGACGATGCGCTGTGCATGCTGGCGGGGCTGACGAATATCTCGCTGGGGCGGTTTACGGCGATCATGGTACTGGCGCGTCCGTGGGGGTTGATTGTTGCGGCGCTGCTGGGAAGCGGTTCGCTGAGCCTGCCAATCTGGGCATGGGTAATTCTGGGCGCGGTCGGCGTCTGCATCTTCTATTTTGCGCTGAAGTACAGCAGCGAAATCGAAGACAAGCTCTTTACGTTTGTGCGGAAGGTAACGAAGAGAAAGTGACGGAGGTGGGGGACGTTGAGGGCTCTGCCCTCAAGCTCCCGGCAGGGAACTGAGTTCTCTGCACCCTTCACTACGCTATCGCTTCGCGATAGCTGGGGGAAAATGGAATATGACTTTAAGCCGCCGCGAAGCGGAGATGGGGTTTGGGGATGAAATCCCCAAGCAGGGTATGGGGTGGCAACACATGGTAACTCCCGTTCCCCCTTCGCATACGCTTTCCCTGATTTAAGAAAGGAGTCCTTTCCATGCTGCATGTCATCTGCCTGAACCCTGCCATCGACAAAATATACCGCATTCCCGATTTTGCGGCGGGGGAGGACTACCCCGGGCAGAAGCCCGAAATGCGCGTCGGCGGCAAGGGCGTAAACGTCGCCCGGGTGCTCAGTCAGCTGGGTGCGCCGGTTCATCTCTACGGCTTTTTGGGCGAAGGCGGCGACATCATCCGCAAAGAGATGGAGAAACGCTGTGTCTGTTCGTTTTTCGATGTGTCGGGCGCGTGCAGGACGACGGTAAACATCATCGACCCGAAATCCGGACGGGAAACGGTCATCACGGAAGCGGGGCCGCAGGTCAGCGAAAACGATGTGCGCGAGCTGATGCTTGAATTGAGCGACCGCGTTCAGCCGGGGGACATCGTTGCGGCAAGCGGCTCGATCATCGCGGGCGCACCGTCGGATATTTACGCGCAGATCAGCCGAATCTGCGAGGAAATCGGCGCAAAGTGTGCGCTTGACTGCAATACGTCGGCACTGAAAAGCTCGCTTTCGGGCGATGTCCGCTACATTTTGGGTAAGCCGAACGAGCGGGAACTCTGTGCGCTGCTCCAAAGAGAGCGGACAAAGGACGTCCATGCGCTGGCGGAAATGGCGCGGGAACTGATGCCGCCGTATGAGATGCTGCTGGTGTCCATGGGCGCGGAGGGCGGCATTTTGGTCACCCGGGAGGAAGTTTATGCGGCGCATATACCGCCGCTTGACGTTGTTTCAACGGTCGGCAGCGGGGACGCGGCGTTCGCCGGGGCGCTCTTTGCGCTGGAAAAGGGAATGGACAAACGGCTTGTCCTGCAAACCGCCATGAGCTGTGGGGCAATAAATGCAAAAATTGGCGGAAATGGCGGCATTGTTTTGCAGGAATTTCGGAATGAGGCGTCGAAAATATGCGTTATCCCCGTTTAAGGGGCAGTCGGAAGACGCTCGTCAGATTTTTTTTGTAATTCGATCATCCAAAACCGTCGGTATGATTGACAATGACAAAAAAACAGTGTATAGTAAGTATGTTTAACCAGATTCGTGGCTGCATACGCATATACATGAACCTTGGCGGGTTCAGGTTTGATATTTTGTCGCAGGGATGCGCAGAATATAATATTTTGCAGGGAGGAACTTAACCATGAAGAAGCTTCTTTCTATGCTTCTGGCAGGCGCCATGCTCGTTTCTTCGACCGCTATGGCTTTTGCCGAAAGCACGGGCGCGGCGGAAAAGGGAACCATTATCTATGGCTCTTCCACCGAAATCGGCGGCGACTTCGCCCCCAGCTCCTGGTGGACGAACAACGCGACTGACAAGCTCATCCGTGACCTGACCAATGACTACGCCATCACCGTCACCAATCAGGGCGGCGAGTACGTTGTCAACGACACGGTCTGCAAGGATCTGACTTCCGTGGTCAACGATGACGGCAGCAAGACCTTCACCGTTACCATCAACGAGGGTCTGACCTACAACAACGGCGAAGCGATCACCGCGAAGGACTATGTCTGGAGCCTCGTATTCTCCTGCTCTCAGGTCGCGATGGATACCGGCGCGAAGCTGACCGGCTATCTGACCTATGTCGGCGGTCAGGAATACTTTGACGGCAAAGCGACCGCGGTTTCCGGCGTGCGCCTCATCGACGATTACACCTACTCCGTGACCATCATTCCGGACAAGATCCCGTACTTCTACGATCTGGCTTACGTCGGCGACATCCCGCTGTCCATCAAGTATTGGCTGGGCGATGCGGTTGAAGTTAAGGACGACGGCGAAGGCTGCTACATCGCCGGCGACTTCACCAAGGAAGGCATCGAGAAGCAGCTGGAGTACGCCCGCTTCAACGCTGGTGAAGACCGCGTTTCTGCCGGCCCGTACAACCTGGTTGCGTTCGACAAGGGCTCCCTGCAGGCGACCCTGACCATCAACCCGAACTACGCGGGCAACTTCGAGGGTCAGAAGCCGAGCATCGAAAAGATCGTCGTCACCAAGACCGAAGACGCGACTTGGGCTGACGCTCTGAAGACCGGTGCTTTCAACTTCTATGATACCGTCACCGACGGCACCCAGATCATGACTGCTCTGGATATCATCGAAGAAGGCGGCTTTGACTACGTCCAGTTCGACCGTGCCGGCTACGGCATGCTGAACTTCCAGTGCGACTTCGGACCGACTCAGTTCGAGGCTGTCCGTCACGCGGTTGCGCTGCTGCTTGACCGCAACGAGTTTGCGAACACCTTCTGCCAGGGCTGGGGCGGCGTCGTCAACGGCATGTATGGCACGGGTCTGTGGCAGTATCAGGAGGCTGAGGAGTGGCTGGAAGCGACCCTCAATCCGTATTCCTACGATCCGGAAGCGGCTGTCGAAGAGCTGAAGGCTGACGGCTGGGTTTACAACGCCGACGGCAGCGACTATGTCGATGGCTCCGGCGAAATCCGCTACAAGAAGGTTACTCCGGTTGAAGCCGGCACCTACGCGCACAACGTGACCCTCGCCGACGGCACCATCCTGATGCCGCTGATCATCGAATGGTCTTCTTCCGAGAACAACCCGGTTTCCGAGCTGCTCAACGTCATGCTGGCTCAGGGCGAGCAGACCGCGAACGCGGGCATGAAGATCAACCAGAACGTGATGACCTTCACCGAGCTGCTCAACTACTACTACCGCGATGCTTCTCAGGGCGACAAGTACGCCGTCCCGACCTACGGCATGTTCAACCTGGCTTCCAACTTCAACCCGGCGTACGACCAGTCCTATGAGTGGACGCTCGATCCGGCGATGGTCGCTCAGGGCTACAACCTGAACCGTCTGTACAACGAGACGATGGACGCGCTCTCCATGAACATGGTATACGGCGTGGATTCCGACAACACCTCCCTGTACATGACCTACTGGAAGGGCTTCCAGATGCTTTGGAACGAGCTGCTCCCGCAGGTTCCGCTCTACTCCAACATCTACATCACGGTTTATCCGGATTGGCTCGAAAACTACACTCAGGATTCCTTCTGGGATTTCCAGCAGGCGATTCTCTACGCGACCGTTGCTGAGTAATCTCGCTTCGTAAGCAAAACAGGGGGCGGGCGTTCTGCCCGACCCCTTTTTCTTTAATTTTTGAAAATAATCGTCCTGATAAGGACAAGCGCCCTGCCCTTGGCGTGCAAAGAGGGGTGCAAAGGGCAAAGCACTTGTCCTGTGGATGAATTTCATATACATGGCGGAAACCGTGAAGAGGAGAACCGTCGAAGACAATACCAAATAGAGAGGATGGATGAGATGGGCAAATATATTGCCAAGCGTATCGGATATATGGCGCTTGTGTTTCTCATCGTTTCGTTTTTGATGTACTCGCTGTACAACCTGATTCCAACCGACCCTGCCCGCGCCGAACTGGAAGCGCAGAAGCAGAGCCTCAAGCCGGCGGAATATGAGCAGTTGTATCAGGAGCTGCGTGCGAAGATGGGTCTTGATGATCCGCTGGTCGTGCGCTATATGCGCTGGATGGGTCTGTGGCCGGATGTCGGGGACAACTCGAATTTCAACGGACTGCTTCAGGGCAACTTCGGTTATTCCCAGTTCTACAAGCAGGACGTCATCAAGGTCATCTCCGTCCCGATGCAGAACACGATCTTTATCAATATTTTCTCCACGATTCTGGCATTGGGCATCACCATTCCGCTGGGCATTTTCTGCGCCGTTCACAAGGGCAAAAAGGTGGATAACACGGTGCAGGTCGTCACGATGCTGGGTTACAGCCTGCCGATTTACATCATCGCGCTGATTTTCATGTTCTTCTTCTGCGTTCTCTGGCGCATCTTCCCGATTTCCGGCACGAAGACGGCGGGCGCGATTTACGCGACCAAGTGGGATGAGTTTGTGGATATGCTTTACCACATTGCTCTGCCGACTATCGTCATGACGTTCGCCTCTCTGGGCGGCATGACCCGCTATGTCCGTTCCGCGATGATCGATGCGCTGAGCATGGATTACATCCGCACGGCGCGTGCCAAGGGTCTTAAAGAGAAGGTCGTCATCTACTCCCACGCGTGGCGCAACGCGCTGCTGCCGATCATCACCTCGATCATCGGCTGGTTTATCAGCATTTTCTCCGGCTCGGTCATCATCGAGAACACGTTCTCCCTGAACGGCATGGGCAAGCTCTACTGGGCGGGTCTGAGCAACCTCGACTTCGAGCTGGTTCTGGCGATTCAGATGTTCTATACCATCGTTGCGCTGGTCGGCTCGCTGATTATGGATATCAGCTACGGTCTGGTCGATCCGCGTGTCCGCGTGGACAAGTAAGGAGGAAGAACAATGAGCGATAAGAAAAAAGAATTCTTCCTCGTGCGCTGGTTCAAGCGGTGCTTCCTGGGAAGCCGTCCCGAGCTTTCTACGGAGGAAGAAGAAAAGATTCAGACCCCCATGCGTGCGATGGTTTCAAACTTTACCCATCGTCCGCTGGCGATGATCGGTCTGGTTGTGTTCCTTGCGATTTTCGTATTCGTCATGGTCGGCCCGCGCATCTGGGTGCTTGACCTTTCCGAGCAGGACAGCACGCTGACCAACCTGCCGCCTTCCAGCAACATGATGGATGTGCCGAAAGCGCTGCTGGACAACGGTGTCAAGGATATTTCCTCCGGCAATACCTATGGCATCGGCGTTGACAACAAGGGCGAAATCTATACTTGGGGTCATACCCGCATCACGGATAAGATTGACGTTGCGAACATTCCGGACGAAGTCAAGACGGCTGACCTGACGCAGATCGCCGCCGGTACGGACCATATCGTCGCGGTGGACGCGGACGGCAAGGTCTATGTCTGGGGCAACACGCGACTCCAGCAGGATAAGTTCTCCAACGACATGAAGAAGGCGATGGACAAGGGCGGCGAAGACTGGGATATCATCCAGCTCGAAGCCAGCAACCAGTTCTCCGCTATCGTCTGCTCGGACGGCAACCTCTATCTCTGGGGCAACGGCAACATGGCGGACATCAAGCTCCGCAGCAAGTATCAGGGCAAAATCGCCAAGGTCGCGCTGACCGACAACGAATACATCGCCCTGCTGACGGACGGCACCGTCGCTTATACCGGCAACAAAGACAAGACCTCTCCGTTTGCCAAGATTCCGGCAGGACTCAAGGGCAAGAAGGTCGTCGATATCGCCGCCACGAGCAAATCCGTTGCGGCGATCACCGAGGACGGCGAGGTCTACATCTGGGGCAACGCCGTGAAGGGCGAAGCCAATGTGCCGGCGCTTGAATCCAAGATTGTTCACATCTACGGCGGTCGTTATCATTACACCGCGCTGCTGGAAAACGGCGATCTGGTTTCCTGGGGCAACAACAAGTACGGTCAGATCAATGTGCCGGAGAAGGCGCAGAGCGCGGACAACATCGAAAAGATCTTCGTTTCCAGCTATCAGAACTATGCGCTGGCGGGCGACGGCACGATGTATACCTGGGGTCTGAAGGGCTTCACGCTCGGCACGGATAGCCTTGGACGCGACATGCTGACCCGTATCGTCAACGGCGGCAGGGTCACCATGACCGTCGGCGCAATCTCGGTCGTCATCGCGACCATCCTCGGCATCATCTTCGGCGGACTTGCCGGCTACTTCGGCGGCAGGCTCGATATCCTCATCATGCGTATCGCGGAGATTGTCGGCGGTCTGCCGTTCATCCCGTTCGCCATGATCCTCTCCGCTGTTATCGGCACGAGGCTGGATCCGACGCAGAGAATGTACCTCATCATGGTCGTTCTGGGCATACTGAGCTGGGTTCCGACCTGCCGTCTCGTGCGTGCGCAGATTTTGGCGCAGCGCGAAATGGAGTACGTCACCGCAGCGAAGGCGATGGGCATCCGCGAATACACCATCGTATTCCGCCACATTCTGCCCAACGTCGTCAGCCTGCTGATCGTTTCCATGACGCTGGACTTTGCAACCTGCATGCTGACCGAATCGACGCTGTCTTACCTCGGCTTCGGCATTCCGCTGCCGACCCCGACGTGGGGCAACCTGCTCAACGGCGCGAACAACTCCATCGTCATCCAGCAGTATTGGTGGCAGTGGGTGTTCCCGGCGGCGATTTTCGGCATCTGCACCATTTGTATCAACCTGATTGGCGACGGTCTGCGCGATGCGCTCGACCCGAAGGCACTCGAACGTTAAGTAAGGAGGGGAAGAATTATGGCACTGCTTGAAATGCAAGATTTGAAAACATTCTTCACCACCAAACGCGGCGTCGTCAAGGCGGTGAACGGTGTATCCTATAAAGTTGAAGCGGGCAGAACGCTCGGCGTCGTCGGCGAGTCCGGCTCCGGCAAGAGCGTTTCCGCGATGAGCATGCTCCAGCTGCTGGACGGCAACGGCTATATTGCCGGCGGCAGCATCATGTTTGACGGAAAAGACCTGACGAAGATGCCCCTGTCCGAGATGCAGAAGATTCGCGGCAACGCGATTTCCGTCATCTTCCAGGAGCCGATGACCAGCCTGAACCCGGTGTTCACCATCGAACGCCAGGTTTCCGAGCCGTTCATCATCCATCAGGGACTGAGCAAGGAAGAAGCCAAGAAGAAAGTGGTCGAGATGCTGGCGGACGTCAAGATTCCGAATCCGGAAGTCGTCGCCAAGCAGTATCCGCACCAGCTCTCCGGCGGCATGCGTCAGCGCGTGATGATCGCTATGGCGCTTGCCTGTAAGCCGAAGCTGCTCATCGCGGACGAACCGACCACCGCGCTGGACGTCACCATTCAGGCGCAGATTCTGAAGCTGATGAACGACCTCAAGCGCGAGCATGGAACGTCCATCCTGTTCATCACCCATGACCTCGGCGTTATCGCGCAGATGGCGGACGACGTTGCCGTCATGTACTGCGGACAGGTGGTCGAGATGGCGCCGGCGAAGACGGTCTTCACCGACTGCGAATTCTCCCATCCGTATACGGAGGGTCTGATGGTGTCCATCCCGCGTCTGGATACCCCGGCAGGCGTTCGTCTTGAATCCATCCCGGGCGCGGTTCCGCATCCGCTGAATCTGCCCAAGGGCTGCAAATTTGCGCCCCGCTGCAAATACTGCCAGAAGCGCTGCCTCGAAGAAGAGCCGGAGCTTGTAAACGTGTCGGAGGAGCAGCAGGTGCGCTGCTTCTACCCGAGAAAGGAGGAGCGCCGTGCAAACCTCAAATAAAGAGGGGAAGAAGGTGCTGCTTCGCGTCAGCAACCTCAAGCAGTACTTCCCGCTGAAGAAGAAGGGCATGTTCGTCAAGGCGAACGATGGCATCACGCTCGATATTTACGAGGGCGAAACGTTTGGTCTGGTCGGCGAATCCGGCTGCGGCAAGTCCACTTTCGGACGCACGCTGCTTCAGCTCTACCGCCAGACGGACGGACGCACGATGTACTACGGACGCACGCTGGACGAGCTTGCGCCGCGCTATGTGAAAAAGACGCTGGAAACGCTCGACAAGCGCCGCGAAAAATGGCATGCGCTTGAGAAGCATCTGGATACCATCCAGAAGGAATACGACGCGCTGCCGGACGGCGAAGCGAAGTATAAGAAGCACAACGAGCTGGATAAAGCCAGGAAGGACGAGAACGACGCCCTGCTGGATATGGCGAACCTGATCGGCGGCTTTGTCGCGGTTCAGAATATCGCAGACGCGCAGAAGCTCTTCCTTGAGGAATATCGCATCTCCAGCACCCGAGTGAAGGAGCAGCGTCATCGCGACGGCGTGCAGCTCGATTTGGACGACGTGCTTTTTGACCTCAAGAAGGCGCAGGAAGCGGGCAAGAACAGCAGCAGCTACGAAAAGAAGGCGGCGAAGTACCGCGCTGAGCTGGCGAAGATCGACGAGAAGATCGTTGCGCTCACCAATCAGATTGAAAGCGTTCGCAGACAGCTTGACACGATGCGTCAGGCGCATGCCGGCGAGGCGGAGTTTGAACGCTATGAAACGCTGCGCGACGAGGGCATCGACCTTGCGCGTCTGGAGTATCCGGAAATCCGCCTGCTCCGCCGCGACTTGCAGCTCATCTTCCAGGATCCGTATTCCAGCCTGAACCCGCGCATGACGGTCGGCAATATCATCGGCGAGGGTCTGCTGGCGCACGGCTTCTTCAAGAAGAACGACGAGCGTATGCAGGAATACATCGTCAAGACGATGGAGGAAGCGGGTCTGGCGAGCTACTTCCTGCATCGCTTCCCGCATCAGTTCTCCGGCGGTCAGCGTCAGCGCATCGGCATCGCCCGCAGCCTTGCCGTGAAGCCGAAGTTCGTCGTCTGCGACGAGGCGGTTTCCGCGCTGGACGTGTCCATCCAGAGCCAGATCATCAACCTGCTCGCTGATTTGAAGGAGCAGAGCAACCTGACCTATCTGTTCATCACGCATGACCTGTCGGTCGTCAAGTACATTTCCGATCGCGTCGGCGTCATGTATCTGGGCAACATGGTCGAGCTTGCCGATACGCAGGAGATTTTCGATCATCCGCTGCATCCGTATACGGAGGCGCTGATGGCGGCGATTCCGACGACGGACGTCGAGGAGCATCGCGAACTGCGCATTCTGGAAGGCGATATCCCCAGCCCGGTCAACCCGCCGCAGGGCTGCAAATTCCATACGCGCTGTGCGCACTGCACGGAAATCTGTAAACACGCCGTTCCGGAATGGAAAGAGATGGCGCCGGGTCACTTCGTCGCCTGCCATCATCCGCTCGGCGAGAAGGAATAAGCGATGCGGCTTCCATTTCAGGGGCGCTATGAGCGCTTCCGCAAGCTTCAAAGGGAGAAAATGGGCGAGCGGCAGATTGACCGCGCACCCTGCGACGAAATGGAAAAAGGCGATGGGCTTGCCATGCTGATCGCAGCGATGATCACCATCGTGCCGATCTGCCTGATTATTGTCGCCATACTCGCCGCGGCGGGATATTTCTTCATCGTGAGATAAATCAAAGGGCTGTCAAGCTGACAGAACCGATATTTCAAGAATAAAACTAAGTATTTGCGCCCGAAGGTTTTCAAAGGGCGATGCGCCAAACGGGCGCCGTAAACGCTCGGAAAGCCCTTTGGTGGGGCGATGGGGCAAAGCCCCATATCCACAAATGCTTAGATGTTTGTTTCTTGAAAGGTTCGGTTTAAGCTTGACAGCCCTTTTCATATTGCAGGAAATGGCGTGAGCGGCAAAAGCCTGAAGAAAGGGCGTCAGGCTTCCTTCACCGGCTTATAGCAAAGATCATGCTCCACGCAAGCCCACATGTCCATCGCGGGCGTTCGGAGCTGAATCTCTACCGGAACGACGGCACGCTGACGCCCCGTGCAGACGGGAACGTGCATCACCAGATGCAGACCGCGGTAACCGCTGGCTTTGGGGCAGGCGATATAATCCCGCGCAAGGACGAACTGCCAGCTGTCCATCTTTTTCAAAAGCTCGGCAAAGCGGTAGACGGCTTCAATTGAGGAAAGCACGACCCGCAGACCGGCGATGTCGTTGAGCATCGCCGCGCCGGAGGCATCCTGCGCCAGACCGCGCCGGGCAAGCTTATCTTGCAGAGAGGCGGGAGATTTCAGCCGAAATGTCATGCCGCGCACGGCGTAGGGCGTATCCAGCTCAAACTGCGTCCGTGCGGCGCAGAGCGTCAGGAAGGCGGTTTCAACCGCCGCTTCATAGGGCTTGTAAAACGCGGGGGAGAATTCGGTGTCGCATGCCGCCCACTTCGGCGCGTATATCGGCTGTATAACATGGCTGTGCTGCAAGGATATCACCTCAAAAAAGGAAAATTTGAGCGCCGAAAACGCGCTTGATCTGCAAACCATGATACAGGGGCTGTGTTGCGCGGATACGGCAAAAAGCGCACAAAAATGTGAGCAATGATGAACGGTTCATATCTATGCGCGAAAAGGCGAAAGAATGCCTGCGCAGGGGGAGATTTCCCTGTACAGAAGGCGCTTTTTTCAGTATAATGAAAATCGAAGAAATATCGAAAAGCGTATAGGGATTTCACCCGGCGCTTTTGCGGAAAGGAAGAACATATGAACAAGGATTTTGCGGATGACGCCCTGCGCACGCTGGCAAAGCGCCGCGCACCGGCATGGGCGCAGGCGCTGCTGTTTGCGCTGGCGACGGCTGCTTTCGCTGTTTTCGCCTATCATGCGCGATATGCGCGGCTGGATGAATTTGCGGCGTTCCGGCTGGAGGAGCTGACGCGGTTCACGGCGGGCGTGTTCACCGCGCTGTATGCCGTGACGCTGCTGGTGCAGCTGCGAATCGGGCGCAAGATGCCGCTGGGGTCGCAGGTGCTGCTGAGCGTGCTGGTCGGCGCAATCCTGCTGGCGAAAATATCGCTGCTGGACTATGTGAGCGACGACTACGATATCTTTTTGAGCAACTGGATCTATGCCTATTCCGAAATGGGAATCAAAGAGGGCTTGGGCACCTATATCGCCAGCGACTACTCGCCGCCCTATCTGTATATCCTGCTGCTGATTTCCCGGGTGAAAAACTATCCGTGGCAATATCTGGTCAAGGCGGCTTCCATTCTGGCGGATCTGCTGCTGGGTTATGCGGTGATGAAGCTGGCAAGCCTGAAGGTTCGCGGAACCGGCTCGAAGCTGATGATTCTCAACCTGACGATGATCCTGCCGACGGTCGTCTTCAACGGCGCATACTGGGGACAGTGCGACGCGATTTACAGTTCGCTTTGCCTGATGGCGCTGTATATGGGGCTGAAAAAGCGCGGCGCGGTGAGCATGATGTTCTTTGGTGCGGCGCTGTCCTTTAAGCTGCAAACGGTCTTTTTCCTGCCGGCGCTTCTGCCGCTGTGGCTGAGGAAGGATATCAAGCTGCGCCATGTGCTGCTGATTCCGGTCGCCTATCTGGGCATGATGGTTCCGGCGTTCTGGGGCGGCAAATCGCTGCACCATGCGCTGACGGTCTACATGACGCAGGCGGGAACGTATAATTTCATCACGGTCAACGGACCGAGCCTGTATCATTTCCTGCCGGCGGGCATGGACAAGGAGATGCTCTACACGATGTTCAGCGGCATGGCGCTTGCGCTGGGCATGGCGATGCTGGTCGCCATCTGCCTGCTGCTCTGCCTGCGCCGTGAGCGGATTACGCAGGAGAGCGTTGTGCTGGCGTGCCTGCTGGTGCTGGGCGGCGTGCCGTTCTTCCTGCCCAAGATGCACGAGCGGTATACCTTCGGCGCGGACGTTCTGTCGCTGGTTGCGGCGGCATACTGCCCCAAGCGCGTCGTTCTGCCGCTGCTGTTCGGTCTGGCGTCCTATATCTGCTATACGGCGGGTCTGCCGGGCGACGCCATCATGGATCTGAAATGGGCGACTCTGTGTCAGGGCACGGCGGTTGCGCTGACGGCGGCGGCGCTCTGGAAGAGCCTGCATGAGGACAAGGAGAACGCCTGTTTGGCGGAGGTGAAGGCGTAATGGATAAGCAATGGATGAAAGACCCGCTTCGCTATGCCATGGAAGCGCGGCTTTCCGGAAAGAAGCGGTTTGCGCTCGGCGCGGTGCTGACGCTTGCGTTTTTGCTGGCGGCGGTCAAGCTGTGCGCGGCGATGGAGGGCGCGGGGGTCATCGTGCTGACGGGCGCGTGCTGCGCGGCGCTGCTGACATGGGGCGCATGGCGCAAGCTGAACGACCAGCCGGTGATGGTGCTGCTGTGCGCGGCGCTGTTGGCGATGCTTGCGGTTGCGGCGCATCTGGCGATGCTGAGCATTCGCCCGGGACGAGTGAGCAAGGTGTTGGAGCCGATGCTTGCGGATATGTGGAACTACGATCTGCTGACGGCGATGGCTTGGGAGGACAAGGCATGGTCGGGCGGTTATCTGGTCGTGATGGCGCTGGTTTCCCGGCTGGAAAGTTTCCCGCAGGTGGCTGCGCTCAAGCTGTTTGATTTGGTCTGCCAGACGCTGGCGGCGCTGGCTGTTTTGAATCTGGCGGCAAAGCGGGGCGCGAAGCCCGGCGCGGCGATCTTGGGTATGTTTGCCTGCGTGCTGGCGCCGACAATGCTGCTGAACGCAGGCTGCTGGGCGCAGTGCGACGCGATGTTTGCGGCGCTGACGCTCTGGGGGCTGTACCTGCTGATGGACGACCATCCGGTCTGGGGAAGCATCCTCTGGGGCATGGCGGCGGCAACGAAGCTGCAAAGCGTGTTTATTTTCCCGCTGCTGCTCGTATTCTTCATGCAAAGGAAAGTATCCATCCGTCATATTCTCGCACTTCTGGCGGCGTTTATCGCGTTTCAGGCGGCATTCCTGCTGGATGGTCAGGGGCTGGAGGCGGTCTTTGGGCGCTATGCGATGCAGATTGACGAAGCGGCGTTCGGCGACGTGGGGCTTGCCGACCATGCGGCGGGCGTATATGGCTTGATGAACATCGCTTCCGTCCGCGAGTTCAGCGGCATGGGCATGTATTTGGGCGTTGCCTGTTCGCTGATGGTGGTCTTTGCCATGCTTCATGCGCATGGCGAACCGGATGCAGATGCCATGCTGCTGGGGGCGCTGCTGCTGGCGGCGGGCCTGCCGCTCATTCTGCCGCAGATGAATGCGCGATGCCTGTATCTGGCGGGCATGCTGGCGTTCGCGGCGGCGAGCAATCCGCGGCGCATGGCAGCGGCGCTGGCGCTGGAATTCGTTTCGCTGTGCAGCTATATGGAAGCCATCTTCTCCTTCACGGTTTTGCCGATGCAGGCGCTGAGCCTGATTGCCATTGCGGCGGCGGTGGTCATCGCGATGGAGCTTTTGCGGAAACTGAAACCCGGCGCGAAGGAGGCGCTCTGCCATGAAGGCGACGCTTGAGCGGATGGATGAGCGCCTGCGCGAGGGATTGATGAAACCGACGGGGCGCGTGGGCAAGGGAATCTGCGCGTCGCTGACGGTTTTGGCGTTCATTCTGCTGATGATGACGCGGACGCTGAACCTGATTGCTGACGCCCAAATGAGCGTGCGCATGGCGACGGCGATTTGTCTGGCGCTCCCGCTGGCGGCTATGCTCGTGTTTGCGCTGCGCGGCGAGAAGGGTCTGCTCGGCACATGGGGGCTTTGTGCACTCTGCGCGGCGGCGATGCTGGCGCGGGTCAGCTTCATCGAGCGCTCTGCCGGAGATTATGACTATTATCTGGCGGACTGGCTGCAAAAGCTGAGAGCAGGTTCGTTTGCCGACGGCATGCGGCAGAAGATCGGCGAATATAACGTATTGTACCAGTATATCCTGTTCATCATCACGCGGCTGCCCGTGCCGCCGCTCTATGCGGTGAAGGCGGTATCCTTCATCGGCGACGCTTTTTTGGCTGGCGCGGCAGCGTCTCTGGCGGAAAAGGACGGAAAGCCCAGCGTGGCGGCGTTCGGCGCGGTGCTGCTTCTGCCGACGGTCATTCTCAACGGCGGCATGTTTGCCCAGTGCGACAGCCTGTACGCGGCGTGTGCGCTTTGGGGGCTGGCTTTGGCGCTCCGTGAAAAGCCTGCGCACGCGGCGGTTTGCTTCGCGCTGTCGCTGGCGTTTAAGCTGCAAGCCGTGTTCATGCTGCCGATGGTTGTGCTGCTGTGGGCGGACAAAAAGCTCCGCCTGAGCGATGCGCTGGTCTTTGTGCTGACGCTTGCCCTGACAGCGCTTCCCGCGCTGCTCGGCGGAAAGAGCCTGCATGCGCTGCTTTCGATTTATACGGCGCAGACGGGGCTGTATACCGGGCTGAATTACGGGGCGGCGAATTTCTTTGCGCTGCTGAATACGAGCGGGCTGGATGTCTACGCCTACGGCAACTTCGGCATGGGGCTGGCGTTCGGCGTCTGTGCGCTGCTGGCGGTTTCCGGTATTCGCCATGCGGGAAAGATGAACCGGCGGATGTATCTGCGCTATGCGCTGCTGTTTCCGCTGATGATCGTATTCTGCCTGCCGAGAATGCACGAGCGGTATTTCTATCTGGCGGACGCGATGGCGATT
>Ga0129311_1000935_pt1 | contig 22736 bp, 20 predicted proteins | sample Go1ome_FD_94435 | JGI IMG/M metagenome (GOLD analysis project Ga0129311, IMG submission 94435) | Western lowland gorrila individual fecal microbial communities from Wisconsin, USA - Go1022B metagenome | ecosystem: Host-associated > Mammals > Digestive system > Large intestine > Fecal | place... | reverse complement strand
GTGCGTTGATTGCTACATGGTACCCTCTCAGTCACGGCTACGCCGTGCCAGCTCTCCCAAAGGGAGAGCCAAGGGGCGGGCTTCGCCCGCCCGGCCCAAAGGGCAAGTCAGCGGGAATCCGGCGGCGCAGCCGCCCTTGGCTCCCCCTATGGGGGAGCTGGCGAGCGAACGCGAGCCTGAGAGGGCGCAGGCAGTAGCAAATATGGAATGGGTGCGGAGATTGCTGCATGGTACCCTCTCAGTCACGGCTTACGCCGTGCCAGCTCTCCCAAAGGGAGAGCCAAGGGGCGGGCGTTACCCGCCCAGCGCATCGAAATTTTTGCCCAGCTGATTCGGTGGCACCGTCTGCGTAGGGGCGGGCTTCGCCCGCCCGGCCCAGAGGGCAAGTCGGCGGGAATCCGGCGGCGCAGCCGCCTTTGGCTTGCTTTTTTGAGGATATCCTGCAAGAAATGCACCATAACCACGTCCTTTTTACAAAATCTATCTAAGACGGTGCATAATTTGCGTTATTTTGCAATTTCTCCATCTTTTCTCTTGTCAAGGGACGAAAAACGTGATATAGTGACCATATTATTTTCAACCAGAAAGAGAGGAAGCAGCTATGATCCAACGATCCGATCGCCTGACTCATGTCCATTCCGATATCCGGGGGCCGCTGTATGTGGAGGCTTTGCAGATGCAGGCGGCGGGAACGCCGGTGCTGAAGCTGAACACCGGTAACCCGGGCAATTTTGGCTTCCCCATGCCCCAGAGTGTCCGGCAGGCCCTGCTGGAGCATATTGACGAGGCCGTTCCTTACTGCGATGTCCGGGGCATGGCGGCGGCCCGGAAGGCCATTTTGGACTACCACAGGGAGCGGGGGCTTCAGGGCATCACCATGGATGACATTTACATCTGCAACGGTGTCAGCGAGGCGGTGTCCATGCTGATGACGGCTCTGGTGGGCACCGGGGACGAGGTGCTGGTTCCTTCCCCCTGCTACTCTCTTTGGAGCAACAACACCTACCTGGGCGGCGGTAAGCCGGTGCATTACCGCTGCGATCCCAAAAACGATTGGAACCCGGATCTGGCGGACATCCGCAGCAAGATTACCCCCCGAACCAAGGCCATTCTGGTGATCAACCCCAACAACCCCACCGGCGCAGTGTACAGCCGGGAAACCCTGCTGGAGATTGCCCAGCTGGCCCGGGCGCACCACCTGCTGCTGCTGGCGGACGAAATTTATGACCGTCTGGTGCTGGAGGATCTGCCCACCGACTCTCTGGGTGCTCTGGCCCCCGACCTGCCCTGTATCACCTTCAACGGCCTTTCCAAGTCCCACATCATCTGCGGCTTCCGCTGCGGCTGGATGGTCTTTTCCGGCCCGGAGGAGGAGCTGTCCCAGATCAAGCAGGGAGTCAGCCAGCTGGCGGCCATGCGCCTGTGCGGCAACACCCTGACCCAGCTGGTAATTCCCGCCGCCCTTGCCGACCGGGAGAGCACCCGGGCCATGATGATGCTCGGCGGACGGCTGTATCAGCAGAGCAAGGCCACGGTGGAGGGGCTGAAAAAGATCCCCGGCGTCACCCAGATCCCCAACAAGGCGGCCTTCTACCTGTTCCCCGGTTTGGAGGAAGGGGTTTTCGACTTTGAAAGCGACGAGGATTTCGCCATGAAATTCCTCTACGAAAAGCACATTCTGGTGATCCCCGGCCGGGGCTTTGACTGGTTTGAAGACCTGCGCTTCCGGATCGTCATGCTCCCCCAGCCGGAAATTATCACCCACGCCATGGAGGAATTGGGAGACTTCCTGGACAGCCACAGAAGATAGGGCCTCTGGCATCCACAAATTACAAAACGGTCTGCCCCGATTGGGAGCAGACCGTTTGTTTTATGCCTGGGGTTCGTCCTTGGGCGCATCCTGGGCGGCGTTTTTCCTGGCTTCCTGGACGGCCATGTAGCGTACCACAAAGGTGGCAATCAGGAAAATACTGCCGATGCCGGTGATTACCAGCTTGTGGGTGATGATGGCGATCACAAACAGGATCAGCGCAATGATGTTCAGATACAGTGCCAGCTTCTTTTTATCCATTTTTATGTACCCCCTATTGGTTTCTGTCTGTATGTAATATACCTGTTTTGCGGGGGCTTGTCAAGGGACGGGAGGGCGGCGTTGGGGAAAGTTCAAAAAATTCCTGATTCCTGGGCAGAGAAGGGGGAAAAACCTTGACAATCCGCTATGGCTATTCTAAAATAGCCTCGTATGGAATGGAGGCCCGAAAATGGAATATTTGGGAAGTATTATTGGCATCACCGCCCTGGCCGGCATGGGCGGTACGGGCCTGGGAGGACTGCTCTCCTGCCTGTTTCGGAAGGATTCCAGCAAGACGGTCAGCCTGCTGCTGTCCTTTGCCGCCGGTATTATGACGTCCGTTGTCTGCTTTGACCTGCTGACCGAGGCCCTGCACCCGGAGGGGGCAGACACCAATGTGACCCTGGTGACCCTGGGTGTGATTCTGGGCTATGTGGTCATCGCCCTGCTGAACGCCATCATCGACCGGCAGACCGACCACGAGGTGGCTCACATTGACGAAAACCACCCCCAGACCGCCGACTCCCTGGAGGAGCTGACCCACGCAAACCACCTGCATGAGCACCGGGAGGGCCGTCAGCCCAGAAGCGGTCTGTTCCTGGCAGGACTGGTGATGGCCGCTGCCATTGCCCTGCACAATGTCCCGGAGGGCATGGTCATCGGCGCATCCTTCGCCCGGACAGCGGGAGAGGTTCTGACCAACCGGGGCGGGCTGACCATGGCCATTGTCATCGGTCTGCACAACATCCCGGAGGGCATGGCCGTTGCCGTTCCCCTGATTTCCGGCGGAATGCCCAAGTGGCGCTCCGTGGTGGTCACTGCCATCACCGGCTTTCCCACAGTGCTGGGTGCCATCCTGGGCTACACCGTGGGCTCCATGGGCCCCTTCGCCCTGACCCTGTCCCTGAGCTTCGCCTCCGGTGCTATGCTCTATGTGGTCTTCGGCGAACTGCTGCCGGAAGCCATCCTCATGTGGCGCTCCAAACTCCCCGCCGCCGCTGCGGTGATTGGAATTCTCAACGGTATTTTCATTATTTATGTATAACAGACAAGCCCCGGATCGGAAAACGGATCCGGGGCATTTTCTGCGCTGGGCGGCGCAGCCGCACCTCTTTCCCATCAGCATTAAAAAAACGCCCAGCGATTGGCGGGGCGGTTGACAAATTGGGGCAGGTGCGGTATACTATAAATACACAAGGTACTACCAGTATGGCGGTCCCCCGTGCGTTCAGAGAAGTAACCGAAACTTGGGAGGTTGGCGGTTACTTCTCTTTATTATTATGATCTACGATTCCAAGAATCAGGGAGATCAAAACCACAAGGAATGTGCAGAACTCAATGAGATCCGGCCATGTAACCATGTGATCACCCCCTTCCAAATATAAGGGGGCAAAAGAAGTATTTTCCCCCAAAGAATGGGGGACCGCCTACCGGGGTACTGGTAGTACCGTTTACAGCATAGCATATATTTTAACAAAATGCAACACAAAACCGAGACATGACCATGATGACCGTGTCCCGGTTTTGTTTCCGCCCGGGTCATTCGGCGGCACCGTCTGCCGAAAATGTTGTCCCAAAACCCTCTTTATTCTTGTCAAAACCGCCCATGTACGATATAATATACCTATCTAAAAACGAACAGGAGGGCATTGGAATGCTGAGTCTGTGCAATGGTTGGGAATTTGTTCCCCAGTGGTCGGAGGAATTCGCTCTGGGGATTGGGGCCGGGGAGGCGGTGCGGCTGCCCCATACGCCTAAGGAGCTGCCCCTGCATTATGCCGATCCTGCCGCTTACCAGATGATCTGCGGCTATCGGCGCAGGCTGGAATTGGGGCAGGAGCTGGCGGGGAAGCGGCTGTTTTTGCAGTTTGACGGAGCGGGGCATATCGCCACGGTGTTCCTCAACGGCAAGGCACTGACCCAGCACCGCTGCGGCTATACCGGCTTCCGGGTGGAAATCACCGGGGAAGCCAACCTGGGCGGGGAGAATCTGCTGGCGGTGAAGCTGGACACCCGGGAAAATCCCCAGATTCCCCCCTTCGGCTTTGCGGTGGACTACCTGGCCTACGGCGGCCTGTACCGGGAGGTTTGGCTGGATGTGAAGGAAAAGTCCCACATTCAGGATCTGTACATCACCACCCCGGATGTGAAAACCTTGAAGATCCGTCCCACCCTGTGCCATGGGGAGGGGTGCATCCTGCTGGTGGAGCTTTCCAAGGGGGAGCGGCTGCTGGTGAAGAAGGCTTTCAAGGCCGGGGGTACCATGACCATCTCCTGCCCCATGGTCAAGCCCTGGGATACCGAGCGGCCCATTCTCTACAACTGCCGGGTGACCCTGCTGAAAATCGGCCAGGTCATGGACGTGCAGGAAGCAAAGGTGGGCTTCCGCACCGCCCAGTTCCGTGGGGACGGGTTCTATCTCAACGGCAAAAAGACCTTCCTGCGGGGTCTGAACCGGCACCAGAGCTACCCCTACATGGGCTACGCCGCCTCGGCCTCCCTGCAGCGGGAGGATGCCCGGATTCTGAAGCAGGAGCTGGGCTGCAACGCCGTGCGCACCTCCCACTATCCCCAGAGCCACCACTTCCTGGACGAGTGCGACCGGCTGGGTCTGCTGGTCTTCACCGAGATCCCCGGCTGGCAGCACATCGGCGGGGAGGACTGGAAAAACCAGGCCAAGGAAAACACCCGGGAAATGGTTTTGCAGTACCGCAACCACCCCAGCATTGTCCTGTGGGGGGTGCGGATCAACGAAAGCCGGGATGACGACGAATTGTACCAGGCCACCAACGAAATTGCCTGGGAGCTGGATCCCTCCCGCTGCACCTCCGGCGTGCGGAATTTTGAAAAGAGCCACCTGTTGGAGGATGTTTACAGCTACAACGACTTCTCCCACTGCGGGGATAACCCGGGGTGCAAGCCCCGGCGTTCCGTCACCGGGGAGACCAGAAAAGCCTTCCTGATCTCCGAGCACAACGGCCACATGTTCCCCACCAAGAGCTTTGACCCCTGGGAAAAGCGCCAGGAGCAGGCCCTGCGGCACATGCGGGTGCTCAGCGCCGCCGCTGCCGACGGGGATCACGCCGGGTGCTTCGGCTGGTGTATGTTTGACTATCAGACCCACCCGGACTTTGGCTCCGGGGATCGGATCTGCTACCATGGGGTGATGGATGCCTTCCGCAACCCCAAAACCGCCGCATTCGCCTACGCCAGCCAGGGCTGCACCGCCCCGGTGCTGGCAGTGGGCTCCGGCATGGACATTGGAGACTACCCCGCCGGACGGATCGGCCCGGTGGCGGTGTTTACCAACGCCGATCAGGTTTCTTTGTATAAAAACGGCCGTTTCGTCACAAGACTGAAAAGCAGTAAGCTAAAGGGCCTGCCCCATCCCCCTCTGGGCCTGGATGACACCATCGGGGACCTGCTGGAAACGGAGGAGGGCTTCCCCAAGGCCAAGGCGGACATGGTTCGCAGCTGCCTGCTCATCGCCCGGAACAAGGGCATGGACAGCCTGAGCCCCGCAGACCGGGCGCAGATGGGCCTGGTTTTGATGAAATACGGCATGAAATTCGAGGATGCCGCCGCCCTGTACGGCAAATATGTGGGCAACTGGGGTCAGAAGGCCGTGATCTGGCGGCTGGATGCGGAAAAAGACGGCCATGTGGTCAAGTCCCTGACCTGCGCCCCCAGCGCCCGTCTGCGGCTGGAGGTCACAACTTCCGCAACGTCTCTGCATGAGGGGGACACCTACGACATGGCCGCAGTGCGGATCCGGGTGGTTGACGAATTCGGCAACACCGCTTCTTATGCCCAAATCCCGGTGGTGTTCACCATAGAAGGCCCCGCCCGTCTGGTAGGCCCGGTGGCCGTGACCGCCGAGGGCGGCATGTGCGGCACCTATGTGCAAACCCTGGGCAAGTCCGGCAACGCCACCCTGACCATCGCCGCCGCCCAAGCCGGTGTGACCAAGGTGGAGTTTACCATTGATTGACATTTGACGGGGAAAATGGTATCCTTGCTGGGAAAATATAATTTCGATGCGCATTTGGCGGCGCAGCCCGCCCGCCGCAGAGGGTAAGTCAGTGCGAACCCGGCGGCGCAGCCGCCCTTGGCTCCCCCTATGGGGGAGCTGGCGAGCGATCAGCGAGCCTGAGAGGGCGTTTGCAGTGGCAAATTTGCACATTGGTGCGCTGATTGCAGCCGGGTACCCTCTCAGTCATGACGATTTTTCCACATTTGCTGCTGCGTACGCCCTCTCAGTCACGGCTACGCCGTGCCAGCTCTCCCAAAGGGAGAGCCAAGGGGCGGGCGTTGCCCGCCCAGCGCATCGAAATTACCGAATCGTTAAATCGGCGGCGCAGAGGGTAAGACGGCGCGAATCCGGCGGCGCAGCCGCCCTTGGCTCCCCCTATGGGGGAGCTGGCGAGCGAAGCGAGACTGAGAGGGCGCAGGCAGCGGCAGGTTTGCACATTGGTGCGCTGATTGCAGCCGGGTACCCTCTCAGTCATGACGCTTTTTCCACATTTGCTACTGCGCACGCCCTCTCAGTCACGGCTGCGCCGTGCCAGCTCTCCCATAGGGAGAGCCAAGGGGCGGCTGCGCCGCCCACTAAAAAATCACGAAAAAATCAACGGGAACCTCTGGAAAGAATCCGCAGTTTCCCGAAAACAAAAGGAGTAATCAAAATGAGTTTTCAGTATCGCGGCCTGAAGGGCCAGCTGGATAAGCACGTTGTCACCCTGGAGGAGGTGAATCGCCGCCTGGAGGCCATGCGGGATCAGAACCCCCGGTATGACATCATCTATGACCGCCCCACCCAGAACGGTGACGAGGTGGTGCTGGACTACGCAGGCTACTGCGACGGCATCCAGTTCGCCGGGGGCACTGCCGAAATGCAGACTCTGGTGCTGGGCAGCCACACCTTCATCCCCGGTTTTGAGGAGCAGCTGGTGGGCCATAACGTGGATGACGAGGTCACCGTCCACGTTACCTTCCCCCAGCAGTACCACGCCCCCGACCTGGCCGGCAAGGATGCCGAGTTCCGCTGCAAGATCCATCAGATCCGGGTGAAGTCTGCCTATGAAATGGACGATGTGTTTGCCAAGGAAGTGGGGGGCTGTGAGACCTTTGAGGAGTTCCACAAGCTGTACTGGCAGGATTTGCAGCAGTACGCCGACAACCGCTGCGAAATGGAATTGCAGGAGGAGCTGCTTCGCTCTGCCGCCAAGACCCTGGATTTTGAGCCGGACGAGGCCCGGGTGGCGCAGGAAGTCAGCGCCCAGATGGAGAACCTGAAGGCCCAGCTGGCTCAGCGGGGACTGAATCTGGAAATGTACTGCCACTTCCAGGGCACCACCCAGGAGAAGCTGGAAAAGGATATGCACGGCAACGCCGTCATGTCCCTGAAGATGCAGGAGGCCACCGCCCGGATCGCCCAGCTGGAGCACCTGGAAGTCACCCAGGAGGAGCGGGACACCGCCGTGACCGTGATCTGCCGCCAGAACCACATGGGCCTGGAGGATCTGAAGCCCTACATGGACGAGGAATTCTACGCCGCCGTGGATCGCAGCGTGATGATGGGCAAAGTCATGCGCCTGATCCGGGACGCCGCTGAAGTCACTCCCATGGAAGACTAAGGGCGAAAGCCAATTGATTAGAAACCGCTCGCCATTTCCAGGCGGGCGGTTTTTGCAGGAAATGGGCGAATTTTTGCTGGGGTGATTTCGGTGCGCTGGGCGGGCAACGCCCGCCCCTTGGCTCTCCCTATGGGAGAGCTGGCACGGCTGAAAGCCGTGACTGAGAGGGTACCCGGCTGCAATCACGGTACATTTCCCAAATTTGCCACTGCCTGCGCCCTCTCAGTCTCGCTGATCGCTCGCCAGCTCCCCCAAAGGGGGAGCCAAGGGCGGCTGCACCGCCGGATTCGCACGTTCTTACCCCCCGTGCTGGGCGGCTGCGCCGCCGGGTTTGCACCGTCTTACCCTCTGCGCTGGGCGGGCAACGCCCGCCCCTTGGCTCTCCCATAGGGAGAGCTGGAACGGCTGAAAGCCGTGACTGAGAGGGTGTACGCAGTAGCAAATATGGAAAAAGCATCATGACTGAGAGGGTACCCGGCTGCAATAGGCGCACCAATGTGCAAATTTGCCACTGCCTACGCCCTCTCAGGCTCGCTGATCGCTCGCCAGCTCCCCCAAAGGGGGAGCCAAGGGCGGCTGCGCCGCCGTACTTTCGCCGTCTTACCCTCTGCGCCGGGCCGACAGTTCCATACCCGGTTTGAAAAAAACCAAAAAAATCCCAATTTCCCTCTGGATTTTTCCGGAAAAGTCTGTTATAATGAAGTGTAAATTTAATGAATTTTGGAAACAACGACCGGCGGCCTGCGTTGGCATGGGCCGCTTCTTTCCTAGGACGAATCAGGAGGATTCACAATGCTTGGATTTTACAACTACACGGTGATTTTGACCTATCTGGGAATGCTGTTCGGGTTTTATGGCATCGGCGCTGCCATGGATGGGGATGTGAGCAAGGCGCTGCTGTGCCTGATGGCGGCGGGCTTCTGCGATATGTTTGACGGCAAGGTGGCCTCCACCATGGAGCGCACCACCCAGCAGAAGCAGTTCGGCATCCAGATCGACTCTCTGGCGGATCTGATCTGCTTCGGCGTTCTGCCCGGTGTCATCGTCTACCGGATCTCCGGTTTTGGTCTGTGGCTCAGCGGACTGTATGCCCTGTGCGCCCTGATCCGGCTGGCCTGGTTCAATGTGGACGAGCAGCAGCGGCAGGAGAAGACCGCCGACAGCCGCACCATGTACCAGGGTCTGCCGGTGACCACCGCCGCCCTGATCTTCCCCTTTATGATGGGCATCAGCCGGATGCTGAACCTGTCGGCAAAGCTCCTGGCCCCTATGGTGCTGGCCCTGACCGGTGTGGCTTTTCTCACCCCCTTCTCCCTGCGCAAGCCCCAGAAGGCCGGGAAGGTGGGCATTATGGTCTGCGGTGCCGCCGTTCTGGCTCTGCTGCTGGTGCGCCGCAGATGAAAAGCACCCGGTTTCTCTATGGAACCACCTTTGGCCGCTGCCTTTTGTGGCTGATTTTGAAGCTCCACCTGGATCGGGTGGGGGTCTGGTTCCTCCATACCCGGCTGTCAAAGCCCATGATTTCCAAGTACATCCGCAAATACGGCATCCCCGCCAAGGCTGCGGACTATGCAACCTTCCGGGATTTCTTCGCCCGCTCCCGGGAAAATACCGTGGATCCCGCCCCGGAGCATCTCATCAGCCCCTGTGACGGCCTGCTCAGCCTGTTCCCCATTGATGAAGACAGCCTGTTTCACATCAAGCAGTCCCACTACCGGGTGGCAGATCTGGTGCAAGACGCAAATCTGGCATCCCGGTTCCAGGGGGGCGTGTGCATGATCTTCCGGCTCTGCCCCCAGCATTACCACCACTACTGCTTCATTGACGATGGTTACCAGGGGGAAAACCACTTCATTCCCGGTTCTCTGCACAGCGTCCAGCCCATTGCCTGCGAGACGTATCCTGTGTATGTGCAAAACCGCCGCAGCTGGTGCCTGGTGGAAACCGACCACTTTGGCCCGGTGATCTGGACGGAGATCGGTGCCATGATCGTCGGCGGCATCGTCAACCACTGGGAAAACACCCGGATCCAGCGGGGACTGGAAAAGGGTCACTTTGACCTTTGCGGCTCCACCATCGTCCTGCTGTTCCAAAAGGATCAGGTGCAGCTCCTGCCGGAGCTTGCCCAGGCCCTGGAAACCCAGCCGGAGGTTCCCGTGACCTACGGTATGCACATCGGCAGGAAAGCCGGATAACCAATGCTTCGGCGGCACAATGCTCCAACATTGTGCCGCCGAATTGCACCCAAAATGTTTGATGGCGCATTGCGCCGCCGGGTTCCCGCCAACTTACCCTCTGCGCCGCCGGATTCCCGCTGACTTACCCTCTTTGCCGGGCGGCGCAGCCGCCCCTTGGCTCTCCCTATGGGAGAGCTGGCACGGCTGAAAGCCGTGACTGAGAGGGGGCACGCAGTGGCAAATATGAAAAAAGTGCCATGATTCCCACCTGGTATCCTCTCAATCACGGTACATTTCCCAAATTTGCTACTGCCTACGCCCTCTCAGTCTCGCTTCGCTCGCCAGCTCCCCCATAGGGGGAGCCAAGGGCGGCTGCGCCGCCGGGTTCCCGCTGACTTACACCCTGTACCGGGCGGCTGCGCCGCCGAATTCCCGCCAACTTACCCTCTGCGCTGGGCGGCGCAGCCGCCCCTTGGCTCTCCCTATGGGAGAGCTGGCACGGCTGAAAGCCGTGACTGAGAGGGCGCACGCAGTAGCAAATATGAAAAAAGTGCCATGATTCCTGCCTGGTATCCTCTCAATCACGGTACATTTCCCAAACTTGCAGCTGCCTACGCCCTCTCAGTCTCGCTTCGCTCGCCAGCTCCCCCAAAGGGGGAGCCAAGGGGCGGGCGCAGCCCGCCCGGCGCAGAAGGTAAGTCGGCGCAAGTCCGGCGGCGCAGCCGCCCCTTGGCTCTCCCTATGGGAGAGCTGGCACGGCTGAAAGCCGTGACTGAGAGGGCGCACGCAGTGGCGAATATGAAAAAAGTGCCATGATTCCCGCCTGGTATCCTCTCAATCACGGTACATTTCCCAAACTTGCAGCTGCCTACGCCCTCTCAGTCTCGCTTCGCTCGCCAGCTCCCCCAGCGGGGGAGCCAAGGGGCGGGCGTTGCCCGCCCGGTTGTTTTTCCAACGGAAAAACAACGTCGGCGCATTGCGCCGACAATGCACCAACAATACATGATCTGGAAAAGCCACCCGCTTTGGGTGGCTTTTTGCACCCAAAACCCGATACCCCGGCAATTTCTCCCCAAATCCCTGCCACACAATATTTGACAATCCCTTCTCCCCATGATATGATAATCTGAATTGACAGGAGGAGCATACTATGGAATTTCTTTGTTATTGCCTGTTTGTTGCGGGCATTGTGGCGGCGGATCAGATTACCAAGGCCCTGGTGGTGGCCCGGATCGCTCTGTATGCCGATGTGCCCTTTCTGCCGGGGATCTTGCAGCTGACCTATGTGCAGAACAATGGTGCGGCGTTTTCCAGCTTTTCCGGGCAGCAGTGGCTGTTTGCCCTGATTTTTCTGGTGTTTACCGGGCTGATCCTCTGGGAGTATTTCCGCAAGAAGGCGGGGTTTACCCCCTTTGAGCGGTGGTGCATTGCCGCAGTTTACGGCGGGGGCCTGGCCAACATGATCGACCGGATCCGGCTGGGATATGTGGTGGATATGTTTGAGACCACCTTTGTGGATTTCCCCGTGTTCAATGTTGCGGATTGCTTCATCACCTGCGGGTGTATCCTGGTGATGGTGCACCTGATTTTCTGGAACAAGGCATTTTGGAAGGATGGCAAAAAATGATCCTGATTGCAGATACCGCCGGGGAACGGCTGGACGCCTTTCTGGCCCGGTGCGCCGATGGCATGAGCCGCAGTGCCGCCCAAAAGCTCATTGAGGAGGGCAGGGTGATGCGCAACGGCAAGCCCGGCAAAAAGAATGACAAGTTAAACCCTGGGGATCAGGTGGAATACACCATCCCCGCCCCCAAGCCGGTGGAGATCGCCCCCACAGAAATGCCCCTGGAGATCGTCTATGAGGACGAAGATCTTCTGGTGATCAACAAGCCCAAGGGGCTGGTTGTCCACCCGGCTCCCGGACACATCGACGATACCCTGGTCAACGGCCTGCTCTATGCCATGGGAGATGACCTCAGCGGCATCAACGGCGAGCTGCGCCCCGGCATCGTCCACCGCATCGACAAGGATACCTCCGGCCTGCTGGCGGTGGCGAAAAACGACTATGCCCACACCTTCCTGGCAAGCCAGCTGAAGGATCACTCCATGGCCCGGACCTACGAGGCCGTGGTCTGCGGCAATCTCAAGGAGGACAGGGGCACCGTGGATGCCCCCATTGGCCGCCACCCCACCGACCGGAAGAAAATGTGCGTCACCCAGCGCAATTCCCGCCCGGCGGTGACCCACTGGGAGGTCATTGCCCGGTACCGGGGCTACACCCACATCCGCTGCAAGCTGGAAACCGGCCGCACCCACCAGATCCGGGTACACATGGCCTACATCGGCCACCCCATTCTGGGGGATACGGTCTACGGTCACAAGGGCAGGGAGCTGGGACAGGACAGCCAGTGCCTCCACGCCGGGGCCCTGTGCTTCACCCACCCCCGGACAGGCCAGCCGGTGATGGTATTTGCCCAGCTGCCCCCCTATTTCCGGGAGGTGCTGGACAAGCTGGAAAAGATGACAAACCAGAAAGGAAAATAACATGGCACTATTTTCGGATGTTTTGCTGACGGTGGACTTTGACCGCACCCTCACCGCCCCGGACTCCACCATCCCTCAGCGGAATGTGGAGGCCATTTCCTATTTTATTGCCAACGGCGGCAGCTTCACGGTGAATACCGGAAGAAGTCTGCCCATGACCCAGGTGTTCCGGGATGTGGTTCCCGTGAATGCCCCGCTGCTTCTGTACAACGGCTCGGCGGCCTACGACCTTTCCCGGAAGGCTTTTACCTTCCTGCACCGGATCCCTCTGGATCAGGAAGAAACCATCCGGAAGCTCCAGGCTGCTTTTCCGGGGCTGGCTCTGGAAATGCAGGGCCTGGATGCCCACTATGCCTTTGCCGAGGATCCGGCCTGGGATGCCTTCTGCCAAAATAATCACTGCGCCATGGGCCACGCCCACCCCGGGGACGATCTGGGCCCCTTTTTGAAGCTGTCCCTCTACGCCCCCATTTCCATTGACAATCCCACGGTGGCCAGCCTGTTTGATGCCACCCCGGAGCGGCTTGCCTGGTTTGACGGTGTGGAAGCTCAGCTGCGCCAAATTCTGGGAGATGCCTGTGAGGTGTTCCGGGCTGCGCCCCTGATTCTGGACATCCACGCCAAGGGGGTTTCCAAAATCCGCTCTGCCCGGCAGCTGCAGCAGCAGCTGGGGAAGAAAATCCTCATCTGCGTGGGAGACGGAGAAAACGACCTTCCCATGCTGGAGGGGGCGGACTACGCCTTCACCCCCGCCGATGCCATTGTGGCAGGCCGGTTCCCCAATGTCTGCCCCTGCGCCGATGGGGCGGTTGCCGATGTGATCTATAAAAAAATCCCGGAGATTTTGCGCAATATCCCTTGACAAAAGGCGGCAGACATGGTAGAATACTCTGGCTGAATCAAAACAGGCAGAGATTCGCGGGTGTAGTTCAATGGTAGAACACCAGCCTTCCAAGCTGGATACGCGGGTCCGATTCCCGTCACCCGCTCCATAGAAATGCGCCAGTAGCTCAGCTGGATAGAGCAACTGCCTTCTAAGCAGTAGGTCGGGGGTTCGAGTCCCTCCTGGCGTGCCAAGCTTTTCAGCTGAAACAAAATATGGTGGGTGTGGCCTAGTTGGCTAAGGCGTCAGATTGTGGCTCTGAAGATCGTGGGTTCAAGTCCCATCATCCACCCCATATTGTTTAGAAAACGTCGCATGAAAATGCGGCGTTTTCGCTTTATTTGGGGGCAACAGACAGTGTCACCGAATTGCCGAGGGGAAATTTCGATGCACCGGGCGGCGCAGAGGGTAAGTCGGCGCAAGTCCGGCGGCGCAGCCGCCCTTGGCTCTCCCTTTGGGAGAGCTGGCACGGCGTAAGCCGTGACTGAGAGGGCGGGTTGCACCCGCTGGCTATGACGAGCCTGCGACCCTGGCAGTAGACCCACACCGTTGGGGGTCACCCGGTTCGATGGCGGGTGGGGGTCGTGACTGAGAGGGTACCCGGTCGCAATCACGGAACATATTCCAAACTTGCAGCTGCCTGCGCCCTCTCAGCCTCGCTTCGCTCGCCAGCTCCCCCATAGGGGGAGCCAAGGGGCGGGCGAAGCCCGCCCGGCGCAGAAGGTAAGTCGGCGCAAGTCCGGCGGCGCAGCCGCCCTTGGCTCTCCCTATGGGAGAGCTGGCACGGCTGAAAGCCGTGACTGAGAGGGCGCACGCAGTGACAAATATGAAAAAAGTGCCATGATTCCCGCCTGGTATCCTCTCAATCACGGAACATATTCCAAACTTGCAGTTGCCTACGCCCTCTCAGGCTCGCTGATCGCTCGCCAGCTCCCCCAAAGGGGGAGCCAAGGGGCGGCGTTGCCGCCCGGTTGTTTCCCCCATGGGGGAAACAACGTCGGCGCATTGCGCCGACAATGCACCACCAACATATACTATTGTATCAACATCATTCGACAATTTTCCACACCCCAAGGACAATGGGAGGACACCATGATTGACCCTTACGGCAGAACCATTGACTATCTGCGGCTGAGCATCACCGACCGGTGCAATTACCGCTGCCAATATTGTATGCCCCCGGCGGCCCCAACCCAAGGGGGGAGCCTTCCTCCGGAGGAATTTGTGGGGATTTGTGCCGCGGCGGTGAAGCTGGGGGTCAGGAAGATCCGCATCACCGGGGGAGAGCCGTTGCTGCACCCGGAAATTCTGCCCATTTGTCAGGCGGTGGCGAGTATCCCCGGCTTGCAGGAGCTGTGCCTGACCACCAACGGCAAGCTGCTTCCTGCCCTGGCAAAGCCCTTGAAGGATTCCGGCGTGTCCCGGCTGAACATCAGTCTGGACACCCTGCGGCCGGATCGCTTTACTCAGATCACCCGCCTGGGGCGGCTGGAGGATGTGCTTTCCGGCATCCTGGCGGCGGAAGGGGCGGGGTTTACAAACCTCAAGCTCAACGCCGTGCTGATGGGGGGCATCAACGATGACGAAATCGGGGACTTTCTGGCTCTGACCCAGGCCCACCCCTGGCAGGTGCGGTTCATTGAGCTGATGCCCATGGGCCCTTGCGGCACCTGGCCAAAGGAGCGGTTCCTGCCGGTGACGGAGGTGCTGCGCCGGTTCCCGGAATTGGAACCCCTGCCCCCGGAGGGGGTGGCAAGGCAGTACCGCCTGCCGGGAGCCCTGGGCACTGTGGGCCTGATAGCCCCTCTGAGCCACAGCTTTTGCAGCCAGTGCCGCCGCATCCGGGTGACGGCCGAGGGAAACCTCAAGGGGTGTCTGCACAGCCGGGAGGAAATCCCCCTGGCGGGCCTTCGGGGAGAAGAATTGGAACAGGCCATTGCCCAGGGCATCCGGCAAAAGCCCCTTTCCCACCATTTGACAGAGCATCCCAGTGATGCCAATCGGAACATGAACCAAATTGGAGGCTGACCATGGAAAAATTGACCCATTTTAATGAACAGGGCCGGGCACGGATGGTGGATGTCACCGCCAAGGCCGTCACCCACCGCCGGGCCGTGGCCGTGGGGCAGGTTCGCATGGCCCCCCAGACCATGGCCTGCATCCGCCAGGGGACACTGAAAAAGGGGGATGTACTGGCAGTTGCCCAGGTGGCAGGGATTCAAGCCGCCAAGCACACCTGGGAGCTAATCCCCATGTGCCACCCCCTGCCCCTGACCGGCATCGACATTCGTTTTTCCCTGTCCGATGACCCCTGCATGGTGGAAATTCAAGCCGCCGTCACCTGCACCGGGGTAACCGGGGTAGAAATGGAAGCCCTCACCGCCGTCACCACCGCCGCCCTGACCATCTACGATATGTGCAAGGCCGTGCAGAAGGACATGGAGATCACCAACATTCACCTAACAGAAAAATCCGGCGGGAAGTCGGGGGATTATAGGATTTAATATTAATATAGTAGAAGGCGGCGCAGCCGCCCTTGGCTCCCCCTATGGGGGAGCTGGCGAGCCAGCGGCGAGCCTGAGAGGGCGTAGGCAGTGGCAAGTTTGGAAATGGGTGCCATGACTGAGAGGGTACCATGCAGCAATCATGATACATTTTTTATATTTGCGACTGCGTACGCCCTCTCAGTCACGGCTGCGCCGTGCCAGCTCTCCCAAAGGGAGAGCCAAGGGGCGGGCGTTGCCCGCCCGGCGATTCCCACCGGGAATCGCGCGGCACATCGTGCCGCAATGCGCCATGTTCCAACATTTTACCGCCGCATTCCATCCTTTATCCTATCCCAAACCAGAGAGGAGAACACCCTATGGCAAAGGTCATATCCGTCAACATCAGCCGGGAGAAGGGAACCCCCAAGACCCCGGTTCCCCGGATTCAGCTGCGGCTGCGCCACGGCATTGTGGGGGATGCCCATGCCGGTGACTGGCATCGGCAGATTAGTCTGCTGGCCCAGGAGAGCATTGACACCATGCGTGCCGCCTGCCCCATCCCCCTGGAGCCGGGGGTGTTTGCCGAGAATATCAACACCCAGGGCATCGACCTGAAAAATCTTCCCGTGGGCACCCGCTTGCGGATCGGTCAGACCCAGGTGGAGGTGACCCAGATCGGGAAAACCTGTCACAACGACTGCGCCATCAAAAAGGCCGTGGGAAAATGTGTGATGCCCACGGAAGGAATTTTTGCCGTGGTGGTCACCGAGGGGATCATCCGGCCGGGAGACGAAATCGAGGTACTGCCATGAAGCTGATCCCCACCCGGGAAGCCGTGGGCCACGTCCTGTGCCACGACATGACCATGATTATCAAGGACAAATACAAGGATGCCCGGTTCCGCAAGGGGCACATCGTCACCCCGGAGGATATTCCGGTGCTGCTGAAAATGGGCAAGGAAAATCTCTATGTCTGGGAAATGGAGCCGGGGATGGTTCATGAGGACGATGCCGCCGGGCAGCTTCTGGCCCTGTGCGGCGGGGAGAATATGCTTCCCACCCCGGTCAAGGAGGGCAAAATCGAGCTTCGGGCCGCCTGTGACGGCCTGTTCCAGGTGGACAGCCGGCGGCTTTTGGCAGTCAACAGCCAGGACGAGGTGATGATCGCCACCCGGAAGGGGAACACCGCCGTGAAAAAAGGGGATAAGCTGGCAGGAATGCGGGTGATCCCCCTGGTGATTGCCCAGAAGACCCTGGACAAGGCCATCTGTGCCGCTGACGGAAAGCCTCTGCTGACCCTGAAGCCCTTTGTGAAGAAAACCGCCGCCATCGTTGCCACCGGCAGCGAGGTGAAAAAGGGGCTGATCCAGGACACTTTCACCCCGGTGGTGAAGGAAAAGCTGGCGGCGTTTGGCATTCAGACCATAAGTGTCCAATACGCCGGGGATGGGGTGGACAATGTGGCTCAGGCCATCGCCCAGGCCCGGCAGACCGGGGCGGAGCTGATCCTGTGTACCGGGGGCATGAGCGTGGACCCGGATGACAACACCCCCGGCGGCATCCGGAAAAGCGGGGCCCGGATCGTCACCTACGGTGCCCCGGTGCTGCCGGGAGCCATGTTCCTGCTGGGTTATTTTGGGGACGGAACCCCCGTATGCGGCCTGCCCGGCTGCGTGATGTACGCCGGGGCCACCATTTTTGACCTGGTTCTGCCCCGTCTGGCCGCCGATGTGGAACTGACCCGTGCCGACTTTGCCGCCTATGGCGAGGGGGGCCTGTGTTTCGGCTGCCCGGAATGTCACTGGCCTGATTGTCCATTTGGAAAATAGACAACAAACTCATTAACCCTTCCTTCGCACACCGAAATTTTTGCGCCGGTAATTCGGCGGCGCAGCCGCCCTTGGCTCTCCCTATGGGAGAGCTGGCGAGCGAAAAGCGAGCCTGAGAGGGCGGGTTGCACCCGCAGGCAATGGCGAGCCTGCGACCCAGGCAGTAGACCCACACCGTTGGGTGTCACCCGGTTCGATGGCGGGTGGTGGATAAGGCGGGCGGCGCAGCCGCCCCTTGGCTCTCCCTATGGGAGAGCTGGCGAGCGATCAGCGAGCCTGAGAGGGCGGACGCAGTAACAAATAGGAAAAAAGTCCCATGATTGCTACATGGTACCCTCTCAGTCACGGCACATTTCTCAAATTTGCGGCTGCCTACGCCCTCTCAGTCACGGCTTTCAGCCGTGCCAGCTCCCCCATAGGGGGAGCCAAGGGGCGGGCGTTGCCCGCCCAGCGCCCCGAAATTTTTGCACCGGTAATTCGGCGGCACCACCCCTACGAACGCAAAAATTTTGAGCCGGCATTCCTGCCCTTGCCAAAATGTGGGGGGCTGCCCCCTAAATTGCTATTTATACCAAATGAAATAGAAAGGAACTCCCCCCATGAACCGATTCTTATCCATCCTGCTGGCTCTGGGCCTGAGCCTGTCCTGCGCCGCTTGCGGGGCAAAGACGCCGGAAACCCCCGACCGGGAGCCGGTGGAGCTGGTGGTTTTTGCCGCCGCTTCCTTGACGGAGACCCTGACCCGGATCCGGGAGGATTATGCCAAGCTCCACCCGGAAATCACCGTTGTCTATAACTTTGATTCCTCCGGAAAGCTGCTGACCCAGATCACCGAAGGGGCGGACTGCGACCTGTTCCTTTCCGCCGCCCCCAAGCAGATGAACGCCCTGGACGGCACCCTGGGGCAGGATCCCCAGAAGAACCCCCAGGGGCTGGATCGGATCGTCCCGGAAAGCCGGGTCAATCTGCTGGAAAACAAGGTCACTCTGGCAGTCCCGGAGGGAAATCCCAGGGAAATCCACAGCTTTGACGATCTGGCAGAGCATTTGCAGGCAGGGGACATCCTGCTGGCCGTGGGCAACAGCGATGTGCCTGTGGGCCAGTATACCTTGAAGATTTTTGACCATTACGGCCTGGATACCGCCCGGCTGGAAAAAGCCGGGGTGCTGACCTACGGCAACAATGTCAAGGAGGTCACCGCCCAGGTCGGCCAGGCCGCCGCCGACTGCGGCATCATCTACGCCACCGATGCCTACAGTGCCGGTCTGACGGTGGTGGATTCCGCCACCAAGGAGATGTGCGGCCAGGTCATCTACCCCGCCGCCGTTCTGCGGGGCCAGAAGGAAGCCGCCACCCAGGCCTTTTTGGACTATCTGGGCACTCAGGATGCCATGGCGGTGTTCGCCGCCGTTGGCTTCACCCCGGCGGGATAGGTTCCGCTTGTTGGGGCGGTGCCGCCGTTGCACGCCCAGCGCATCGAAATTTCCGCTTGGTGATTCGGTGGCATACGCCATGTAGGGGCGGCTATCAGCCGCCCGGTTGTTTCCCCCATGGGGAAACAACGTCGGCGCAAAGCGCCGACAATGCAATATCGAACATTTACAAATGAAATTCGGCGGTATCATGTCGGAACATGGCACATTGCGGCACGTTGTGCCGCGCGATTCCCGGTGGGAATCGCCGGGCGGCTGGTAGCCGCCCCTACGCGGTCTGTGCCACCAAATCACCGGGCGGACATTTCGTGGCATCGTAGGGGCGGATATTATCCGCCCGGTTGTTTCCCCGCAGGGGAAACAACGTCGGCGCATTGCGCCGACAATGCAATGTCGAACATTTTACAATGAAATTCGGTGGTACAATGTCGAAACACAGTATATTATGCAACATTGTTACATCACCCGGCCAATACGGTCCTGCTCAAAAATTTACAACGTTGGCGGGCGGATGATATCCGTTATGTTATGGTGTGATCGCCCCCGGCGATCATTGGATTTTGATTCGCTGCGCGGCGCACCGCCCCTACGAACTCAAAAATTTGGCGCCATCCGCAAAATACGCACTATGTACGATGCGGTACGTCTATCTAAAAAATCGGAGGTACGTCATGGACTGGTTTCCCCTTTGGAATTCTCTGCGGATTGCGGGGATTTCCGCCTTTTTCGTCTTTTTTGCCGGGATTTTTGCAGCCTATTGGATCGCCAGGCTGCCCCGGCTCATCAAGGGCGCGTTGGATGTGGTGCTGACGCTTCCTCTGGTGCTGCCCCCCACGGTCATCGGCTATCTGCTGCTGCGGCTTTTGGGGCCCAGGCGGATCCTGGGGGCCTGGCTTCTGGAGCAGTTTGGGATCAAGGTGGTGATGAGCTGGTGGTCTGCCATTTTTGCCACCGGCGTGGTGATTTTTCCCCTGATGTACCGCACCGCCCGGGGGGCCTTCGAGGCCTTTGACGAGACACTGGCCTACTCCGCCCAGACCCTGGGGCTGTCCAACACCTGGATCTTCTGGCATCTGCGGCTGCCCTGCTGCCGTCAGGGGATTCTGGCGGGGGTGGTTCTGGCCTTCGCCCGGGCCCTGGGGGAGTACGGCGCCACCTCCATGATCGCAGGCTACACCCCCGGCCGTACCGCCACCATTTCCACCACCGTCTATCAGCTGTGGCAGACCAACAACGATGCCCTGGCGGCCCGGTGGGTGCTGGTGAATCTGGCCATTTCCGCCGCCGTCCTGCTGGCGGTGAATCTGCTGGAACGCCCCCGCCGGGAAGGGAGGAAGCCATGGGCCTTTCTGTAAACATGGAAAAGCGGCTGGGCAGCTTCTGCCTGGCATCCTCCCTGGAAGCCCCCGATGGCACCACCGCCCTGCTGGGGGCTTCCGGATGCGGCAAAACCATGACCCTAAAGTGCATCGCCGGGATCGTAAAGCCCGACCGGGGGCGGATCGTCCTGAATGACCGGGTGCTGTTTGACAAGGAAAAGGGAATTAATCTGCCGCCCCAGGAGCGAAAAGTGGGGTATTTGTTCCAGAATTACGGACTTTTTCCCAATATGACTGTGGAAAAGAACCTCCTCTGCGCCGCCCCCGGAAATCGCCGGGAGAAGGCCGAGCTTCTGGCAGACACCCTGCGCCGGTTCCGGCTGGAGGGGCTGGAAAAGCGGTATCCCGCCCAGCTGTCCGGGGGACAGCAGCAGCGGGTGGCCCTGGCCCGGATCCTCTGCCGCCGTCCGGAGGTCATTTTGCTGGATGAACCCCTGTCCGCCCTGGACAGCAGCCTACGATGGGAGCTGGAGCTGGAAATTGGGGAGCTTCTTTCCGACTTCCCAGGCCCCATTGTGTGGGTTTCCCACCACCCGGGGGAGGTATTTCGCAATTGCAGCCGGGTTTGCGTCATGGAGCAGGGGAGAACCCAGCCCATCCAGACCCGGGAGCAGCTGTTCCGCACCCCCCAAACCCCGGCGGCGGCCCGGCTGGCCGGCTGGGAAAACATCCTCCCCGCCATTGCTAACGGCCAGAGCGTGACCCTTCCCCAGTGGGGCCTGACCCTGAACTTGGCCAGATCCGTCCCCAGGGAAACCAGCCACGCCGCCATCCGGGCAGCCAGTATCACCCCCGCTCAGCCGGGCACCCAGGGGGCCTTTCCCTGCCGGGTGGTTCGCAGGATTCCGGATATCCCCGGCTGCACCCTCCTGCTCCAACCGGAAACCGCCAACCCCGACGCCCCCTTCCTGCGGATGCAGACCCAGGATGCCCCCAGGGAGGACATTTTGTGGGTCACTGTCCGTCCGGAGGATATTTTGCTATTGCGATAAGGAGAATGAGACTTCTCGACCTTCATTTGCACAACGAAATTTTTGCCAAGGTAATTTCGTTGCGTTCGTAGGGGTGGTGCGCCGCGCAGCGAATCAAAATCCAATGATCGCCGGGGGCGATCACTCAATAACATAACGGATATTATCCGCCCGGTTGTTTCCCCATGGGGGAAACAACGTCGGCGCAATGCGCCGACAATGCAGTTCCAAACATTTGCAAATGAAATTCGGTGGTATCATGTTGAAACATGGTATATTTGCAACATCGGAACCCCGGTTTGGCCAATACGGTTCTGCCCAAAAATTTGCAACGTTGGCGGGCGGATACTATCCGTTATATTATGGTGTGATCGCCCCCGGCGATCATTGGATTTTGATTCCCTGCGGGTTGCACCACCCCTACGCAGACTGTGCCACCGAATTACCGGCGCAAAAATTTCAGTGCGCGAATGAAGTTTTAACAGATTTGCCCTACTCAGCCCAAGAGGATTCCGTGTATACTATATAATTTAAGGAGATTCGTATGTATCAGGCAGCAGTTGTTACCGTCAGCGACCGGAGCTTCCGGGGCCAGCGCCCCGATGGGGCAGGCCCGGTGGTTGCCCAAATGCTCCGGGAAGCAGGCTACCCGGTGGCGATCCAGACCATCGTCCCGGACGAGCAGCCTATCATTGAAGAAACCCTGAAAAACATTGCCGACAGCGGCACGGTGCAGCTGCTGGTGACCACCGGCGGCACCGGCTTTTCCCCCCGGGACGTGACCCCGGAAGCCACCATCGCCGTCTGCCACCGCCTGGCCCCCGGCATCCCGGAAGCCATGCGCTATGCCTCCCTGCAAATCACCCCCCGTGCCATGCTCTCCCGCAGCGCCGCCGGCCTGCGGAACCGCACCCTGATCCTGAACCTCCCCGGATCCCCCAAAGCCGCCCGGGAAAACCTGGCCGCCGTCCTGCTCACCCTCCGCCACGGCCTGGAAATGCTCTGCGGCGGAACGGCGGATTGCGCAAAGTAGCAGCCATTTCGGTGCATTCGGGGCGGTGCAGAGGGTAAGACGTGCGAATCCGGCGGCGCAGCCGCCCTTGGCTCTCCCTATGGGAGAGCTGTCGAGCGAAGCGAGACTGAGAGGGCGTAGGCAGTGGCAAGTTTGGGTAAATGCGGTGATTGCGACCGGGTACCCTCTCAGTCATGACACTTTATCCATATTTGCGACTGCGTACGCCCTCTCAGTCACGGCTGCGCCGTGCCAGCTCTCCCAAAGGGAGAGCCAAGGGGCGGGCGTTGCCCGCCCAGCGCAGGGGGGAAAAGAG
>Ga0129311_1000933_pt1 | contig 22757 bp, 28 predicted proteins | sample Go1ome_FD_94435 | JGI IMG/M metagenome (GOLD analysis project Ga0129311, IMG submission 94435) | Western lowland gorrila individual fecal microbial communities from Wisconsin, USA - Go1022B metagenome | ecosystem: Host-associated > Mammals > Digestive system > Large intestine > Fecal | place... | reverse complement strand
GCGAATCCGGGAGGATATCCTCCTGCTGTATATCGTCTGCTGCAGGAAGATCTTCTTGCAGCTTAGGAACTGATAGAATTTAGTGAGTTTTAACGACTACACTTTTCTTGACAATTCCAAAACTATGATGGAGGTTTTACCGCCAGTTCTCCCGGTGTGGAATGATATACAAGGGGGAGATAGTGGTCATGACAAGAAAGTTCCGTTTGATGGGGTGCTGATCGGCAAAAGTGGAGAATATGCAGGACTCGCATTTCAAATGAAGGAGAAAGGAAAAATCTTTTTTAGTGAGGAGAACGCGCAGATTACTATACAAGAAAGATTAAGTTTTAAAGAAAAAAATGTTCTGGCAGAGGTTTACTATACTCCGGAATATGAAGAATATTGTATAACACCGGCAAAGATAAGAACAATTTTTCTGGAGAGTGGGCAGCCATTAGGAGAAGGAAGATTATACTATCTTCCACGAGAAACCAAGATAAGAGTGCAGGACTCTGATGCAGAGAACTGGTTTGAACTGGCATAGGAGGGAAAGAGATGGCGAACGAAGGAAGAACCATATTTGTAAATGATGAAAAAGAAATGGCGGAAAAAATGTTGGAACAGGCGTATTTGGAGCTTGGAAAAGAATACTATGAAGGAGCTTTTGAAGATCCGCTTCCACAGTTATTGCCATTATTTGACCGGATCACGAAGATTAAAAATGAATTAAGAGGGAAAAATAAAATACAAAAGAGACCGTTTTGTCCGTATTGTGGGCAGGAAAATGATGTGGATTCTTTATTCTGTGGATATTGCGGGAAAAAGATGGTAATAAGATAAAGGTGATGAACTGACAGTTGAATATAAAAGCAAGCAAGAGATTATGAAAATAGAACTGATTATGAACAAATAATAATTTCTAAGTCAGCAAACATCTTCAAAACATGGAAAGGTTATGCTGAAGCGTTCTGAGGATGCGAGACAACCTACAAAAAAAGAAAGCATGACCGGAAAATATCCTGGAAAGATACAAAGTGAAAAAGCTTGTATCTTTCCAGGATACCTTTATGTATAATAAGAAATGTTTACTTCCCCACAGCCTCTTTCAAATGACGTAAATCGGATGGCTTTATTTGCATGGGGGGGGGTAAAACTTTAGAATCAGAAATTTTCTGATGTTCAAGATTACCCAACTGTTTTTTTAGAATATCTTTAAATTGCTCATCTGCAAAAACATATTCAGAATCTGTAAGGAGTTCGAAAAATTCCGCAAAAGCATCACAGATACTGCTTTCCAAAATCGTAACAAAAGAAATATTTTTTTGGTCGACAACATGGATGATATTTAGTGCACTTCTGTCACGAAGATCAATGTGTAAAGAATTAGGAAAACTAAAATGATGATTAAGTAAATGCTTCTCGCCACCAAGATCAAAGTTGGATACACAATAATTTAATGAACGAATCCTTTCATCTTTGTCGAATGGAGGGAAGATAAGGCTGCTCGTTCCACTTGATATGCCTTTCTCACAGAAACGTCTGAGTCCGGCTTCTGTGCTGAATGCTTTTCTTTTAGAGTGATATAACGCATCAAGAAAATCGTTGTAGGAATCCAGTAGATGTAAATACTCTGGAATATGTTTGTGAACCAGATTTGTAAACTGTTGTGGGCTGATCAAATCTAAATCACAAGGAGCAGGTTCTATGGATTCCACTATTTTAGGGGTTACATTGCACTTCAGGTACAGCCGAATGGCCTCATCAAGAGTATCTGATTGCTGAATCAGAGGAAAGGACTGATTCAGGCATCGTTCAAATTCATTTGTATATTCTCTTACAAAATCAGGTTCAGAGTGAAGAAGTCCTTTCTGAAGATTTCCAGACAGCTGCAATACATATTGATCCGTAATAATATAAAACGGGAAAAGCAGGTTCGGATGATCCGTTTTTGAAAGCTTACTATAAAAATAGTAAGGTTCATAATTGATCGATTTTGAAAAACACAAAGGTAAGATCTGATTTAAGGTTTCAAGGTTTTCATGAGCAGAGGATACACTGGTCTGAAAGTAAATCAGATGTTTTACAGAAATATCTTTCTGGTATTGTGGCACCAAAAGCATCAAATAATGTGAAAGCAAGGTGCTGTTCCCAGGGATATTCGTATAAATAACAGGTGTTTCCTCCTGTTGGAAAGCCTGCTTTAAGATAAATTGAAGGAACATTTCTGTGTCATAAGTATGATCGGAGATAGAAGAAAGAAGTTCTAGATCACCGTGATCGATAATGTTCCGATGGATTTCATAGCTTTTTTTCTCAAATTCCGAGAGATTCTGAAAAAGCTCCATAATTGTTTTTTGATTTAAATAGGCTGTTTCGCCCATGCATTCTATCTTATAAAGCTCCATCACTTCTTTTTCCTGTAATAAAGAAATGCGGAGCGCCCGGCAGAAATTTTTTACAAATTGCTGACCAGGCAGTCGTTTACCGGTTATCATTCTCTGAAGAGTTGTCCGTTCCAAAGATGCTGTCTGAGATAAACGATAAATATTATACCCACTTTCTGTAAGTAGTTCTTTGCATTTATCGCTGAATTTCGACATGATTCATTTTCTCCCCCTAAATAATAAAACTGTGCGCGCTACTGTGCTCGCTTGTTTTTTATTGTAATATATTTTCGCTTCAAAAGTCAAGGATACGACTGGGAATCGAGAAAAATAACCAAGCACAATTACGAGCACATATTGAAAGCAATTAAGAAAATGTGACAATATAGATTAGAGTAGAAAACAGAATTTTGTACAGAAAAGAATAATTAAACTAGAAAAAATACAGTTTGGGAGTTTGACTGTAAAAGAATTGTAAAATAAAGATACGTGCATCATTAGGATGTATATATAAATTAATAAGCAAAATGCTAGGAGGAATGAAAAATGGCAATGTTTGATGAAATGGATAAGAAGATTTCTGGTTGGATTAGTGTGGGAGCAGGTAAAGCGAAAGATATGTCGGAGTCAATGAAAATTTCTGGATTGATTAAAGAAGAGGAAAATAAGCAAAATGAAATATTTAAACAGATTGGACAGTTATATTTTGTTAATTATGCAGACCATGCAGAAGGTCAGTTGAAAGCAATGTGTTTAAAAATAGCTGATAGTAAAGCGAGCGTTATGCAGTATAAAGAGCAGCTTTGTGCATTAAAAGGAACAATAGGATGTCCTAATTGTGGTGCGGAAATTTCGTCTAATTCAATGTTCTGTAGTGCTTGTGGAGCAAAAATAGAATTGCCTAGAAAACAACAGAATGGAAAGATTTGTTCGAATTGCGGAGCAGTTGTTGAAGAAGGTGCGATTTTCTGTACAAGTTGTGGGACAAAAATTGTAGCTCAATCAACGGAAGGAGATAAAAAAATCGAAAATAATCAAAGTTTAGAAGAACAAGATTTAGTGAAAAGCGAAATTGAGCAGGAAAAGATATGCCCACAGTGTGGAAAAAAATTAGAAATAGGGCAGACATTTTGTACGAATTGCGGCACAAGGATTGACTAATAAAATTGGAGGAACGAGAAATGTTTTGTAAATATTGTGGAGAACAAAATCCAGATAATGCAGTATTTTGCAAAAAATGTGGCGGAAAGTTAATTGATGAGAAAAAGATAGAAAGAAATAATGAAAGATTGGTAATGAATAGTTCGACTCAACATAAAACAGGATTTAAAATTCGACCTTCGATTGTAGTGATTGTGGCTGTAGTATTGGTTCTTATTATTGCTTTGAGTCAGCTGTTGGGTGGAAGAAATTACAAAAAAACCGTTGATATCTTTTTTGAGGCAGTATTAGATGGAGATGGAAAAGAAATATTAAAAACGCTTCCGGACGAAATGATAGAGTACTTAATGGAAGAAGAAGGCTTTGATTCTCAGGAAGAAGCTGAAGAAGAGTTAGAAGATAGTATAGGTAATCCCAAGGAATTGCTTGATAATGCTTATGGCGATGATTGGACATATAAATATGAAATAGTTAATGCAGAAGAGTATTCTTCAGACGAATTAGAAACATTAAAAGAAACATATCAGGAAGAGATTCCAGATATTAAAATCAAAGATGCAAAAAAAGTGACCTTAAAACTTACTATTGAAGCAGAAGAAATCGGTGAACAGAGTAATACTATTGACTTATCAGTAATCAAAATCGGTAAGAAGTGGTATATGGATTTAGTGAGCATGGGATCTATATTTTAATTAAAGAAAACATATTTTTTTGGAGGACAAATTAATTATGCAGAAAACAAAACTTGGAATAACAATAAGCGGTTTAGCAGCAGCAATATATCTCACATGTTTATTTGGAGGATATATTCCGGCAATTATATTGACGGGATATGTACTTATGGTAGAAGAAAATGAATGGTTACGAAGAAATGCAGTAAAAGCAATTGTGTTGATGATGATTTTTTCAGTGTTTATTTATGGAATAAATTTAATTCCAAATGTAATTAACTGTTTTGAAGATATGGCAAGAGCCTTTGGTGTATCTGTTGAGGAAAGACTAATTACAGGTATTTTTGCGGCAGTTGTAGATGTGGTCGATATTTTAAGAACAATTGTATTTTTGATTTTAGGTCTTAAATCACTTAAAATGCGAACGATTATCGTACCTTCAGCAGAAAATATAATCAATAAGATTATGTAAAAGAATAAGTTAATATGAGGGCATGTATGGAAAAATTATCTGTGTGTTTTTTTATCGAAGACAAAGCTGTGCTGCTGTCATTGGAAGAAATATTACCAAATTTACATAATGGAAGAATTGGCAGACAATTGTTAAACACTTCAAGGGAAATAAATTTTCCTGTATTTGAAAAAAACAATAAATATTTTATAGATAACAGTCGGAATATTTTAATGCAATTTAGTAATGAAAATCAACAGAGATTTATTCCATTGCAACATGGCGAATTGTTTTCAACAATAGAGCAAGGAGAATCTTATCAGTTTTTAATACTTTCGCATAGTTATCTTTCAGTTAAAATGAAAAAGGTAACACTTCCGGTTAATGGAACGATTACATTGGGACGTTCTGAACAATCGAATATAGTAATTGACTTGAATGACAATATTTCTCGCTGTCATGCCCGAATCCATATTATTTCTAATGAAGCATCTATTGAAGATACATCGGGGAAAGCTGGAATTTATGTAAATGGGAAAAAGGTAATAGCGGCTAATTTAAAATGTGGCGATACAGTGATGATTATGGGATATACGATTCTTTACATGAAAAGATTTTTAATGATCCCTGAGACAGTATTTGCTATAAATGGATTGAATACGTTTTCGCGTTTTGAAGAAGTTAAGAAAAGTGAGCGGAATACGATGGTGGAATTTGAAAGGAATCCACGAATTTATAAGTCTTTAATTACTGATAAAATTGGAATTGATCCACCACCACAAAAAAAAGAAAAAAAACAGCAACCATTTATTCTTACTGCAGGTCCATCTCTTACGATGTCTTTAGCTATGATGATGCAACTAGGAATTGCAGTATCACGGATGAAAGAAACAGGAAACATTGCCTCAGTTGCCAGTAATGGGGCTATGGCTGTAAGTTTGCTTGCGGCAGCAGTGTTATGGCCTCTTTTATCAAGAAATTACTATCAAAAACAGGAAAAAAAAGAAGAACTTTATAGAAGAAAAAAATATGTTTCTTATTTGGAAGAAAAGGAGGAGCTAATAAAAGCTTATCAGCATCATAATCGCTGGGTATGGAATACAGATTATTATCCGGAAATCTCGGATATGATAAAATTTGTAGAGAATAAAAGTCGCAGATTATGGGAAAAGTCTCCCACAGACCAGGATTTTATGTCAGTTCGTTTAGGAAAGGGAACTAGAAAGTCTGAATTACAGATATGTGTACCCGAACAGCAAGTGATGCTTTTAATTCCAAATTAGAAGCTTATAAGGATTCATTTATTAATCTTAAGGATGTTATGAACAGTTATTATGAATTTCTTATAGAAGCTGCAAAACATTATGAAGATGTTGAGGAAAAGATCAGAGAATCAGCAAGTACATTGGGATAGTAGAGGGAGAAAAAACATGGCAACGATTAAAGTAGATTCAACAGCAATGAGAGACAAAGCGGCAACATTTAAAAATATTGCATCAAATATTAGCACATATACAGATCGACTGGAACAGGAAATTAATGGAATGAAGAGCGTGTGGGAAGGTGAAGCGGCAGAGAATACTGTGGCAAAATTCAAGGATTTTAAAGCGTCTTTTGAAGAAAAAAAGAAAGTAATTGAAAACTATTCGCTTTTTCTTGAAAAAGCAGCAGATGCTTATGACAAGAGCGAAAACTCAATAGCTAATAGTGGAAAATAATAATTAGGGAGTGGAAAAGATGCCTTATATTAAGGTGAATCCTGAAAAACTGAATTCCTCGGCGCAATCATTAAAAAGAATAGAAGGCGAAATTAATAAAACCGAAGAGGAGTTTCGATATGTTTCTAGGCAGTTAGATTGGAAGGTTAGCTGCGAAAAAGATATCGACTGGATATTGCGTAAAATTGATAATGAATTATGCGAGCAAAGTAAAGTTTTTGGTGAAATGGCCTTATTTTTGGAAAACACATCGGAAATGTATAAGCAACTTGAGTATTTCAATAATAAAAAGAATGATAGAGTTCCTGGCGTTATAGTAGTAGAACCTATTATCGTAAAAGTACTTGCATTTCAGAATAAAATAATAAAGATATGCAAGGATGATGTAAAGTGCATTTCAAAAATATTAGATGATAAAACCTTGGGCTTTACGGGAAATATTCTTGATTATGTCAATAATCTTATATCATTTTATAATCCCAATAAAGAAGGAGCTTTTGGATTTGCTCAGTTATGTAAACTTGCAAAGTCATCAGCTGGTGTTTGGAAAGGACTTTATGATCTTCTGAAAGATGGTATGGATGATCAGGTCATAAAGGAGCTCTTTAAATTAAAATATGGTGATATTGCCACGGGCGTAGGAGTTGCAGGAAGTTTTGCGGGGTTAATTGGATCAATTTTGCAGGCTTATCAAACCGGAGACTGGGATGATTTTTCTGGAATCGGAAAATCTGCAACTGATCTTGGAAAAACGATTTATTTAATTGGAAAAGACAGCAAAGTTGTAAAATACAGTGCTCATGCATACTCATCAATTTTAAAAAGTGCATTGGATTTTAGCGGTAAAACAATAGAAGATATTAAAAAGTATTCTGAAGATGGAAAATTAACAGTAGGAGAAATTGCGAATACAGGTGTTGATGCTTCGATTAAAGGATTAAACTCTTTGGTTTCAGAATTGACTTTTGGAGCTATTTCTTTAGAAAATACGAATATTTCGCCTGAAGAACTTTCAACCAAACTGCTAGCGAGTGCTGAAGGAATGGGAGCTGATGCTGGCGCATTGATACGAAATAATCCGGCACGAAAAAAAGTATATGATGAAGCAAGTAATTTCAAAAGAACATCTATGTTGATTGGGGCAATCGGAGAAACTGCCGGAAATAGAATTGACGGATGGGTTAAAGGAATAGTGAGGAAGATTAAATGATAAATGAAATGAAAGATTTATTACCAGTTGGAAGTATTGTTCTGTTAAAAGGCGGTGTGAAAAAGACAGTTATTATCGGTGTACTTCAAGTTTCAGAAGAAAATCCGGAAGAAATGTATGACTATATTGGAGTGCCGTACCCAGAAGGATATCTGGGGGAGGATAATGCTTATCTTTTTCAACAGGAAAACATTAATGATGTTATTTTCCGTGGATATGAAAATCCTGAAAGAGAAGAAATGTTAAAACTATTTGATATAGTGTTAGAAAGTGCGCGGGAGCAGTTAAAATAATATGATTGGTCAGAAAGTGTTGGGATATCGTGTGGAAGAGCTGATAGGAAGAGGGTCTTTCGCAACGGTATATAAAGTAAAAAAAGAAAATGAATCGGGTACATACGTAAGGGCATTAAAGCGTATTATAATTCCGGATGAAGAGCAATATCGAAGAATTTGGAATGCTATGGGGCACGATAAAAGAAAAACAGATTTGTATTTTCAGAATGTATTCGAAGAAACAATGCAGGAAATTCAACTGATGCATGCATTTACTGAAAATGGCGTAAAAAACGTCGTGGCGTGTTATGAAAATGATGTTATTCGTCATATGGATCCGATTCAATATGAGATATATATTTTAATGGAATACTTAACCCCGCTTTCTGACTATATTTGTAATCATAATCTTAATGTAGAAGAGCTGATTGATATTGGCGTACAGATATTAGATGCACTCGAAGTATGTCATGCAAATCATATTATACATCGAGATATAAAAGAAGCGAATATTTTTGTAACGCCGAATGGAATTTACAAACTCGGAGATTTTGGTGTTGCAGCAATTCAAAATGAACAAAGATTCGTTTCTTCAATAAAAGGAACGGCCGGATATATGGCACCTGAGGTTTATCACAAGTCAGAAAAATACGATGAAAGTGTTGACTTATATTCTCTTGGAATTGTTTTATATAAGCTGGGAAATCATATGCGTTCACCTTTTATGCCGGCGTATCCACAAGAGTTTAATTCGCAGGATTCAAGGAATGCATTATTAAAAAGAATGAGTGAAGCGCCTGTGCCTTTACCGGATGCAATACCAAAGAATCTTGGCAGAGTGATTTTGAAAGCATTGGAGACAAAAAAATATCGTTATTGTTCTGCAGAGAAATTCAAAGACGAACTTCTTAAAGTGAAAAAATCTCTGAGTAATGAACAATTAAAGAAATCTTTGATGAAAGATAAATCAGGGACAACTACTAGTATTGATTTAGATAATTCTGTTCCTATAAAAGAAAGTAATAAAAGAATCAAAAGGTGGATTTTAGCCTTAAGTGTTATGGGTTTACTTGGAATAGGAGTACTGACATCTGTTTTTATAAGTCATAAACATAGTATGGAGCTACAGCAATCATGGAAAAAGGGAAGTATAGTTCCGTTTATAACGATCTCAATGGAAATGACCGAAAAAGATTTTAAAAACTATTATGGAAAAAGATTTACAGAAGGAATTAATGGACAGTATTACTTGGAAATGCCAGATGAAGAAGGAGGATTTGCAACAGTTACTTTTTCTGAAGGAATGTTAATATCAGTTAGTTATAGTTTTGAAAGATCAGAAGATCAATGGAAAGAGATTTGTGATGATTTTTATCAAAAATGGATGATTGAAGGTGATGAATGGCCATATATAGCTGAGAAAGAAGAGGTCCGGGTAGTATTGGATTATGATAAGCCAAATAAAGAGGCGAGTTTGTTTTTAAAAAGAATTGAATAAAAAGGAATATGTAGATTCTATATGATTAAGAGTAACAATGGGGAGGAATGAAGATGATAATTTGTCCAAAATGTAAAAAAGAACTAAAAGATGGTTCGAAATTCTGTGACGCATGTGGTGCAAAAATTTGGAGTGCTATCATTAAAGTAGAGTCGCAAAACTCACCAAATCTATGATATTATCAATGCATCTAATTCTTATTATTTATCATATGCACAAGATAGTCCGGTAATTATGTATAAGGAGTATAATCAGGACACTTCAGCAGGAGTAAAATTTTCTGAAATCGAAAGCACATACGAGGTAGAAAACCTTGTTAGAGAAAATCTTGAATCTACTGCTATAAGTTATGTGGCAATTGGTGAACAAACATCTATGTTAGAACAAAAAAATGCAACTCAGATTCAGTTTTCTTCAGATGGAAAAGAGTTATTCTATGTTGAAGATTTAGCAGATGATGAAGAGAGTGGTGATCTGTATAAAGCAAACATTAGCGAGAAAGGGGTACAAAAGCCTGAATTTGTTGATGAAGATGTTTATCCATATTTATTACGTCAAGTAGACAATAATCTTATATATTTCAAAAATTATGACAGTAATAACAATAGAGGAGATTTGTGGGTAGATGGAAAAGAGGTAGATTCTGATGTCTGTGATTATAATCTGTATTTTTATGAAGGAGCTATTTCTTATTACTCAGACTGGAATGCAGATAAAAGAAATGGAACTTTAAAACTCTATAAAAAAGACAAAACCATAAAAATTGCAGATGATGTATATTCTTGTATGTTAAAAGAAGATAGCATCTTATACTTGCATGATTTTAGTTGGAATTCATATACTGGTTCATTATTCAGATATGAAAATGGAAATTCCGAAAAAATATCGGATGATGTCAATTGCATTATTTTTTAAATGAGAGGTAATTGTGAAAAAGTGTCAAGTAATAAAAGTATATTAATTACAGTACTTTTTTGCAATTACCTAAAAATAATAAGAGGAGGAAAGATATGCGTTGTACAAATTGTGGAGAAGAAGTAAAAAATGGAATGAAATATTGTCCAAAATGCGGCTGTGAAGTGAAATATGGAAAAGGAAGCGTTGAACATGGTTCGGGAACGATTTTTAGTGATGTTCCGTCCTCTTCAAATAAAGTGGAATCAAAAGTCAATATAAAACCTGTGAATGATGAAAAAGATACTAAAAAGAAAAGAAAAAAAGGAAGTAAAATCAAACGGGTTTTATGTGCTGCAATTGCTGTGATTTTAATTATTGGTATTTCCGGTTTGGTGTTTTATATTAAATCTCCGTCACGTCAGATTGTCAGTAAGGTAAAAAAAGGTGAGTATACAACAGTTAAGCAATTATATAACAGTGGTGTCAAAGATAAATTTGTTCAGGAAATGTTACTGCAGAAATTAGTGAAAAATGATTGCAATTCTATTGTTGATGACTTTAAGACGAATAAAGTGAATTTTGATGAGGCTATTGAAAAGCTTGATGCCTATGCGAGTTTAGGAGATAAAAAAATAGCAGATTATTTATCAAAAAAATCAAAAGTAGTAGATGATTTAAACACATCCATGAATTCTTATGCTAAGGCAGAAAAATTGTATGAAAGTGGGAAATATGCGGAAGCGTTAGAAAAATATGCACTGGTTGTTAAGGAAGACGACAATTATAAAGATGCACAGGAAAAGTTGTCGAAATGTGTAGAAAAATATCGTGAAGCAATTCTGAGTAAAACGGAAAATCCAAGTAGTCAGACTGATTATGAAACTGCAATTGAAACGTTGAATATTGCTTTAAAAATTGTACCGGATGATGATAAGCTGACTGCACGATTAAATGAACTGGAATCAGGATATGCTGATCTGTTAAAGAGTGAAGCTTTGACAAACGGAACACAGTATATTCAGGAAGGAAAGTTTGAAGAGTTATTTACAATTCTGAATAAGGCATGTGAAATGAATTCTGGAGATGCAGAACTTGAAAATCTGAAAAAGACTGCAGAAGATGAGTTCGTTAAAAAAGTACAGGCAGATGTTGATGGATATTTAACTAATGACAATTATGATGAAGCGATTAAATATTTGAAGAATGCGAATAAAATTTTGGCTGATAATTCTACTTTGAGCGAGTTATTACAAAAAACACAGAATAATGTACCGGTACAGCTTAGTAGTTTGAAGATTAGCGAATCGGATGGGTGTGAAGAGGGTAGTAATTTAACACTTAAGGAAGATAGCATAGGGAATGTCTATAGCTCTGGTAACTTATTTAAATTGGAGTCAGCTTACAATAATGTTGGATATATGACTTTCTATATAAAAGGGGATTATTCAAGATTAACAGGGACCATTGCGGTAGCTGACGATAGTTCAAAGATTACTGGAATGATTTCCATATATGATGAAAATGATAAGTTGTTATATACTTCTGGAGATATGTCTCGCACGACAGCACCAATTAAGGTTGATGTAGACATTAAAGGAGTGCAATGGTTAAAGATTAGTGCACAGTCTGATGAGTATAAATTCAAGTGTTTAATTGCAGATTTTATGTTATATAAAGAATAGCCAGTTCTTTAATAAATTACTTTTTAAAATAATTTGAATTAAGAAAAAGAGGGATAAAATTATGTTGAAAAAGAAGATTTTGTCAGTCGTTATTTGTTTTTCTCTTATGGGAAGCATAATGGCATGTGGAAAAAAGGGAACAGATATTGATGTAAGAGATTCGGAAGATAAATATCATATTAAAGTAAATGCAGCGACAGATGAAGTAACGCTTGCCTGTACGATCGATACAATAGGTGCAGATGAAGAAGGAACAGTGGAAAACGGAACTGCGGAGTGGTGGACAGTAGTGCTTAGAAACTGTAATGTTAATCAAGATCCAAATATTAATTTTGATCAGATTTCTTATAATACCACATATAAAATGTCAAAGGATTTTAAAAAATTATTTGAAAAATACTGGTCAAAAGTTACAGATAAAGAAAATGGATTATTTGAAATTACAGAAGATAATAAAACGTCCAGTATGGATGCTGAAGATATATGTGAGTTTTTGGCATTTGGTGAGTTGTGGGATGAAAATCCGGAATTGTTTTCAGTAGAACGACCGATTGTTGAACCCGGGTCAGATGGAGCACAGGAGATTTTTTTGGTGTATGATGGTATGGAAGAAAAATATGAAGAAGCTGATTTGGATAAAAATGGTTATATTTCAGCTCGGGAGTACCTTCAATTGAAATTGTCAACTTCTGAAGAGATTATTAATAACTAAGACTTCCCATACCTAAAATAGGATTCATACCTTGAAAATTCAATATTTCAGCTAACAAAATAGTGATTTATGCCGTTGCAATCTCTGGATGAAGTGCATTACGCAGATATTTTGGTAATCTTGCCTCAAAATCAGCAGTAAAAGCAGTCAGTTGTTCGTCACTGAGCTTTAAGATTTCCTGAAGGCTTGCCATTAAGGCAGCCATCAGAATAGCAAGCGATCTGCTGAAAGTAATGTCTGCCATTTCATCGACAAGAAAGAAGAACAACTCACCAAGAGTTCTCTGATCTTCATTTTGGCGCTGTTCCATCGCAAGTAACATATATCTGGTAAACACAATGGCTACATGGGCTGTCAGTGCGTCATAAGATAGGCTGTGGCATTCTCCAATCAGGTTCAGCATAGATTTGCAGGTCTTGAAGAAAACTTCAATCTGCCAGCGTTTTCCATAAATACGAATGATCTCTTCTTCGGAAAGAGTCGTATCTGTGCAGATAAAAGCAAGCCACTCCTTGCGATTCGCTTTGTTCCTTACACAAACAATCTTTGCAGGAATCGGATTCTCTTTTCCGACCATAACGTCAACGGAAAGCAGATATTTTGATCTGCCACGACGCTTCTTATTCCGGGAATAAATCTCTTTGATATTCAGCTGTTCACCACAGTATGAATATTTGATCCGGCTGCTTTTTTTGATCATGGCGATCACATTCATACCTTTTGAGTGAATGTCTGTGACTTGTGCCGGGTTGGAAAACCAGGAATCAAACAGGACATAATCCGCTTTCATTCCTGCACTGAGAGCAGTGTCCAACAGGGTCATCATTGCTTCCGGCGCTTTTGTCTGAGCAAGCTTGCGTCTTTTTCCTGCAACGGTTCTGTTATCAAAGGTCTTTACCGGACCAATGATATTTGTATCTTTTGCAGATGCCAGCAGACAGCTGTTTACCGGGATCAATGTATTTCCATCGCTCCAGCTTAAAGTAAGCATTCGGAATCCTTTTTTGAAATGCATATCCGTGTGATCAAAAACTTTTGATCCCAGTTCTGTTTTCTTGCAGCTGGTGCGGTTAAAAAGACTGTCATCAATGATGAAGACATTTTTCCTGCTATCATTTGTCAGACCTTTGATGTCATTGTTTACGATATCTGCAGCAAGAAGAGAAGTAAAACGGAGCCAGTTTGTTTTTGCGGAATTAAGGAAACGGTAAAACGTGTTTTTGGAAAAATCTTCCTTAAAAGAGCCAGTCCGTCGCTGCATATACATACTTCTTCCAACAAAAATGTTGCTGAGTTTGTACCGAAGCAGAGAAACGGGAGAAACACCTTTTTCTTTCATCCCATTGCATTTGGCAAGAAGTTTGCCAACATGGTGTTTAGAAAAAAATCTCTGAACACAGTCAACTAAGTCTTTCTCATCGGAATGGTTTTGTGGTATACTGGACATGGCATAAATCTCCTTTGTTAAAATGGTTTTTCGACAACTCCATTATACCAAGAGGAACAGGTTTATGCCTTTTTTATTGGCTGAAATATTGAATTTTCAAGGTTCAACACACCGATATGGTGTGGGAAGTTTTAGTTAATAAATATAAGTAAAGTGTGAAGCTGCGAATTGTCAGCGGAGGAAACTGCACGATAGAATCGGCAGTTTTCCCTTCCTGACTGTGCAGCTTATTTGAAAAAAGCATTTTTTGAGCGGAAGAAAGGCATAATCTCGTAGTTTTATCTTAGAGCATACTGTTTTTATAAGATAAGGCCATGAACACGAAGTGGTCACAGTCTTAAAAACAGAATACATATGGATTAAAAGTAGTCTTAAAATTTTTTTAAAATTACTCAAGATTATGCAATTGCTTCCGAAGTATATTTTGAAATTCATCATCTGAAACAGCATAATCTGTTTTTGGCAAAAGTTCAAAAAACTCCATAAAAGCTTCGCAGATACTACTTTCCTGAATTGTGACAATCTCCATTGAAGAATACTGTGCTCGCAATTGTGCGTGCATGAAAACATCTTAATATAATCTACAGTAAAAGGTTAAGAAAAAGTCGGTCGAATAAGGGAATTATAAGAGCACAATAATTAGCACATATTGAAAATTGAATATAAATGTAGAATAATTGTAAAGAGAAATATAGAAATTGTTTTAATGATTAAAATGATTGTATATTCAATGCGCTTACTTAGGAGGGTTTAATATGAGATGTCCAAATTGTGGAACAGAGAATGAAGATGGTGTCAGATTTTGTAAAGGCTGTGGGAGTGAGATGAGAACTCCGGCAGGAAATAGGGGAGCTTCACCTAATTATTCTACACAGGCACCGCTGCCAACAGTCGATAGTGGAGAAGATTATACACCTATTTCCATGTGGGGATATTTTGGATACCAGCTATTATTTGGTATTCCTTGTGTAGGATTTATACTCATTCTGATTTTTTCATTCGGTGGAACAAAAAATGTCAATGTTAAGAACTTCGCTAGATCATATTTCTGTTATATGATCGTACTCATTGCTTTAGTGTTCTTATTGTCTTTGTTCGGTGGTGGATTAACAAGTATTTTGTCAAGAAGATATTACTATTAAACGATTAAATGAAAATGAGAATTGGTGCTTGAAAATAGCTCACAATTCTCATTTTTTAAATGGAGGAGAAAAAATGTATTGCAAAAAATGTGGAAAAGAACTAAATTCCAGTATGAAATTTTGTCCGGCATGTGGTGCGGCTGTCGAACAAGAAAAAATAAAACCGGTTAAAAAGAAAAAATCATTTATTTGGATCATTCTTATTGTAATATTGTTTATTGTTGCCACGACTATCGCTACGATAATGGCGTTAAAACAGAATAAAACTAAAAAGTATGTAACATCTCTGGAACAGGGCGACAAATACTTGGAAGATTTGGATTATAAAAATGCAGAGGCAAAATACCTTGCGGCAATTGAGATAGAGCCAAAGGAGAAAAAACCTTATTTAAAATTAGCAGATGTTTATATGAATCAGGAAAATATAGAAAAAGCAGTCAGTATTCTTGAAAAAGGTATCGAGAATACAAATGATGAGGAAATGCAGGGAAGATACAATTTGTATACTTATGTTGACAAAGTATTAATTCCAGAAATCGGACAGTGTAAAGAGGGAGAATATCCGTGTAATTATGTGAAAAAAGAGAATTATCTTGGAATTGATATTATGCATGACCAGCAAGGGGTATTAAACTGGGATATTAGAGATTATGATGGTGATGGAGCAGAAGAGTTGTTGGTTCTGGTTTTGAAAAATAATGAATATATGGACAGAAGCGACACGCAGCTTAATGGTGTCTCTATTCAGATGTATGAATGTGAATCAGGTGATATTGTTGAAAAGGATGAGTATCTGTGTATGTATCCAGTCCTTGGATATGGTGATTTAGAAGCAGATAATATCTTTTTGAAAAAAATAAATAACAAAATTTATATTTGCGGAAGCAGTGATTCACTTATGTGTATTTATGCAAATGGATCGACATTTACATCATTTATCGTTTTATATGAAAATGGTGAATTTTTGAAAGTAGCAGGCGAAGAAAAACCAGTTCAGGGGTCTGGATTTGGTTTGTATCCAAATGCTCTTGTGATTGCAGATGAGATGGAAAAGATCGGAATGACGAAAAGCGCAGAAAAGGTGCGTAAAACACATATTCCTGTATTTGATCAGGAAGATGCAGTAGACAAGATGTTATTGAAGATAACAGGAAAAAACGATGGCTTAGATATGAAAGAGTGGAATAAGTCACGAGATGTAAGTGCACTCGGAAAGCTAATATTGAAATTACAGGTAAGTGGATTTGAAAAGAATGAAAAGATAGCTATTGTAGATAGCCAGGAGCTGCTAAAACCTATGGAAAACGAGGTTTCTAATATGTCAGAATCAGAAGATAATAAAATAGCGTTGACAAAAGATGACTTGATGAGGATTGTTAGTGCTCATTATAATGAGCAGTTGACTGATGGAGGATATTATATTATTTACAATGCCGAAGGCATAGAAACAGAGACAGGATTTAATTTTCCTTTGCATTATCAATTATCGGAGGAAGAAGCACAGAAAATTGTGGATGAAGGAGGAACGCCCAGTACGAATAGATTGGTTGGATACCTTGATATAAATACTGAATCGGGGATGGTAACACCAGATTTCGATGAACCATGGAATTTATATGATTAAAAGATTAACGTTTCAATCTAGACAATCCTGAAATTATGAAGTATAATTACAAAAGCCTGTTTTTCTTGGAAAAACGGAATTTTAATAACGTATTGTTTTTCGAAAAAAGCGAGGGAGATTAATTATGAAGACAACGCTGATTATTATGGCAGCAGGAATTGGATCAAGATTTGGTACCGGCATCAAGCAGCTGGCTAAGATGTCCCCGAATGGAGAGATCATTATGGATTATTCCATCTATGATGCAAAAGAAGCAGGATTTGACAAGGTTGTATTTATTATCAGAAAAGACATTGAAGCAGAATTTCGTTCTGTAATCGGTGACCGTATCGGCGATCAGATTGAAGTAGAATATGTATATCAGGATCTGGCTGATCTTCCGGAAGGATTTGAAGTGCCGGAAGGGCGCACCAAACCGTGGGGCACCGGTCAGGCAGTTCTTTGCTGTAAGGATGTGGTAAAAGAACCATTTGTGATCATCAATGCGGATGATTATTATGGAAAAGAAGCTTTTAAACTGCTTCATGAGTATCTTGTAGAGCATGCAGGACAGTCTGATAAGATGCAGATGGGAATGGCTGGATTTATCCTTAAGAACACAGTCAGTGAGAATGGAACGGTTACCCGTGGAGTATGCGTAGTAGATGAGAACGGTATGCTTGAGCAGATCCATGAGACAACCGGAATCCGTGTACAGGAGGATGGTGTACACTGTGATAACGAAGATGTGCAGAAGTGGATCACACCGGATTCCAATGTATCCATGAATATGTGGGCAGGTTATCCAGATTTCATCAAGGTCCTCGATGAGAGATTTGTGGAGTTTTTAAAGGACGAAGCAGGAGATCCACTCAAGAAAGAGTATCTTCTCCCAATCATTGTCGGAGATCTTCTGGAAGAAGGTAATGTAGATGTAAAAGTTCTGGAAACCCATGATAAATGGATTGGTATTACTTATAAAGAAGACACCGAACTTGCACAGGCCGGCTTCAAGAAGATGACAGAGGATGGCATTTACCCGGAAAAACTCTGGAAATAAAATAAGGATAGAAAAGGACAAAGAATATGGAAGAATTAAAACAGTTAGGCACACAAAGAGAAGATGAGGTTGAAATCGATCTCGTAGAAATCTTTCATTTGATGTTGAGTAAACTGTGGCTGCTTATCTTGTGTTTTATTGTTGGGGCAGCACTTGCTTTTGGAGGAACAAAGTTTCTTGTTACGCCAAAGTATTCTGCATCATCGATGATTTACATTTTAACTAAGACTACAAGTGTTACATCTCTTGCAGACATTCAGATGGGATCACAGCTTACTGCTGACTTTGAAATTCTTGCTACAAGCCGCCCGGTAGTTGAGGAAGTAATTGAAAAACTGGATTTGAATTACTCTTATGAACAGCTTGTATCAATGATTGCGACAGATAATCAGACAGATACCCGTATCTTAAGATTTACGGTAACGGATGAAAATGCAAAAGAAGCAAAGGCGATTGCAAATGAACTTGCAGATGCAACAGCTGAGCGGGTGGCATATGTAATGGCAAGCGATAAACCGAAGGTTGTTGAAAAAGCGGTGGTTCCTCAAAACCCTTCTTCTCCGAATACAAAGAAGAATACAATGCTTGGTGGGCTTGGACTTGCATTTGTGGCAGCAGCGATTATTCTGATCAAATATCTTATGGATGATACAATTATGACAGAAGAGGATATCAAGAAATATCTTGGGATCCATATGCTTGCTGCAATCCCAGAAGAAAAGAGGAGATAAACTTGAAGGAAAGGACGAGGAAGATTATCGTCGCAGGATTACTTCTCGTGGCGGTTTGCTGTGCGGGATATCTGATCTGGTATTACAGTATGGCAGCAAAGACAAAGCAGTCATATGATGATGCAAAAAAACTGGCAAAAGAAAAGGTGACGCCTTCAAAAGAGGAAAAGAAGGAGGAACCGAAGCAGGCAAAACCGGAGATTCCCATTGATTTTTCGGCACTTCAGGAAAAAAATCCGGATATTTACGCCTGGATCAAGATTGACGGTACAACGGTAGATTATCCGATTTGCCAGAACTTTGAGGATGATAATTATTATTTGACACATACCTGGGAGAGGGCAGAGGCAGCAGATGGAGCCATTTTTACACAGGCTTGTAACAGTAAGAATTTCATGGATTTTAACACGGTTGTCTATGGACATCAGATGGGAGAAGGTGTGGATACCATGTTCCATACTCTCGACCGTTATCTGGAGGAAGGATATATCGAGAAATATCCAACGGTAGAGATCTACACGCCGGAGCACATTCTGACATATCGAATTTTCGCTGCTGTGATTTATGATGATCGTCATCTGGTCAATTCCTTTAATTACACGGTAGAAAGTCAGAAACAGGAATTTCTGAATTCACTTTCCGATGCAAAAGATATGCGAAACAGGTACAACAACATTGAAAATGTAGGAATAACAGATAGGATTCTTTCTCTTAGTACTTGCGTGACCGGAGAATCGAACCATAGGCTTTTGGTGGAGGCAGTTCTGACAAATGAAGAATAAAAATATAGGGATTATTATTTTGGCAGTAATTTGTGCCGGATTAATGGCAGCGGTTGCATTTACCTTGATCAAGGGAAAAAACGGAACTCCGGGTAAGCAGGAAGCATCTGTGGATTCTGAGGAGGAAACAAACCAGTCCGGGATTGTTGAGGAAGATGGACAAAAATACAAGCGAGATACCGATATCAAGACGATTTTATTTATGGGTGTAGATAAGGATGAAAAAGCGGATCTTGGAAATAATCCCGGAGAAAACGGACAGAGTGACAGTTTGAATCTTCTTGTAATTAATAAGGTAGAAAAGACTGCACAGATTCTACAGATTTCAAGAGATTCTATGATTGGTATCGATATTTATGATGTGACAGGCAATAAGCTAATGACAGAAGATGGGCAGATTGCCCTTCAGTATGCCTACGGCGATGGTGAGGAAAGAAGCTGCCAGCTGACAGCCGGAAAAGTATCAGAGCTTTTATATGGTGTAGACGTGGAGTCTTATCTTTCACTGACTCTGGATGGGCTTGTGGCTGCAACGGATGCGGTAGGCGGCATTACAGTTACAGTACCTGAAGATTATACGGCAATTGATCCTTCCTTTGAAAAGGGTGCAACCATCACATTGAATGGTGAGCTGGCTGAAAAATACGTCCGTAAGCGTGATATTGAAGTGTTGGACAGTAATAATCAGCGCATGGAACGACAATCCCAGTTTATGAAAGCACTTATAGAAAAAATACAAGGGATCGACGATAAAACAGAATATCTCTCTTTGTATCAGAATCTGGATGAGTATATGACAACCAATCTGACAGCAGAAGAGTTGGAGGAACTTGCAGACTATAAGATTTCTGAAGATATTGTAAAGGTTCCGGGTGAGATCATTTCAAAAGATGGTCACGCCCAGTATCTTGTAGATAACAAAGAATTAAAAAAAATAGTTTTGAATTTATTTTACAAATTATTGTAATAGTAGTATACTGAACAATGATATGGCGAATATCTAATAAACTATGTGAGGAGGTCAAACGATATGAAGTCAAAAATCTTAAAAACAGTTGGTCTTATTGCAACTATGGTAGCCTGCATCGGAATGACCGTATTTGCTGAACCGAGCCCTGCAGCTTCTACAGTTGTTACAGGTATCAATAGTGCTACAGATAAAGATGGTAAGCCAGTTGAAGGTATTACCATTACATCTGATATTCCGGCAGAATATAGTGATGCGGTTAATGAGATTAAGACAGAAGCAAAGCTGAAAGAAGTACTCGGAGATGATTACAATGAGAACATGGTAGTTGTTGATATCAAAGAAGTGAGAGCTCCGGAAGGAACTGCATTCCCGCTTACGATCAACTTTGCTATGATAGGTGTGACAGCTTCTACGAAAGTACAGATCCTGCATTACAAAGCAAACGCATCTGAGTGGGAGAAGATCCCTACAACAGTTGCTGATGGATCAGCGACAGGTGTATTTAACTCTCTTTCACCGGTAGCTTTTGTTGTTGATAAGACAACTCTTTCAACAGCAACAACTTCACCGGCTACAAGTGCTACATCTGTATCTACAGTAGCAGTACTTGGACTGACAGCGGCAGCAGTAGCCCTTGCTCTTAAGAAAAAAAGCTGTTAATTAGTAGCAATATGTTGGAAACGCTTCTTTGCGGCGGTGAACACCGTGAGGGGCGTTTTCTTTTTGACAGGAGAGATACGTTTTATGTTGGTAGATATACATTGCCATATTCTTCCGGGAGTGGATGATGGGGCGACGGATATGGAAACTTCTAAGGCGATGATTAGGGAAGCATATAAGCAGGGAGTGTGTTATATGATTGCAACCCCGCATTACAGACCGGAGATGTTCGAACCTTCCATGAGCAAGGTGATAAGTGTATATCGCAAAATGCGCACCTATGCAGCGGAAATTGGAATAGGCCTTCGACTTGGCTGTGAGTATTATAGAAATGATCAGATGATCTATCATCTGGATAATAAGCTTCGCCCGACAATGCTTGGCGGGAAATATGTTCTGACGGAGTTTTCAACAAATGATAGTTTTATAACAATTCGCAATTATATTTATGAATTGATCGTCAGAGGATATCAGCCGATCATTGCACATGTTGAAAGGTATTTTTGCTGTCAGGAACTGGAAAAGATTCTGGAACTGAGAACACTTGGAGCTAAGATCCAGGTGAATGCAGATGCCGTACTGGGATATGAAGGGCACAAGATAAAAAAATTTTGTGCTACTCTTATGAAAAACGATCTTGTTGATTTTATTGCCTCTGATGCACATAATCTGAGCACTCGTAAGATGAATCTTGGAAAATGTGCGAGCCATGTGGAGAAAAAAATGGGACAGGATTATGTAGAAAAAATTTTTGTAGAGAATCCGAGACGGATATGGAAGAGTAGATAAAGAAAGCAGGTGTTTTGGTGAAAAAGGTTAATCTTTCAATTGAGAAGAAGAGTTATGCAACTCGTGAAGCAGTTCGTACGCTGCGTACCAATCTGCAGTTTTGCGGAGATGATAAGCGGGTTATACTTGTAACTAGTTGTGTGCCTGGAGAGGGGAAGACTTCTGTTTCCGTTTCCTTGGCTGAGTCTATTGCCGATATGGGAAAATCAGTGATTCTGGTAGATGCGGATATTCGAAAATCGGTTATGGCATCAAGACTTGGTATTACCGGTGTGGAGAAAGGGCTCTCCCATTTCCTTTCCGGACAGTGTGTGCTTGCGGATGTGATTGTCGCTACAAACATTCCGAAGTTCCACATTCTTTTATCAGGTCCGCAGGCTCCGAATCCGACAGAACTTCTGGAATCCAAGAGATTTTCAGGGATGCTGGAATCCATGAAGAACGTATATGACTACATTATTATTGACTGTCCGCCGCTTGGTGTTGTTATTGATGCTGCAATTATAGGACGTCTAAGTGACGGAGCTATTATGGTTGTGGAAGCGGGAAAAACGAAATATCGTCTGGCACAGAATGTAAAAGACCAGTTGGAGAACTCTGGTGCTTCTGTTTTGGGTGTTGTGCTTAATAAAGTGGAACAGAAGAATCAGAAGAGATATTATAATAAATACTATGGTTCTTATAAGTATGAAGGTTATTACAGAACAGATGATGATGAAAAAAATGCATAAAAGATAAAAAAATACTTGCAATTGTTAAAAGTTTCTGTTAAAATAATTATTGTTGTGAGTCTGCAAGATTTGTAAGCGGACATTTCAGATCGTTAGGAGGTGCAATCATGGCTAAATGTGCTATTTGTGAAAAGGGTGCTCATTTCGGAAATAACGTAAGTCACTCTCATAGAAGATCATCTAAGATGTGGAAATCTAACG
>Ga0129311_1000930_pt1 | contig 22824 bp, 20 predicted proteins | sample Go1ome_FD_94435 | JGI IMG/M metagenome (GOLD analysis project Ga0129311, IMG submission 94435) | Western lowland gorrila individual fecal microbial communities from Wisconsin, USA - Go1022B metagenome | ecosystem: Host-associated > Mammals > Digestive system > Large intestine > Fecal | place... | reverse complement strand
TGAAATGAGGCATGCCGAAAGGGATGCCTGGGAATGAACTGCGTTTATAAAGAATGGCATCGAAAACGTGACCGATTTCGATACCATTTGGGCATAAAGCAGGGCTGTCGCCCAGCAAAAAATGTTTGCTAATGCGACAGCCCCAATAATCCATTTAATGTCCAGATCTGTACCTGAAATTAAATGGGAAATAATATATCTCAGTCGTGTTTTTTCCTCCTATCGTATTCCAGTCGAGTCACCATCTTGTCTTTTTTTACTTTGCATGGTAAACTGATTTCACCTCACAATGGTTTTACCATACTTAAAACGAAAATACTGACCCCGGAAAAAGTAACCGGTCCTGACGGAAAGACAGCTATGGTCCCGGACAGAAAATATTCGAAGCTCTCAAAATTATTGCAGGAATGGGGAAAATAGATATGAGTTACAATACAGATTTCCTGATCGCAGCCATGATCATCCAGCTCATCGTTCTGTGCCATTTTTCCGCCCAGAAGCGTCCAGATGACCTGAACAACCAGCTTTTTCTGATCCTTTCGGTTCTCGTGAGCCTGGATATCGCCTTTGAGGTTCTCAGTACCTGCTATATTAACTTTGAACACGCCGGGACCAGACTGGGCGCAATGTTTACAACAACGGTCTTCTACCTGTTCCAGGCCCTGCTGCCCTTCGTCCTGATCTGTTATGTCCGTTCTCTCCGGGCAAATAAGATCCTTTCCCCAAGTGAGATGCTTGCCTCCTCGATTCCTACGCTCGTTCTGGTCTGCATCATCTTCGGGAACCTGAAGACCGGACTCCTGTTTTCCTTCGATTCATCTATAAATTACATAAGAGGGCCCTGGTACATGCTCATGTACTTCTCTGCCCTCTGCCATCTTCTCACCGCCCTCATCCTGACCTGCCTGTGGAGGAAGATCCTTGGACTATCCAAAGTCCTGGTCCTCATTGAAATCCTCATCCTGCTCGCGTCCGGCGTCATCGTCCAGGCATTCTGTCACCAGCTTCTGATGACCGGTTTCGGGCTGAGTCTGGGGATCCTGGCGCTTTTTATCACAATCAACAATCCGCACGCGAACACGGATAACCTGACCGGTCTCTACGATAAACCATACCTGTTAAGGAAGTTCAGGGAAATGCTGTCCAGCCGGAGAATCTTCCATGTCATCACCGTGAATCTGTATCAGATCGACCACATCAACAAGGTAACAGGCGTGGATGGCGGTGACCGCCTGCTCCTCTCCGTCGCGAGGCAGCTGCACAGGCTCTGCGGAGACAAAGTGTTCCGCATCTCCGGGAAACGTTTTCTCATCTTCACGTTCTCCCAGGAGCAGTTTGAACTCTATCTTGATGAACTGGAAAATTTATTCCATCCGGATACAGCCCCATCAGAAACAGCTGTCTCCTCCCCGGTCATCATCAGTGAGATCTTTCATGCGGAGCGCTTCGAAGATGGCGGTTCCATCCTTGATTATGCCCAGTATCTGGAATCGCTCGCGCCGAACACCGGGTTCTATGAGACCGTCCGTGATACGGACAAGACCATGGAGCGCTTCCTTTACCTGAAAAAGGTGGAGCAGTTTCTGCACACTGCGATCGCGAATGATCTGTTTGAGGTCTACTACCAGCCCGTATATTCCCTGAAGGAGAAGCGCTACATCACGCTGGAGGCATTGAGCCGTCTATATCACCCGGAGCTCGGCTGGATCCCTCCGGATATTTTTATCCAGATCGCCGAAAAGAATAATCTGGTCGACAGGATCACGACTCTCCAGTTCCGCCGGATCTGCCGTTTTATCCAGGAGCACCCGCTCCTCACAGACAGACTCCGCAATATTAAGATGAACCTCTCCCCGTTAGACCTGATCCAGACAAACAGCAGCACCCGCCTGATCCGGCTTATGGATGAATATGGGGTCAAACATTCTTTCATCCAGTTCGAGATCACAGAGACCGTCGCAACAGAGTACAACAGCGCGCTCAATAAGGCGGTCGATGACTTCGCGGATTCCGGAATCGGTCTCTGCCTCGATGATTTTGGCTCCGGATACGCGAACCTGAATACGGTCATGCAGCTTCCATTTTCCGCGATCAAGCTGGACCGTTCCCTCTTAAGCAAAATCTGTGAGTATCCGCGCTCCGCGAACTTCTATCACAGCATCGTGTCTTCCTTCCAGAATATGGGATTCCATGTGATCTCAGAGGGGGTGGAGACAGAAGCCGAGGTGAAACTTTTAAGCGACTACGGTGTCGACATGATCCAGGGCTTCTATTTTTCAAAACCACTCCCGCCGGAGAAGCTCCTTGATCTTCTGGAAAAATCATAAAAATATTTTTAACGCGATAGCCCCTTAATATTAGCTTTCCTAAGGGCTATACTACTGGCCACCCCAAAGAACGGTATCGCAAACGCTATTACTGTCTACACTGATTCCATTCTCCTCAGCATAGTCAGGGGATCAAACCTTTCATAAAAAAGAGGATCTGCCAAAGTCAATGTCCACTGGCAGATCCTCTTTCTTTAATTTCCAAGCATAATATTCAAAATTTCCAGGTCCGTGGAGTGCATACCATCTCGTCCCATGCGTCCGATACTTCGGATTGTTTCTTCAACATCGTCCTCCACCAGACCTTCACCCGGCTGGAATGCCCGGTCATGTAAGCCCATTTTCATTCCAAGAAGCGCTGTCTGGAGGGCCGTCGAAATCTTGGCCGCACAGGATGATTTTGCACCGTCACACACCATACCACCTACGGTCGCTATGGTGTTGGTGATCGTCTCACAGACTACCTCATACGGATATCCCAGCATGTAGCAGATGCCGCAGGCCGCTCCGCACGCGGCACTCACGACACCGCAGTATGCTGACAGACTTCCAATATATTTTTTCTGATGAACCGCGATCAGATTCGATACCACAAGTCCTCTCAAAAGTCTCTCTTTTTCAATTTTATTCTCCTGGGCATAGATGATCACTGGCACGCTGACCGTGATTCCCTGATTGCCACTTCCGGAATTGATGACGACCGGCATCGGACAGCCGTTCATTCTGGCATCCGAACCTGCAGCCGCATACGCACGCGCCTTCAGACCCACCGTCGGATTTTCGTTTCCGTCAATCAGGATTCTTCCAACCTCTGCTCCGTACGGATGTTCCAATCCTTCCTGACAAATTGCCATATTGCACTCGATCTGGCGGTTCAGGATCTCTTCGACATCCTCAATTTTTACTTCGTCCGCAAACTCCAGAATGTTTTTCACTGTGAGAAGCTGTTTGTCACCCGCCTTATGACCATTTTCCTCATCTGCCTCAGCCTTTTCCAGAACACTCATCCCATCTTTTTCCATTCGGGTGATATTTTTATGGGTCTTCTGAATCTCGACCAGCGCCGTATGCTCTCCGGCGCGCAGTTCCACTACAATGTAAAGAGTCGCCACACCTTCGATCAGTTTACAGGTACAGAATTTCTGCTTTAAAAGCTCTTTTGTCTTCTCCTGATCCTCTTTGGTCACGCTCTCAAGCACTGCCAGATCCATATCCGGATCTCCGCCCACGATTCCCAGTACTGCTGCCACATCGATTCCTTTTAATCCGCCGGAGTTCGGTACTGTCACTCCCATGACATTCTTAACGATATTTCCGCTGCAGGACACTACGCATTTCTCCGGCATCTGACCTAACAGCTTCCGCGCTTTTGCTGCCGCGTAGGCGATTGCGATTGGTTCCGTGCAGCCGAGCGCCATAATCAGTTCGTCTTTTAATATTTCAAGATGGTTTGTGTATAATTTCTGGTCCATTTCTTATTTTTCCTCATGATATTTTTTAACAGTTTCTTAGCGTTTTTTCTCCTTCTGTTCTTTCTTTTTCGATTATTTTTGCTATAATAATTCATATCTTTCATCAATGTTACTGCAGAAAAAATTTAAGGAGCACACTATGAACTTTTTAAATCTCTACTACTTTCGCGTGGCCGCTGAAGAACTCAGTTTCACAAATGCTGCCAAGCGTTTATTTATATCCCAGCAATCCCTCAGCAACCACATTTCCCGCCTGGAAAACGAATTCGGTGTGATCCTTTTTAACCGTACCCAACCGATCACACTCACCGAAGCTGGAAAATCCCTCTATGCAAGTTCCAAGGTTCTGCTTCAACAGAAAGAACAGATTGAAAAAAGCATGCAGGATATCCGGGACTTCCGAAAAGGTGAACTGACTCTCGGAATCAGTACCTCCCGCGGAGCTGTCATGCTTCCAAAGATACTTCCAGAATTCCGCTCTGCCTTTCCCCAGATCAAACTAAATCTTGTAGAAGGTACAACAAAAGAGATCAACCAGGCATTGTTTGAAGGACGGGCAGATCTCTGCATCGGTTTTGCGATCAATGATCCAGAAAAAGTACACGAGGAACTGCTCCATACAGAATCTCTCGTCTGCGTTATTCCAAACTCATTTTTGCCGCGCTATCTGAAGACAGACTCCACTTTGATTCCGGGTTCTGTTCAAAGTTTCAACATTTTTGCCGACTGCCCGTTTATCAAAATGCCGAAACAGACATGGCTGGGCGAAATGTTTGAAAAATGTTGTGAAAGCTACAACATTGAACCGGAAATCCTCCTCGAGACCACCAGTATGTCCACCATGGTTTCCCTCTGTTCTTCCGGAATCGGTGCCATCGTGCTTCCCGAAATCTTCGTCAGCCGCCGTATGACATTCTGGAATTCCTTCGACTGGAAAGAACAGGTATCTGTCTTTCCGTTAAACTATCCGGCGGGCTACCGACCAATCACAATTGCTTACATGAAAGACCACTATCTCAGCCGAGCCGCCGATGAATTCATCCGGATGGCCCAGGAAAAGTTTTCCTACTAAGCGTAGATCGGATGAATCTTCGCCTCCACATCATCTTTCGCTTTGCGGATAAATTTTAAAGTTTCCTCATTTAACGGATAGCGGATCACACAACCCGGTGTTAAAATCTGACCGCGTCCACCCATCAGTTTAACGCACTCATAAATCTGATGATGGATGGCATTGCGGTCATCTTTTGTGATATCGGTGCGGTTTAGTCCGCCCATAAGGCATTTTCCAGACTCAAGCGCCGCCTCATCCACTGACGGATATGTCTCCCATGCATGCCAGTTGAAGACCTGTACTGGATAATCCTTCAATATTTCCATCATGATATTACTTCCATGGGCATGCAGTGTGTTCATCCATCCATCTTTCGCCGCATTCAGGACCTCCAAGTCATACGGAACGCCAAATTCCTTATACTGTTCTGCAGTCATAAAATTATAAGTACTGCTCTGCGCCGCAAAGAAGATTCCGTCCGCACCGGCTTCCAGCGCTGCCCGAGCCATATTGCAGGTCGTCTCCGTAATCACTTTCAGAGCATGATGAACTGCATCCCCGTCACCATTTTCCAGATACTGAAGAAGTGTATTTCCGGACAATTTATTCGCTGTTGTCAACGGGCTGAATATCGTGAAAATGACTGGCACATCCTCATTCTTTACCTTATCGAGAACAAGTTTCAATCCTTTTAATTCTCTCGCAAGACTTCCTTCCTTTACAGAACACGGTTTCAGTTCATACCAGTCCTTCGCTTCATGGATCGGTGTTTTTGTGACTTTCGCCACTCCGCCTTTTGCAATATCTGAATAATCGATCTCACAACCGAAGTCTTCGATGGCGTACATTCCGTTATTCATAGTCTTTATAAAGTCGATATCATACTTTTTATAAAACTCATATGTCTTTTCCGCTAAAAGTTCCGGATTCAGATCGATCCCCGGAAGATGGGTCCAGAATGAATATGGAAGTTTGTCCGGTTTTTCCCCTGCAATAGCTGCCTGAATTCTCTCTTTCTTTGTCATCATATAGCGACCTCCTTTAGCCGTTCACGTTTTTGTTTTCGATGCCAGTATAAGAATTCGGATTACAAATGTCTAACAAGTTTTATTCTTTTATTCACAATCATTCAGTTGTAATTCGGCATGTTTTTTGTTCGTTTTTTTCTTTTTTATACATTTTACAGTCATTATATTGTGATATAACACGGAAAAGCTGTTTGTTTTCTGACATAAAATTCACTAGAATGAATGTAACAAAAGCAAACGCGTTTCTTGCTGGACCAGTCTATTATGACGATAAAATTTTTAGTTCTACTATAAAAGGAGGATCTCACATGAAAAAAATATTCGCACTTATGACCGCAGGAGCTTTAGCATTATCCCTTACCGCATGCCAGGCTTCCAGCCAGCAGACAACAGATACGACGACAAAATCCGCTGATTCTACCGAAACAGCAGCAGCAAAAAGCGATGGTTCCTTCCCCAGTGAAACGATCACTCTCGTCTGCCCGTTCTCAGCAGGCGGCGGAACCGACATCGGTGCCCGCAACCTTGCGCAGGCACTTTCCAAAGTAATGGGTGTCAATGTTGTCGTTGAGAACCAGACAGGTTCCGGTGGATGGGTCGCATGGACAGACCTGATTCAGGGCGATTACAAAGACGGTTATACCATTGGCCTGATCAACCACAACTACGCGATGGGTGAACTCGATCCGGATAACCCGAGAAAATATAATCTCGATGACGTCACTGTCCTTGCAAACCAGGCTCTCGACTATAACGTCATGGCGATCCGCTCCAATGACACACGTTTTTCCGATATCAACAGCTTTATCGAGTACGCAAAGTCCAATCCGATCCTCGTTTCCGCCCAGGCAACAGGAATTACCGATGGAGACGCAACAACTGCTGAATGGTTCAACAAGACCTTCGGAACCCAGATCACCGTTGTCCCGGTAGACGGTGCTTCCGACAGCCGCGGAATGTTCTTATCCGGTGACACAGATGTCTTCTTCGCATCCATCTCCGATGTTATAGCATCCTATCAGTCCGGTGAGATGAAGATCGCATGCATATTCTCCGATGAGCGCAGTGACTTCATGACGGATGTTCCTACAGTCAAAGAAGCAACCGGTGAAGATTTTGTAGCATTCGCTGCCCGTGGATACTTCTACCCGAACGGTGTTCCGCAGGATATCGTCGATACGACCACTGACGCAATATTAAAGGCAATGGAAGATCCGGACTACATCGAGAGCATGTCCGCCCTTGGACTCCAACTCGACACTACTTCCGGCGAAGCCTTCAAAGAACTCCTGGAGAGCCAGGTTGAGACCCGAAAAGCGATTTGGAACGTACAGTAACCGATCATTCTCACATAAGAAAAGGAGTTTATCCATATGGCTAAAAAATTTCATCGTGACGTATGGGTAGGAACTGTTCTTCTCATCTTCTGTATCGCAGTATTCTTTACTGCGGTACAGATCCCCGGACAGGCTTCCTATCTTCCGATCACTTTATCTCTGTTAATGGGATTATGTTCTGTCTTTATCATCCTGAAGGGGCTCCGGCTCACTAAAGAGCAAGACGGAGACTTCCACTATTCCATGACCATAAAGAGCAGTAAATACGCATTCCTGTTTATGTTCTTCATTTTTATTTATTTCTTGGGATTCCGCTATATCACCTACTGGATCGCGACTCCGATCTTTATGCTGCTTTCCATGAAATATTTAAAACTGAAGTCCTGGAAGGTAAATATTGTGATCACAGTGCTCTACACTCTGATCTGCTATGTTGTTTTCGTTATCATTCTTCACCTTCCGATCTATAAAGTCGGCATTCTCGGACAGCTGTTCCGTTATATTTAAGGAAAGGAGCTTATAAAATGGCTGAATATTTATCACTCGCATTGAGTTCGTTCCTCTCCATCGATGTCTTTCTTGGACTGCTCGTCGGTGTTGTAGGCGGAATGATCATCGGAATTATTCCCGGATTGGGACCGTCCGTCGGTATTGCCCTGCTACTGCCGATCTCATTTTCCATGAGTCCCACAGCTGCCCTTGTCATGATGACCGCAATGTACACAACCGGTGTGTACGGCGGATCCATCACTGCTGTTTTGTGCCATACACCAGGTACCGCGACATCTGCGGCAACCACACAGGATGGCTATGAAATGACGAAAAAAGGCCGCGGCATGGAGGCCGTGTCCGTCGTAACCGTCGCATCCGTTGTCGGCGGTATCATCGGTGCCATCTGCTTGATCTTATTTGCCCCGGCACTTGGAAGAATCAGCCAGATGTTCTCCTGCCTTGAGTATTTCCTCGTTGCCTGCTTCGGTGTTCTCGTCGTTGCCGGACTCACGGGAGATAACCAGGCAAAAGGTATCTTCGCCGCCCTGTTAGGTCTTCTGATTGGCTGCATCGGCATGGACTCCATCAGCGGCGTGTCTCGATTCACGTTCGGACAGCTCTGGCTTGAGGATGGTCTTGACTCCACACCGATCCTGATCGGATTATTCTCAATCTCCCAGGTTCTCATCCTCGTTGAAAAGCTGATGACAGGAACCGGTGCAACCATTGTTGACGACCCGGCAGCCGCCTTAAAGGGAAAGCGTTGGGAAAAAGGCAATGCCGGTCTCTTAACTCCTACCATGTTAAAAAGTTCTGTTATCGGTGCATTTATCGGATTTATCCCTGCTGCCGGCTGTTCCATCGCTGCATGGATCAGTTATGGACTTTCTAAACGTACCTCCAAGCATCCAGAAGAATACGGAAAAGGATCCATTGTCGGAATCGCAGCCTCTGAAGCAGCAAACAACGCAGCCTGCGGCGGCGCCATGATCCCGCTTTTCACCTTAGGTATTCCTGGCAGTCCGGTTACAGCGATCCTTTACGGTGCGCTCCTCATGCACGGCTTACAGCCTGGCAGTGACCTGTTTACAGGTTCCAAGGCACCGACCACCTACGCGATCTTCCTTGGTTTCCTCTTCGCGAATATCCTGATGGGAATCATCGGTGTTTCCATGGCAAGACAGATGGCAAGAGTCTGCCTGGTTCCGAACTCCGTACTTGTCCCGATCATCGTTGCGTTATCCTGCATCGGTACTTATGCACTGAGCAACAACATGTATGAAGTTATCATTATGCTCGTGTTCGGTCTCATCGGATACCTCATGAAGATCTACGGATTTGAACCGGCACCTCTGGTTCTCGGCGTTGTCCTTGCCGATATCCTGGAATCCAACTTCCGCAGAACCCTGATCATGGCAGCACCGAAGGGCGGACTCATCCCGTATTTCTTCTCCCGCCCGATTGCGATCATCATTCTGCTTGTGATCATTGGTTTCGCAATGGTTCCTGTTTTAAAAAACGTACTCTCTAAAAAGCAGAATCAGTAATTTTCACTCATCCCCTCCTTTATTTGTAAAAAGAAAGCCCCCTGACTTTCACCCTTCATCCCGATTGGTGAAGCCAGAGGGCTTTCTTTTTACCATTTAATTATTTTTCCAATGCTCCGTATGCAGCAGCATATGCGCCTTATGGGACATCGGCTGTCCAAAGAAATCACTGTAGATCTCCCTGATATCCGGGTTTTCATGGGAATAGCGCAATTCTGCTTTTGCGTCCAGCGCATAGAGCTTTCTGCCTCTCGTAAACGCCAGCTCCTCGCCGTCGTGGATCGGCTGTCCGCCTCCGCCGACACAGCCGCCCGGGCAGGCCATGACTTCCACGAAGTCATAGTGGACCTCGCCGCGCTCGATCTGCTGTAAGAGTCTTCTCGTGTTTCCGAGTCCGCTGACCGCCGCTGTGCGGAGCCTGATATCACCGATGGTAAATTCCGCTTCCTGAACTCCGGAGTTCTCCTGGAAGCCTTCGCTGCGGACCGCCTTGAAGGCGTCTGCAGGCGGGTTCTCGCCCTTTAAGGCGAAGTACGCGGTGCGGAGAGCCGCCTCCATAACACCTCCGGTCGCTCCGAAGATCACGCCCGCGCCGGTTCCCGCGTGCATCGGGCTGTCGCCAGGGATCTCCACTAAGGTATCCGGGCGGATATGGGCGGAGCGGATCATCTTCACAAGTTCTCTTGTTGTGAGAACCGCATCCACATCATGTCCGGCATACTCGCCGTAGAAGAGATCCATCTCCCGCTCGCCCTTCTTTGCCACACACGGCATAATGGACAGCGTAAAGATCTGATCCGGAGAAACACCAAGCTTTTCTGCGAAATATGTCTTCATGACTGCGCCGAACATCTGCTGCGGAGATTTCGCGGTAGAGAGATAGTTCACCATGTACGGGAACTGGGTCTTCGCGAATCGCACCCATCCAGGACAGCAGGACGTGAACATCGGTCTGTCCTTCAGCTCGCCGCTCGTAAACCGTTTTATAAACTCCGTGCTCTCCTCCATAATCGTGAGATCCGCAGAGAATACCGTATCAAAGACGTAGTTCACGCCCCTGCGTTTTAAAGCATCGAAGATCTTTCCGACCGGCGCGTCCTCGTCCGTAAGTCCGAGTTCCTCGCCCCAGGCCGCGCGCACCGCCGGTGCAACCTGTGCCACCACAATCTTATCCTTATTCTCGATCGCTTTCCAGACCTTCTCCGTATCATCTCTCTCAGAGAGCGCACCCACCGGACAGTGGGTGATACACTGGCCGCAGAGAGCACAGTCAGCTTCCCGGATCGTCTTATGTCCTGCCACATTCACGGTTGTTCTGGAACCGGTTCCCTCCACATCCCAGATGCCAAGCCCCTGGATCTTGTCGCAGACCTGTACGCAGCGCATACACTTGATGCACTTCGCGGAATTGCGGATCAGCGGGAAATCCTTATCCCACGGCTGGTATTCCGGTTCCTGCCTGAACGGAATATCCAGGATATTCAGGTCGCAGGCAACCTGCTGTAACTGGCAGTTTCCGTTTCTCGGACAGACAACGCACCGGTTATCATGCTGGGATAACAATAACTGTACCGTATTTCTTCTATGATTTCTGACCTTCGGGCTGTTGGTGTAGATCACCATGCCGTCCTTCACCATGTTGTTGCAGGATGTGATCAGCTTTTCTTTTCCTTCCAGCTCCACGACGCAGACTCTGCAGGCCGCGATCTCGTTGATTCCCTTTAAGTAACAGAGCTTCGGAATCGGGATCCCGTTTTTCTCAGCAGCTTCCATGATCGTGATATTTTCCTCTGCCGAAATCTGTTTTCCGTCGATGATAATATTTACCATAATGTACTCCTGCCTCCTTTAAAGATTCCGTATCCGAAATGATCGCAGCGCAGGCACCGTCCGGCTTCCTGCTTCGCCTCCTTCTCGGTCATGCAGTTCTCCACTGCGTTGAAGTCACAGACGCGCTCGCAGGCATCACGTTCCGTTAAGTTCACGCGTCCGCACGGGGTCTTGTCTTTCAGGCTCGCCTCCGGGATCTCCACACCGCTGGTGATCTCGTGGTGGTAGCCGAGGTATTCATCGATGTTCGCCGCAACAACCTTCGCCGCCGCGATGGCTTTGATGACGGAAGCCGGGCCGCTGGAGCAGTCGCCACCCGCAAATACGCCAGGCATGTTCTCAAAAGCACCGCTCTTTAAGGTGACGATCTTGCCGCGGGATACCGGGATTCCGGCCTTCTCGAAATGTCCGGACTCGATATCCTGTCCGATGGCCTTGATGAGGATGTCACACGGGATGTAGACATCCGGCTCGCCCGTCGGCTTCACGCTGGCACGTCCATCTTTGATCGCGCTGATCATCTGCGGGGTCGCGTAAATGCCGTGGATCTTGTGATCCTCGCCGACATCCAGGGACGCCGGGGCCTTTAAGGTCACGATCTCGATACCTTCGGCGACAGCGCCCTCGATCTCTCCCGGCAACGCTGTCATATCATTTCTTCGTCTTCTATATAAAATGCTGACTTTCTTCGCACCCAGTCTCTTCGCCGTTCGGACCGCATCCATGGACACGTTTCCGCCGCCGATGACAACGACTTCTTTTCCGGTCAGATCGATGATCTCGTCTTTTCCAACACTTCTTAAGAACTGTACTGCGGAGAGCACGCCGTCCGCGTCCTCGCCCGGAAGTCCAAGCTTCTTATCCGTGCTGGCACCGATAGTGATGAGCACCGCGTCATACTGTTCCCGAAGTTCCTGGATCGTAATGTCCACGCCGATCTTTAAGCCCTGTTTTACTTCCACTCCTGTCTTTAAGATCGCGTTGATATCGTCATCCAGCCGCTCCTTTGGGAGACGGTAGTTCGGGATTCCGTAGCGGAGCATGCCGCCGAGCTTCGGAAGCATCTCATAAACGGTAGTCTGGTGTCCCATAAGCTGTAAATAGTAAGCTGCGCTTAAACCACCAGGGCCGCCGCCGAGGACAGCGACCTTCTTTCCCGTTGACGGAGCACATTCCGGCGGATCCACAAAGCCTGCGTAATCCGCCGCAAACCGCTTGAGTCCTCTGATGTTGACCGCGTCGTCCACCATGTTCCGGCGGCATCTCGCCTCGCAGGGATGCTCACAGATAAAGCCGCAGGTGGTCGGGAACGGGTTGTCCTTCCGGATCAGGCGGATCGCGTCGGCGTATCTGCCTTCCTCCACCAGTGCCACATAGCCCGGAATGTCCACATGGGCCGGGCAGATCGCAACACAGGGAACCGGCTGGTTGTATGTACAGGTACAGCGCCCGTTCTTGATGTGCTCTACATAATCATCGCGGTAGCCGATAAGTCCCTTGTAGACCATGTTCGCCGCCTCATAGCCGATGGCACAGTCGGCGGAATCCATGATCGAAAGCGCTGTCTTTTCCATAAGATCCAGCGTGTCCATCGTCGCTTTTCCGTTTAACACATCCCGGATCAGCTGGTTTAACTGTCCGAGACCGATCCGGCACGGCACACACTTTCCGCAGGTCTGCGCATGGCACAGCTCCAGAAATGCTCTGGCCATATCAACCGGACAGAGCCCCGGCGGGCTCGACTCGATTCTTCGTTCCAGATCTTTATAAAGTCCTTCCATCACGATCCGCGCGCGGGTCGGGGACATGATTTCCAATCTGCTCATATGATCCTCTCCTCTGCAATCTTTTTTTTCATCGGTCACACCTGCCCACGCAGGCATGTCTGCCTTCCCCTCTATGGCTTATTGAATTTGTTTCTTAACATATTGTCGATTCTATCACGTGATCGTTAAATAAATCAAGTATTTTATGCATTTTGCTTAATAATCTTTTGTTTAACGTTAATTTTTAGACAAATTCATAAATATGATCGTGACCGTTACAAAAAACAGGGGATAGCAAATACTATCCCCTGGAAATCAATCCCATCAAAATCAGTTCATTTTTATTAAAGCATATTAGCAAATACACCTGCTATCATAACAGATGTTATGGTAACTGTAACGAACCCACCTACGATCATTGGCGCAAACATTTGTCCCATCAGATACTTCTTTTCTTCTTCTGTTTCTGCCAGAGCATTACAGGTTGACTCTGTGATGATCGCGTTCATAGGAAATCCATAAAGTGCTGTAAGTGCGGTTGCAAAGCTTAAACCAAATCCTGTATGTAAAACCCTTGAAATAACAAATACAAGAGCTGCCATTCCTGCAACACCGATCACGATAAGCAGTATCATTGGTACTACGATATTTCCTAACATTTCCGTTGTACAGTCTTTCAGTCCATCATAAATAAACATCATGATCGCAAACATCACAATACCATAGGAGTTACACTTATTCATGGAATCTTCGTCTAAAAATCCTATATGAGTAAGGATAACGGATAAGATCAGCACCCATACCAGTCCACTGATACTGCCTACAAATGGAACAGGTATCTTGGCAAGCATTGTAGCGATCCATCCAGTAAGTGCCAGCTTTGCAAATATCATTACATTGCTGTTATATTTCGCAGGAAGCGGAGGAAGCAGCTTTTTATGTGCCGCTGCCTTTAATGTACCATTTACTTCATCCAGCTGTACACCTGTATTCTGATATGCAGCCCCTTTATTTGCCCTGAACTCCTTTAACATCTTGCGTCCACCAAGCTGCAGGCAGACCGCTGTAAGAGGATAACCTGCAAATCCCTGGATACAGTACATGGCAATAGCAAAAACAGCTGCATCCTTTAGCCCCTTTGCCTCTGCTGCCTGCTGCATGATCGTTGCTGCCACTACACCACCGGTCAGAGGTGGAAGACCTGCAATAACAAAGCTCTTATCCATCAGCATCGGGCAAAGGAACAATGCAAGTACCGTCATTCCCACCAGTCCAAACAGACAGATAACAATGACTTTCCACTGTTCAGCCAGCTGTTTTATACTGATGATTGTTCCCATATGGGCTACCTGCAGGTAGCAGCAGATGGTACTTCCAAAAGGGATCAGTCCTGCATTGGTAACAAGATCGTGTGGAAATACCGTCCAGTATCCCAAAAGCATGACCACAGCGCTTACAAAAACAGACGGAACCCAGGCTTTGGTTAAATTAGAAACCATTTCACCTATAATATAAGAAACACAGCAGATCAAAAATGCCAGCATGAAATTATACATAAATCCCCTTCTTTCTTGTATGTACTCCCAAAAGCTTCTCACTTAATTAAGTGCAAAGGCTTCCAGGAGCATATCTGTAAAAATAATCATCGAAGTGCAAATGACAGTTCTGCACAAACTCCTAACAGTAATGCCGATTCATCCACATCAAAACGGCTGTTATGATGGGCTGCGCCAGATCCCAGATCTGGATTTGCAATTCCCAAAAATCCCAGTGCGCCAGGATATTTGTTTAAATACTTGCAAAAAGTTTCAGAAGCAAACCATAGGCCATGTTCTCCTAACACCTGGGGACCACACATCTGTGTCAGTTTTTGTGCTGTTTCTTCTGCAACTTTCTGATCATTAATGACCGGCTCCATCAAAACCTTTGTATATGGTTCAAACTCCACCCGGCATCCATGTACATCTGCCACGTTTGTACAGGTCTTCTTGATCAAAGCCAGCACCTTTTCTCCTGCCGGGCGGCTGAAATACCGGGAAGTTCCACTGAAAAATGCCTCATCCGGGATTGCATTCCAGATCTCACCAGCCTTCTGTACGCAGATACTGAAGGTAAGAGTTTCCTCTGCATTCATCTGATTCTGTAAAGCTGAATCCAATTCACAAACAATATGACTTGCCGGGATCACAGGATTCTTTGCCAGATCCGGTCTGGAACCATGTCCGCTTTTTCCGATCACATGTACTCCAAAACAAACAGCCCCCGCCATTCTCGGTCCGGAAACCAGGTTGATCTTTCCTGCCGGCATGTCATTATACACATGAAGAGCAAAGCAGTCATCAATTGGATACTCACTTACCAGTTCCAATACATGCTGATAACCATCAAGGGCTTCTTCCCCTTCTTCAAAGCAGCAATATACTGTACCCTTTAATTGTTCACGTACCTGAGATAATACTTTTATCGTTGTCAGCATCATAGCCATATGTGCATCATGACCGCAAGCATGGCATACTCCAGGTTTCTGGGAAACACACGCTTTAGGCTGGATCAGATTATCAGTATCTTCCTTTACCGGAAGAGCGTCCATATCGCAGCGGAGCAGATGATGTTTTCCCGGTTTTCCACCTTTTATAATTGCTACCAGCCCCGTCCCGGCAGCCAGGCGGTACTCCACTCCCATTTTTTCAAGTTCACTGATGATCGTCTTGCGTGTCTCAAATTCCTTATTTGACAATTCCGGGTTCATATGAAAATATCTGCGCATTTTGATCAGGTAATCTTCCTGCTCTTTTACCAGTTTAAGGATATCAGAATCATTCATTCTTTCTTCTCCTTCCTGCTTTTATAAAGCATCAAGTGCCTCTGCGATCCGGTTCAACGCCTCTTCAAGCTGTGCTCTCGGGCATGAAAAATTAATACGCTGAAAGCCGCCTGCTTCCCCATTAGGCCCAAATTTTGGTCCATCATCTGTTGCCACTTTTGCTTTATGGCACATAAAATCCCATAATTCCTGATCTGTCATTCCATAAGCCCTGAAATCCAGCCAGCCAAGATACGTTGCTTCCGGAATACGATATTTCACCTTTGGCATCCGTTCCTGTATAAAATCTGCTATAAACTGTGCATTCCCGCGCAAATACTCTTTTAATTCTTCCAGCCATTCCTCACTTTCATTATAAGCTGCGATCTGTGCTACCGCGCCAAATGCACCCGGCCATAAATAATATGGCTGCATTTTTTCCTGGAATGCTGCACGCATCTCATCATTTGGAATAATAATATCAGATACCAGCAGTCCGGCTACATTAAAGCTTTTAGACGGTGACGTGCAGATAATGCTGTTCTGTGCAAATTTATCACTGATCGTTGCAAAGGATACAAACTCTCTGTCTGTCAGGATAAGATCTGAATGGATCTCATCTACTACAACCTTCACTCCATTATCAATACAGATATTTCCCATGCGGGTCAGCTCCTCTTTCGTCCAAAGGCGTCCGCTTGGATTTTGAGGGCTGCATACCAGGATCAGCTTTGTTTTCGGATCTTTTGCCTGCATTTCCAACTGCTCGAAATTCATCTCATAATAACCGTCTTTATTCACAAGGGCATTGTATACAATATGACGGCCTGTTTTATTAACATAATCATAGTAAGGATAATAAACCGGAGATTGGATGATAACGTTATCTCCCGGATCTGTGAACAGTTCAATGGCAAATACAAGGGGAAGATTCAATCCCGGTGTATATGTGATCCATTCTTTTTTAATATCCCAGTGATTACGTCTTTTCTGCCAGTTAACGCAGGCCATGAGAAATTCATCTGCAAGATACCCATATCCGTAATTCTCATGAGCCGCACGGTCCTGGATCGCTTTTGCCACTGCAGGTGCTGCCTTAAAATCCATATCTGCAATACCCAGTGGGATCACATCGCTCTCTCCATACATTTCCTGACGAAGTTTGGATGACCATTTAATAGACATAACCTTTGTACGATCAATGCAACTGTCAAAATCATATTTCATACAACATACCTGTCTGTGCTGATTCTGCAAAACATGTCCAATATATTAGAACAGACGATTGGAAAATGACAGACTTTCAGACACAGCACATCCTTTCCTTTTTTTAATGAATGATATATAATACAGTTGTTGGGTTTGCAAACTCAATGTATAATATATTGTACTTTTTATCCAATATATTGTCAATAGACGGGAGGATTTTTGTTTTGGAAAAAATCAACGAAATTGTTGCCAACAATATAGCTATATTGCGCAAAAAAAATCGTTTAAGCTTAGAAGAACTTGGAAAACTCAGCGGAGTCAGCAAAAGTATGCTGGCACTGATTGAAAAAGGAGATGGGAATCCTACTTTAGGGATTCTCTGGAAGATTGCCAATGGACTGGGTGTGCCTTTTGATGAATTGACAAGACGACCGGACCCAATGAACCATGTAGTTAAGATTTCTGAGATTGAACCAATTCCTATTGCAGATGGTACTGCAAGGAACTATTCTGTTTTTTCTGACGATAAAAACCGCCGTTTTTCTGTTTTTTACCTGGAAATGGACAAAGACTGTCATTGGAACTCTGAGCCCCATTTACAGGGCACTGTTGAATTTTTTACTGTTACAGAAGGTTCTGTGAAGATTATAAATGACGGAGAAGAATTCATCCTGAACAAAGGTGATGGTATCCAATTTCGCGGAGATGTTCCTCACAGTTACCAGAATATAGCTGACTGCCAAAGTATAGCGTACAATATTATGTACAATCCGTAAAAATATCATTATGCATTTCCGGAATCTTTCTCCTTTGACCAGCCATACCGTCGTTTTGTGCTCTGACTGAACCGGTCTTATTATGAAAAATTCCATAAACAGGATGCAGACCTAACCTATTACTTTGACACTGCTGCCCCTAACCAGATCTACCGCATGCCTACCGACCGCATTACTTCCTATGATATTCAGGGAAAGCTGATGGATCTGTTAAAGGAAAATAGCTCTGAGCATATTTTTCATGCTCAGGCAAGCGAACTGATGGCTATGTCTTTCCTTGTGTACATTAACTGGCTCCTTTACAGCAGTCTCCATGAACATTCCCATATATTTGAAAATGCCCTTTACTTAGAAATATGTGACTATATGGCGCTGTGAAATACTGTCTCCAGCCGCCGTCTGCTCCGGAACCTCTTACTTTTACATGCTCGCACACCTTCTTTCTTCCATGCGTACACTGGTAACAGGTTCCGCAGGAAGAGAGAAGATCCACGATAACATGGTCACCCACTTTCACATTTTTTACATTTTTACCGATCTTTGCGATCACACCGGCGTTCTCATGTTCCGGAATTCTCGGATATGTAGAGCACGGATTGGAGCCATGCCAGATGTGATGGTCACTTCCGCATACACCTGCGGATTTCATCTGGATAAGGACTTCATCCTCGTTTGCAAGTTCCGGAATCTCAACCTCACGCACCTCATATTTATGCGGTTCTACAACAACGACTTCTTTCATCATTTCAGCCATGATTCATTCTCCTTTTTCTGAAAAGCTTTGTTTTATTTATAACCGGTTCATTCCATGTTATCCAATGATCGACGGAAGCAGCAGTGAAATTCCCATTGCCGGGCTGATCTGGTATCCACCGATCTCAATCAGTCCGTAGCCGCTGTACATAAGGATCAAGCTGACATAACAGGCTGAACGGAATCTTTGCGGGGAATGTTGATATGTTCCATGCAGAAAATGACTGCCCATGTGCAGCATCTTAACTCTATATTACTCTGTATTGATCTGGGTATTGATCTGCCTCCGTTTTCTTGCATCTCTGAAACTTCCATGGTAGAATAGAAATGATGTGTACAGAAATTATCCACTCACCCGAAAGGAGACTTGTGATATGAAATCCGGAGAACATTTTGACGTGATCATCATCGGCGCAGGCCCGTCCGGAATTTTCTGCGCGTATGAGCTGATCAAAGAAAAGCCAGAATTAAACATTCTGATGATTGAAAAAGGAAGACCGATCGAGAAACGTGTCTGTCCGAAGAGAACAACTAAGGTGTGCGTGGGCTGCAAACCATGTTCCATCACCACCGGTTTCGCCGGAGCAGGAGCTTTCTCCGACGGAAAACTCTCCCTTTCCCCGGACGTCGGCGGAAATCTGCCGGAGATCTTAGGATACGATAAAGCGACAGAACTCATCAGGGAATCCGACGATATCTATCTGAAGTTCGGCGCAGACAAGAACGTCTACGGCGTTGACAAACAGCAGGAAATCCGCAAGATCCGTAAGAAAGCCATCAATGCAAACTTAAAACTCATCGAATGCCCGATCCGCCACCTCGGAACTGAAGAAGGTTATAAGATCTACACAAGACTGCAGGAACACCTTCTCGCCAACGGAATCCACATGGAATTCAACACCATGGTCAGGGATATCATCATCGAGGACGGTGCCGCAAAGGGTGTTATCACCGATAAAGACGAGACATACTACGCAGACGAGATTGTCTCCGCCATCGGACGCGAGGGTTCCGACTGGTTCTCCCACATCTGCGATGACCATGGGATCGAAACGGAAGTCGGAACTGTCGATATTGGCGTCCGTGTCGAGGTCCGCGACGAGGTCATGGAATTCCTCAACAAGAACCTCTACGAGGCAAAGCTTGTATACTACACACCGACCTTCGACGATAAAGTCCGCACCTTCTGTACGAACCCGTCCGGTGAGGTTGCTACCGAATATTACGAAAATGGTCTGGCTGTCGTAAACGGCCACGCCTATAAGTCAAAAGAATATAAGACAAATAACACAAACTTCGCGATCCTCGTATCCAAAAACTTCACGAAACCCTTCAAGACCCCGATTGAGTACGGCAAACACATCGCTCAGCTCTCCAACATGCTCTGCGACGGAAAGATCCTGGTCCAGACCTTCGGTGATTTCCAGAGAGGCCGCCGCACCACGGAGGAACGTCTCTGCAGAAACAACATCATCCCGACCTTAAAGGATGCTGTTCCGGGTGATCTCTCCCTAGTTCTCCCGCACCGCATCATGGTGGACATCAAGGAGATGTTAAAGGCCCTCGACAAGGTAACTCCGGGTATCGCCAGCGATGAGACACTGCTTTACGGAGTGGAGGTTAAATTCTACTCCAACAAGGTCGTTGTCGATAAGGACTTCGAGACAAACATCCACGGTCTCCGCGCCATCGGTGACGGCGCATCCGTGACCCGCGGACTTCAGCAGGCATCCGCGAACGGACTTTCTGTTGCCAGAAGCATTCTCGCGAGGATCGATCAGAAATAAGGCAGTAAAAAGCTTCCTTTGAATCTGTATGCGGAAAACTACACATATAAAATAGAAAAAAGAGCATCTTTGCGCTCCAATGTTTTAAGGCATTTTCCAAAACATTGGAGACGCAGGTGCTCTTTTATGCCCAATCCGACTTTTATTCCGCCGCCCCAAGATTTGAGTATCCCATCAGGTCCTCATCGACCTCTCTTGCGGCATTTCTTCCCTCACGGATCGCCCAGACCACAAGCGACTGGCCCCGGCGCATATCGCCCGCCGTGTAAATTCCCGGAATCTGGGTCCTGTGTCCGTCATTTTCTGTCTTTACCCGGAGACGCCCGTCAAGCTCCAAGCCTTCTTTTGAGCACATTTTCTAATTCAAGCTGCATTGCTGCCCTTATTCAGCCATAATTCAATGTATGCATAATCCTTATTAAGGACTTCCCATGTGAGGGTTCATTCCCCCATCGATTCCAAATCGGCTTCGACGATGGGATTTTTGCCTTCCAGCCTAAGTTTTCACTTCTACTTTCTTGGATGCGCCCCCTGGTACGCCTCTCTAACTGCGTTGTCCATGGCATATGCCGTGTACATCTGGGTGGATGCCAGATCGGAATGGCCCATCATGGTCTGGACGGCACGCATGTCAGCGCCATTGCTTAAGAGATGCGCCGCGAAAGAATGGCGCAGAGTGTGAGGTGTGATGTCTTCCTCGATTCCTGCCCGGTCCCCGTAGTATTTGATAATCTTCCAGAATCCCTGGCGGCTCATGGCTCTGCCGTTGTAATTTGTAAACAGCAGTTCCGAGCGTGTTCCTTTTAAGAATGTCTCACGGGCAGACTCCAGATATTTCGCAAGAGCGTCCTTCGCCGCATGGCCAAAGGGAATCATCCGCTCCTTGTGCTCATCGCGGCAGGTGATAAAGCCGATGGACATATTTACATCGGAGAGCTTCAGATTCACAAGTTCCGTCACGCGGATCCCTGTCGCATATAAAAGTTCCAGCATCGCCTTATCGCGGATCTCCTTCGGATTCGCGCCGGACGGCTGCTCCAGGAGTTTCGTCACCTCGTCAACTGTGAGGATCACAGGCACCTTTTTCTCGATCTTCGGTGCATGCATCGAATCTGCCGGATCACGGCGGATCTTTCCTTCCTTAAACAGCCAGCCAAAGAACGATCTCGTGGATGCCAGTGCTCTCGAAACTGTCGACGCTGCTTTTCCTTCTTTCTCCAGGAAAAGGATATAGGAATTTAACGCCGTCTTTGTCACTTTCCCGCAGTCTGTGATTCCGTTTTCCTCCAGATAATCTGCCATCTTTAACAGATCTCTCTGATAAGAAAGCGTTGTATTCTTTGACGCGTGTTTTTCTTCCTCCATATAGTTTATGAAGGTTTGAATTTCCTCTCTCATACCTTTTCCCCGTTCATTTCCAGACACAGTTATCCGCGCTTTTCACGATCCTATACGAAATCATAACTATTCAGCAGCTTCACCAGCTTATGTTTTCTCATGGCCAGCGCAGTAAGTGCACAAATCTACAGAACAGTTACACAAAATTTTTCTGTTCGAAATTTTCAGCATCTGTGTCTATACACGTTTATATTCTATCTGTTCTTAAGTTTCACGATGTCTGCCTTTGGGAAACAGGGAACATAAGCCCAGGTTTTCCACCAGCACCCCAGATACACTGTTTTTCCCGGCAAAACCAATATTTTTCTACATTATAGTCCCATTTTAGGGCAAAATCAAACGGATTTTTCCCACTTGGATCCCATTTTAGACTGTTTTACATAACTAATCGCTAGATATGGAACTGTATATATCCACAATGGCAATATCTTGTCAAAATGCGCAAAATTTTTTTTATAAAAAAAGGGCTGAAATCCACGATTTTCAGCTATGCCTTTCTAAAACAGTTGAAAGATCAACGCAGAAAAATTTGGATTTATGAATATCTCAGAAATAATTCCAAGCACCATAAAAAATACCATCATCCATAACCTGATCTTCTCTTTTCCATCCGCCTGCTCCACGACCATGATCCATAAAAGGTAAGCCGCCAGTGTATAAAAGAATCCCTGTGGAAATACAAGTCCGAAAAAGCGCAGGAGTCCATAAATTCCCGCATGCATCGTCAACACACAGACAGCGATTGCGGATGTAAATGCCAGATAGACTGCTCCCGCGTAAAACAGGATTCTGGCAAAAACTGCCTGGCAGATCAGAGTTCCCAATAAAATCCACACAAACCGTTTTTTCAATACTCCCACAAACAGACTGTACCGGTCCGCCGACACGATCTCCGATGATGTGAGGATTCCGGAGAACCAGCTTTCAAGTGTGCTTTTCATCTCTGCACTCATCTTATTGCAGAAAATTGTTCCCAGAACGGTCCCTAAAAATAAAAAAAAGGACAGCCAGAACATCTGACTGTCCCAAAATCTCCGATGCCTGTGAATTCCGGCCATAGCGATACCGTCCATGTTCCTTTTTCACAATGTATGCGCATATGGGTCTACTTTATCCACAGGATTTGTAACTATTCAGTACCTTCATAGTTACGTGCAAAAATCCATTCCAGATCAGCTTCGCTGATGGGATTTTTGCCTTCCAGCCTATGTTTTCTTACGGTCAGCGCAGCAAGTGCGCAGACCT
>Ga0129311_1000928_pt1 | contig 22897 bp, 26 predicted proteins | sample Go1ome_FD_94435 | JGI IMG/M metagenome (GOLD analysis project Ga0129311, IMG submission 94435) | Western lowland gorrila individual fecal microbial communities from Wisconsin, USA - Go1022B metagenome | ecosystem: Host-associated > Mammals > Digestive system > Large intestine > Fecal | place... | reverse complement strand
CTTCATACTGCCCCTGGGGCACAGCCTTGTAGGCCGCCCGAAAGATTTCCGATACATAGGCACTAAAGAGCAAGGTAAAGGCAATAATGGCAAAGACCGCTCTATCCATATCATGGATATTTTCCTCAAAAACCGCCTCCACCAAGGCAGGCAGACCATAGAATACAATAAACAGCATGACAATGGATGGTGTGCAGCGCATAATGTAGATATACAGCTGAGCCAGATAATTCAATATTTTATTTTGGCTTAGCTTGGCCCAGGCCAAGGCTCCTCCCAGCAGACTGCCCAGCACAATGGAGCTGATACCTACCAGCAAGGTTATATCCAAAAACTCCAACAGCTGTGGCAAGGCGCTAAGTACCACGCCAGCATCAAATGCTCTTGTATCCATATAGTCCGTCTCCCTTCATATCTTCACAGCCTGTCCTTATTTCAGGTAGTCAGACAGGCTCTCACCAAAGTACTGCTGCTCCAGCTCTGCAATCTTGCCCTCCTGACGCAGCTCCTCAATAGCCTTGTCATAATCATCAGCAAACTGCTGCTCATTCTTGTTAATAATAGGATAAGTAGGAATACCCTTGTAGCGGATGTAGGTCAGCTGATCATTGAACTTATGATAAGGCGCATCCTCCTTCTGGATATTGTTCTTGTAGCTCAGCTCCACCTCCAAATAGGCATCATAGCGTCCCTCCAACACCCAGCTATAGGCATCTGCCACCTGGAAAGCCTCAGAAGGCGTCAGCTTAATCTGATGGTCAGGATTTTCCTTGTTAAAATTATCAATTACACTGTAGCGGGCATCCTGGGAAGCAATTGGCACCAGCTTGCCGCTGAAATCAGCAAAGGAAGCCAAATCCTTAATCTTATCCGTATTCTCCTTGCGGACAATCAGGCCAATAACGCTGGCACCAATATTGTTCTTAGGGAAAATATACTTTTTCTTCCGAGGCTCTGTAATCCAGATCCCCTTGGTGCCTACAGTATATTTTCCAGATTCAACACCAATCAGCAAATCATCATCAGAGGTAGGCACAAATTTGAAATCATACTGCGGCAGTTTCTTGGCCACTTCCTTCATTACAGCTACCTCAAAGCCATCAGACTCTCCCTTTTCATTCACAAAATCATAAGGCACATAATAGTTGGTGTGAGCAACGGTAATAACCTTTTTGCCACCGTCACCAGCCTGATTAGCCGATTTGTCCTTGCTGCCGCAGCCAGCAGTTACTGCCAGTGCTCCTGCCAAAATACCTGTTACCAAAAGCTTGCCGATTTTCTTGATATTCATAAGGAATCCTCCATTCATTTGCCATTATCACTTTGCCTGCTCAGCTTTATCCACAGTCTGAGCCTTGGCCTTTATTATGCCTTGTATTCCTCCAAGGCCTCCCGTACCCACTGGAAATGCTCACGAGGAGTATCTCTTGGTACAGTGCAATCAGCTCCCAAAATCACGCCGGTGGTGCCAGCCTTATCCAAAAGCCGCTTGGTTTCTGCCTTGATTTTCTCCTTGGTGCCCTTGTAAAGCACATCCTCAGTGCTATTGCCAAAGCCACCCAGAACAGCACGACCGCCAAAGAGCTTTTTGCCATCCTCAAGCTCTACATCCTCCACTACAGCGGCCCAGTTAATAGTCTTAACCTCATAATCCTCATACCAGGACAAATCATTTCTATGACCAGCATAACCGCAGATATGGAGAATATTGTAATCGCTGACACTGTTGGCAGCTGCCAGAATCTTTTTCTCTGCTGGAGCAAAAACCTCATCGTAGATTTCTCTGGTAATTCCCTCTCCCAGCAGATTCTGCAGGCTGAAATATACGCCGGTTACATGAGCCTCAGTAATCACCCGACGAGCCAGCTCCGCCAAATCATCGCTGATAACATCAAAGGCCGCCTTCACAGCTTCCTTATCCTCACGTACCAGGCTAGCCAGATAAGGCTCTCCATCCTCCAGATTTGGCTGCATGAATTTGATAATAGTACCAGGGCAGAACAGATTGTAGAAAGTAGCAATCTTATCTCCATATTTATCAGTCAGCTTCTTAGCATAAGCCACCTGGTAGGTAAACCACTTATCATCCTTTGGCAGTGGCTGAAGATGCTTCAAATCCTCACTGGTCTTGGCTGCCAAAAAGCTTTCGCTGGTATAAGGGAAGAAGCCATCAGTCATAATCTTGACAAAATCAGGCTGGCTTTCCTCAATATACTTAATCTCTCCAGCCAGTACCTGCTCTGTCAGCTCTGGCTGTTCAAAAGCATTGGAGTGTATCTCATCTGCCAGGAAGTGGAACCAGAATCCTGCTGGCACCCTCTCTACAGGCTTGTTATCCATTGCATCCAATATCAACTGTTTTCTATCTAAAATCTTGCTCATAGCTTGTACCTCCATTATTCATATCTGTGATGTATGTATTCTCAACATGGTTATATAATAACATACTTATCAGATATGTCAAGTTGTTTTTATATATTTTCTCTGTTTTTTTCAAGATTATTTCTAGCAGTCCAAAAGCTTCTATATAATATAAAAGCCCCTTTTTACAAGGGGATAGAAAATGTTTGCCAAATATTTTTCCAATATCTTACTAAATTTGTAGGATTTTTCTTTACATACCATTGACATATGTTTTCCCCTACTTTATAATAACCATACAAACAAAATATGTTTTATATGTTACTATTACTTTCCACAAAAACCATCAGGAGGAATGTCCAATGAAAGATTATACTATAGAGGTTCACGGTTGTAGACCGTCAGATTATACCGGCTCCATTACTCAGCCTATCTATATGTCCGCCACCTTCCGCCATCCCGGCTTCAAGCAAAGCACTGGCTATGATTACAGCCGCTGCGGCAACCCTACCAGAGACAATCTGGAGGAAACCATCAGCCAGCTGGAGCAGGGAAAGAGAACCTGGGCACTTTCCTGTGGTATGTCCGCCATTAATGCTGTCTTTCAGCTTTTCAACCCTGGGGACCACATTCTCCTTACAGAGGATCTCTACGGAGGCACCCTGCGGCTGGGCCAGCTCTTTGCCAAATACAATATAGAGTTTGAATATATTGATACCACCGATTTGGAGCTGGTGCAGAACTCCCTGCGGCCTAATACCAGAGCTATCTTTGTGGAAACCCCTTCCAACCCTATGATGCTGGTAAGCAATATTGCCGCCATCGCCCAGATAGCCCACGGCCATAACGCCCTCCTGATTGCGGACAACACCTTTCTGTCTCCCCATTTCCAGAAGCCATTAACCCTAGGAGCAGATATTGTGGTACACAGCGGTACCAAATACCTCTGCGGTCACAACGACATTTTGGCGGGCTTCCTGACCGTGAAGGATGATCCACAGCTGATAGCAGATATTGAACTGTATGTCAAATCCACAGGCGCCAATCTCTCTGCTCAGGATGCCTGGCTCATGCTGCGCAGTCTCAAAACTCTGGGCATCCGCATGGAGCGCCAGCAGGAAAACGCTCAGCGCATTGCCCAGTGGCTCTGCCAGCAGGATATTGTTACCCATGTATACTATGTAGGACTGCCTGACCATCCCGGCTATGAGCTGAACCGCCAGCAGTCCACTGGCAGCGGTGCCATGATTTCCTTCAAGGTAGCCCAGCCAGAAATGGCCAAAACCATTCTGGCTCAGGTAAAGGTAATTTCCTTTGCAGAAAGCCTAGGCGGGGTGGAATCCCTGATTACCTATCCTCTATACCAAACTCACGAAGCTATGCCTAAGTATCTGCTGGAGCGCACTGGACTGGATGACCACCTCCTTAGATTGTCTGTAGGCATTGAGGATATAGAGGATTTGCTGGAGGATTTAGGCCAAGCCTTTCAGGCAGCCAAAAATTCTATCGACAACCAGTACAATAACAGATAAACTGTAAGTAAGAGAATATTTACACGAAGGGAGCGAAGCAGCTAGGATGCCTTTGGCATTTTCTGCGCCAAGTATGAATTTTGACAAGATTATTGACCGTACCAACACCAATTGCCTGAAATATGATTTTGCCGTAGAACGAGGCTATCCCCAGGGCATTCAGCCCCTCTGGGTGGCAGATATGGATTTTCAGGCTCCAGAGGGAGTTATTCAGGAACTAATCTCCCGAAGTGGTCATGGCATCTTTGGCTACACAGATCCAGACCAGCGCTACACAGACACCCTGAAAAAGTGGTTCAAAAGCCATCACAATTGGGATGTGGAGGGCAACGAGCTAACCATTACCCCAGGGGTGGTATTTGCCCTGGCTGCCGCCGTTAGAGCCTTTACAGAGCCAGATGAAGCAGTTATTATCCAGCAGCCGGTATATTATCCTTTTAGCGAGGTTATCCGTCAGAACAACCGCCAGCTGGTAAACAGCCCTCTAATATATGAAAATGGTGCCTACCATATAGACTTTGAGGATTTCGAAGCCAAGATTCAGGCTCACAATGTGAAGCTCTTTATCCTCTGCTCCCCTCATAACCCTGTAGGCAGAGTATGGAGCCGTGAAGAACTGCAGAAGCTGGCTGATATTTGCCTCAAGCACAAGGTAGTAATTGTGGCTGATGAAATTCACCATGAATTTACCCGCCCCGGCATCAAACATACCGTTCTGGCCTCCCTCTCTGAGGAAATCGCCCAGAACACCATTACCTGCACCGCCCCTAGCAAAACCTTCAATCTGGCAGGACTGCAGGTATCCAATATCTTTATTAAGAACGAAACCCTCCGCCGCAAATTCCGTCAGCAGGTACTTGCCGTAGGCTATAGCCAGCCAAACTGCTTAGGACTCTTTGCCTGTCAGGCTGCCTACGAAAAAGGAGAGACTTGGCTCAATGAGCTGAGAACCTATCTGGAAAGCAATTTCCAAAAGGCCAAAGAATTTATCCAGACCAATCTGCCTAAGGTACATCTGGTAGAGCCACAGGGCACCTATCTTATCTGGCTGGATTTCAGAGCCTATGGCCTTAGCGACAAGGAGTTGGATGATATTATTATCCACAAGGCCAACCTCTGGCTGGACAGCGGTCATATCTTCGGGCCAGACGGCAGTGGCTTCCAGCGCATCAATATTGCAGAGCCTTGGGCTGTACTGGAAAAAGGCCTCCAGTCCCTGGTCGCAGCCTTTAAGGATATTTAATTTCAGACACAAAAACAGGAGTGTATCCATCTCTACATGAGATAAATACACTCCTGATTTTTTTGCTCTAAGTCAATCTTATGGCAATGCCTTCATATCAGCTAAAGGCCAGAAAACCACCATAGCCTTGCCCTTGATAAGCTCAAAAGGCACAAAGCCTACATCTGGGAAGCGGCTGTCCTCGGAATTGTTACGGTTATCTCCCATAACAAAGATATGCCCCTCTGGAATCTTTACCCTTGGATAATCGCCCCGGCATTTGCTCAGGATATAATCCTCAGTCTGCAGCTCGTCATTGACAAATACATTGCCGTCCTTGATTTCGATAGTATCACCAGGCACAGCAATAACCCGCTTGATAAAGTCCCTGCTAGGATCCTTGGGATACTGGAAAATCAAAATCTCGCCCTTTTCCGGCTCCCGCAGACGATAAATCAATCTATTGACCACCAATCTCTGCTGATTCTGCAAAGTAGGCATCATGGATGGACCATCCACCAAATAAGGCTCTACCAAAAAATTACGAATAATCATGGCCAAAACAACGGCTATGACAATGGATACAATCCAATCCTTGATTTCTTCACCTAAGTTGTTCACAAAAGCACCTCTCTTAACGAAAAATAGAGGCTGCACTGAAGGCAGCCTCTACAATTACCAGAATTAGCGCTTCTCGCGGATACGAGCAGCCTTACCAGTGAGGTTACGGAGATAGTACAGCTTAGCGCGGCGAACTACACCACGACGCTTAACCTCAATTTTCTCCAGACGTGGGGAATGTACTGGGAAAGTACGCTCCACACCAATACCGCAAGAAATCTTGCGAACGGTGAAAGTCTCACGAACGCCAGAACCGGAGCGTGCAATTACAACACCCTCGAAAGCCTGAATACGCTCACGGCTACCCTCGACTACCTTTACCAGGCAGTTTACAGTATCACCCTGCTGGAAAGCTGGGATATCGTTTCTGAGCTGTTCTTTCTCTAATTCCTGAATAATGTTCATTTTGTTTCCTCCTCTTTACAGACGTTCGTGTCAAGTGTTGGATTCTAATATAGCCTTGATCAGAGGACCGCCCACATACCCGAATATAATACCATATAATCCGATATGCCGTCAAGAGAAAATCTTTACAATGAACAAAATTTACCCCTCATCATCATCGCTATCCAGCCAGTTAATATCCTGCCAGTCCCCCTGACTATCATTCCGCGTACACCCGTATATGGAATAATATTCGCAGGTAACAGAACAAGTCCCGCTATAAGGACAATCCACCATAGTAGCATCTCCTGAAAACATCATAATGTTGAATACTCCTCTATAACACATTCATGTTTTTTTGTTTCCTTATCGTAATTGATGCCTACTAATAGCACCTTATCTCCATAATCCTTTAATGCACCTGCATATCGTTTTTCCTTAATCTGCCTAATGGCGGTATCAGCAGATTTATCATATTTTAACTCAATAACCATAGCTGGCTTGTTGCCAGAATCTCGTCGTGGCAGCAATACCATATCAGCAAATCCTTTACCAGCAGGCATTTCTCTAATAATTGTATAATAAGCCGGAGCCGTAAAATAAGCCATTGTTAAAACACAGCTTAGAGAATTTTCATCATTGTACTTGAATACATTTGGCCACCTCTTGCCATGTACCTGTTTCCAAAGCAGCTTGAAAGGCTGTAGCGACTTCATAGTTTGGCAAATATGCTTCTTTATTTTCCCTATCATATCCCAAATAACCAAGATGAATTAAGGCCGTCAACGCATCATCCTTAGATGCAATATTGCTAAAATCATTTTGAAACAGCAATACATTTACATCCGCTCTGCCACCTGCCATCATTCTAAGTATATCATCCTTTAGGCCTGCATAGTTCAGCTGAATCAGCTTATTAATCATGGTAAAAGAAGATGTATTTTTCCAATAGGCCTCCAATGAGTCATCCAACATGGCATTTACTACAGAATTAGGGTTATACATATGCTGACCGTTAATCCAATAACCATTATACCAGGTCCGAACAGAATCAAAATCCATAGAATACCTTTGACATAAATCTTTGACTTCCTTCTCCGTAAAACCATAATAAGGTGTCAATTTCTTGGAGTTCAGCATTGTATACTCCCTAAAATTATTTAAGGCGGATTCATTTTCTATCTTCTTAACAGGAAGAATACCAGTAATATAAGCCAAAGCCAAGAAGCTTTTGGATTCCTCACTTTTAAATAAATCATGGAGAAACTGGAGATATTCATGCACCACTTCTGGCTTGCCTACATAATTTCTAACCACGCAATCCCATTCATCAATAATAATCACTATCTGATGTCCTGTTTTCTGGTAAACATCACTTAGGATAGCAGTAATTGGCCTATCCTTCACATTCAGGTCAGGAAGCTCCCTCAGAATATCCTCATAAAGAGTTTTCTGAATACCTGCCACTATATCATTCTTATAGGTTCGTTCAAAGGAGGACACATCCAAATGTATAACATTGTATTTATTTAGATGAAGTTCATACTCTGAATCCTTGGCAATCTCAAAAGGCGCAAATATTTCTCTCGAATCGCTGCCAAGGCTATAATAAGCATCCAACATACCAGCCGCCTGAGATTTGCCAAATCGTCTGGCATGGCTCAGAGCAATACAATTATTTTCTGTGTTTAGGAATTTATTTGTATACTTCAAAAGTCCCGTTTTATCCACATAAATCTCACTTCTTACAGCCTGTCTAAAACTTCCATTATCTGGATTAAAATATGTTCCCATTCCCTCATCCCCCTTATACAAATTTCCTGCTCTGTCATTCTTACTTATATTATACACCAACTGTATACTTTTATTCCACCAACCTCTTGACATAAACCAGTCCAGCCATAAATACCGAAAAAAGGCAACAGATTCTAAAAAATCTGTTGCCTTTTTTATACTTTCTAGGGTAGTACCTTAGAAAGTGTGTAATTTTTGTAATTTTTAGAGTAATCCTCTAGAAACGATGCCAATTTCCTTAATGCAAAAAGGTATTTGCAGCTAGATTGGTTAGCTCAGCCAGCTTTTCTGGCCATACACCTATAAGGATAGTGGCCAGGACACTGAGAACAACTGCTGCTCTGGTAGTGCCGGAGATGTTCAGCTTGCTGCCATCCCATTTGCCTAGATACATTGCCTTGGCTACCAGCAAATAGTAATATACGGAAATCATGGACATAACGAAGCCTACAAAGGCCAGCCACAAATATCCCTGGTCTACAACAGCTGTAAAGAGATACAGCTTGCCAGCAAAGCCTGCTGTTGGGGGTATGCCTGCCATAGATAGCAGGGAAATAGTCATTACACCTGCCAGCACAGGAGCAGACTGGGCCAGGCCATTCATAGCCCGATGTGTGGTACTGCCCTTCTGTGCCTCCACCACTGCCAGCACCGCAAAGGCGCCTACATTGGCAAATACATATAAAGCAGCATAGAACATGGTAGCCTTCATACCGGCTGTATCAGCAGCAATAATACCTACCATCATATAGCCTGCCTGAGCAATGGAGGAATAAGCCAGCATACGCTTAACATCCTTCTGCTTCATAGCCATAATATTGCCGAAAATCATGCAGATAGCACAAAGCACAGCCAGCAAAGGCAGCCAGTACATGCCCAGCATGGGGAATGCCACATACAGCGCCCGCATAAAGGCGGCAATACCTGCTGCCTTGGAGCCCATTGCCAGCATAGCCGTAATTGGTGTTGGTGCCCCCTGATAAACATCCGGCGCCCACATATGGAATGGTATAATGGACAGCTTAAAGAAGAAGCCAATCAGGACCAGGGTAATCCCGGCAATCCCCAATGGGAAGAATAAATGAGGATTACGGCACACCTCAAAGAACTGAATACTGCCAGTAGCGCCATAAACCAGACTAATACCATAAAGCATAGTAGCTGTGGATACAGAGCCAATAATCAAATACTTTACGGCTGCCTCGCTGGAATCCTTGGAGCTCATTCTGGCACCTGTCAGAATATAGAAGGAAATGGTCATCAGCTCCAGACCAATAAACATGGTAAGGAAATCCGTAGCAGAAGCCAGCACACACATGCCCAGCAAGGCCATTAACAGCAGAGCATAAAACTCTCCCTTGTACCGCAGCACAGACTGAACATAATCACTGGCAAACAGCATGGTAAATACTGTGGCCAAAATAAACATCTGCTTGAAGAACAGTGCATAATTATCCACAAAATACATACCCTGATAGAAAAATTTGTCAGCAATAACAGCCATTGCTTCTGGCGCCATAGGATTCAAAGGCCCCTGATACAAAGTAAACATATAAAGGAACCAGCCTGTCAGGGCAAAAATCAACACAGCTCCAATGGATTTGTGAGATTCCTTAGCTGGCAGGACTAAATCCATGACAATGGCAAAAAGGCCCAGACAAAGAATAAATATTTCTGTACTAATCACCGCAAAATTCATTATCTGACACCTCCTAACATGGCTGATGCATCAGAAAGCTGATCCAACAGGGGTATCAACTGTTCTGTGCCAGAGCCTACCATTCCCATCAAAAGCTGTGGGAATATACCAAAGCCCACCAATGCCACACCTAGGATAATCAAAGGCATCATAGCCACACCCTTGGCATCCTGGAAGTAATCAAAGCGCTGATCCCTTGGGCCAAAGAGAATTTTGGCCAACATTCTCAGGGTGTAAAGGGCGGTAAAGATAATGCCGGAAATAGCAATTACCGCAAAAACCGGATATACCCCAAAGGAGCCAACAAAGATAGTAAACTCTGGCATAAAGCCAATCAAGCCAGGCAAGCCCAGGGAGGCCATACCTGCCAGCATAAAGCCCGCAGCTACCCTTGGCATCTGATGGGCCAAGCCCCGCAGCTCGCGGACACTTCTCAAATGTGTTCTCTCATAAACATAGCCAATCATGGCAAAGAACAAAGCACTCATCACACCATGAGCCACCATATTGGCCACAGCACCGCTGACAGATACTACATTGAGGGCAGCAAAGCCCAACAGCACATAGCCCATATGGGACACTGAGGAATAACCAATAACATACTTCAAATCATGCTGAGCCAAGGCTATATAGGCTGCATACATAACATTAATAATAGCCAGACCTGCAATCAAAGGCGCCCAGAATTTTGCACCCAAAGGCAGTACCAACAATCCCAGACGAATCAAGCCATAGCCACCAATTTTTTTCAGTACGCCGGCATGAATCATAGAAACCGCTGTTGGCGCACCAGCATAACCATCTGGGGACCAGCTATGGAATGGGAACATAGACAGCAGAGAGCCAAAGCCTATCAAGAGCAGCAGGAAGGCAAAAATCTGAAACTCCTCGCTGAAATGTCCAGCCTGAGCCGCAGCCGCCAAGGCCTGCATATCAAAGGTACGCATCTCTGGTGGAAAGGCCTGCAAATACAAAGCCACCACGCCCACCAGCATAAAGGCAGAACCCATCAACAGGTAAATGGTCAGCTTCATACCAGCATATTCCTTGCTAACCCGCTTGGTGGAGCCCCAAATAATAACCATGATATAAATAGGAATAACCACAACCTCATAACACAGCAGGAAGATAAACAAATCCCTGGCAATAAAGGTGCCAGTTACACCCGCAATGAGAATCATCAAGAGAATATAGAACTCCTTGGGGCGCTCTGTAATACTCCAGGAGCTAAACACAGCTGCCAAGCCTATCAAATCGGTCAAAAGCAGCATTGGCAGGGAAATACCATCCACACCCAGAGCGTAATGTACCCCCAAATCCTTTATCCAAGGTACATCCTCCGTAAACTGCATTCCGCCCACAGTCATATCATAGCTAAAAAATGCATAAACTGTCAGCACCAGAGCCACAGTCATAGCAGCTGCGCAGATTACCCGCACAGATTCCTTTGCCTGAGCAGATACAAAGCAAAGCAACAAAGCCGCTGAAATAGGTGCCAGCAGAACCGTTGTCAACAATGGAAAGTTCTCCATCAGAAAGCACCTCCCAGCAAAGCCATCAGCTTAGAAGCATAATATACTCCATAAGCCAGCAAAACAATCACACCAAAGAGATATACACCGGCATAGCTCTGAACCTGGCCATTTTCTGCCGGACTAAGCATCTCACTAACAGCCCGTACCAAGCCGCCCAGAGCATTGACAATGCCATCCACAATATGTACATCAATCCAATACAGTACCTTGGCAATACCATCCACAAAGACCTTTATCAAGGCTGCATAGATTTCATCAATATAGAATTTGTGGAAGCTGAGCTGATACAGCACACCCCACTTTTTAGCAAGGGCATCTGCATCCCAGCTTTTGGCTACATAAACCTTCCAAGCCAAGGCAAGAGCAATTACGGCCAACAGAGTGGAAGTACCAGCAATCATCAGATTCATGCCCTCATGAGCTGGCGCACCGAAGCGCACCCAATCACCAAAGCCTGCCATATGAGCCCAGATACCACTAACTACAGACAGTACAGACAGCACAATCAATGGCACCCGCATAAACCAGCCCACCTCATGGGCATGGTCATAGGCCTCCTGATTGGCTGGCTGTCCCATAAAGGCCACAAACAACAGACGAGCCATATAGAAGGCTGTCATAAAGGCTGTAATGGTTGCCAGAATATACAGAGCCGGACTTACCTGAGCCGCTGCTGCCAGAATCTCATCCTTGGAAAAGAAACCAGCAAAAGGTGGAATACCAGAAATAGCCAATACGCCAATGGTCATAGCTGCAAAGGTTACAGGCATCTTCTTCCTCAGACCGCCCATCTTGAAAATATCCGCCTCCTCTGCCATAGCATGCATAACAGCACCGGCACTGAGGAACAGCATGGCCTTGAAAAAGGCATGAGTCATCAAATGGAAAAAGGAAGAGGTAAGAGAGCCTACACCCAAGGCCAGCATCATATAGCCCAGCTGGCTAATGGTGGAATAGGCCAAAATTCTCTTAATAGGCCGCTGAGTAATGGCAATGCTGGCGGCAAAAATAGCTGTAAAACCACCTAACCAGGCAATTACCGTCATAACAGCGGGCAGCTGACTAAAGAGGAAGAAGGCTCTGCCTACCAGATAAACACCGGCTACAACCATGGTAGCTGCGTGAATCAAAGCCGATACAGGAGTTGGTCCCTCCATAGCATCTGGCAGCCACACATGAAGAGGGAACTGGCCAGATTTGCCAATAGGGCCTACAAATAACAGCAGAGCAATAATGATCAAGAAACCTGCACCACCATGCATAACATATATAGGTACCAGCTGCTGCAGTTCCATAAAGTCCAAGGTGCCAAAGGTCAGCTGCAAAAGCAGAATGCCCAAAAGCAGGCCAAAGTCACCAACACGGGTAGTCATAAAGGCCTTTTTGGCTGCCTCTCTCGCAGAAATCTTATAATAGTAGAAGCCTATCAAAAGATAGGAACACAGGCCCACCAGCTCCCAGAAGAAATACATCTGCAGGAAGTTTACAGCCAGCACCAGGCCCAGCATAGAGCCGGCAAACAGGGAAAGGAAGGCAAAGAAACGGCCATAGCCAGGATCTCCCTCCATATAACCACAGGAATAAATCTGCACCAGCAGGGATACAGTAGTAACCACCATCAGCATCATAGCCGTAAGTGGATCAATAAGAACACCCATGGAAATGTTGACACTGCCAATATGGAACCAGGAAAGCTTCTGGACAAATGGCGCATCAACTGTAATATTGCCAGCCACTACAGCTAAGGTTACCCCTACCGCCAGCAAAAAGCTGATCGTGCTCATGCTTACAGCAATAACAGCAGACAGCTTGCCATAGGAACGGGTTACCATGCCGATAATCACAAAGGAGATTGCCGGCAGCAAGGGAATCAGCCAAGCGTGTTCAAGGGCAAATTCATTAAACATTCAAGCTCCTCCTATCCCTTCATCCGATTCAGCTCATCAACATTAATGGTATTCCTGTCACGATAAATCCTAAAGGCCAAGGCAATACCTATAGCCACCTCGGCTACACCAACCACAATGGCAAAAAGAGCCATTAGCTGGCCTGTTAAATCGTGAACAGGCATAAACCTGTTAAAGGCCACCAGATTAATATTCACAGCATTCAGCATCAGCTCAATGCCCATCAAAACAGCAATAATATTTCGCTTGGAAAGCACTCCAAACATGCCAATGGCAAATAGCATAGCAGCCAAAAGCAGATAGTGGGTTAAACCAATGCTCATGACTCCTCATCTCCCTTCGCCAATATAATAGCTCCCAGCAAGGCAGCCAAAAGCAAAACAGCCGCAATTTCAAAAGGCAGGATATAGCTGTTCAGCATCATATCTGCCAAATCCCCTAGTGTATCCTCCGAAACAAAACCTCCCTGGTTGGAACTGGTAACAAAGGTAGATACCAGGCCCATAACGGCTATAAAGGTGCCAGACAAGGCCGCTGCCCATATCTTTCGACCATTAAAGGGATTGGAAGGTACCCCCTCCCCCTTGTTAGTCAGCATAACACCCATAACAATCAGGACAGCCACACCGCCAGAGTAGGTCATAAACTCTACTGCCCCCAGGAAATCTGCTTCCAAAGTGATGTACATAATACCTACCCCAATAAAGCAGGCTGTCATCAAGAGAGCACTATGTACCAGATTATTGCTAAGCACAACTCCTAGAGCTGTTCCTAGAATAACCATAGCCAGAAGGCAAAATACAACAAGGCTAGCTAATTCACTCATTGCCATCCCTCCTGTTCTTTGCTTCCTCCACTGCATCATAAATCAAATCTTCCTTGAAATAAGTAGCAGCCTCATAATTTTGATCCCATTTCAGAGCCTTGAAATTGCAAGCCTCAATACACAAATCACAATACATACAACGGCCAATATCATGAACATAGGAAATCATATGACGCTTTTTGTTTTCGTCCATCTCCACTGTCAGCTTTAGAGCTGCATTGGGACAGTTCATAGCACAAACTTTGCAGCCTATGCATTTTTCCACATCCAGCATCAAATGACCGCCCCGGAAGCGTTCAGTCATTGGCAGCTTTTCCTCAGGATAATAGACGGTTTCCTTTTTGCCAAAGAAGTGGCCCCAAGTAACCTTCAATCCTGTTACAAGTCCTTTGCCCCACATATTTGAAGCCTCCTATCATAACAACCATTTAAAGATATAAATACCAAAGCCTGTCAGCAAAAGATTTACCAAGGCCAATGGCAGCAGTACCTTCCAGCCAAAGCTCAAAATGGTATCCATTCTGGTTCTAGGGAAGGTCCAGCCAATCCACTGATAAATCAAGACCATCAAAAATGCCTTAATCCAGAACCACAGCTGGCCTGGCAGGAAATCAGGCCCCTGCCAGCCCCCTAGGAACAGGGTAGCTGTGAGAATACCAATGGACAAAAGATTGGCAAACTCTGCCAGGAAGAACAAAGCCCAGCGCATACCGGTATACTCTGTAAAAGGCCCGGCAATAATCTCTGACTCCCCCTCTACCATATTAAATGGGGGACGATTGCTCTCCACCAAACAGGTTACCATAAAAATCAAAAAGGCTATAGGCTGCAGGAAGATGAACCAGATATTGCTCTGAGCCTCTACAATGGCACTCATCTTCAAGGAGCCGGTAATCATGACAATACCCATAAGGGCAATAACCATAGGCACCTCATAGGAAAGCATCTGTGCCACAGTACGCATACCGCCCAGCATAGCATATTTGCTATTAGAGGCATAACCACCCATCAGGAAGGGCAGTACCGACTGAGAGGAAATAGCAATCAGCAAAAACAGGCCAATATTTACATCTGCAAAAATAACTCCATCATCAAAGGGATACAGGGCATAAACCATAGCTGCAGGAATAAAAATCAGGATTGGGGATAAAGCCCACATCCATCTATCAACCCCATGAGGAATAATATCCTCCTTGGTCAGCAGCTTCAGCATATCCGCTGTAGACTGCAGCAATCCCCAAGGGCCAACCCTATTTGGCCCGATACGCACCTGAATCCAGGCACAAACCTTTCGCTCACCCAGCGTAAATACCAGGGCAGAAACTGCCACCAGCATAAACAGGATGCCGATACAAATCAGTGTCATAATCAGATTTACTATTAGCTCGCTGCCAATAATAGGCAGCATCAGCTCCTTGAGGCTTTGTCCTGCAAGGTATAATATTCCGTTATGCATTTTTCCACCTGCCTATCAAAATCAACAGTCAACCTCACCCATTAACGGGTCAATCGTCGCAAAGGCCGTAACTGCATCCGCCAGCACCATGCCCTTGCACATATGGTCCAAAGCCTGCAAATTAATGAAGGATGGACGACGAATATGAACTCTATATGGCTTGTTGGTGCCATCGCTGACAACATAGAAGCCCAGCTCACCTCGGGTATTCTCCACCCGATGATAAGCATCACCCTTTGGTGGCTTCAACATCTTTGGCACCTTGGCCATAAAAGGTCCCTCTGGCATATTATCCAGACACTGACGGATAATCTTGGCACTTTCCACAATCTCCTGAAGACGAATTATATATCTATCCCAGTTATCTCCAGTTTTGCCTACTGGAATATCAAAATCCAGCTTGCCATAGATACCATATTTATCAATTTTGCGAATATCATAATCCCAGCCGCTGGCTCTTATATTGGGGCCAGACATGCCAAAACGCAGGGCATCCTCCTTGCTAATAATGGAAGTCCCCTGCATACGCTTCTGGAAAATCTCATTGCCAGTAAACAATCTATCATACTCATCCAGCATTTCCGGTACGTAATTGATAAATTCCTCAGTTTTCTGCAAAAATTCATCCTGGGCATCGGCAATTACACCGCCAATGCGAATATAGTGACAGGTCATGCGGGCACCGCAAATAATATTGAACAAATCCAGTATCTTTTCTCTATCACGGAAAGCATAAATCATACCAGTGGCAGAGCCTAAATCATTGGTTAGGGAGCCAATAAATACATGATGGCTGGCAATACGATTCAGCTCACAGCAGATTGTGCGAATGTACTGTGCCCGCTCTGGCACCTCAATACCTGCCAGCTTTTCCACAGCCATACAGAAGCCTAGATTATTGTTCATGGAGGATACATAATCCAGTCTATCGGTAAAAGGCACACACTGCTGGTAGGTACGGGACTCCATCAGCTTTTCAATACCTCTATGCAGATAGCCCATAACAGGCTTGGCTCCTACAATATTCTCTCCATCCAGCTCCACCTGTACCTGGAGTACACCGTGGGTACTAGGATGCTGAGGCCCCATATTTAGGACAAACTTTTCGGTTGTAGCCATTTCAGCACTCCCCCTTCAATCTTTGGCTGCAAAGGCACAAAATCCTTTCTCAACGGATAAGCCGTATAATCCTCTGGCATGAGAATCCGGCGCAAATCAGGATGATGCAGGAATTCCACTCCCATCAAATCAAAGATTTCACGCTCCTCAAACTCCGTACCAGGCCATACCTGCGTCATGGACTCTACTACTGGCTTTTCCCTATCCAATTTGCATTTTACTGTAACCCATTTGTCAAACCGTCTGGAGTACAGCATATAGACCATCTCAATATATTCCTTGTAATCTACAGAGGTAATATTGGCCATACGGTCAAAGGCCCAAATAGGATTTTCCTGCAGCTCCTTCATGAGAGCCAGCAAATCCTCAGTCCCTACATAAATATGAGGCTCAGGCTGCTCACTATCAAATTCAACACTGGCATACTGCTGCTGCAGCTCCTCCAGATATTTTATCTCCAAATAGCTTCCCATATTATTCCACCTTCCCAGGGGCTATAGGACGAATCATATTTTCCAGATTCTCCCTGCTCATATTCATTCTTTCCTCAGAGCCTGCCGCTGCCTCTGGATGCTGAATACGCTTCTTCAGCTTCAGCATGGCATCAATTAAGGCCTCTGGTCTAGGAGGACAGCCTGGTAGATATACATCCACCGGCATAATCTGATCCAATCCCGTTACCACTGAATAGGAATCTGCAAAGGGGCCGCCCCCAATATTGCAATTTCCCATGGCAATAACATATTTAGGGTTTGGCATTTCCTCGTAAAGACGAATCAAAGGAGGCGTCATTTTCCAGGTCAAAGTACCAGCTACAATAAGCAAATCAGACTGTCTAGGACAGGAACGGAAAACCTCATAGCCAAATCTTGCCAAATCAAATCTGGAGGCAGCTGCGCACATCATCTCAATAGAGCAGCAGGCCAAGCCAGAGGATAATGGCCAGATGGAATTGGCTCGTCCCCACTTAAATAAAGCATCCACGCTGGTTACAATGACATTGTTTTTCAGCTCAGGAGGCACAAGATCTACTATTTCCATGACAAGGCTCCCTTCTTCCAGGCATACCACAGACCAATAGTCAGAATACCTACAAATACCAGCATTTCACACAGGGCAAATAAGCCTAGCTGGCCGTATTTTACTGCCCAAGGGTATAAAAATACTGTTTCCACATCAAAAAGCAAAAACACCAAGGCATACATAAAATACCCTATATGAAATCTAACCTTGGTTTTGCCAATGGTGTCCACACCACACTCATAGGGTATCTGCTTTTCAGCAGTAGGCTGTCTTGGCTGCAAAATTGGTGCCACAATCAGCGGAAAAACTGGAAAGGCAAAGGCTAAAACAAACATGATACCCAATGCTACATAACCATCCATAATATTCCCTCCCTAAAATCATATAAAAAATTTATTTAATACCTCTAATATGGACACTTGCACTTATGTATTATACTATTGACTGGCATTATTTTAAAATACTTTTAATTTATAGTAAGATGTATTAAATCACAAGAATATTTATAATACTTTTGAAAAAGAGCAATTATAAAACAGGAGCAGTAACAAAATTACTACTCCTGTCAATAATACTCTATGAATCTTCCGGCCCACGTAGGCCGAACATACCGCTTTCCTTGCGCTTCATACTGGCAAGGCCTTTATATATGGTTGTAATGTCAACTTCATTATCTGTAGACTCCATATACTTTTCCAGCTTTCTCTTTACCCTTTGCAGGGCATTGTCAATGGATTTAATATGACGATGCAAATCCTTGGCTATTTCCTGATAGGATTTGCCATCCAGATAATACATGAGAACCTTCCATTCCAAATCGCTGAGAATCTCCAATACCTTGGCTTCAATATCAACGAACTCCTCCTGGCTGATAATCAGTTCCTCTGGATCTGCTACCTGGATACCAGATAAAACATCCAGCAGGGTTCTGTCTGAGTCCTCATCGTATATAGGCTTGTTCAAGGACACATAGGAATTAAGAGGTATATGCTTCTGCCGGGTAGCAGTCTTAATAGCTGTAATAATCTGTCTATTAACACACAGTTCCGCAAAGGCATGAAAGGATGCCGGCTTATCCAAGCGAAAATCACGAATCGCCTTGTACAGGCCAATCATGCCCTCCTGAATAATATCCTCCTTGTCTGCCCCAATGAGAAAATACGATCTAGCCTTGGCTCTGACAAATTTTCTATATTTACTTATCAGATAATACATGGCGATATCGTCTTCATTATCCTTGATTTGTGCAATTATTTCTTCATCAGTGAGTCCACCAAAGAGCTTCTCTGCTGCTTCCTCGCTGATCAGGCCATTCTCCATCCGCCATTTCCTCCATATATCATGAGTTGCCGGGACAATGCCCTGACGATTGATTCAAATTTGATTATACCGCCCTTAGGCAGTGTGAGTCAAGTCATTACACCACCTAGAGGAGTTTTTGCTTATTTTGATTTCCGCAGAGCATCCAATTTAGCCAGGGTTTCTGCATCTATACGGGAACCGATTTCATTTCTGGAGATGGGCAAAACCACCTTGCCAAGATACTTGTCCTTGATTTCTTTTTTGGCTCTTTTCACCATACGATGAAATTCTCCAGAAGGATGACGATAGGCTCCTGCCCCCAAAATCACAGCTTGCTCTGCTCCATCTGAGGTAACTACATGAACCTCTCGCCCCGTGCGCACAGAATCATAGGCCAGTCGCTCAATATAGCTATCCGCTGTTTCTCCCTTGCCAGTGTAAACTACCTCTAAATGCTTGTTTATCTGCTCCACACGTTCATCGTCTGCCGTAAATAAAGCATCGAAAACCACGGTCATATCGTACTTCTCGTAGGCTCCATATTCTGCCAGCATGTGCACCAGCTTGTCCCTGGCCTCTGACAAATCATTGCGCAGAGCTGTAAGCTCAGGCCAGAGATTGATAACATTGTAGCCATCTACTATATAATGCTCCCTTGGCTTTTTTCTCATACAAATCCCCTTTTCCTTACATCTCTGCCAAATATCAATTCATAGCCTTGCGGCGCTGCTTCATGGCCTCATACATTAAAATGGAACCTGCCACAGAGGCATTCAGGGAATTGATTTTGCCTACCATAGGGATACGAACAACAAAATCGCACTGCTCCTTTACCAGACGGCCTACCCCTTGTCCCTCACTGCCAATAATCAAAAGCAGTGGGCCAGTCAAATCGGTATCATAGTAATCCTTGCCATCCATATCCGCAGCAGCCACCCATAGTCCCTCCTGCTTCAGCTTTTTTATGGTCTGCACCAGATTGCCAACTCTGGCTACTGGCACGTGCTCCACAGCTCCGGCAGAGGTTTTGGCTACCGTAGCGGAAAGTGGACAGCTTCTGTGCTTGGGAATCAACACCCCATGCACACCGGCTGCATCTGCTGTACGCAGAATGGCGCCAAGATTGTGGGGATCCTCCAGCTCATCCAAAAGGACAATAAATGGCGGCTCATTTCTATCCTTGGCCACCTGCAAAATATCCTCCAGCTCTGCATACTGTACTGGAGCTACCTGAGCCAGTACACCCTGATGGCGAATACCTCTGGCTATACTGTCCAGCTTGCTGCGGTCCCAATACTGTATGTTGACACCCTTTTCCTTGGCTACAGCAATAATTTCCTTAATAGAGCCTTCGGTACTGCCGTTGGCAATCATCAGCTTGTTGACACTGCGGCTGCCCTTCAAGGCTTCCATAACAGCATTCCGCCCAGCCACCATGTCCTCTGGCAGTTCCACCACATCCAAAGGGGCAAATTTTGCCACCTTTTCCCCAGTACGCCTATCCTTCTGAGGGCGATTTTGCTTGGCCATATACTCCAGCTTACTCCCCTTGTGCTCGTTTTTAGCTATAACCCTCTTGTCCTTCTTTTTTCTATCATCCATAATTTTTCATCTTTCTTCTATTTTATATAAGCTACTTTATTCTGTACGCATTTTTATCATCTCGGCGAATTTGCCACAGGTCATGGCTCCCTCTGGGCAATGGCCAGTAGCAACACAGGAGGCACCGGCATTCTTAAACAGCAGAGGGGCTGCCGCCTTGGCCTGTTCCAGCATCTTGTAAGCCAGCTCTCGAATCTCCCACTGGGCACGATTACAGCACCGCAGATTGAAGAAATGCATCAAAGAGCGGGCATTCATGGTAACTACAATCTTGGTTTCTGTAGCATTGGCCAATACATAGCGGGCATCCTCCCGGGGAACGCCCATCTCAGCCAATTCATCATAAGTACTGCGAATATTGTCCATCAAGGCCTCAAATTTTGCCTTTGCCTCTGGCTTTTCTTCGATTGTTGGAGGCAAGATATATTCAAAATCATGCTCCGCCACATAGCGCTGGGACTGCTGGCTATAGGAAGCCAAACGATGTCTTACTAGCTGATGAGTCAGCACTCTGGATACTCCCTCAATACCAAAGGTAAAGGTAACATGCTCCATAGTAGAAGCATGGCCCATCTGCACAATCTTGGCTACCAGCTTGGCAACCTGCTCATCACTCATTTTCTCAGCCAGCTCCTCTGCCCCAGAAGCAGAATAGCACAATCTAGCTGCCATAGCCACCACCCGCTCTGGCTGTGGCGTATGCTCCAATAATTTAACCTTTATCAAAAAATAACCTCCCCTAAAAACCTGCCAATCTTTCAAAAATGTCTGTACAATAACAAATATAACTATTCTAAAATCAAATCAACTTATTTTCCTTGCAGAAATGGTAAATGCCATCATCCTCACAGTTGCCACAGGTGGCCCAGGCGATTTTTTTTAAATCCTCAGAGCCGTTGCCCATTGCTACGCAGTAATCAATAGCCTGGAACATTTCCAAATCATTGTTGCCATCGCCAAAGGCCATAGCTTCTGATGTTTTCAAGCCGAAATATTCCAGTACCTTAGTTACCCCACGGCCTTTGCCTCCATCAGCTGGCACAATATCAAAGGCTCTATCCCACCAAGCAACAATTTTTGCATTTTCTGTATTTTTAATCATATTAGGACGCTCTGGCACCCGGCCAGATGCCATAATCTGATACACATCATCCTGTAATACCTGCTGAAAGTCTGGCGCCAGCTTCAAATCTATACCGCCCATAATATAATATTCATGCAAGTCCTCATCTACCCAGTTGGCTGCCATTCTATCTACAGTGGCAGCTACCATAGGCCGATTTATTTCCTGACTGTTCTTGGCTATCTGCAATACATCCTGCTTGTGAAGAGGATTGTTGAAAATGATTTCCCCAGCACCGGTATAGCAATAAGAGCCGCTATATGTAAGATAAACATCAAAGGTTACACCATCTACCTGAGGCATCTGCATTGGCGCCCGCCCAGAAGCAATACATATCTTAATCCCCTTAGCTTGCAACCCCTTCAACATCTCTACAGTCTTAGCAGACATTCCATCAGCCTTATAATCTATCAAAGTTCCATCTACATCAAAAAACACAATCTTTATTTGTTCCATATAGCACCTGCTTTCTATTGTGAGAATCATTTAATTAAATTATCCAATTATACTAATCACCTAATTATACTATAGAAATATATTTTATTCATGAAAAATCAGACCGTCTGCCTGCAAAATAAAATTTGAAAGACAGACGGCCATACAATTTATTTTTCCTTGCCAGTAGAGTTATTGCGTTTTTCACTTACCTGGGCCATCATTTCCTGGGAAATAGCCTGAAAAGCCGCTTCGGCAATTTCGTAAAGCCGTTGGTTATTTTCCTGCAAATAAAGTGTGCCCAGCAAAGCCTCAAAGCCAGTACTGGAATGGTACTGAGCTACAGAAGCACTTTTGCTAACACGGCTGCGGCAATTCCTGCCCCGCTTGTAAATAGCAATTTCCTCCTCTGTCAGCATAGGCTCAATGGCCCGATAGGCCTTATCCTGCCAGATAGCAGAAACTATCTGAGCACTAAACTGATTCAGCACCTGCACCTTGCTTTGCTCATAGGAAAGGAGTCTTCCCCGCACAAAAAGATGAAAATAGGCATCCCCTATATAGGCCAGCACCAAAGGATGCAGAGTTCTAGGATTTACCTCCTGATAACGCTGCAGCGCACCTCCTGTGCCATCTGGCACAAACATCATATCTACCAGCTTCTGAAAATGTTCAAAGGTCATAACAGCACCTTATGCCTTTTTCCATTTGGTACCAGCAGCAGAATCCTCCAGAATAATGCCCTGAGCCTTCAGGCCATCGCGGATTTCATCAGCTCTAGCCCAATTCTTGGCCTTCTTTGCCTCTGCTCTTTCTGCAATAAGAGCCTCAATTTCCTCTGGAGAAATTCCGTCTTCTCCATCATCCTCAGTAGGCATTTCCAGACTGCCCTCAAAAATACCAATAACCTCAGCCATTTCCTTGTACACATCCATAAGCTGACCGAAATGCTTCTT
>Ga0129311_1000927_pt1 | contig 22905 bp, 28 predicted proteins | sample Go1ome_FD_94435 | JGI IMG/M metagenome (GOLD analysis project Ga0129311, IMG submission 94435) | Western lowland gorrila individual fecal microbial communities from Wisconsin, USA - Go1022B metagenome | ecosystem: Host-associated > Mammals > Digestive system > Large intestine > Fecal | place... | reverse complement strand
TTAGCAGCAGAACTTGCACCATTACACAATAAAGCAGCTGCACAAGGAATGAGAGCTTGCCAAGCTGTTATGCCTGGTAAACCAATGGTAGTTGTATTTGATACAGCATTCCATCAATCAATTCCAAAAGAAAGATACATTTACCCAATTCCTTATGAATATTACAAAAAATATGGAATTAGAAAATATGGATTCCATGGTACATCACATCAATATGTAGCAAATAGATTAGCAGAAATTGAAAATAAATCAATTGAAGATTTAAAAATAGTAACATGTCATTTAGGACAAGGTTCAAGTATATGTGCTGTTAAAGGTGGAAAATCAGTTGATACAAGTATGGGATTAACACCACTTGCAGGTATACCAATGGTTACAAGAAGTGGGGATTTAGACCCATCTGTTGTAACATACATTATGAAAAAAGAAAATATGTCAGCAGAAGAAGTAGAAAACATGTTAAATAAAGAATCTGGAGTAATGGGAATTTCAGGTCTAGCACCAGATTTTAGAGTAATAGAATCAGCTTCTTATGAAGACAATGAAAGAGCTGCTTTAGCAATGGATGCCTTCAAATATGCAATAGCAGGATTTATAGCAAAATATGCAGTTGCAATGAATGGAATAGATGCAGTAGTATTCACAGGTGGAGTTGGAGAAAATCAAATAAATATTAGAAAAGGAATTTGTAAACAATTAGAATTCATGGGCTTAATTATAGATGAAGAAGCAAATAACATTAGAAGTGAAGAAAGATTAATAACAAAACCAGAATCTAAAATAAGAGCATATATAATTCCAACAAACGAAGAATTAATGATAGCTAAAGAAACTGAAAAATTAGTAAAATATATCAAATAAAATTTAGATGTTGGAAAACAACATTTTAAATTTATTTTATAATTATAAAAAATAAACAATGAAAGAAGAATAAAAAATGAACGTAAAAACAGAAATAGCAAATAATTTAAATTATAAATCAAATGCAGAAATGAATATAATATTTGGAAGCACAGAGGGATACACAAGCATAATATCTCCATTTGATCAATATGAATCAGGATACAATATAACATTTTGTGTAAGTAAGGATGGAAGTGTATTAAGTAAAGACGAGTTTTCTGGATTAAAAAAAGAAAATAAAATTTTTACAAATATTATAGTTAATAAATATAGAGTTGTCTTTACTATAAAGGGAAGTATGAAGCAAAATGATAAACTAAATAATGTTTTAGAAGCCAATAAGATAATAGTTAATTATTTTAAAGAAAACAATTATAAAAATATTGATGAATATAAAAATGAATTTGCAGACACATGTATATGCAACGTAAAGGGGCAAGCTCAATTTATAACAACAAATAGTCTAGAAGAATTAAGAATTGAAAATAGTAATGATAGTGCTATAAAAAATGAGGAAAATGTTGTCAAAGGTATTATTGGAGGTATATTAGGCTCTTTAGTAGGAGTACTTGCAATTGTTTTAATTGGACAAATGGGATATATTGCTGTTATATCAGGAATAGCAATGGGAGTTTGTACAATTTGGGGATATAATAAGTTGTCAGGAGGAATTAGCAAAAAAGGAATAATTATATCTATAATAATTATGGTAATAATGACATATGTAGGAGTAAGACTTAGTGCCGCAATTACAATAAATAATGAATTATCTAAATTTGCTGAAACAGATTTTATGGAAATATTTGGTAATGTTTCAAATATTGTGAAATTAGATTCAGAATTACAATCAGCTTATATTAGAGATATACTTTTAACTTATGTATTTACAGCTTTTGGAGTTTATGGAATAATAAAAGCAAAATTTAATGAAATTAACAATAAGAATGTATTTGAAATTTTATAAAATAACAAAATGATGGCAAAAGCCATCATTTTTGTTGACAAATTAAAATCAAAAATATATAATACAGGAAATTGTTTTTAAAGAGGAGGGATAATATGAAAAAACAAATACTAAGTGGAATTCAACCATCTGGAATTTTAACATTAGGAAATTATCTGGGGGCGTTAAGAAATTGGGTGAAAATTCAAGATGATGAGGAATATGACTGCAAATTCTTTGTTGCAGATTTACACGCAATAACAGTTAGCCAAGATCCAGAAACATTAAGAAACAACATTAAAAGCATAATTATGCAATATTTAGCATGTGGGTTAGATCCAGAAAAAAATACAATATTTATTCAATCTCATGTACATGAACATGCTGAACTAGGCTGGCTATTAAACAATTACACATATATGGGTGAACTTAGCAGAATGACACAATTTAAAGATAAATCTAAAAAACAAGAAAATGTAAAAGTAGGTTTATTCGATTATCCAGTTTTAATGGCAGCAGATATTTTACTATATGATGCAGACTTTGTGCCAGTAGGTCAGGACCAAAAACAACATATAGAAATAACAAGAGATATTGCACAAAGATTTAACTCTTTATATAAAAAGGATATATTTAAGTTACCAGACCCATATATAACAAAAAGTACAGCTAAAATAATGAGCTTACAAGAACCAACAAAGAAAATGTCTAAATCAGATGAAAACAAAGAAGCTACAATATTCTTGCTAGATTCAAGAGAAGTAATAACAAAGAAAATAAAAAAAGCAGTTACAGATTCAGAAAATGTAGTAAGATATTCAGATGATAAACCAGGTATTAAGAATTTAATAAATATATATTCAGCAGTAACAGATAAAGAAATTCCAGAAATTGAAGAAGAATTTAAAGATGTAGGATATGGTAAGTTTAAACAAGCAGTAGCAGATGCTGTAGCAGACCTTTTAGAACCAATTCAAGCAAAGTATGCAAAACTTGCTTTACCAGAAAATGAAGAATATTTAAAACAAATTTGCCAAAAAGGTGCAGCAGTAGCACATGAAATTGCTTCTAAAAAACTTAAAGAAGTTCAAGAAGCTATTGGATTTAGAACAATGTAAAAAATATTTATTTAACTATTGCCAAATTTTTTTAAAAATGATAAAATTTGTAAGGAAATTTTTGAAAGGATGGTAATAGTAATGAATATTTTAAAATTAGCAGATTTAGAAGTAAAAGAAATTGAAGAAATTTTAGATCAAGCAGCTGCTTTTAAAAGTGGCACTAAAAAGATTAACTATAATGGAGATAAAATTATAGCTAATCTTTTTTTTGAGCCATCAACAAGAACTCATTATAGTTTTGAAACAGCAGAGTTAAAGCTTGGTTGTAAAACTATAGATTTTGCACCTGAATCTTCAAGCATGAAAAAAGGTGAAACTTTATATGATACTGTAAAAACTTTTGAAAGCCTTGGCGTTGACGCAGTTGTTATAAGGCATAGAGAGGATGAGTATTATAAACAGTTAGAAAATATTAAAATTCCAATTTTAAATGGAGGAGATGGTACAAAAGATCATCCATCACAATCTCTTTTAGATTTGTATACAATAAAAGAGGAATTTGGCCATTTTGAAGGTTTAAAGGTGTTGATAGTAGGAGATATTAAACATTCAAGAGTTGCTCATTCAAATATTAAAGTTATGGAAAGATTAGGCATGAAAGTATATACTTCTGGTCCAGAAGAATTTAGAGACGATAATCTTGAGTTTGTAAATTTTGAAGAATATCTTCCAAAAGTAGATGTTGTAATGCTACTTAGAATTCAACTTGAAAGACATAATGAAAAAGTTGCAATAGATGCAAAAGAATATAATAGTAAATACGGCTTAAATGCAACAAATGTATCAAAGATGAAAGACAATGCAATAATTATGCATCCAGCACCATTTAATAGAAATGTAGAAATTTCAGATGATGTTGTAGAGTGCAGTAAGTCTAGAATTTTTAAACAAATAACAAATGGAGTATATGTTAGAATGGCTATGATAGAAAAAGCTTTAAACATATAAAAAATTTTTCCGACTTTTTGGGACACTCTTAAAATTCAAGGTTTTCGACTTTTTAAGAGTGTCCCCAAAAGTCATAAATTCTTGTCCACCCAAAATATACGTTGACTATTGAAACAATCGGTGCTATAATGCCTTTGTAAGTTTTTTGTAGCTAAACCAATAATTTAATAATTATGGACGGAGGTAAAAACTATGGCTGTTAAAGTTATTATCGGAGCCTTTTGGGGCGACGAGGGCAAAGGCAAATGTGCACATTTTGAGGCATCAGATGCCAAAGTTTCTATCCGGGCTACCGGAGGCGCAAACGCTGGGCATACGATAGTTGTAAACGACAAAAAGTATGCTATGCATCTGCTTCCTTCTTCAATCCTGAGGGAGGATGTTATGTCCATCATAGGTCCTGGCGTTGTGGTTGATCTCGAGGTGCTTTCAAACGAGATAAAGACCATTAAGGAAGCAGGAATTAATCCTAATCTTTTCATTAGCGACAGAGCTTGCATTGTTTTGCCAAGTGATAAAGAAATGGACACATTCGTTGAGAGAATTCGAGAACATAAAGTAGGGACAACCGGAAGAGGCATAGGACCTGCTTATGCATCTAAAGACCACAGAATCGCAATACGTATGGGAGATCTTAAAGAGAATAGGAAATCTACTATAATGGATAAAATCCATTGTAATGTTGAATTTACAACGCTTTTTTATGGTAATCCGTATATAAAAAGGTCATATATTGATAAAATCGAAAATTATCTGAATCAGTTTAAGACAGAAATTCTTCCTTACATCTGCGATACTCAAGCTATTATAAATAGTGCACTTGCAAATGATGAAACAATCGTTATCGAGGGTGCGCAGGCGATGTATCTTGACAAGGATCACGGAGATTATCCGTATGTTACAAGTAGCAATCCTACGGCTGCTGGAGCATGTTGTGGTACTGGAATTGGACCTATGTATGTTACTGACGTAATAGGTGTTATGAAGGCGTATTGCTCAAGAGTAGGTGAAGGACCTTTCCAGACTGAGCTGTTCGACGAAGTCGGAGACAGAATTCGTGACATCGGCCACGAATACGGAACAACAACAGGCAGACCTAGGCGCTGTGGCTGGCTTGATCTTGTAAGAGCCAAAAATGCAGTTCATGTTAATAGCATTAGTGCCTGGTGTGTAAACCACATTGATACTTTGGGAAAAATAGGAATGGAGTTCGGAACAATAAAAGTTTGTACGTCGTATGACTATTGTTGCAAAGAAATTGACTATGTTCCTACAGATTCGGAGAAAGCATCTCCCATCTACAAGGAATTCGAAGGTGGTTGGGACACAACGGGTTGCAAGACCTATGAAAACCTGCCGGCTAATGCTAAGGCATATATCGAATTCATTGAAGAGTACACCGGAGTACCGGTAAAGTACATTGGTATTGGCCCTGCTGATACTGATGTAATAATCAAAGAGTAACAAAAATACAAGAATAGTTACAACCTAAACTTACAGCATAAAGGAGCTCATGATATGGGCTTCTTTTTATTTTATGCTAAATCTTTCAAAACTCATTTAAAATTCCCACAACATTATTTACATAATTACATATTATATAAGTAGATATGTAAATGGAGGGAGGGGAAATTGCTTGGAAATAAAAGGGAAGAATATAGGTTTTGTACTTACAGGCTCATTTTGTACATTTAGCAAAACTATTCCAATAATGAAAGAATTAGTAAAAAAGGAAGCAGTAGTCGTTCCAATAATGTCTTATAATGCCTACAATTTGGATACAAAATTCGGGAAAGCAGAAGAATTTATAAAAGAAATTGAAGAAATAACAGGAAAAGAAATAATCCATACAATACAAGGAGCAGAACCAATAGGACCAAAGAAAATGACAGATATTATGGTTGTAGCACCAGCTTCACGGAAATACAATGGCAAAACTTGCGCATGATGTTATAGATACACCTGCACTAATGGCAATAAAATCACATCTTCGTAATAATAGACCGGTTGTAATTGCGCCATCAACCAATAATGCATTAAGCGGAAATGCTGAAAATATAGGAAAATTACTTAATAGAAAAAATTATTTTTTTGTACCATTTAAACAGGATAATCCAATTACAAAACCTAGGTCAGTTGTGTTTGATTTTGATTATTTAATAAAAACAATAGAATTCGCACTGGACAATGAACAAGTTCAGCCAATATTGTTGTGAATATAAACTAAAAACCAATTAGAAAATTGCAAAGCAATTTTCTAATTGGTTAATTATTTTATATCAGCTAAAGGATTTTTTTCTACTGCGTTACGTACTTGCTCGTTCTCAACATGAGTATAAATTTCGGTAGTAGAAATACTCTCATGGCCTAAAAGTACTTGTAATGCTCTAATATCAACTTGACCATATTGATACATGAGTGTTGCAGCTGTGTGACGTAATTTATGTACAGAGCATTGTTTTGAATCCAAACCAGCATTGTGAAGTTCTTTTTCAACAATATGTTGAACAGTCCTTCTGCCAATACGCGTTTGTCTTTCGCTTAAAAATAGAGCTTTATCAGAATTTTTGGTGTCTTTTTTACCTTGTGGACGACATTCTATATAATCTTGTATTGCTTTCATACAAGCTTTATTTAGATATATAGTTCTTTCTTTATTTCCTTTTCCAATTACAGTCAGTTTACATTCAGAAAAATCAATGTCTGTTGTATTAATTCCGACTAATTCGGAAAGACGCATACCGCAATTTAAAAACAATGTAATAATCGCATAATCTCTAATTGCATTTCTGTTTTCATCTTCATTTGCAGTAATTTCTAAAAGTTTTTTGCTGTCTTCTAATGAAAGATATTTTGGCAATCTTTTATCAAGTTTGGGGCTTTCTAAATTTTGAGCAGGATTTACTTCTAGAATTTTTTCTTTTTGTGTTAAATACTTAAAAAAAATTCTTATAGTTGATGCTTTTCTAGCTCTTGTGGCAGCTTTACTATGAAATGTTCGTGTCATATAAGCTAAATAAGCATGTATATCATTTAATGTTATCTTTTTTAAAGTATCATAAGATATATCTGTGATGTTAATATTATCAAGTTCAGTTTCTTTAGTTAAATTAAAATGAATTTTTATAAACTTTAAAAAATTAGAAATATCATAATTGTATTCTTTAATAGAATTTGGTGATTTATTTAAAATGGTTGCACTATAATCTAAAAATGAATTTAAATATTCGGGGTTTTCATTTCTATCTGTCATTTTTATTATCTCCTTTCAATGGTATTTTATCTTGAAAAAGTTAACTTTAAATTTTCTTTATTAGTTAAATACATTATATACCAATAATTTTAAAAATGGAATATAAATATAAAATTTTGTGCAAAGTTAGCATGCTTTGGTGTATATTATGAAAATGTATTTACTTAATAGATTTTAAATGTTATAATATGTTAGAATGTTAAATATGTTATTAGAATTAAGCTTTTATAAAATATATAAGGAGGTGTGAAGAAATGGAAAAATTGCAACGTGGACAAGTTGTGATGATTAATAGTGAAAAATATATAGTTGATAATATGATAGAATTTAAAGAAGGGGAATGGGTTTGGCAAGAATATGAAGTAAAAAAACAGTCTAACAATAAATATGCTAATTATCAACATTACTGGTTAACTATAGAACTTGATGAAAACAACCAAAAACAGTATTTCTTATATACTACATATGGCAGAAGTATATACTATACCAATACACAATTTAAAGATAATGGAAAAAATTATGAATTATATGAAAGCGGTACAGCAATAGTAAACTCTTATTTTGGTCCAACAGATGTAGATCCTCATGAAAAATGCCAATACTATGACTATATTTCAGAAGATAAAGAAGAAATATTATCTGTTGAAATATGGAGTGATGGAACAGAGTATACTAAAGGAAAGAGAATAAAAGATTATCAAATTCAAATAGTAGATGAGATAGATAATGAATATTTAAAGAATAATAAAAAACTTTCTGGTAGATTAATTGGTTTCATAAGCATATTAGGCATTATTTTGTTTTTCTTACCATTTATAAGTGCTATAATACCTAGAATATTTGTTAATAAATCGATAGATAAATATTTGAGTGAAAACACAAGTAAATATACATATGTAACATCGGTTACAAACAATTCGAATAACAAAAAGGCAAAAGTATATAGGGCAAATACAAAGACATTAGATGAGACTATAAAAGATATAATTGATGGGGTACCCGAAGGTATAACAGAAGTTATAGATGATGATAGTACTACAGAACAAGATGGATATGCATTAGAAACTGAAAATGAATATGCATATATTTATATGAATGAAGATGAAAAAATATATATACAAATATCAGAAAAAGAATTTGTAAATAGTTCTGGTACAACATATCATTCATCACATAATACACATTATCATAGAAGTTATAGCAGAAGGTCTAGAAGTTCGTTATATTATAATTATGCTAGTTCTGCAAGACAATCAAGTATAAACAGTAGAAGTTATTCTGGTGGCGGAACTTCAAGCGGAAAATAGGAGGAAAATATGAATATAAATTGGATGGAAGTTTTAAATACAATAATATATGGAGCTATAGGATTGACATTAATGTTTATTACTACTTTTTTATTTGATTTAGCTGTTCCATATGATTTTAATAAAGAATTAAAGGAAAAAAATGTAGGTGCTGGATTTATTATGGCAGGAATTTTTATTTCTGTTGCATTAATTGTTCGTACCGTAATAAAGTAGGAGGAAATTATGGAGAGTGTTGTTAAAGTTTTAGAAATGATTATATATGTAGGAATAGGTCTTCTATTTTGTTTAATAGGATATAAATTATTAGAAAAAATGTATAAAAAATATTTTAATTTGTCTGAAGAAATAGATAATCATAATAAAGCAATAGGAGTTATGATATGTGGACTATTTATTGCAATTGGAATAATTATGACAGGAGTTTTATAAAATGAGCAATAATGAAAAAAAGGATTTTGACTATAGATTAATATTGATTACAACTTTTTTAATATCAATATGTTCTATTGTATATGAACTAATTATTAGTAGTGTTAGCTCATATCTTTTAGGAGATAGTATTACACAATTCTCAATTACAATTGGTTTATATATGTTTGCAATGGGAGTTGGGTCATATTTATCTAAAAAAATAAAGAATAAATTATTTAATAAATTTGTATACATAGAATTATTAGTTGGTATATTTGGAGGATTATCAAGTCTTATATTGTTTTTTTCAAATATTTATACAACAATATATCAACTAATAATGTATATATTGATTATAATAATTGGAATACTAGTAGGACTTGAAATTCCAATATTAACTAGAATTATTGAAAACAATAAAAGTGATGTAAGAAATAATTTAGCAAATATATTTTCTTTTGACTATCTAGGAGGATTAATAGGTTCATTAATTTTTCCTTTAATTTTATTGCCTAATTTAGGTTATATTACAACAACATTGTTGATTGGTACAATAAATATTTTTGTAGCTTTATTAATAGTAATAAAATATAAGAAATTTGTTTTTAAATATTCAACAATAAGAAATATTGTTATAATTATTTTAGGAATTTTTATTATTTTCCTATGTACAGGAAGATTATTAGCTGATAATATTGAAGATGGATTATATAAGGATGCAATAATATTGTCTAAACAAACAAGTTATCAAAAAATTATTATGACAAGACATAAAGATGATATTAGACTTTTTATTGATGGTAACCTTCAATTTTGCAGTAAAGATGAATATAGGTATCATGAAGCGTTAGTTCATATTCCAATGCTGTATGCCAATAAGCATGATGAAGTATTGATACTTGGCGGAGGAGATGGATTAGCGGCAAGAGAAATATTAAAATATAACGATGTTAAAAATATTACTCTTGTAGATATTGATGAACAAATGACAGATTTATGTAAAAACAATGAATTAATTTCAACATTGAATAACCATTCGCTAGAAAGTCAAAAGCTAAACATTATTAATGAAGATGCATATATGTTTATACAAAATACTGATAAAAAATATGATGTAGTAATAATAGACCTACCAGATCCTAATTCAGACACGTTAAATAAATTATATACAAATGTTTTCTATAATTATATAAAAAATATAATGAATAAAGATGGAGTAATGGTGTGTCAATCAACAAGTCCATATTATGCAAAGAATTCTTTTTGGTGCATAAATAAGACTATAGCTACACAATTTGAAAATGTAAAGCCATATCATTTACAGGTTCCAAGTTTTGGTGAATGGGGATTTAATTTGGCCTATAATGGAAATGCAAATTTAAAAGAATTGCAGGTAGATACTAAATATTTAAATAAAGAAAATATTAATTTAATGTTTAATTTTGGAAAAGATGAGTTAGCTGATGTTGATAAATTAGAAATTAATGATATTTTCAAACCGAAATTAATAGAGTATTATAATAATGAAGTTATAGAATGGTAGGTAATAAAATTGAAAGCAAAAATGTATAATTATCACGATTGGATTAAATATGAAGATGAAAAAGAATTTGAAAAAAAATGTGAAAAGATGCTTATAGAAAGTGGTTTTAAAATTCTAAATAGAGTAGAGCATTACTTTGAACCAATGGGGTATACAGGCTTGTTTCTGCTGGCAGAAAGCCATTTTGCAATTCATTCTTTTCCGGAAGAAGAAAAAATATATATAGAATTATCGAGTTGTGTAGAACAATATTTTAATACATTTATAGATAAAATTAATAATTATAAAAATGCTTAAGCAAAAGCAGAATACATTTAAAAGTATTCTGCTTTGCTTTTTTATTCTATTACAAAAGTAACAATAGCATTAGCATCTAAATTGTCGTGAAAATATTGATCTCCAATGCATAAGTTATATTCAATATTATAAGAGTTTTTATTCAAAAGTACAACAACAATAGAATCATCTGGATTTATAAAAGCAGTCATATTTATTTCTTCTGTAAATCTACTAAAGCCTATTCTCTTAGAACCTGGTTTTATGAATTTGCTAAACTGTGCAATATAATAAAAAGCAGGAGTCTTTATATAATTGTCATTATCTTGATTTAGCATAATAGGACTATTGCAATTGTTATGCTTATGGTTTGGTCCGCCTTTGTAATCTAAAACCATATTCCAATCTATAAACGCATTAACACCACTATTAAAATCACCAATAATTTCAGATGCATACATTTGAGCATTAAATAATTCGTCTTCTGGCTTAAAATGAGAATAACCAGTGCAACCTTCTGTGTGAATTAATAGTTTGTTAGGAAATAGGTCATGTAAAATCTCAAGGTTTTCAAAGTGTGACCCTGTATACCAGTGAAAAGCGATTCCTGCAACATGTTCAAGTGCTCCATATTTTATTAATGTTTCTGTTGTACTTTTAACAATACTATCTTTATTGTGGTCCCAAATTAAAAAATTAACAAATAAATTATTATCCATAAAAGTAGGGAATAGGTAATTTTTTAAAAAATCCGCTTCTTCTTCAGCAGTAAATTTACAAGATTCCCAAATTTGAGTAGCATTTGGTTCATTTTGAATTGTCATATAATCAATATCAATTCCTAATTTTTTATATTCTATAAAGTATTTAGCAAGATATTCAGCCCAAGTTTGTTTAAACTCATCTTTTAATTTTCCACCTAAATAAAGCATTTTATTATTTTTCATAAAAGCAGGGGGAGACCATGGTGTTGCTAAAAACTTTAAGCCAGGATTTCTATTCTGAGCCATTTTAATTGTTGGGATGATATATTTCATATCTTCCGAAATATTAAAGTCGGATAAGTCTTTTTTATAAGAATACGAGTAGCTTTTTGGAGAAAAATCTGAACTTGCAATTGTTAATCTACATAGTGAATAATTCAAACCATTTTCACCAAAACATTCATCTAAAATATTATTTCTTACTTCTTCTTGCGTATTTTCTAAACAATAGCATGTAGAACCTGTAAAAGCACCACCAAAACCTAATATTTCTTGGTATTTGATATCTTTATAAATATTTAAAACATTGTTTTCAACTTTTTCAGTATAAGGTTTTGTATGCTTTATTTCTGTTTTATTTAAAAATAAATTTCTTTTAATATTTGTTTCAAATTTAATAATTTTCATAATCAAATCCTTTTTATTAAATATAGTAATTTAAATAGATTATATACTAATAAATGCAAAAAAGAAATAGAATAAAAAAATATTTGCCAAATCTTTGATTAAAATTTTAAAATAAGAAAATAATTTATATAATAAAATCTTAGTATTTATGCAATGTTAGAGAATTTTTTATAAAATAAAGTAAAAAAATATAAAAAATTTTCAAAAATGGGTTGACAAATTAGGGGAAAGTAGGTTAAAATTATATATGTGCTTGAGCTGATTACATGGTGGATGTAGCGTAGTTGGTTAACGCGCCAGTTTGTGGCACTGGAGACCGTGGGTTCGAGTCCCATCTTCCACCCCATTTAAATTACTTTTTAAGTACAAATTAATTATATATTGGACTGTAGCCAAGCGGTAAGGCACCAGACTTTGACTCTGGCATGCGCTAGTTCGAATCTAGCCAGTCCAGCCAATTTTTATGTAAATTGTATTTATTTACAATGACTATAAGATACTCTGTATTCGGTATTAGTAGGAGAATACAGAGTATTTTTTTATTAAAATAAACACAAATATAATATAAATAAATTTGAGTTGCAGTACTTATTGCAGTATAAATCATTTATATAATAGGGTTAATAGCTTTAATAATTTAGGATCTCTTTGATAATACATTTTCTTTATGTTTAAAACCAATTTCATTAAATCGTTTTCATCTAAATAATTTCTTTTCTTTTCTTCGTAAATTAGTAAATTATTCTCAACAAGATAATCATAGAATTTTAATGAATGTTTTAATTGATACTCATTAAAAATATCTGTATAAGTGTCAAGTGTCGTGTCTATTTTTGCGTGTCCTAGAATATTTTTTAAAATATGAGCAGGAACTCCTGATTCAATTTGTCTAGTTGCAAAAGTGTGTCTTAACATATGCTGATTAACATTATATCCTACTATATTATATTTTTCACATAGTCTTTTAAAATAAGAATTTACCTGTGCTGTACTAATTACATCATTTTTTCTAAAATCATAAAATAATAATTGTTGTTTATTATCCTTATAATGATTTTTTATATAATCATCTAATAAATTAAAAGTTTCCTTTTCCATTGGGATATTTCTTATTGCATTTGCAGTTTTACCGGTTTTACCAATAATTGATTTATCTTCTTGATTTTTGGTTATGGTTTTGTTTATATGTATTACTTTATTATTCATATTTATACTATCAATAGTTAAAGCGTTAATTTCTCCCATACGCATACCAGTTGATAAACCTAATAAGAGTTGATATTTGTATTTTATATTATCATTATGAGTTAGTATATATATTAATTTTCTTTGTTCTTCTATTGTAAATGCTCTAATCTTCTTGTCTTGCTTTTTTGACTTTGGTATAAAAAAATCTTCTTTATTATCTAAAAAATTATATGGAATCAACTTTTTTCTTACAGCTTTTTTAAATGTATTATTAACTAAACCATAAATTTTACTAATAATACTATTAGAATAATTTGTGATTGAAGACAAAAAATCTTTAATATCATATTCTCTTATATCTTGAATTTTCATATTTGCCATATAATGTTTGCATATCTGATTATATGTTTGTTTTTTTCTTAAAAATGAACATTCTGATAATTTATTCATTTTATAACCATACTCAATAATTTCCATACACAAGTCTTTAAAAATGATATTTGACTTATCAACATAGTTATTCGTATTTATTTCTGTAATTAGCTTTTCATATTTTTCTTTGACTTCTTTTCTTGTTTTTCCATATAGTGTTTTTCTTTTAATGTTTCCTTGTTGTGTTCTTCCTAATGTATATTGCATAACCCATAATTTTTTTCCTTCGTTAAAATAAATCGTTCCTTCTCCATTGCCACGAGTTCTTTTCTTTGACATATTAAGCCTCCTTTAAACTAATAAAATCAATATTTTAAAGCATTTTTAAATCTGTTTTAAAGTCCTTTTAAATTAGTTTAAAATCAGTTTAAAGCAAAAAATTTACATAATTTTTGACAACAAACTCCTTTCATTTTATAATATATATAAGTATTATTATTACTTTCTTTTTTGATGGAGGTAATGAAATGAATAAATTTAAAATTTTTTTACGAAAGATACGAGAAAGAAAATTTGTATTTAAAACACAATATCTTTATTGTAGAAAAATAAAAAAATATAGTATATTAAAATCAATACATATGATTGTTAAATATTCATTAAAGTAATTTTAAAGTAATTTAAAAAATATTTAACAATAGTTTAAAATGTATTTAAAAGCAATTTAAAAGATGTTTAACATTAGTTTTAAAGCAGTTTTAAAGTAGTTTAAAAGCAAATTAATAAATAGGAGCTACCCCTAGGTAACTCCTATTTACAATTTTATTTCAATTTTAAATTACCTTGTTAATGGTATAAAATATTATTTATTATCTTGTCCTTCAACAAATTCTATAAATTTTTTTATTTGTTCTTGAGATTTTAAAGATAAGTTTGCATATTTTTGTTTATTAATTCCTAATAAATCAAATAGTTCTTTTTCAGTATTTGTTGAATCTTTTATTGAACTTAAACCTAATAGATAATCAGCAGATACATTAAAAAATTTGCAAAGATTTACTATCTGGTCTTCTCTTAATAAAATTTTCCCAGTTTCATATTTACTTACGTTTGAACGTTGAACATTTAATATTTTAGAAAGTTCTTCTTGCTTAATATCATTTTCTTCTCTTAAATTTTTAATTTTATTCATAATAAAAACCCCTTATGTCTTTATTATAAAGGATTTTAGCAATATTATTAATAAAAAGATTTAAAAAAGAACAAATATAAAAAAAGTTCTTGGCAGGAACAAAAAAAGATATATAATGTTCCTGACAGGAACAAAAACGAAAAAAGAAAAAAGGAGGAACAAAAGTGGAGAAAAAAATAAAAAAATTTTACAGAATTAAATTAATAAGAAAAGAAAGAAATATAAGAGCAAAAGAATTAGCAGAAAAAATGGGATATAAATCAACTAGTATATTATATAAAAAAGAGAACTTAAGTGTTCCATTTACAGACAAAGATTTAAAGATAGCTTCAGAAGTATTGAAGTGCAAAATAGATAAGCTTATAGAAATTGTTGAAATATAAATGTTTAAAGTGATTTTAAAGTAATTTAAAAGTAGTTTAAAACAATTTTAAAACCAATTTAAAAGTAATTTAAATGTATTAAGAAAGAGAGGAATAGATATGGATATTAAAGTTGATGAAAATTTACAAGAACAGATAAAACAACTAGAAAGAGTTTTACAACTTTTAGAACAAGTTAAAGAAAAAAAATTTTTAACCTTTGTTGGTGTAAAAGATATGTGTGAGGCTACAGGGTGGAGTGAACCAACAGTAAAAAATTTATTTAATAGACCTGATTTTCCAAGCTGTGATTTTGGAAAAGAGAAGAAAGCTGAAATAACGGCGGTTATAAATTATTTTAGCGTACCAAGAAGAAAATAAATACGAGGGGGATTATACAATGGCAGAAGAAAAAAAGAAAAAAAATTATAGTAAATATAACAAAAAATATTATTGGCTTAAATTTAAACAAGATTTTTTTGAAGAAGATACTATTAAGTGGCTTGAAGAACAAGAAGGTGGAAAAGATTATGTCTATTTTTATCTAAAATTATGTAGTAAAGCAATAAGCACAGATGGTATTCTGATTAGAAAAGTGGGAGATATGCTAATTCCTTATAATGAAAAAACAATAGCAGATTTAACTAATACTAATATTGATACTGTTCGAGTTGCAATGCAAGTTTTAATTAAAGTAAAACTAATTACAATTTTAGAAAATGGAGCAATTTTTTTGGAACAAATTATACCATTAATTGGAACAGAAAGTAATAAAGCAGAACTAATGAGAAGAAAAAGACAAAGAGACAAATTACTTACAGCTTCAAGCAAGAAAGATATATTAGGAGTTGGTAACAATGTTACCAATATGTTACCAATAGGTTACCAAGAAGTTACTAATCCGTTACCAAAAAGTTACCTAGATATAGATAAAGATATAGATATAGATACAGAAGAAATAAAGACAATGACATTTGACACTTTATATAATTTAATAAATGAAATAATCAAACAAGCCAAGGAAGATTCTGAACTTTTAGAAAGAGATACTGATATTTTTAAAGAATTAAAAAGGTTAAATTACTATATTTCAGATATTTCATTTTTTAATAATGATATATTACCTAAAGAAAGTAAAGAGTATTTTATGGTAGTAATATATGCTATAAATGAAATCATAAATGGAAAAAATGGCGAAAAGATTTATAAATTAACTGAAGAAGATATAAAGACAATTTTTCTTAAATGTAAAGAAAAAATGGAAATTGCAGATGAAAACGGAGATTATATTAGATTTTTAAATTATTTCATCAAAAGCTTGATAAATAAAATAAAATAAGAGGGGGAGATAAAATGTACACAATTAACGAGGTTGCAAAAAATTTAGATTGTTCAGTACAAAATATATATAATCAAAAAAATGAACTAATTGAAAAAGGGTATATAGTAGATGGAGCAAATGGAAAAGAAATAACCCAAGAAGGATATAATTACCTATTACAAAAAAGAACAAAGAACTCCAAAATAATTACACCAATAAATACTCAAGAAAAAAACGAAAGTGAAATTGAAATAGAAAATAAATATTTAAAAAGAGAAATTGAATTGTTAAAAGCTCAATTACAAGTTGCAAACGAAAGAGAAAAAAGTTATAGCTCAAGGGAACTATATTATCAAGAACAACTAAAAACAACAATGGAAGATAAAAATCTGTTCAAAGCTATGTATCTTCGAGTTGATGAAGACAAAAAAATGTTGTTAGATACTGCAGAAAATAATAAAAAGAAAAGAGGATTGTTCAAATTTTTTAATAGTAAAAATAAATAAAGCAAAATTTGAAACGAGAATCAACATATAAGCAATTTATTATATTAAATAATAAAGTTTATCTTTATAAAAATAATTAGTCTTAAAATTAGATTTAACGAGAATAAAAAGGAGATGAAAGAAATGGGTAAGGTATTAAATCCTGAACTGGAAAAATTGTTAGAGGAATCTATACAAAGAAATATAGAAAAAGCATTAGAAAAAACAATGAAACAGGTTCAACAAAATGAAGAAAATGATATTTATACACAAAAAACAGAGATAATATTAAAGAATTATAATATATTAAAACTGCAAACCGAAGATGTAATACTAGATATTAATACATTACAAGAAGTTAAGGAAAAAAAGATAAACGAATTAATGAAAGATATTTTTGTTAAAGATGATGATTCAATAGAAGAAGTAATTTTAAATAGTAAAAAGAAAACTAAAATATTCGTTGATTATATGGAAAAAATTTTAAAAAAATATATTGATGAAAGAAAAAGCTTAAAAGCTATTGATAATAGAAAACATAAAAAAGAAATTAGAAAAATACTTATTTTGGAAAATTATTATATGACTAAAAAATACGAAAGAGAAGATTTTTTAGTTGAATATAATATGACATTACCAACATTTCTAAAAGACAATAAAGAACTAATTGAAGAAATTAAAATTCTAATTTATGGAATTGATGGGCTTAATGTTCTTTAGAATAGTAGGCTTATATTTTTACCTTGCTTTTTATTAGCAAGGCAGGATAGCAATTATTACATAATTGCGAAAACAACTAGAGGGACAAGCCCTCTAAATGTAATTTTTCAAAAAAAATGTATTATAAAAAAATTACAAATTCCCACAGTGGGAATTTAAGAAAAGGGGGGATTTTATATGAAAGCAACTAATATTTTTACAAAAATAATGGACTTAATAGAAAAAGAAACTGATATGCCATTACTTGAAAAAGACTTAAATAACTGGTTAGTAGAAGAACCAAGAAATCATATTATTTATGAAATATACAAAAATGCAAGTAAAAATAGAGAATTATAGAAAGGAAAATAGAAAATGTCAAAAGCACTAATTATAGCTGAAAAGCCAAGTTTAGCTCAAAAAATTATAGGAGCTATAGGAAATATGAAAAGAGTAAATGACTATTATGAAAATGATGAATTTATTGTTACTTCTGTTTTTGGTCATTTATTAACTTTATATGATATTGAAGATTATACAGGAGAGGAAAAAAAGAAATGGTCATTAGATAATTTACCATTTTTCCCTCAAAACTTCGAATATAAAATTAAAAATGATACAGGCATAAAAGAAAGATATAAACTAATAAAAGAATTAATAAAAAGGAATGATGTTACTGAAATAATAAATTCAGGAGACGCTGATAGAGAGGGAGAAGTATTAATAAATATCGTTGTTTATAAAATTTTTAAAGAATTAAAAATTAGTAAAAAAATAACAAGAATATGGCTTGAAGACCAAACAGAAAACACTATTAGAAAAGAATTAAAATATAGAAAAGATATTAAAAATACTGAAAATCTTTATAATGAAGGATTGGCAAGAGGATATATAGATTGGCTTTATGGAATAAATCTTACTAGATATATTTCAATTAAATCAGGTACATTGCTAAACACTGGAAGAGTTATTATTCCAACGGTTAAATATATTTATGATAGAGATATGGAAATAAAGAATTTTAAAGCTGAAAAATATTATACATTATCAGCAGTAATAAACAAAGAAGATCAAGAATTAAAACTAGATTTTTCAAAACTTAAATTTACAAAAGATGAATATGATAAAGCTTTAAATATTAAAAGAAAAATAGAAAACAAAAACATTAAAGTGGTTAATGTAGAAAACAAAGAAGTTATAAAAAAACCTAAAAAATTATTTTCATTGGCTACATTACAAAATTATATGTCTAAAAATTATAAAATAAGTTTAGATAAAACATTAAGTCTTGTTCAAAGCTTGTACGAGAAAGGATATTTAACTTATCCTAGAACAAATACTGAATATATGGCAGAAGAAGAAATCCCTAAAGTTGAAAGGATATTACAAGTGTTAAATAATTCAGATTTAGAATTAAAGAAAACAAAAACAATCTTCGATTCTTCAAAAGTAGAATCACATAGTGCTATTACAATTACTGAAAAATTAGTTGATGAAACAAAGTTATCTGATGACGAAATTAAGTTATTTAATGTAGTTAAAAATAGATTCTTTGCTAATTTTACAAAAGAAGAGTGTATTTTATCACAGACAATAGTTACTTTTGAAATTGAGAATACAGAGTATTCAACAAAGTTAAAAGGTACTTCTGTAATACAACAAGGATATTTAAAATTTGAAAATGATTTAAATGAAAAATCAATTCCAATATTTAAAAATAATGAATTATTTAAAAATAATATTAAACTTGAAGAAAAAGAAACAACACCACCTAATAAAGTAACAGAGGCAGAACTTAATAGATTTTTTGAAAAACCATTCAAAAAACAAGAAGTTGAAGATGAAAATGAAGAAGAAAATGATACTGAAGATTATAAAGCAATTCTGAAGGGGATTGAAATAGGAACTCCTGCAACAAGGTCAGGAACAGTCGAAAAAGTCAAAAAAATAGGTTATATAAGTGCGAATAAAAATATATTATCTATTACAGATTTAGGTATAAAATTTATTGAAACTTTAGATAAATTAAATATTAACTTATATAAAGAAAAAACGGTTGAACTTTCACAAAACCTAAAAAAAATATATAATAAGCAGGATACAATTGATAATGTTGTAAAACAAGAAGAAGCTACAATTAAAAATATAATGAATCAAAATATAGATGTTGAAAGAATATCTAAAAATATCAATAAGGAGAGTTTAGGAAAATGTCCTTTATGTCATAAAGATATTTTTGAAAGTAAATTATCTTATTCTTGTTCAGGGTTTAAGGAAGGGTGCAAATTTTCAATATGGAAAACAATTGCAGGAAAAAGTATAACTAAAAGTCAAGCAAAAAAATTGCTTTTAAAAAACAAAACAGATTTAATAAAAGGGTTTAAAAGCAAATCAGGGAAAGAATTTAACGCATACTTAAAGTTAGAAAAAGATGGAAGTATAAAGTTTGAATTTAATTAATAATATGGAGGGAAATTATGGGAAAGTACATAAAAGAATACTTTGAAAAAGAATTAAACTATACACAAGGCAAATTAGCGAGTATTAAATTTTGGTTAAATGATAATGAAAATGAAGAAAATGAAAAAGTAAAGAAAACAAGAGAAATATTAAAATCTAGTTTAGCATTTAGAAATATAGCAGATTGGAAAGAATATAAAGAACAAGAAATAAAAAAGTGTGAAGAAACTATTGAAAAAATAAAAGATATAATAGATAAAAGCGAAAAAATAAGTGATGAAGATCTAATAAAAGGATATGAAGAAATGCAAAGAATAAAGGACTTGTTTATTATTAATAAAAATGATAAAATACTAAACAAAGAATTAAATTTTCAAGATTTAATTAAATATGTAAAAAGTAAGTTAAAATAATTTAGGGGTTAATACTAATGGAAGAAGAAAGAGAAAGTGTTTTTGTTGCAAACAAAATATATACCGATGTAATTAATTTTATTAAAACGCAAAAAGGTTTTAGTTCATATACCCTTGTCAGAAAATATAAAATAGGATATACTACAGCTAATATCATAATTGATAAGTTGATTAAAGAGGGATTAATTGAAGAACATTATGGGACTTATTGGGTAATACAAAATAATTAAAATAATTTTAGGAGATAACTTATATGGATAATATTATTATTTCAAAGAGATATAGTAATGATGAAATAAAATTAGAATATGGACTATTTGTAAAACCTATTGAAACACAAATAAAATTTGAAACTAACAATAAATATGTTTTAAAAAATAATAAATATATGAATAAAATATCAGAATCTGTATTTATTTTATATAAGGAAAAGTTATTGCCAATAGAAGAAGTAAGAAAGATTATTGAAGAGCTTGATAATAGAATTAGAAGAAAAATTGAATTAAATCCAAAAGAGATTAAATATAGAAAATTGTCTGAATTATATCCAAAGCACAATGTAAGGAGAAGAAAAGAAATTGAAGATGAAATATTTAATGAAGTTAAAGAACTTTATTTTAATAAAAATATGAAACAAATTGATATTGCTAAAAAATTAAAAATAGATCCAAAATCAATAAGTCATATTATTTATAAACTTAATAAAAATATTTCTAATTAAATAGCTTTTAAACTACTTTAAAAGTTATTTAAAATATGTTAAAATATTATAAATATATTATACGGAAATGAAAGGAATAGAATTATGATAATAAGTAAAGAACAAATTAAATATGCGAAACAAATAGATAGTCCATATTATAATGAAATTAAAATAGAATTTTTATTTCACTCAAATAAATTGGAAGGTAGTACATTTGATGAAGAACAATTAATTTCATTAATTGCAGAAAATAAAGTACAAGGTGAACATAGCATAGATGATGTTCAAGAAACAATTAATTCTATAAAATTATTTGATTTTGTAGTAGATACTTTAGAGGAAGATCTAACACCTAGATTGTTAAAAGAATTTAATTCTTTGCTAAAACAAAACACTAAACAAGAAGAATATGGTCTAGTAGGAGTATTTAAAAAAATACCAAATAAATTATTAGGAGTAGATTTAAAAACTGCACAACCACACGAAGTAGAAGAAAAGATTAAAGGATTATTAAATTCTAAAATTAATAGTGTAGATGATGTTGCAAATTTTCATCAGGAATTTGAACATATACACCCTTTTCAAGATGGAAATGGTAGAATTGGAAGGTTTTTAATGTTAAGGCAATGTATATTAAATAATATTGATTTAATTGCAGTTGATAATGAATTCGAAAAAGAATATAAAGAAAATTTATATATTGCACAAACTCAAAATAACCTAAAACCATTAGTAGATACTTTTTATAAGTGTCAAAAAAGGTTAGATAACAAATTAAAAGATATTAAAGAATTTTTTCAAGAAGTTGAAAAAATTAATAATGCTGAGGAAGTCGAAAGTGAAGATGATGAAGATCTTGATATGTAAAAGAAGGGAATAGTATGAATAAAAGAAAAGTTTTAGGTATTAATTATTATGATATAGATAGGGTAAGATTTAAATGGACTAATGGAAGTGGTTCAGTAAAAATCACTTATAAAGATAATAATTATGGAGATAAAAAAGGAAATGAATTTTGCGTAAGAAATATTGAAAATTTATATAAGTTATGTATTAGATGTTTGGAAAAAGATGATATTAGAACATATCAGAATCTTATAGGATTGGGGTTAATTAAAAAAGCTAAATTAAGAAAGGGTTCGTATATAACAATCTTTGATAATATTAATGAATACAAAAATATAACGATTAAAGGTTTGAATGTAAAAGAGTGTTTAAAATTTGTTTGCGATAATCAGGAAAAAGCGAATATAGAAATAACAGATGTGATGTATGCAGGAGTAAAATTTAATTATGATTTTAAACACAATATTAAGGATTCTAATATTAATATAGAACAGACTGAAAAAGATAATAGCGAAAAATTGTTAGAGGAAATAAAACAATTGAAAGAGGAAATCAAAGTCTTACAAAGCAAGATTGAAACAAAGGAGAAACAGGAGCCTAAGCCTGAAATCGAAAGTGAAGATGATGAAGAACTTGATATGTAAAATTTTATAAAATCTTTATAAAAGCTTTATAAAATCTTGTTTGACAATGCTTTTTTCAAATGGTACAATATTATCATCAAAAATTGTCAAGAGAGGAAGAACTGCAAAGTTCTTCTTTTTT
>Ga0129311_1000926_pt1 | contig 22908 bp, 21 predicted proteins | sample Go1ome_FD_94435 | JGI IMG/M metagenome (GOLD analysis project Ga0129311, IMG submission 94435) | Western lowland gorrila individual fecal microbial communities from Wisconsin, USA - Go1022B metagenome | ecosystem: Host-associated > Mammals > Digestive system > Large intestine > Fecal | place... | reverse complement strand
CGATCGGAGCCACAGGAGCCACAGGCGCAGACGGTGCAATGGGTCCCACCGGCCCCACCGGCCCTGCCGGCCCTGCGGGAGCGACCGGAGCCACGGGGGCCACAGGCGCAGTCGGCGCAGTGGGCCCCACCGGTCCCACAGGCCCTGCCGGTCCCGCCGCTGCCATTACTCCCGGGGCTTATGTTGCTCCGGCTACCGACACCAACGATGTAGTGACCCAGTTCAATGCCCTGCGCACCAGCTTGATCAATGCCGGTTTTCTGGAGAACGATCTATAAGTGAAATAATGCGCCGCCCCCGCCCAAGTGCGCGGGGGCGGCGCAGAACAGGGGGAGAATCGTGAAGGTCGTTGTCTATGCCATCTGCAAAAATGAGGAGCAATTTGTTGACCGCTGGATGGACTCCATGGGGGAGGCCGATCAGGTGGCGGTACTGGATACAGGCTCGACCGACGGTACGGTGAAGCGCCTGCGGGAGCGGGGGGCCTATGTCCGGCAGCAGGAGATCTCTCCCTGGCGGTTTGACACGGCCCGTAACCTCTCCTTGGATTTAGTGCCGGAGGATGCGGACATCTGTGTCTGTACGGATCTGGACGAGGTGTTCCACCCAGGATGGCGGCGGGCGTTGGAGGCCGCTTGGAAACCGGGGGCGGGCCAGGCGTCTTACCGCTATACCTGGTCCTTTGAGGCGGACGGCAGGGAGGGCGTGGTGTTCTGGCAGGAGAAGATCCACGCCCGCCGGGGCTACTGTTGGGTCCATCCGGTGCATGAAGTGCTCCGTTGGACCGGAGAGGGCCGCCCTGGGCCTATGGTGATGGCGGAGGGTGTCCAGCTGGATCACCATCCGGACCCGACAAAATCCCGGGGACAGTATTTGCCCCTGCTGGAGCTGTCCGTGGCCGAGGAGCCGGAGGACGACCGGAATGTCCATTACCTGGGCAGAGAGTACCTGTACCGGGGGCGGTGGGAGGACTGTATCCGCACGCTGAAACACCATCTGGAGATGCCCACGGCCCGCTGGCGGGATGAGCGGTGCGCCTCCATGCGCTATCTGGCCCGGGCCTATGCTAGCCTTGGCAACCGGCAGGAGGCCTGGGTCTGGGGGATTCGGGCCGCGGCGGAGGCCCCCTATCTGCGGGAGCCTTATTTGGAGCTTGCCCAACTGCTGTATGGTCAGGAGACTTGGGACGGGGTGCTTTACTTTACGGGGGAGGCACTGAAGATCCTTCAGCGGCCCAGGACCTATATCAGCGAGAGCTATGCCTGGGGCAGTCTGCCCCACGACCTGCGGGCTGTGGCTTTTTACCACACCGGGCGGCTGCGGCAGGCATTGGAGGAGGCGGAGCGCGCCCTGGCGCTGGAGCCCTCCGACCAGCGCCTGCGGGACAATGTGGAGGTGCTGCGGAAGCTGGCCGGCTCGTAACATCGGAATAAAATAGGACAGAAGAAAAATTCTACGATTCTTATGATTTTTCCCGGCAGAGCGGGGCAAAATGCGGAAGAATCCATGATTGCGGAATCAGTCGGATTTCCTTTATAATACGGGTATTCCCTGCGCACTGCCGGGAAAATCGGATTGGGGGAGCAAATCCCCCTAAAAGGAGATCGACAATGAAAAAGACAGTCACTTTGGCGCTTACCCTATCCCTGATGCTTGGACTTTTGTCCGGCTGCGCCAATGACACACCGGCTGACAATGCCGCGAGCAAGAGCAACGCCGCAGAGAAAGCGGCAACTGAGAATTTCAGCGATGAAATGAAGATTCCCTACGCCGTCGACCTGTCCCCGGAGGACGGGGCAGATTCGGTGGAGCGGTCCGGGGACCACGCCGATTCCCCCTACTTTGCCCATCCGGACGTCTATAACATGGAGTCCACAGATACGCTGACAGTGCTGCACAATTTCAAGACCATGCAGCAGACCAGCGAGTGGTCCTGCGGTGTTACAGCCGCGCTGATGGTGCTGGACTGGTATGGTAAGCTGGGGGACTGGAACGAGGAGACTCTGGCCGCGCTGCGCCACTCTCTGGACGGCACGGAGCTGGAGGGCTACCCCGGAACTACCCTGAACCAGGCCATTGATATTTTTGAAGGCGTAGGCGGTTTTGATATTATTTCCACCGCGGATTATCCCGATGGAATTTGGCTGGACGACATCCAGGGCTGGCTGGCCGAGGGCGAGCCCGTTATGATTTGCTGGAACGACTGGGGCGGACACTGGCAGACCATCATCGGCTATGACACCATGGGCACCGAGGAGACCAACGACGACGTGTTCCTGGTGGCCGACTCCTACGACACCACCGACCATAACCAGGATGGCTATGGCATCTACCCTGCGGAGCGGCTGATGTACAACTTCTCCATGTACGGGACCTTCCCGGAGAGCGAGGGCGGAAGCGATATGCTGTTCCTGGTGGCAAGCCCCAAGGAACAGTAACGAGCTGCATTTGAGTAAATAAGCGGAACAAGGCCGCCGGGCTCTCCCGGCGGCCTTGTCAGCTTGTCAAAAAGTGGTAAAACCACTTTTTGACAAGCTGCAAACATTTTAACTGCGTTAAAATGTTGTTGATTCCAAGGAAAGGGAACCCTGACGGTTCCCTTTCCAACTATCCTTCCCTCCGAATCCTTTAGCCGGAAGGACTTTTTCGACAGCCTCACAAGGCTGCCGGGCTCTCCCGGCGGCCTTGTATTCTTATAATAGTGGGGGAGTGTGCGTCAGGGGTGGAAACGGCATACAAAAAGCCCGTAAAAACAGGAGAAAAAATCGGGTTTTACCGTTAAGGGAGTATAAAAATTAAAACAAAAAATCTGCATTTTTCCGGTAAATCCGAAAGAAAAACTTCATGTATACAAAATTTTCGATATATTTGGTGAAAATGTCTATTCAAAGGCGATTTTTTTGCCTTTTATCCATAGCCTTCTTCATTGACATTCGGGGGAAAAGAGTCTAAGATTCATAGACGCCCACGATAGTTAACACGATCCCAATTTTGTTTGGTGTTCCGGTATGGAAGCAGTCTTTCCTGGTTAAGCGCATTGGTCTGACGATACTGGAACACGAGACAAAATTGGGTTTCACACTGTGTGGGACGATTCTTGGTTTCGTGCCGAAGGAGGTTTTGTCTTTGAAAAAGATCCCAGTGATTTTGGCGACCTTGTTTCTGTTGTGCATTCCGGTCCTGGCTGCGGGAGGATCCACTGTGCAGATAACGGAGCCCACTGCGGCGCTGTGGATGTGCATCCCCTTTGCAGGGATCCTGCTGTGCATCGCTGTGCTCCCCCTGGTAGCAGGGGAGTGGTGGGAGCATCATCAGCCCATGGTTGTGATTCTGTGGTCCCTGTTGTTTTTGATCCCGTTTGGTGTTGTGAATGGTGCGGGGGCGGCGGCAGAGTCCGCTTTGGAGTGCATCGTCAATGATTATCTCACCTTTATTGTGCTGCTGTTCGGCCTGTTCTGCGTGGCCGGCAACATTACGCTGGAGGGTGATCTGGCGGGCTCTCCCCGGATCAATGTGGCCCTGCTGCTGTTTGGCACCATGCTGTCCAGTCTGGTGGGTACCACGGGAGCCAGTATGCTGATGGTCCGTCCGGTGCTGAAAATGAACTCTTGGCGGAAGCACCGCCGCCACATTATGGTGTTTTTCATTTTCCTGATCTCTAACATCGGCGGCTGCCTGACCCCCATTGGAGATCCCCCGCTGCTGATGGGCTTTTCGCGGGGGGTGCCCTTTGCCTGGAGCCTGCGGCTGCTGCCCATGTTGGTGATCAATGCAGCTATCTTGCTGTTTGTGTTCTACTGGGTGGATATGCGGGCCTACCGCAAAGACATGGCGGAGGGACGCAAGCCTGACATCAGCAAGCCGGGCACCCAGGTGCGGATCCGCGGCCTGCACAACGTGGCATTTCTGGTCATGATCGTGGCCGCCGTTATTTTGAGCGGGACGATGCCCAATATGCCCGCTTTTCAAGACGCCCGGGGCCAGGTTCTGGGGGTCACACTGTTTGGCAATGTGCGTCTGACACTGCCTTCGGTGATTGAGATCGCCATCATCCTGCTGGCCGCCCTGCTGTCCTTCCGCACAACGGATGTAAGCGTAAGAAAATCCAACCACTTTACCTGGGGCGCGATCCAGGAGGTGGCGGTGCTGTTTGTGGGTATCTTCATTACCATGAAGCCCGCCCTGATGCTGCTGGAGGCCCACGGGGGAGAACTGGGACTGACCACTCCCTTTCAGATGTTCTGGGCCACGGGCGCACTGTCCAGCTTCCTGGACAACACACCCACCTATCTGGTGTTCCTGACCACGGCCTGCGCCCAAGGGTTTCAGAAGGGCCTGTCCACGACGCTGGGCACGGTACCCGTTCAGATGCTGGAGGCCATCTCCTGCGGCGCGGTGTTCATGGGGGCCAATACATACATTGGAAATGCGCCCAACTTTATGGTAAAATCTATTTCGGATGAAAACGGTATCCGGATGCCCTCCTTCTTCGGGTATATTCTGTGGTCGGTGTGCTTCTTGGTTCCGGTGTTCCTGCTGGACGCGGTCATCTTCTTTCGGTAAGGGGGGTGGAGCAACATGGAAGATAATAACTTAAAGAAGCGCCTGGAAGTTGCCAGCCGGATCTATGATCTGGATAAGGAAGTATATCAGGTCCTGGGCTCCAGCCTGGGCCGGGTATTCAACGGCGAACGGGAGCTGACGGTAAAGCGTCTGGCAGATCTGATGGGGGATTTTACGCAGGCCCACTATTTGCGCAGCGAGCTGGCCCTGATCAGCAATATGGCCCGGACCATCCCCCAGAAAGCGGACCGCTCCCGGGTGATGACGGAGTATAACGCCATCCTGCAGGAATTGGAGAAGATCCCCACCCACTTCGGCTCGGTGGATATCCTGGATCAGAAGATGGCCGACCTGAACAGCATGCGCCTGACCGGCCGTTTTGACCAGGGCAGTCATTTGGTGGTGTGCATCAGCCGGACCTATGGCTGCGCCGGCACCGATATCGGCTTTGCGCTGGCGGATTCTCTGAAGATCAATTACTACGACTCCGAAATCTTTACGGAGGTGCTGGACCGTCTGGAGGCGGACCCCGATTCCGTCCAGGACTGGGTCAGCTTTGCCCACCACCAGAATATGAACCAGAGCCTGGGCATGGATAAGCACCGCAGCATCCGGGAGCGGCTGAAGGAGTTCAACCGTTATCACGGCCTGTCCAAAGAGGATGCGGTGTTCTTTAACCTGAGCGACCTGCTTTGCGACATGGCAAAGCGGGAGGACTTTATCATCATGGGCCGGTGTGCCGATGTGATCCTGACCAACAACAAGATCCCCCACATCAGTCTGTTTATTAACGCTCCCTTCCATCTGCGTGCCCGCCGGGTAATGAACACGGACGGAGTGGACTATAAGGGCGCCTGCAAGCTGCTGAGAAAGCTGGACCGCCGCCACCGCCACTACTATGAGTTCTATACAGGCCGCAAATGGGGCGACCCCGCCAATTACGACCTGTGCATCAACAGTGCCTCCTACGGCATTGACGGTTCCGTGGCCCTGATCAACCGCCTGATTGAGCGCAGTAAGGGCACGGATAAGGATAAACCCCAGGATGCTCAGCCTGAGCAGCAATAACTCATAAAAATCTCCCCCGTTCCGATGAACGGGGGAGATTTTTGTATCCCGGTTATCGCCCCCAATGCCATTAAGTTAAGGGCTTTGTCATTGCGAGCCAGTCCGCAGACTGGCGCGGCAATCCGTTTTCTCTGACGTTTTGAATACGGATTCCCACGGCAGTGACATTGGTCACTGCCTCGGAATGACAGGTTTCTCTTAACTGAATGACATTGTTATCGCCCCAGGGGCGTTTTTATGGGCCAGGGGCCGGATTCATGGGGAGAAAGATGCTTTTCCATCCATACCATGTCATACCAGCGGCCAAATTTATAGGCGCACTTGTCAAAGCGGCCCACCATGCGGTAGCCCAGTTTTTCGTGAAAGCGGACGCTGCCCTGGGTGAGATACTCGTCCTCCGGGTCGATATAGGCAATGCAGGCCTCGGCAGAGCAAAACCCCCGCCGGTTCAGCTCCTGTTCCAGGGCGTGATACAGCAGCGTGCCGATGCCGCCTCCCCGGCAGTCCATGCGGAGGTAGACGGACAGTTCAGTCGTCCAGTCATAGGCCGCCCGGCTGCCGAAAGACCCGGCGTAGGCATAGCCCAAGATCACGCCGTCCCGCTCCGCCGCCAGATAGGGAAAGTGCGCCAGCGTGTGGGTGATGCGCTGGGCGAACTCCTCCGCTGTGGGCGCCTCATACTCGAAGGTGATGGCGGTCCGTTCTACATAGGGGGCGTAAATAGCGGCCAGAGCGGCGGCGTCCCCGGGGGTGACAGGGCGGATGAGAAGGGGAGCGGACATGAAAAGGACCTCCTTACAGGGCGAGCGAAAAATATTTTTTGGTATCATACCGCCGGCGGGAGAAATTTGCAAGAGGAATTCCCTGCACCCTTGCCAAACGGACCAAAATCACATATAATATTCCCCGTAAAATAACGCGGCGTCTGCCGCGGCGGAGGGATAGTATGGAACTGGATATGAAGTATTTTGAGGAGATGGAGGCCAAGATCCCCCACGGAAAGGTCCGCACCCGCTTTGCCCCCTCTCCCACGGGATATATGCATGTGGGCAATCTGCGCACGGCTCTGTATACTTGGCTGATCGCCCGGCACGCCGGGGGCACCTTCATCCTGCGCATTGAGGACACCGACCAGGGCCGTCTGGTAGAGGGTGCTACCGACGTTATTTACCGCACCCTGACTGAGTGCAAGCTGGACCACGACGAGGGCCCCGATGTAGGCGGCCCTGTGGCGCCCTATATCCAGTCTGAGCGCCGGGACACCTATGGCAAGTACGCCAAGCTGCTGATTCAGAAGGGCCACGCCTACTACTGCTTCTGCGAAAAGACGGAGAGCGAGGAGGATTCCGGCGAGTTCAACCGGGCTGCCGACCCCTGCCGCGACCTGCCCCTGGAGCAGGCGGAGGCCCGTGTGGCCGCCGGCGAACCCTATGTCATCCGGCAGAAGATCCCCCAGGAGGGGAGCACCACCTTCCACGACGCCATCTTTGGGGATATTACCGTAGAGAACAAGACCCTGGACGACCAGGTGCTGATCAAGCGGGACGGGATGCCCACTTATAACTTCGCCAACGTGGTGGACGATCACCTGATGGGCATCACCCATGTGGTGCGTGGCAGCGAGTACCTGTCCTCCGCCCCCAAATACAACCTGCTGTATCAGGGCTTCGGCTGGGAGATCCCCACCTATGTACACTGCTCTCCCGTCATGCGGGACGCCCAGAACAAGATGTCTAAGCGCCACGGCGACCCTTCCTATGAAGATCTGAAGGCCCAGGGATACCTCACCGAGGCCATTCTGAACTATGTGGCGCTGCTGGGGTGGTCCCCCCGGGGCGAGCTGGCGGAGCAGGAGATCTTCGACCTGAAGGGTCTGGTGGACGCCTTTGATCTGGGCGGCGTGTCCAAGTCCCCCGCCATCTTCGACATTGATAAGCTGACCCACTTCAACGCCCTGTATCTGCGGGCCATGACTCCGGAGCAGTTCCTGGCGGTGGCAGAGCCCTACATCAAGCAGGGCTGCAAGAACTGCGACCCCGCCCTTATCGCCCCTCTGCTCCAGGCCCGGTGCGAGAAGCTCACCGAGATCCCGGAGAAGGTGGACTTCTTCGACCAGCTGCCCGATTACGACATCGGCCTGTTCAACAACAAGAAGTCCAAGTGTAATCCCGATGTAGCCCAGGAAATGCTCAGCGCAGCTGTTACGGTGCTGGGTGCGGTACACACCTGGAACGAGTGGAATATCAAAGAGGTGCTCAGCGGTCTGGCCGAGGGCATTGACGTGAAGCTTGCTACTCTGATGTGGCCCGTGCGCATCGCGGCCGCCGGCAAGGCGGTCACCCCCGGTGGCGCTGTGGAGATCTGCCACATTCTGGGGCAGGAGGAGACCATCCGCCGGCTGAAGATCGGTCTGGAGAAGCTGAAGGGCTAAGCTCATAGCAAATATAAACGGAGCGGACACGGCAATTTGCCGTGTCCGCTCTTGCTTTTTTCGGGGCGCCTGATACAATCAAAGTGTAATCATTCATTTGTAAGGAGAAAGTATAAATGGCATTTTCTTTCTTTTTCGGATTTATCGCCTTTGTGGTACAGCTGTATGTCCTGTGTGCCTATGCAGACCGTTTTCACAAATTGCCCTGTCTTTCCCTCTTGCTGATGGAGGTGCTGCCGTTGGGCGGCGCAGTGTATTATGCGGTCCGGCGGCCGGAGGTGCCCTATCTGGGCTGGCGGTTTGGTGAGGCGGTGTGCCTGTGGATTGCGGGCGGCATCCTTTTGGGGTGCTTATTGGCTTGGGGCGCTTATGCCATCGGCAGACGCCGGTGATCAAGGAGCCTTGGATTCTGCATCTATCGCGAAAAAATCCCGGTCTGTGCAGCAGTCACAGACCGGGATTTTTTATGCTCTTTGATACACATGGATGTCAAAGCCCACTTGGGTGTCCAGACAGGTCAGGGTCCGAAGGCGGTCGACCCCCTCTTTGGGCGTCTTCCACGCATAGGGGGTCATGCCGAACAGAGCCATAATGTCCTCGGTCCGGTCGATCTTGGCGGAAAAGCGCAGGGGGAGGGTCTCTCGATGGACAAAACCGGGGTAATCCTCGGTCTTGACCGGATTTTCATAGGGCTGGTCGTACAGCACCTGTTTCAGTTCCCAAAGATGCTGGGACGAGGGCACCACATAGAGGAAATACCCGCCGGGCATCAGAACGCGGGCGAACTCCTCCGTCGCCAGAGGGGAAAACACGTTTACCAGCAGCTGAACGGTGTTGTCCTCCAGGGGCAGGTGGTATACAGAGCCCACGGCGAACTCCCCCGCCGGCAGGCGGCGGGCGGCCCGTTTCAGGGCGAACTTGGACAGGTCCACTCCGGCGATCCTGGGTGTATGTCCGGCTTCCATGAGGGCCTGGCAGAGTCCGGCGGTGTAGTAACCCTCGCCGCAGCCGCTGTCCAGCAGGGCGGGGGATGGGCTGTCCGCCAGCAGGCGGACGGTCAGAGCGGTGAGGGCCTCCCGCAGGGGGGCGTAGTAGCCCCGGTCCAGGAAGGCGGAGCGGGCGGCCACCATGGCCTTGTCGTCACCGGGATTTTTAGAGTGTTTCTTGTTGGCGGGCAGCAGGTGGGTATAGCCCTCTCGGGCGATGTCAAAGCTGTGGCCCTGGGGACAGGAATAGCTGTGCTCCCCGCGGGAAAGAGGAGCCTGGCACAGGGGACAGCGGAATAAGCTGGTCATCAGATTCACCTCGTCTCTATTATGACAGATTTTCCGGCAGATGGCAAACATAAAAGCGGAGACAGAAAACCCCCTGGGCGGCCATAGCCGCCCAGGGGGTTAGAGAGAAGCGGAAGCTTTAGTTGGCAACCACGATCCGGACCTTCTCGCCGATGGGGTCGAGATAGACAGTCAGGTCGTTGGAGAAGGCCTTGCAGGCGGCCAGACGGTCAGCACCGGAGTCCCCGGTGAACCAGCTCTTGGTGGCGGCCTTGTAGCACTCCACCTTGTCGGATACCTGATAGGTCTTGCTGCCGGAGCGGAGATAGAAGGTGCCCTGATTTTCGAAGAAGTCGGTGGGGGAGACCTTCTTCAGCTCGGTCAGCTCGATGACGGAGGCGGCCTTGGGAGTGCCGTCCAGATCGCCAAAGCCCGCGGCCACACCGCCGAAGCCGCCGTCCTTGAAGCTGAAGGCGGCGATGTGGGTGCCCATGCCGCCGGTGCCGTTGGCCACGGAGACGGTCTGGTTGGTATAGGTCATCTCAGAGCCGCCGGTCTGCTCGCCCCGGGTCAGCTTGCCGTAGACATAGGCGTCGCCGGTGACAGCCTTCAGGATGAGGTAGTCCACCATATTGGAGGAGTTCAGGTGGTAGCTGGCGATGCTGTTGGCGGAGATGGAGTCCACGACCAGTCCGCTCAGGTCGATCTGGGCCATGGCGCTGCCCACCTGCTCATACAGACGGACGCCGGCGGTAACCGTGTAGCTGCCCAGAGTCATGTTTTTCAGGTTCAGCTCGCCGGGGGCGGCGGAGGAGGCCAGCTTGCTGGCGTAGATCCGGCCCCGGGAAGAGGAGGAGATGGTGACCAGCTGGTTCTCCACGTTGCTGCCGCTGATCTCACGGTCGCTCTTCAGCTCGATAGAGCCGCCGGCGGGAAGGAACACAGTAGCGGTGCTGCCGCTGACCATGCCGATGGCGGAGGAGCGGACGGAGGACTTGGCCATACCGGCCACCTTGCCGTCGGACGTGAGCAGCAGAGAGACCACATCGCCCACGCTGAAGTCCTTCACCGTGTCCCAGGCGCTTTCCAGCACGGGGAAGGAGTGCCCCAGTACGGTGATGGTCTCCGGGGCCTTGGCGCTGGGGGCGGCATCCTCGTACACGCAGGTCAGGTGCAGGTCGGAGACGATCAGGGTGTTGTTGATGCTGTCGTAAGTGACCACATCGTAGGGCTTGATGTCGCTCATGGAGATGGCCTGGCGGTTTTTCTGGATCTTATAGCCGGTGGCTCCCCCGGTGAGGGACAGGAACATGGTGCTGTTGGCGCTGCCGGTCACTACGATGGCGTCGGAGTCGGCGGAGGTGCCGGTGGCGGCATAGACGGCCACTACCTTGCCCCGCTCAGAGAACAGGGTGACCTGTGTGCCGGAGGACAGGGAGGGGTAGGCAGACAGGTAAGTGCTGGACTCCGTCTTGTCAGAGGTGTAAACCGGCGTGTTGGCGGAGATGGCGTACTGCTTGCCGTTGGTGCCCTTTACATAGGAGGGCTGAGCGCTGCCGGACAGAGTGACCGTGACGGAGGAGGAGTCGTCGGGGACGAAGGTGACCAGTTCCTTCTTGTCGTTGACCACCAGGGCGCCCCGCTTGCCCTGAAGTCCGGTGGGCTTCACGCCCTCGGCGTGGGGGAGATAGGTGCCGTCGGAGGTGCGCACAGCGCCGTCGTACTGACCGTCCTCGCTGGTCACATTGACCGCCAGCAGCACGATATCATTGCTGACGGTGCCCAGGGTGGAGTAGTACTCGCTGCCGCTGCCCGTTTTGCAGCTCAGGGCGTTGACGAACAGCTGGGCGGCCTGGGCGCGGGTGATGGGGGCGTTGTAGCTCGCGTTGATGCCATCAGACAGGCCGATGGATTTGGCCTTGTTCATGTAGCTCTGGGGCCAGAGGGCGCCCACCTGCTCGCTGGAGTAGCCCAGCACCCGGATGAGAATGGTGGCGGCTTGGGCAAAGGTGATTTTGGAATCCGGCTCAAACTTGCCGTTGCCCACGCCGGAGATCAGAGGAGCAGAGGCCTTCTCGCCGTCAGCGACCGTGGTAGACGCGGCAAGGTTGACATAGCCCAGGGCCCAGTGCTTGGCGGTGACATCGGAGAAGATGGCGCGGGTGGACTGCAGAGGCACCTGGTCACCCTTCTGCATGAATTTGACCACCATGGTACAGAACTCGGCCCGGGTCAGGTTGGCCCCGGGGTTGAAGTGGCTGCCGCCCACGCCGGCAACTACGCCCATCAGATGCAGCACGTCGGCATTGACCGCTGTGGCGGCGTCGGTGACGTCAGAGAAGGAGGAATTGACCGCTCCCGCCGGGAGGGCCATTCCCACCGCCAGGGCGGCGGCCAGGAACAGACTAAAAAGACGTTTACATTTCATACGGTTATCTCTCCTTTATTCGGCTCTCAGCGCCACGACGGGCTGCAGGCCAGAGGCCTTGATGGCGGGGTACATACCGAAAATAATGCCCAGAATGATCGAGATGGCGGCAGCGCCGAAGGTGATGCCGACGCTGGGGAACATGATAGCGCCAAACGACAGCTTGCATACGATCAAGGTGCCGATATAGCCCACGATGATCCCAAAGATACCGCCGATGCCGCAGATCATGGCGGCTTCGATCAGAAACTGAATGATGATGCTGCGGCGCTCTGCGCCGATGGCCTTGCGGATACCGATCTCGCGGGTGCGCTCCGTCACGGTGACCAGCATGATATTCATAATGCCGATACCGCCCACCAGCAGAGAGATGGCGGCGATACCGCCCAGAAAACGCTGCTGCATGGCGGTGGCCTCGTTCTGGCTGTCCTGCCAATCGCTGGGGGCGCTTACGTCGGACCAGCCGGAGTCCTGGCTGATGATGGTGGACAGGTAGGAGCGCAGATTGGCCATGACATCCTTGATATCATCCTTGGTCTTGGCGCGGACCACATAGTCGCTGATAGATTCGTTGTTGTTGAAATACCGGGTCATGGTATAGGGAATCAGCACCATGCGGTCTTTTCGCTTGATCTCGTCTTTGATCCACTGGCCGTCGTCGCCGGTGCCGGTGTTTAGCCCGGCGGCTTTGCTCTGATACACGCCCACCACCAGGAAGGGAGTGCCGTTCAGGGTGATGGTTTTCCCGATGGGGTCGGCAAAGGAAAACAGCTCATCCGCCGTAGCAGAACCCAGGACGCACACCTTGTTCAGCCGCTTGCAGTCCAGATAGGACAGCTCCCGGCCCTTGGCAATGGTGAAGTCATTGCATTTGCCGTACTGGTCGCTGCCCAGATAAACTGTGGTCATGGTATTCCAGTCGTTGTTGCTGAGCGTCTTGGATTCGTAAGAAATGGTCACATTGACTTGCCCATTGGGGGTGACGCCGGCCACACCATCCAAGCCAAGGCAGTAGTCATACAGCATCTGGGTGATATCGGTTCCGCTGCGCCAGGTGTAGGCGCTGACATTGATGGTGTTGGTGCCCATGCTGTCATAATAGGCCTGCATGGCGATATTCTGCCCCTGAGCATAGGAGACCAGAATAATCACGGCGGCCAGACCGATGATGACGCCCAGCATGGTCAGGATCGACCGGCCCACATTTGAAAAGATGGATTTGGTGGCCATTTTCAGAGATTGACCGATATTCAAAGGCCCACCTCCTCTCTGGAGCCGTCGGCCACGATGCACCCGTCAGAAATTCGGACAATGCGTTTAGCGGTGGCGGCGATGCTGTTATCGTGGGTGATCAGAATGATGGTGGCGCCCTCGTCGTTCAGCTCGTGCAGGATCTCCAAAACATGCTTGCCTGTTTTGGAGTCCAGAGCGCCGGTGGGCTCGTCGGCCATGATGATGGGGGGATGGGTGGCGATGGCCCGGGCGATGGCCACCCGCTGCTGCTGACCGCCGGACATTTCGGCGGGCTTGTGCTTCCAGCGGTCAGCCATGCCTACCTTTTCCAGGGCCTCCATCACGATATCCCTGCGCTTCAGGATAGACACACCCTGATAGATCAGGGGCAGCTCCACATTTTCATAGGCGGTGAGCGCGGGGATCAGGTTATAGCCCTGGAAGATGAAGCCGATCTCCTTGTTGCGGATGTGGGCCAGCTGGCGGTCCGTGCGGTCGGTGACGTCCTGACCGTCCAGGGAGTAGTCCCCATAGGTGGGGATGTCCAGACAGCCCAGAATGTTCATCAGGGTGGACTTGCCCGAGCCGGAGGCGCCGATGATGGCCACGAACTCCCCCCGGCCGATGGACAGGGATACGCCGTTCAGGGCGCGGACCTCGCTCTCCTTGCCTTCATTATATATTTTGTAGATGTCTTTGATCTCAATGAGCATAGCACAGCCCTCTATCAGTAGTACATCTGGTTGGCGTTGTAATACTGGACAAACACCGTCTCGTCTCCGTTCAGTCCGCTGGTGATCTCAATGTTGTAGGTGTCGGACAGGCCGGTCTCCACGGGGACGGGGTAGAAGCCGTCGGCCTCGGTGGGGTAGGAGGGCATTTCGCCGGGCTGGGTCTCGGGGATGTCCAGTTCAACGGTGTTGTCCGGCTTGCTGTCGGCCTGAATGAAGACTACGGAGTAGGTGTCGCCGTTGGCGTCGCTGACATACTTTACGCTCTGCATGGGTACCATCATGCAGTCGTCGGACTGGCTGGCCACGAAGGAGTAGTCCAGCCACATGCCGGAGATCAGGGAGCCGCCGTAATTGTCCACCGTCAAGGTGACGGGGTAGTTGGTCATGCCGTTCTGGCTGGTGGCTCCGGCCATGTTGATGGAGGTGACGGTGCCCATGTAGGTGTTGTTGTTCCAGTCGGTGAGATTCACGCTCATACCGGGCTGGACGAAGGAGATGTTCCGGTCGTCCACGGTGATCTCCACCACCATGACGGAGGTGTTGGAGATGGTGATGACGGTGTCGCCGCTCTTGACATCCACGCCCTCTACAAGGGTGCAGGAGGTAACGGTGCCATCGATGGGGGAGACGGCGTTGAAGTTATCCAGCCCCTTCTGGGCCTCGGCCAGCTTATCCTGGGCGTTGGAGATCTCCTCCTGCTTGGCCCGGATATCGCTGTCGATGGTGGAAGAGCCTAAGTACAGCAGCGCTTCTCCGGCGGACACATTGGCGTAGTTCAGCAGATTGCCCTTCCCAGACACCGGGCCACTGGCCTTGGCGGTGATGGTGCGGGTCTCGTAAAACTCGGTCTTGCCGTTCTGGTAGGGGTAGATCTGGGTGCCGTCCTTAGCGGCGAGGACGGCGGAGGCGTCCATTCCGGCGGTGAGGGTGCCGGGATTGTCAAACACGATCACAGCTTCAAAGTGGACCGCGCCCTCAGGGGAGATATAACTGACCTTGTTGATTTTCTCCACCGAACCGGTAAAGGTGCGCATCACGGCGGGGATAGAGACCTCAACGCTCTGACCCACCTTGATCTCGTTTTCATAGGCGTAGCTGAAGTAGAGGGAGAGTTTCAGCTTCTTGTCGTTGACCAGGGTGGCCACAGTAGCGCCCTTGGAGACATCCTGGTCGCTCTCGAACGTCTGCACATCCTGCAACTTGCCGGCGAAGGGGGCGCGGACCGTAAGGTTGGCGGCCTCGTCCTGAAGGTCGGCCATGTCCTTGTTCAGCTTATCCAGATTTTCCTTGGCGGCGTCTACCAGGTCCTGAGCGTCCTGGCTGAAGATGGTGTACAGGGGCTGGCCCGCGGTGACGGTATCACCGGAGGTGACATAGACCTCACGGACGGTACCTCCGGCGGTCAGCGTGATAGCGGCGGATTCCTTGGCGGTGGCGGTGCCGCTGCCGGATACGGTGCTCTGGATCGAGCCGATCTCAACAGGCTGAGACTGAATCTCGCTGTTGGTGTCGTTCTGCTTGGTCAGAAAGCGGTATAGAACAACGCCGCCCACGACCAGAACAATGGCGGCTGCGCCGCCGATGATCAGACGCTTTACCTTTTTCGGGTTTTTCTTCCCCTTGGGAGCTTTGGCAACAGGCGTAGGGGCGGGAACAGGCGCGCCCTGCTCCTGGACCTGAGAAGTAGTTGTTTCAGGCATAATCAGTTCCTCCTGTGGATGTGCTGGCTTTGATAAGCCGCAGGGGGCGGCGCTCCGCCCCACTTTTCCATTTAATTATATACGATTGCCTGGTTCGGAACAATGACAGGAAGGTTACAAATCTTTAAGGTTCCCTTAATTTTGCCTTCCCCGGCCGTCCAGACGACCTTCTGCTTTTATAGACGCTGCGGCGGGGAAAAAGTTGCAGAGAATCATCAGGTTTCTTCCGTTTCTTTCATGTTTCCCATCCCAGAGGGGGACGGAACAGGAAATGAACTGGGGATCCAAGGCTCGAAAGAAAGCTTTGGTCGGTGAAGGGGAGGAGAACTCTTGTAAATTGGGGGTCGAAACAGGGCGGGAGTTATGCTATAATGAATCAAAACTTTAATATGCCGTCCCTTGGTCTGGAGAGAAATCTGCAGAAACAGGGATAGAATTACGGGATGGGTGATGTACAGTATGAAGACCGCTGCCGATGTGCGCGCAATCGTAGAAGCGCTGAAAAAACTGTATCCGGATGGCGTGTGCTCGCTTGACTATGAAAAGGACTATGAATTATTGTTTTCCGTCCGATTGGCGGCCCAATGTACGGATGAGCGTGTGAACAAAGTGACTCCCGCTTTGTTTGCCCGGTTCCCTACCTTAGAGGCGCTGGCTGAGGCCGATGTGGCAGAGGTGGAGCAGTATATCCACTCCACCGGCTTTTTCCGGGCCAAAGCCCGGGATATTGTGCTGGCCTCGCAGATGATCCTGCGGGAATATGGCGGCAAGGTGCCGGACACCATGGAGGCTCTGCTGAAGCTGCCCGGCGTAGGGCGTAAGACGGCCAACCTGATCCTGGGGGACATTTACCACACTCCCGGTGTGGTGGTGGCGGATACCCACTGCATCCGCATCAGCGGCCTGCTGGGGCTGACTGACGGCACCAAAGACCCCGCCAAGGTGGAGCAGCAGCTGTGGGCCATTCTGCCTCCGGAGGAGTCCAACGACTTCTGCCACCGGCTGGTGCTCCACGGCCGGGCGGTGTGCATTGCCCGGCGGCCCCAGTGTCAGGGCTGTGTGCTCCGGCCCTGGTGCGACTACTTTATGAAAAACGGAGAAGCGGCCGCTGAATAACGAGGGAGGAAAGACGGGATGGAGACAAGAACGAGACGGCAGACAGCCGTGCGCTGGACGATCTACGCCGCCGGTATGGTGATCTTGGCTCTGGGACTGACGCTGAACACCAAGGCGGGGTTGGGGGTGTCCCCCATGCTGGCCCTGCCATACGGCATATCGGAGATCTTTTCCATTAACTTCGGCGACGCGGCATTTCTCATGTACTGCGTATACATCGCCGGACAGTTTCTGCTGCGGGGAAAGAAAAGCCGGTGGTTCGACCTGCTGCAGCTGCCCGTCAGCCTGCTGTTCAGCCGGGTGCTGAACATCTTCGGCGCCGTTATCACCTATAACGCGGCAGCCAGCCCCCTGTGGAGCAGACTTCTGGTGTTGGCCGCGGCCCATGTGTTTACGGCCATCGGCGTGTCTCTGTCTGTGAATATGCGCCTGATCCCCAACCCGGGGGACGGCATCGTCCAGGCCCTGTCCGACCGCACAGGGTGGGAACTGGGCCTGTGCAAGAACCTGACCGACGGGACCTGCTTCCTGCTGGCTGTCTCCATGTGCATGCTCACCATCCGCCGGGTGATCGGCATCGGGATCGGTACGGTGCTGTCCATGGTGGTGGTGGGCCGGGTGCTGGCCGTGGTGAACCGCCTGCTGAAAGAACGCATGTGCCGGGCGGCCGGCGTGGAATACTGAAAGGGGATCTTCTTTTATGGCATACCGTCCGCTGGCGGATGAAATTCGCCCAACGACCCTGGATGAGGTGGTGGGGCAGAAGCATATATTAGGAAAGAACGGCTTGCTGCGCCGGGTGATCGACAGCGGCAATGTGCCAAACCTGATTTTCTACGGTCCTTCGGGAACGGGCAAGACCACGGTGGCCAATATCATCGCCCAGCGCACTAACCGTCCGCTGCACCGGCTGAACGCCACGACGGCCTCCATATCTGATATCAAGGACATCATGGGGGAAATCGGTACCCTTATGGCGCCGGAGGGTGTGCTGCTCTATCTGGATGAGATCCAGTACTTTAACAAAAAGCAGCAGCAGTCCCTGTTGGAGTTTATGGAGGATGGCCGGATCACTTTGATCGCCTCCACAACAGAAAATCCTTTTTTTGCTGTATTTGGGGCGGTGCTGTCCCGCTCTACAGTATTCGAGTTCAAACAGATCACCGCCGAGGATGCTCTGCCCGCAGTAAATCGGGGCATCTCCATCATGGAGCAGCGCCTGGGGGCAAGCGTGGAATGCGAGGACGGCGTAAAGGAGCATCTGGCGTGGGCTTGCGGAGGCGACATCCGCAAGGCGATGAATGCGATTGAAGTTCTATTAAGCGCGGCCAAGCGGGAGCAAGGGAAAATACTTGTCACGATGAAGGACGCGCAAACCGTGGCTCAACGCTCTGCCATGCGCTACGACCGGGAGGGGGATGCCCACTATGACATCGCCTCCGCCCTGATGAAGTCTATGCGCGGGTCCGACCCGGACGCCGCCCTTCACTACCTGGCCCGCTTTTTGGAGGCGGGGGACCTGATTACACCGATCCGCCGGATCCTGTGCTCCGCCAGCGAGGATGTGGGAATGGCCTATCCCCAGGCGGCTATGATGGTAAAGGCGCTGGTGGACAACGCCCTTCAGCTGGGCCTGCCGGAGGCGCAATTGCCGCTGGCTCAGGCGGTGGTGCTGCTGGCAACGGCGCCAAAGTCCAACTCGGTGTACGAAGGGATCGCTACCGCCCGGGCTGACGTGAGGGCGGGAAAAGCGGGAGACATTCCGCGGGAGCTGCAAAACGTCCATGCGGATTCTGCCGGAATGGAGCGGGAGCAGGGCTACTGCTACCCGCACCAGTTCCCCAACCACTGGGTCAAGCAGCAGTATTTGCCCGATGAGCTGGCGGACACGCAGTATTACCGCTACGGAGACAACAAGCAGGAGCAGGCGGCGAAGCGCTATTGGGATCAGATCAAGCATCCGTGACCTTGCGGAGGAACATGTTTTCAGGTATAATGGCCATACTGATTGAAGGAGGGCCGGATATGGATATCCATGTAGGCGATGTGTTGAAGATGAAAAAAGCCCATCCCTGCGGCAGTCAGGAATGGTCCGTTCTGCGGGTGGGAATGGACTTCAAGCTGCGTTGCATGGGGTGTGGACATGACGTGATGCTGCCCCGGGCCAAGGCGGAAAAGAACATCCGTAAGATATTGCGGGACGGCCAGAGCGTAGAGGGATAAGTTCCGCTGAAGGAGGAAACGAATATGCGATATGACAGTGATCTGCTGTACCGGCCGCCGGGGGAATGGAAGAGCTATCTTCTGCAATGCACCATCGGCTGCTCCCACAATAAATGCACCTTCTGCCAGATGTATAAGACCAAGAAGTTCCGCATCCGGCCGGTGAAGGACATTTTAGAGGACATTGATATGGCTCGGGACTACTATGGTCCCTATGTCAGCCGGGTGTTCCTGATGGATGGGGACGCCATCATTATGAAAACCGACGACCTGATGGCGGTGCTGAAGAAGCTGTACGCCACCTTTCCCCACCTGGAGAAGGTCACTCTGTACGCCGGACCCCGCAGCACGCTGCTGAAAACCCCGGAGGAGCTGAAAATGCTCCACGAGGCCGGGCTGTCCCGGGCCTATCTGGGGGTGGAGAGCGGCAGCGACCGGGTATTGACCGCGATCCATAAGGGCTGTGACGCGGCCACCATGCTGAAGGCCGGACAGGCCTTGGTGGCGGCGGGCATCGACCTTTGGGTCACTGTGATCCTGGGTCTGACCGGAAAAGGAGGCGACTGGGAGGAGCATATCCTGAAGACAGCAGATATCATCAACCAGATGAAGCCCCGGCATCTGTCCGCCATGACCCTGGGTGCCGCCAAGGGCACCCCGTTGGGAGACGATGTTCTGGCCGGACGGTTTGTGATGGCCGAGCCGCAGCAGATTCTGGAGGAGTGCCACTTGCTGATCGAAAAGCTGAATGTGGATCCTCTGCATTTTACCAGCAACCACGCCTCCAATTATTTGCCGCTGAAGGGCGGATTACCCGAGGACCGTGAGAAGTTCCTGAGCGCCATCGACCAGGCGCTGGAAGGAAAGATCCGGCTGCGCAAGCCCCTGGACCGGGGAATCTGATCAACAACAAAAAGCGTCCCCCGCCAGCTTCAGCCGGCGGGGGACGCTTTGCTGTGTTCTCAGATACGTGGCTTTTCTATCTCGCGTAGGGTCCGATGCCCCCATCGGGCCGGATGTCTCCGTTAAAACAAACCCTTTTCCTGCCGGGCGGCCATCAGGTCAAGGGCGCCGTCCAGCAGCTGAGCGGCGTCTCCCAGGGTCATGGATTGGGCCAGGGCAGAGGGGACGGTGTTTGCGGTGCGGATCACGCCGGAGGCCGCCAGATTAGCGGCGGCCTGTCCGGCCCAGTGGGCGGAGCCGCTGTCCAGTGCGAATACCTGAGCGGGCACGTCAGAAATCGACAGCAGGTTATTCAGCATGACCGTAGCTTCCCCAAACGTGACGGTCCGCTCCGGCTGGAAGACCGGGGCGCCTGATTCGTCAGGACAGCCTCGGATGGCTCCGGCTTTCAGGGCGGCGGCGACAGAGCCCTTCGCCCAAGTGGGGATGGCCTGGTCGTCGAAGAAGCCGGTGATGGTGACGTCCTCTAAGGGGGAGAGTTCTGCGGCGGCGACAGCCAGAGCGAGAAACTCATCCCGAGAGACCGGACGGTCCTCCTCAAACAGATACTGTCCGTCTACCTGCCGCCCCACATACAGTCCCTCCTCCGCCAGACGGATGGCCGCCTTGTGGGCGGGGCTGCCCTCCAGGTCGGCATAGGTCACTTGGGTGTCCGGTTTGGTGATCTGCACGGTGATGGTAGCCTCCGGAGAGGTATTTCCGGCGGTGTCCGCCGCCACATAGGTGAAGGTGTCCCGGCCCGTTTTGTTTTCATAGGGGGTGTAGACGAACTGACTGGAGCCGTCTTCGGCCAGAGTGACCGCTCCACGGGCGGGGGTGGAGGTGAGCTGGAAGGTCAGCACGTCTCCCTCGGCGTCTACCGCGTCGAAATAGCCGGTGATGGATACATTTTTATAGGTGGAAAGCTCCATGTTCCGGGCGATGGGCGGGTGGTTCTCCTGGTTCAGCAGATAAAGCGTCACTTCTGCCGCGGCTCCCTGTGCGCCGGAAGTGAAAACAGGCAGGAAGGAGAACGCGGTGCGGTCCTGCGTGGGGGAGGGGGCGATCTGAAAGCGCAGACCGGCCAGGGCGCTGGACTGGATCACAGTCCCTTGGGTGACAGGCTGTCCGCCCACGGTCAGCTCTCCGGTACCGGGATCGGGCAGAGCGGTGACGGTGATGGCGGCCAGAGTTTCCCCGGTCCCGCCGGACAGGGCGAAATCCTCTGCCGTGAAGGTGATGACCTCTCCCAACAGACCATTTTTGGAAAAGCTAATGATTTTTGCGCCCTCGCCCTTTTTGTTCCAGAAGAAGGCGGAGGAGGGCAGGGACATCATGCCCAGCAGGGCGAGGAAAAGCAGGAGAATAAGCCCTCTGCGGGCGGCGATATTTGACTTCAAAGGGATGACCTCCTTGTTCAGAGTGTTATCCCTATTATCTGCCGCAAAAGGAGAAATATGTGGAGCATCGGGAATAAAGCGGAGCATATAAAGAGATGGCGTACAACGAACTGCGTTACGTTGGACGCCATCTTTATCCGGCATCAGGAAAAGGAGACCTGGCCGGTAAATGTCATGATCCCGAAAAACAGCAGAAACGCAGCCCACAAAAAGCAGTAAGCTCCGCCGAAAACAGGCTTTCGGGGTCTGTTTTCCGTAATGCATTCAGGCTTAGCCGGGTCATAGTATCCCATCACCTGCCGCCCCAGATCCCGCTTGCCGGACAGCGACTGACGGCTTGCGTACCGATAGGTCCTGCCATTCACTGTGTACTCATAGGTCGGCAGATAGTACGTCTCCCGGCGCAGCCGATCGCTGCCGTCCTCCTGGTGCTCCCACCTTTCAACGACCGATTCCTCGATCCATACCACCTTCATCATCGCGGTGCCTGTGTACCGAAGCACATCATCCTCGTATTCCTTCCGTGCGCCTTTCCGGCGGCGAATCCCGAGCCAGGCCGCCAGCACACCCCCGAGGAGAAAGCCGGTTCCTGCTGTGATATTCCGTGTATATTCTACGGGCCATGCCACAAGCGCGATCGCAAGAATGAAACCGATCACGATAACTTTAATACTCTTCATACGTCCTCCTTCCTGCCGCTATGAGCGAGGATCTCTTTTTACGATACCGGCGGCTGGTTCTGTACCGCATCCACAAACAGAAGGGTCAGTCCGATATAAGCGGCGCAGGCCACTGCCAGCAGGACGCAGAGGATGACGCAGACTGATTGAAGCGGTTTCCGCAAGTAGCGGCGGGAGAGAAAAATCCCCGACAGCGACAGTACCAGCAGCGCCGCAGCGCACCAAAGGGGCATATGGTCCACCTCCCTTATGCGCCGCGGAATGCTTCGATCATATCCGTAAACCACCGCAGTTCACGGGCAAAGCGCTCCCGCAGCTGCGCCGGATTTTCACGGCCCTTGCCGAGATCAAAGAAGCCGCGTCCGCTGTGAACCGCGATATACAGCCTGCCGTCCGAGTTGAGATTCACGGCAAATTTACCGATGGAGGAATCCGCCAGCGCCAGAATCCGCTCTATACGGCCGGGGGACAGGATGCGGAGTGCCGCCGCTTCATCGTCGCTGCTCAGATTGAAGCGCTTGTCAAAGGTCTCGTTTCCCGTTTTGATGGTTTTGGAGCTGAACAGCTTATCCAGTCTGTCCCGCGGCCAGATGGTCAGCCATGTGGGAAATTCCCGGTTCAGCCGGCATAGCATCCACTGGCCGGTGTAGACCTCCTGCTCGTTCTTTTCCCACAGGCCGGTCTCCTCCCGCTGAAACTCGCTGACTTCCGTCAGCCGGACGGTGCACAGCTCTGTGGTCAGGCCGCGATAAGTTCCGCGGATATACCCGCTGCCGCTGCAATGGGTGTGGCTGGGCAGGGGAATATTGGTGTCGTTTGCGTCCAAAAGGGGAGGCGCGGGGTTCATCTGTACGTTTTCAAAGGCGGTGCCCACGATGTCCGGAGCAATGGAGTCGAAGGTCTGCCGGCCTGCCTGCTCCTTGGACTTGCCCTGCACCATCTGCCCCAGGCCGAGGACCACGCCGCCGATGGCAACCAGCACAAGGTTGCCGCCCAGGATCATACCCGCCACAGCGATCACCCCGCCCAGCAGCGAGAGAATCTTTCCGCCCAGCTTGCCGCCCTTGCTTTTGCGCAGCTCCTGCGCCAACTGTTCATCTGTCATGTTCGTTTTCT
>Ga0129311_1000925_pt1 | contig 22928 bp, 17 predicted proteins | sample Go1ome_FD_94435 | JGI IMG/M metagenome (GOLD analysis project Ga0129311, IMG submission 94435) | Western lowland gorrila individual fecal microbial communities from Wisconsin, USA - Go1022B metagenome | ecosystem: Host-associated > Mammals > Digestive system > Large intestine > Fecal | place... | reverse complement strand
CACCCTGTCCTCCGCGGTCAGCGGCGCTTCCTCCGCAAGCAGCCATTATCTCCAGCTGGACGTCAACGAGCAGGCGCTGCTCGACCACGTCAAGGCAAACTTTGACCGCGTGATCGTCGTGCTGAACACCGGCTCGACGATGGAAATCGACACGCTCAAGCAGGATGACGACATCGACGCCATCCTGTGGATGGGCTTCCCCGGCTCGACCGGCGTGATGGCGCTCGGCTCCATCCTCACCGGCGAAACCACGCCTTCCGGTCACACCGTGGATACTTGGGCTGTGGATTTCACCAAGGATCCGACTTGGTACAACACCGGCGTCTACGGCAGCGAATTCGGCAACCGCTACCTCTACAACGGCGAAAAGACGGACTACGCCTTCGTCAATTACGAAGAGGGCATCTACGTCGGCTATCGCTACTACGAGACCCGCGGCTATGAAGAAGCCAAAACCGGCAACGAGGGCTGGTATGCGCAGAACGTCTCCTACCCCTTCGGCTACGGTCTGAGCTACACGACCTTCGATTGGGATGTCAAGTTCGACAAAGCGGACGGCAGCGCCATCCACGCGGATGACACGCTCGGCGTGACCGTAACCGTCAAGAACACCGGCAGCGTCGCGGGCAAGGACGTCGTTCAGCTGTATTACAGCGCCCCGTATGATTACGAGGGCAACGCGATCGAAAAGCCCTATGTCGTTCTGGGCGACTTCGTCAAGACCAATCTGCTCCAGCCCGGCGAGAGCCAGGAGATGAAGCTCAGCCTGAAGGTCAGCGACATGAAGTCCTACGACTATGCCGACGCAAACCAGAATGGCTTTGCGGGCTATGAGCTGGACGCGGGCAGCTATCAGCTCTTCGTTTCCAGCGACGCGCACACGCCCAAGGCGTCCGCGACCTATGACCTCGGCGAAGCCGTGCAGCTTGCAACCGAGCTGAACGCGCAGGGCGAGGAAGTCGCGGTTGAAAACCGCTTTGATGACGTCAGCGCGGGCATTTACGGCACCAACACCTATGCTTCTTATGTGACCCGCAAGGACTTTGAGGGCACCCTGCCGCAGGCTTATCTGGCGGACGAAGCGCGTACCCTGACCGATTCGCTGATGAGCGCTCTGGACGAATCCAAGAAGCGCAAGTACACCGCTTCCGACGAGGGTCAGCCGTGGCAGGTGACAAACGGCGCGAGCGAGGTCACGCCTGTGAACAACGGCATCTCTCTGCGTGCCATGCTCGAGGATTCCGAAGGCAATCTCACCGACCATGTGGATTTCGACGATCCGCGCTGGGAACAGCTGCTCGACGAGATCAGCTTGGACGAGATGAAGAACCTGGTCGGCTTCGGCGCGTTCCGCACCAATTCCGTCGCCGGCGTGGACGGCATCGTCGATAAGCCCATGACCATCGACGCGGACGGTCCTTCCGGCTTCACCAGCTTCATTTCCGAAGCCGATGTATACGGCACCTGCCTGTATCAGGCGGAAGCCGTCATGGGCGCAACCTGGAACGTCGAGCTGGCGCGTCAGATGGGCGAAATCGTCGGCGATGAAGGCAATGTCGGCAACGAAAAGACCGGTGTGCCCTACTCCGGCTGGTATGCGCCTGCGGTGAATATCCATCGCTCGCCCTTCGCCGGTCGAAACTGGGAATACTACTCTGAGGACGGTCTGCTCTCCGGCAAGCTCGCCGCGAACGTTGTGCAGGGCGCTCAGAGCAAGGGCTTGTATTGCTATGTCAAGCACTTTGCCGTCAACGATCAGGAAACCGACCGTGAATACAACGGCATTCTGGTTTGGGCAAACGAGCAGGCGATGCGCGAGCTGTATCTCAAGCCGTTTGAAATCGCGGTCAAGGAAGGCGGCGCTCACGGCATCATGTCCTCCTTCAACCGTTTGGGTATGACGTGGGCTGGCGGCAGCTATCCGCTGCTGACCTCCCTGCTGCGCGATGAATGGGGCTTCCATGGCATGGTCATCACGGATTACAGCCTGAACACCTACACCCATGTTGACGAAATGATCCGTGCGGGCGGCGACCTGTTCCTCACGCAGGACACCAAGAAGTTCTACAAGGAAGACGACGCGACGCAGATTGCGCTGCTGCGTCAGGCAACGAAGAACATCCTGTATACAGTGGTCAACAGCAACGCCATGAACATCGAAACGACCGGCTATCTGCCGCCGCTTTGGCAGGTCGTTTGGCAGTACGCGCAGATCGGTCTGATTGCGCTGCTGGCTGTCTGGGGCGTTCTCGCCTTTGTGACGGCACGGAAAAAGGATAAGAAAGCGAAGTAAGGATATGTCCCGCTAACATCGACCGCTTAGCGGCGCGGCAATTCGCGTCCGCCGACGGATGGCAAAAGTAGATGCGGGGCTTTCCTCCCGGCTCTCGCCGGAACATCGTTTTCAAGCATACGAGAACCTCCCGATGCAGTTCTGCGTCGGGAGGTTTTTTAACGTATAGGAAATTGCGCAAAACCGCCCGCGTGAGCAAGACTTTGACGCGTGGCGGACTTCGGCGGAGGTGAAGGCGGGCTCAGTCCGCTTCAGCTTGTTGACATAAGCAAACTTGGCTTGAATAGCAAAATCAAGACATTCAGCTATTCTTTCATTTGCGGAAAGGGCCATTCTCCCCCGAATGGGGGAGAATAGCTTTTTGTCTACCGTCTGTAAGCTTGCAAATGCCTCTACGATTCTGTCTGTTGCTACGACGATATCCCCTGCTTCTAAAGAAAACGCCAAACGGTATCCATGCTTACCGGAAGATTCAATGTTCCTATAATCTTCAAGCAGGTAATATCCGGCTGTTTTTTCATAAGCGCAAGGATATTCTGTGGGTCTGTATCAGAGAGTTTTGGCTTCTTACTGCGGAGATAGGTTTGAGTTTCATAAACATCGTATCTCCCGACTTATTCCAATGGTAAGTATTCTTCCAGACATTGTCGAATCCGTGGCAGGTCCGGCACCAGCACGGACATTCCGCGAATGCTTGCATAATAATAGCAATCTTCTGCCGGGACTGTGTATGAGTTTATTGATATCGAAGAAGCCAAGGGGAGCAGCCGGTAGACCAGCGACAATATTTCGCTGTCTGTCAAGTCAGTAGTCAAGTAAGAACGCACACTATACATCAAGCTCAAAAGCTCACTTACAGACAAATTCTTTGCCTGTTCATACATAGCTGACAACACTTTTCGCTGACGCTCTGTACGGCCAAAATCGTTATCAATTTTACGAGCACGGGCATACGTCAGAGCTTCAGCTCCATTCAAATGGTTCAAGCCGGCAACGATAGACGTATGATTACGCTTGTTGATATAAGCCGCCTCCGCAGAAGTCAGCTCAATGTCTATGCCGCCGACCTTATCTATAATTGCCTCAAATCCCGTAAAATCCACTTCAAGGTTGCCATCAATGGAAATGCCGAAGTTTTCAGTCAAAGTCGCATCCAGCAATTCAAACCCGCCGAATGCATACGTTGCATTCAGCCGATTATCCGAGTAACCGCCAGGAATCTGCACATATAAATCTCTTAGGAATGATATCAGCGAAGTTTCTCCGGTCTCAGGATTGATGGAACACAAAATGATGGCATCAGATCGTTGACGGCTTTCTCCTTTCCGTCGATCCTGACCAACCAATAAAATGTTAATCAGGTCGTCATCTTCAATCCGTTCGACGAAACTCCCTTCCACATCAGCAGGATCAATGGGTGTAACCTCATCATTCGTATCAGCGTTTTCCTTATCCTCAAAATTCGTATCGAAATCCGCTTCAATGGTTTTATTGTCATTTTCATCGGCTTCATACGCTTCAAAATACTCATTTGGGGGTAAAACCTTTTCCAAAGTATTCTGATTACAGGTACAGCTTTGGATGATTTCAAAGCAGACCAGCGCCAACACTAAAATGATTTTCATGTTCATGAATCCTCGCTGTAAGCAATGTTCTTCAATCTGTTGAAGCCTATCCAAGACCTTGAATATTTCCATTCTGCGCTTCTGTTTCTGTCTGTGTAAGCCGCTTCATACCCATCAGATTTATGGTGAAGAACACACACGGTTTTGATTTCTTTTTAATTAACGTATCAGAAATTGCGTAAAATTGCCCGCGTGAGCAAAACTTTGATGCGTGGCGGACTCAGCCCGCTTACCCGTTTTTTTATCTTTCTCCCTTATATCTGATCATGAAAGCAGCTTGTTGACATAAGCAAACTTAACTTGAATAGCAAAATCAAGAAATTCAGCTATTCTTTCATTTGTGTAAAGGGCTATTCTCCCCTCTTCGGGGGGAGAATAGCTTTTTATCTACAGTCTGGAAAGTAAAATTCTTTGTACCACTGCGCAAATTTTCTGAGTCCCTCTTGCAGACTGGTGTTCGGCTTAAAACCGAAGTCTTTCTCCAGAGCAGAGGTGTCTGCATACGTCACCGGAACATCTCCGGGCTGCATGGGTACCAGCTCCTTATGTGACGCAAAGTCGTAGTCTTCCGGCAGAACTCCCGCTCGGATCAGCTCCTGCTGCAAAATATCGACAAAATCCAAAAGGTTTTCAGGATGACTGTTGCCAATGTTATAAACACGATACGGCGATACGGGCAGTCCATCCTCGCCGTTTCGCTTTTCCGGTGCATTGCACATCACATGGCGGATGCCCGCCACAATATCATCCACATAGGTAAAGTCCCGCTGGCAATTGCCATAGTTAAAAATCTGAATTGTTTCGCCTTTCAGCAGTTTATTGGTAAAGCTGAAATAGGCCATATCCGGTCTGCCAGCCGGACCGTAGACCGTAAAAAAGTGCAGTCCGGTGGAGGGGATGTTATACAGTTTGGAATAGGCATGCGCCATCAGCTCATCGCTCTTTTTGGTAGCGGCGTACAGACTCACCGGGTTATCCACCGAATCTTCCAACGCATAGGGGACTTTTCGGTTCGTGCCATAGACGCTGGAAGAGGAGGCGTATACCAAGTGTGCTACAGGGTGCCTGCGGCAGGCTTCCAGAATATTGTAAAACCCCACCAGATTGCTCTCTATGTAAGCATCCGGATTGGTAATGGAATACCTGACGCCTGCCTGTGCCGCCAGATTGACCACAAGATCAAAGCAATGCTCCTGAAACAGTCTTTCCAGAAGGGCGCGATCTGCAATACTTCCCTTCACGAATATCCATTGGCTGTCATTTTTTTGTTTCGCCATTTTGTCAATCTCAGCCAGCCTGTACGCTTTGATGGACACATCGTAATAGTCACTCATGCTGTCCAGACCGACGATCTTCACAGCATCCGTGTCCCGCAGCAGTTCCATGACCAGATTGGCTCCGATAAAGCCGGCTGCACCGGTAATCAATATGGACTTGTTTTGTAAATCAATATTCGGTGTTAGCATACTTTTCTGCTCCCCCAAGAATCATTAGAACAAATTTTTCCTGTCCGGCAAAACAGGAAGATACGTTTATTCAACATATATTCATTTTCGATAGCGGAAGACTTTTGCCGGGTTACCGCCAACCACGCAGTAGGGTTCAACATCTTTTGTGACAACAGCCCCCGTTGCCAGAATACTTCCGTCACCAATATGGCAGCATCCGGCTGTAATGATTACATCGTCACCGATCCAAACATCGTTTCCAATGACGAGTGGAGATATTTCTGTAAAGCCTTGAAGCCTCATTGGGATATCTGTCCTGTCGCTTTTGTGATTCTTGGCGAATATCTTTAAATCTCTGCCAATCATCACATCGTTTCCAATGGTTACCCCTTTCGGAATACGTGCATTGTCGCCAACCCCGGAAAAATCTCCAATGATAAAATCCATGGAAATCAGGACATTCTTTCCCCAGTTAACAGCCTCGCCGACATGAGAAAAAGCATTTTTTGCAAATGCGTTCTTCACTTTATTTCCCCAACGGCAACGGTTGTATGCCGGCAGCAAACAAGCTGCAAGGTGAAATATCATTCTGTTAATTTGTCTCCACCTGTCCATTGTCCGTCCTCCGATTCAAATGTATCCATGTATTACGAAAACCGCTTCTTCAGCAAACGGAATCCATCCCGTATTACATCCCGATAATTGAAAACAAGGATCGCAAAAATCGTCACATATCCCAGAACCGTAACCCTTCCAAAGCTGTGGAACGTGTTGTACCCTGCATAAACAAGAAACAGAAGCGTAATGAGAGAGAATTTTCCCATTCCCCACTTCATCGGGAAATATTTGCTTGACAGGATGGTGCGCATAGCAAGGAACACAATATAAGACAATCCGGTGGAAATGGCTGCTCCTACGCCACCTATAATCGGCACCAGCAGGGTGTTTCCCGCAATATTGACCGCACAGGCAACCGCAGATACGATGATTTGGAGATAGCTTTTTTTACTGAATGTAATGCCAATCACAGTTGTGTCCGATATGGTCAGCATGATCGGCGACAGGCAAAGGAACGGTATCATAGCCGCCGAGCCTCTGTAATCCTCGCCCAAAAGCAGGACGAACAAATCCTTGCACAGAATCAGAGAAATGCCGATAAAGAACATCACGAAGGACATTGTTCGGAAGCCCTTTTGGTAAAAGGTTTGATCCTCCGGTTCCTTTTCATAATGCTCCACCACCATAGGGGACCAGATGGCATTGAAGGTGGTCTGTACAATAGCAAACACATGAACCAGCGTGATGGCGCTGGAATAGATTCCGACTTCCTCATAAGAGCAGTAGCGGTTCAGCGACATCTTATCAATGGCTTGAAAAATCGTTGTGATTCCCATGGACACGATAAAGGGAAAGGCATAACGGTACAGCTCTTTCCTATCTATGGAATACCGCTGCCCGATTTTTTTGAAGTTCCAAAGCTCTCTTTGAGAACCGATGCCGACCACAGTAACCGCTCCATAGCTGACTGCGGATGCAGCCGTCAGGGCGAACAGCTTTTGTGTCTTGAACAAAAAGCAGCCCGCTATGGCAATCGCCGCAAACAGGAGCTTCGTCATGACCTGTAACATGGAATAAAGCTTTGTCTGATAGGTCACTCTGAGCAAAATCAGGTCAATGCGGTTCATGACCTGAAAAAGCACCGAAATTGCCAGCATGGTCATGATTTCAGGCTCAAATTCAAACGGAACAACCCTCATCCAGCTCAGGACGCTGACAAAGATACCAGCCAGAAGGGTACATACAAATGGCAGAACACAGCATTCTTTGAGGATGCTTCGCTGATAATCCAGTGTGTCAAAACCATAAAAATACCGAATCAGTGCCTGATCGAAGCCCATGCACAGTATCATCAGTGCAATGCCGGCATACATGGTGAATATGGAATATTGCCCATACTCCGCAGTACCGACAAGGCGTGTCAGGACAGGTGTGGTCAGAAAGCCCACCAGCATATTGATTACTGTGCCTGTACCAATGGATATAAAATGCTTAAAGATGGATGGCTTATTCATATTTTTCTCCATCTTCCAGTAATGTGTGCAGAACCTGCGGATAATGTGTCAGCAGATTTTTCATCACTTGATCATTCAAATTTTGATCCACATTTTGATGAGCCAGCGTAATATCCTGCTTCCCCTTGCTGCTGCATAATGCCTTCCCGCGGGTCTGGGATTTGACCACCGGCACACCGCCCAGAATGCTCATAACTTTCATCCACAAATCGTCAGCAGTCAACGCCAACGTCCTGATTTTCTCGATATCAAAGGTTTCCTCCGGCATGCAATGGGGCGGATACAACGTTCCCGCACCCGTAGATGCCATCACGCGATAGGACGGAATCCCCGCCGGAACTCGACCACTGACCTTCCAATCCTTGTACGACGCCACGAAACCATTTTCCATTTTCATTTCCCTGCCCCGGTTGCAAATGATGGCATTGGGATATTGCCTGTGCATGGCAAGCAGTTTTTCCAGAGAATCCTCCGGATAAATAATGTCATCGTCGTAGGTTACAAGAATCTGTTCAGGGAACGCCCGCATCGCATAATAGTATTTCTTATGGGCAAGCAGATCCTCGTCACAAAAGCAAATCTCCAATCCGTATGTACACAGCGTACGAAGCTGCTGCGGGATTTCAACATTCTGAAACTGATCCTTTGCCAGCCAGAGGATAATCTTCCCCGGCTTCACCGTCTGATTCAAAAGGGACTTGATCGCCAGATGCACATAGCCGATCCGAGCCGGAAAGGTCGTCATGGACACAATAACCGAATCATCCCGTAGTTTCTTCTCACCTTCAAAGATACTAGGGTTCAAATGGCTGCAATAGCTTCGTTCAAGGATGTTAACAGCCTTTCTGATGGCACGTTCCGCATAGGACATCATGCCGCTTTGATCTTCATACAACTTGAATTGATCAAGAAATCGTATAGAAACCAACTGTTTACCTCCTGTCATACGATGAATCTCTGATTATGCTCACTTCTGTTTTCAAGCAGGAAAAACAGATACAGCGGTACAACATACAGCACATTATGCCAGTTTGCAAAAAGCATACCACCCAGAATAACACAAACCACTACATACCATTGCCTGTTGTTGGGTTTAAACAGGGGTGAAAGCAACAGGGCGTTCACTGCAAGCCCGCCGCATATGCCAAACTGAATCAAATACGCCACAAAGAAATTGTGGACAGAAACACCCATGCTGGAGAGTGTGTAGTCCGCTGCACTGCCGCCGATTCCGGAAAATATATACTGAGGCAGCAATCTGAGTGCTTCGATGATCGTTTCAAATCTGCCATTGTCATCCGCAAAGCCTTTGAGACTTGATCTTGAAGCAAGCATCAACCGCATAATGTACAAACCGGCAGCACCCAGTATCATCAGCATCGCCGTCACTCGGATACTGCCGACAACTTTCCTTGCATTCCGTATGCAGTATAATCCGGCACACACAGCAAAGCATAATAGTCCAGTTCTTGAATTATTGAGCAGGATTGCCCCTGCAAATACCCCCATCCATATAAGCGCAGAAACACGTTTGTTGTTGATGTACGCTATGAAGTCATTTAGCAATCCCACCGCAAGATAGAGCGACAGCACGCTTTTGGAATAGAAATAGACATTATAGATTACACGGTCTGAGTTATACTCATATATTTCCCCCAGGGAGATACCAAGAACTGTTTTCGCCGCATACTGGATATACAGTGTAATCGCAACCGCACAGACGCCTTGAATGTAGATTTTCATCAATGCATCTGTATCCGTCTGGATCAATTCCTCGTTTTTGGCAACCGGGATGATAAAAATAAGGTATGCCAAAAGCACCAGATGATAGGTCATAAAAACCATTTCTATCGGATCATGGGAAGTCCATACGCTTAAACCATACGCCCCCAGAAACACGACCAACGCAATCAGTTTACAGGCAGAACTGACGCCGACCTTTGCACCTCGCGTCAGCATATTCAATGTCAACAGTACACACAGCAATGCAATAGCGACAATACACACAGACAGCCGTTGCCGTCCGCCGAATATATCAAAAGTGTAATAGGCAGAAGTGTACACGATGACCTTCAAAAGCCGCTCGTACACATTCCCTTCGGCTGTAAATATAAAGCAGGCAACAGCAAGCAACAGCAACAGCGCACCCAGTCTTGAATCGATTAAAAAAGTAACCGCTGTCACAACCATCACAACCAAGTTCATGTGCTGTCCCTCCTTTTCTTTGCTATGCAGCCGTTTTTATATTTGCTTCATTTTTTCCAAATAGAACTGCTGCATCCAGCTATAGGATTGGCTGATATCGTATCCGTTCTCCCGAATCAGTGCGCTATTATCCCTGCGCTCGTTTTTTTCAATCAATTCAAGGAGCTTATCTGCCCATACCGAGGGTTTTTCCTTAATGGACGCGAACTCCACGCTGTCACACAGCTTTGTCTCGGAAGGAACGGCATCACTTACCAGCATCGGCAATGCAGAGCATTGCGCCTCAATGATAACCGTTCCAAACCCTTCGTAAAAAGAGGGGAAAAGGAACGCATCCATTGCTGTCAGTACAGCGCCCACATCCGAACGGGAACCAAGAAATTTGACAGAATCCTGAAGTCCAAGCCGGGCAACCTGATTGCGTATGTCCTGTTCCAGTTCTCCCTGACCCACCAAATACAGTTTGCTCTCCGGCTTTCTATTCTGAATTTCCTGAAATACCTGAAGCAGGTAGGTGTGATTTTTCTGAGGAGAAAACCGGGCAACACAAACGATTGCCAATTCTCCTTCGCCAATCTCCAACTCGGTACGCATCGCATGGCGTCTTTCTTCGCTGTATAAGAAGTGATCCAGTTGGATGGCATTGGGGATTACATGGAAGTTTTCCTTTTCAACCTGTTTTTTTCCGAACAGCCAGACACCGGCTGCTTTGGAGCACGCAAACCGGTCTGTTGCCTGCCCGTTAATGAACAGTCTTGAGAATGCTTTATAAACCATCTTCATATTTCGATCCATGCTCGCATTGCGGCTATGCGCAATGCGCACGGGAACTCCTGCTCTTTTTGCCATCAGCAAAGGCCAGGTGCTCAGCGTATTCAGATGGGAATGAACGATTTTATATTCCGGATGCTCCTGAAAGAAAGCACGCAGTTCTCCGATGTAACGAAAAAAGGACTTCGGGGCAATCCGGCTCATATGATATACCCGTCCGCCAAGTCGTTTGATTTCCTCGTCAAATTCTCCGTCCTCGGCACGGTTAGTCATAAAATCGAACTGAATCACCGATCTGTCAATGTTTCTGTAAATATCCATCAGCCGGTTTTCCAGTCCATTTCGATTCATAATCGTGACACACTGTAAAATACGAATAGGTTGATTCATATTCTTGCCTCATTTTTCCGGAGCGTTCTTAAAAAGGTTCAGCGTCCTATACAGACGTTTCCTTTGCTTTGTGATCATGATTGTGCGCAGCAAGGATTTTCGGCGGCGTTTTCCCGCCAACGAGCGAATCCAATAGCGCAATGGAATGTACAGCCAAAATAATGGAAGCAGGCACGGCAGCTTCTTTGTGACAGGAAACTTTCTCTGCGCTAACGAGTTAATCTTGGCAGCAAACACCTGCAACGCCGATATGGTTCCGCTTTCATCTACGAAGAAGTTGCTGCCATCTTTTGCATTATTTTTATTATGAATACTTCCCGTGCGAAGAATCTCCTCAATCATCGCCTGAATGTCACACTCTCGAACCGACTGAAAGGGCATCCCATATGCGGAATGCAGTCCAAGGCAGCGTATGGCTGTTTGGGTCAACACGCCGGCAAATTTCTTTAAGCCACAGAGCTTCAGTTCCGGAACAATCTGATTTGCAAAATAATCCGGCATTACGCTTGTCAGGAAAGCTGCCCAGTCACACAATTGACGCAGTCCAATACATCCGGTTGTCATGTGCCGCTCCATATGAAGGAGTAAGCTCAACGCCTGATGGGAGTCCGAAAGACAGTTGAAAGCATAATTTCCGATATGCTTTTGTCTGAGCTGCTCCTGCCATGACTCCATATATTGTTTTGCTTCTGCTCCTGCCGGAGAATCCGGGAAGGTGGACACAGCATCATGCAGCTCTGCCACAACGCTGTTTTTATAGAAGCCAATGTGGTAGGGGTGTGCAAAGGAATCCTCCGGAGTACAGAATCCCTGAGAGATCAGTATCTCGGATGCCCGATCAACAAATTGCACCGGAACCAGAAGATCAATATCCCCAAGCGCTCTCGCGAATGGGTCGTAATAGCACGCAGAAAGGCTGGTGCCTTTTAATACTGCATAGGGAATGCTCTCATTCTTCAATGCTTCAGCGATTTTGCTCTGCGCTTCCATAAGCACTTCATTATTTATCATTGTCGAGAGCATCTTGCTTCGCCATTTCATCCAGCTCGCAGCAGAAACCTGCTGCCGAATCGATGCGCATCCCTGTAATACAAGGAGCAATACGCCCTGATCTTCCGCTGTGGACAGAATGTCCTCCCATTCCTGTTCCGAATATGTATATTCCGAAGTTTTTCGCCACAAAACATCGGATAGAATTTTCAAAAGGCTTTCTTGTGCTTTGATCATCTGCTACCTCTCAGGGAAAAGCCAATGAAGCCCCCAAAGCGTCCATGTACTTCTGAACAACCATTTGCCGGTCAAATTCATGTTCCATTTTCATTCTGCCCGCGCGACCGAGTGCTGCCCGTTCTTCCCAAGTAAGACCAAGGAAATCTTCCAATGCCGCAACAAGTGCATCTTCATCCTTGATCGGTATCAGATAACCGGATTTTCCTGCATCCACGGTCTCACGACAGCCGCTGCGGTCTGTTGCAATAACGGGTCGTCCGCTTGCCGCTGCTTCCAGCAGAACATTGCTCATGCCCTCCGGGTAATATGACGGATGCACAACACAGTGCGCCATCTGAAAATAGGGACGCATATCTTTCTGTTCTCCATGGTATTGCAGATAACCGGCATTTTCCGCCTCTTTGACCCTCTCATGATACTTAGGATCATCACAGCCGCCGCAAATATGGAACATCACATTCGGGTGATTTTGCGCGACACGTTTTGCGGCAGAAAGATATAACTCAATTCCCTTTTCCTTGAGCAGACGGGCAACAAAAAGAAAATGAACGACATCACCGGGCGAGTAAGGGAGTTCCGGATATGCCTGGAGATTCACACCCGAACCGGGCAGCAGACATACATGCGAGTTCTTTGGCATCATATGGTGCTGTTCAAAAAAACGCATATTCTCATCATTTTGAAAGAAAATGGTATCCGCTCCGGCAACTCCGTATTTATACAGACGGGTTGCCAGAAATTGCAGTTTTCCGGGATTCTCAACGGGAGTCCCAAGACCCGTGATATTGGGGATATACTGAATACCCAACACGCGGCAGGCGATTCCTGCATATACGTTGGGCTTTATGTTGTTTGTAAAAACAACATCCGGGTTTATTTTTCTCAGCATCTGAAAAAAACGATAAAGCAGTTTGAGATCCGCCCAAGGATTTGTGTTTCGTCTGCCGATTGGGATATCATATAATCGGCATCCAATCTGTTCCAATGCTTCTCTATGGGAGCGGAATTGACACAACACGGTTACCTGATGACCTTCTTCGACCAGTTTTGCAAGAACTTCTCTGCGAAGGTTATAGATGAATGTTGTATCATTTGCAATGAGCGTGATCTTCAACGCTTATCCTCTCTTTTCATCTGCAAAATTTTTGAAACCTTCCGCAACCCCATTGCCTCCTATGACCTTCGGAATCGTCAAAAGCACGATTTTTACATCTGTCCAGAACCCGAATTCTTCAAGATACCGAACATCCCAGCGAACCTTGTCAGCTGGTGCAACCATGTCACGACCATGGATTTGCGCAAGTCCTGTTAAGCCCGGACGAATTTTATAAACACCGTATTTCATACGAAAATCATGGATTTCGTATTCGTTAGGAATCAAGGGTCTTGGACCGACAATACTCATATCGCCCTTGAGAACATTGATCAGCTGAGGCAGCTCATCAATGGATAATCTGCGTAAAATATGTCCGATGCGAGTTATGTATCGATCCGGATCGTCAACTTCGCTTGTCAACATATATTTGGGTGTATTCCGCCGCATGGTACGCAGCTTATAGAGCTTGAAGCGCCGCCCTCCCAGCCCAATACGATATTGAGCAAATAGTACATTGCCTGGATCGTCAATATACACAATCAGGAAAACAATCAGCATGGGGATCGCAATGATGAGCAACGCAGCCAAAGCGAGAATCATGTCCATCATTCTCTTGAACACCCAATATCGACGATTCGTAACACCGACAAATTCGAGGTCTCTTACTGCGGCTGCATCAACAGAGTCAGCGACATTCGCGCAGGCAATCTTTTTAAAGACTCCCGAAGGAACGTCAAATCTATTTTTGATTTGCACCATGGTTATGCCTTCCCTCCCTTTGGTGAGTTGTGATTGTATTCTGAAAAAAATGTCCGGATTACACATATGCTTTATGGCATATCGCCATAATTGACGAGCTTGATTTCAGGTCGCTTAGTCGATACAAAGTAATCTGCTAAAATAACCATCCGGATAAGAAGCAAGTTCACGCAGTGTTCCGCTTTCTGTAATTTTACCGGCTTCCAATACCAGTCCATATTTTGCAGTACGAACTGTCGCCAGTCGATGGGCGATAATCAGAATCGTTACCTGCTCATTCAAATTCCGGATTGCATTTCGTACTGCCATTTCGCTTTCATAGTCCATTGCGCTGGTGGCTTCATCCATAACGATCAATTTCGGATTCCCCAGCAATACTCTGGCAAGCACGATTCGCTGCCGTTCACCGCCGGAAAGACGGATTCCGCCGTCTCCCAAGACTGTATCCATTCCGTGGGGCAGTTTTTCCACCACATCCCAGATAGATGCCTTCTTTAACGCCTTTTCCATTTCCGCCTGCGTTGCCGCTGGATGAAATCGTTGAAGATTTTCCTGCACTGTGGCATTCAGAATCAGAGGTTCTTGTGGAATATATCCCAGATCATGCCGCCAGCCGGATAAATTTCCGGCAGACAGCCTGATGCCGTCAATCAGAATTTCTCCGGAAGTCGGCTCCAGAAAACCCATCAACAGGTCTGCGACGGTGGTTTTTCCCGCGCCGCTGCGCCCCATCAATGCCGTAATGCTTCCCTTTTTCAGTGTGAAGTTCACATGATGCAGAACCGCTTCTCCGCTTCCCTGATAAGTGAAGCATACATTCCGAAATTCAATTTCCTTTTCGAATTGAACGGGCGTCATCTGCGCCTGTCCGGATTCCTCCGCGGTGAGTGTTCGAAGCGCTTCCATCAGCTTTTCATAGGCAGGAACCGTCGTTTGAATGGTTGTGATTTTGTTGATTGATCCGCTAAACACAGGCCACAGCCGGGTAAACACATATACCAGTACCATCAGACGCGCTGTATCCATATGGAAAAGCAATACACAGAGCAGAAAAATCACTGCAATCATACCTGCCGCAGAAACGGAATACAACATAGAAGGAAAAGCCTGCCGACGCATAAATTTCAACTTTGCATCTTTAGCCGAGCGGTTGATTTCTTCAAAAAAAACCGCGTGCTCTTTTTGCACACCGTAGCTTCGTATTTCCTTTATACTGCGCAACTGGCTGTACAGTTCAGAATACAGTGCCCTGTTGATACGGATCATTTCATTGCCATAATACTTGGATTCCTTCATCAGGCGCCGGAATACCCATGCGAAGCCGCAGCCCAGAATCAGCACAAAAACCGTTACCGGCAGGCTTAACCACAATGCGATTCCCAAGGATACGAAAGCAGTAACAACAGACGAGAGCAGTTCGATGAGCATGAACACACCCTGGCTTACCTGAGAACACTGTGCCGTAAACAAATCAATGGTATCTGTCTGCTTTCCTGCGGCAAGCTGTTCCCACCTTGCGGTGGAAACCGCATGATAAAGCTCTCGTCGAAGCGTCAATGAATATTCCTCAAGAAATTTACTTTGTTGAATCCTCAACAACCACCCTAAATATGCTTTCAGTACAATAAGCGAAAAATAGACGCCGATTATGACCGTAATCTGTGCAGCAGGTGGCAGACTTTGCAGCGGAAGCATCAAAAGTTTTAGTGCCGATGCCGAACCTGCGGATACCTCCAGCAGCCCCAGCATCGGCACCAGCATGACAATTGAAATACCACCGGTAAGCGATGCCGCAATACTCAGCATCAGTATCCTCGCAAAACCACGGCGATTCCGAATCCAGATATCCCGCAGCATATTTACCATATCAGATCACTTCTCCAAAACACCCATTTCTGCGAGTTTATTCAGCAGTGCATCCAAATCTTTGGCGGCAGTTGCTTCATCCACATCGTATTCACTCACTATTGCAGCCAGCAGATCCTCCCGGCACACGGGGTGCTCCAGAAGCTTGTAAATAAATGCGGATACTTCATTCAGAACAACGGCTCCCTCGAATTTTGCAATGTTGTCGCCGGTGGGCATCACAATATGCTCGTCCATTACATCACGCAGGACGAAACCTTCTTTGATTTTCATATCTTTTGCTTCCTCTCGTATCAATTCCGGATGATTGATCAAAATATCATAAATTGCCCGGGCAGAATCCTCATCCGGACCGCAGAAAACGCGGTATACCGGTGTTTTGCGAATCAGCGCACTGACATTTGCCATCGCCATAAAAGCGGCATCCGTATCCCACATGGGCACAAATGACTGCTGAATGATCAGCTTTTGTGCCTGCTCTCTGCTGAGTCTGCGAAGATAATTGGACGATGAACGTCGGACTTCAAGAATGCACCGCAGGGGCTTTTCTACATCGCGGAAAACCTGTTCTTTCCCGTCCCACGAGACACCACACGCAGTGCTTCCCGTTTTTTCAATGCGTACAGCAGGGCGATCGCCGCTGATCAGTTTCGCACCCCATGCATCGATCCATGCAAGCGCTCGGGTAGACTTTCCCACCCCGGAAGGCCCGGTGAAAGCCACAGCAAAACCATCAAGCTCAATACAGGCAGCGTGGAGAGAGACGATTTTGTTATAGCAGAACCGGCATTCAAAAGCAGTGCGAAACAGGAATCGCATGACTGTTCCATCAATTTCTTCTTTCGTCAACGCCGCTGCATAGCCTTCGATCTGCCGATAGTCAGAAGTCGCTGTTACGCAGGGAATTACATTCCCGTTATTGCTGCGATACAGCCACTTCCCATCCGCTGTCCTGTATATCCGTACTTCTGACAAATCCGCTGCGATTTCTGTCACGCCCTGGAAGCTCTTTATCGCCTGCTCAGCAGGATATACCCTTTTGGATTCTTCAATCTCTCGATAAAGTGTCATATCAATTCAGATGCTCAAGATGTTTATTCCCTTCCGTGCAGGAAGTCACACCAATATTGACCCAAACACTTTGACACCCCTGACTGGCGGCAACGACCTGATCGCGGTAGTTAAACATGATCTTCTCAGCTTCAGGGGTCTCGTAAGTCTTTTTTACATTGTTTTCCATAATCATATCCTCCAATATATCGGTTTGAATTATTTATGATCCAGAGGGCAAAGTCCCTCAGTAACCATCCGTCTTCCCATGGCACAGACAGCCGGACTGGCGTGTCCCGGATTGGCTCCAGCAGCATGTGCCGCTACGCAATGCATACATACCCCATGGTAAGCGCAGTCTTCGCACTCCACCGGCAAGGGGTAATGGTTCGCAGTATGATTTGTTCTTTTCCACGCCTCACGAAAGCCCAAAGATAAAACATTTTCTCCCGTACAGGGAAAGTTGTTGCATGGCCGCATATAACCTTTCCAGTCTATGGCAAAACCACTTCTTCCTGCCCCGCAGTTGACACCAAACACCGGATCTTTCTGCTTGCCGCCCGGGTCTGGCAAGCTCTCCGGCTCTTCCTCCAGAAGCAGTTCTCTGCCTTTCAGCTGAGAACGCAGCTTGAGTACGGCAATGTAAGTGTCCAAGCTTGCATCAGCCAGCCCTCTGCCGGTTTCCGGTCGGGGAGGCAAAATACTTGCGTTAATTGCAAACGGCAGTTCTTCTTGATCAAGTAAATGCAGAATCTGCTCGGCATCCGTCATATATGCGCTTGGAGTAACTGCAATTGTAAGGGGGAGATCAGCCGCTTTTACCCGGTGTATGTTATCCATTACAAGGGAAAATGCACGCCTTCCTGTGACCTGCTCGTATGTATCTTCTCCGGCTCCATACAGGGAAACCTGTATCGCCGCCGGAGGACTATTCTGCAAAAAGTCTACCATGTCTGCGTCGAGAAGCAGTCCATTGGTAAGGATCACAGTTTCAACCCCCTGATTCCGGAGGAAGAGATACAATTCCCGGAATCCCGGATAAGTGAGGCACTCGCCGCCGGTCAATCGGGCATACATCATGCCTGCATCAATGGCTTGCTGCATAAGCTGCTTCCATTGTTCTGCCGACAAACACTGTGCCCCCTGTATTTGGGCATGGTTCAAATGAACATAACACATTTTGCAATCCAGATTGCACAAGGGAGTAAGCTCGAAAGTGCCGGAGATCGGAATACCCTTGTCCCGTGCCTTGAAGTTCAAAAACTTCCGCACCGCATCATAACGTCTATCATCATTCACGCCTCCGGCATTCAGCTGCGCAATCAGCTGGCTCAGTTTTTCCGGCTGTGTATCGGTATTCATTGTCCTCACCCCCCAGACCGTGTGAAAGGAAAAGATTTTTATAGCATCTGCGAATGATACATTTTAGTTGAATGCAGCGTTTTCTAAGCGGAAATGCTGCCATCCATGCTCTGCCCCACAAGCGGGCAGCAGTTGTATCCAGTCTGTGTTTGACATTGTTACGACTGTAAAGAACGGCTTGCCCCAATACATGATCTTTAGGAATCCATGGATCCGGGTTTGCGCAATTATCGCCCAACGTGCGGATTGCTGCTGCGTTTATTTTCCAAACCCGATGCACAACGTATCGGTCTGCACCGGCAGCAAACAGTATCACATCTCCGACCCGCAAAGGGTGCTGCAACGTTGCAATGGTAACAGGATCCTTTCCACGCCGGATCAGCGGCATCATACTGTTGCCCTCCAAGCAGATTGTAACCGGCGGCGCAGAGCCCTCTGCTGCCAATGCACACCATTCGGCAATCCCGATGGTACATATCCGTCTGCAATTTGTCATATCCGTTCACCGCCAAAGGTCACTCATTTCTGCGCATATCAAATGCTGATGAATCTCCGTCAATTCTCGCCTGATTTTTATTTCATTCTGTTTTTATAGTAACGTTTATTATAGTACTCGGCATAGCGCTCGGAGTTGTAATAATGATGCCGGTTACTCATGCTGCTGAACTGTACGCCATTGAGAACCGCTCCCAGCACTTTACACCCTGTCTGCTTGATGCTGTCAACCGCATCTTTGATATCCTGTTGCCTACCCTTGCGGTAACCCACCACTAACAGAGTACCATCACAGAATTTCGCCAAAGCAACGGCGTCCGCCAGAATCCCCACGGGAGGTGTATCGATCAACACGATATCAAACTGTCCTGCAAGCTGCTCAATCAGATCACCCATCGCCTGAGTATCCAAAAGCTGGAGCGGATTGGGTGCTTCGTATCCGGCGGGGATTATCGACGTATTCGGCCAATTCGTTTGATAAATGGCTTCCTTCAGACTGCAAATGCCAGACAGGTATTCGGATAAGCCGTAATGATTTTGTGTGCTGTATCTCAACCGATAGCCGCTTTGAATCCCGGATGCCCGCAAATCGGTGTCTATCAAAACCGTTCTTTTCCCAAGCTGAGAAAATGTACGCAGGAGATTCATAGAAATATACGATTTTCCCTCTCCGGAGTAGCGGCTGGTAACCATGATTTTGTGAACCTCTTTTCCACAGTAGGACAGATTCGTGCAAAGGGTGTTCATCGCCTCATTGGTTACATAATCCAATGGTTGATAGTTCGAAATTTTCAGATAGTTGACACTTCTCTCAGGTTCCTTTGTGAATGCTTTCCCTGATGCACGCTTCCTTACATGACGCCTATTTTTATAGGCAGGGAACACCGACAGAGTGGGAATACCCCCGTACTGCTGTATCGCTTCCGGAGAACGAGGACGATCGTCCAGCACAAACAGAAGCGCAAGAATTGCAACTGCCAGCATGCCGCCGCCAACGAAACCAATAACTGCACTGACCCATACGCTTTTGTTATATCCGACACTGGGCTCCTGAGCGATAGAAAAGTCACTGGGTTCAACGCCTTCCATGGTACTGGTGATGAAAGTCTTCGCTGCTTTTGCATAGGAATTAGCAATATCCGCAGCCATTTTTGCATCCGGATGCGTCACAGTAATATAAAGAATACGGGTATCTTCCGGGTTGCTGATGGTCAGCATGGACTGCATTTGTTGACAGGAATAAGGAAGATCTAATTCCTCTATGACCATTTCATGAACTTCCCAGGTTTTGAAAACTTCCTGATAGTCCAACGTCAGCGCAGTTCCCACCTGGAGGTCTGCCATCTTGACGCCAGAACTGTCCTTGTTCACGATATAGAGCTTTGCTGTTGCGCTGTAGGTCGTCACGCTGTTTTTGGCATCCATACCCATAAGCATTCCGCAAAGTACAGCACTTATCAGCACAATCCACACTCTTTCCAAAATGTGAAAAAGCATCCCCGCCAAATCGACAGTTTTAGACGCGGTCTTACTGTTTTTATATTCCTTGCTCTCGCCAGAGGTTTGACCGGTTTCCTTAAGCGTTTGCAGGACAGTCGCTGTAACCGTGCTGATCAGTTCGCGGTTCAGATCTTGTTCATCAGTTGACTGATTTTGCTGGTTCTTGTTAATCATCTGGCTTCTCTCCACTTTTATAACAGTAACGCCCTCGTTGTCGTATATGTCGACTGATCATTGCATTCCATCTTTATAGGGGGCTTATACACTTAACCCATCGTATTTTATTGCAGATAGAACAATTCTGTTTTTGAAGCATGCTCCATCGACTATTAAGCAACGATCAAAAAGCACATTTCGCCGAATGGAGCGTTTTTTAATGTGCTTACCATATATAAATCGTGTCCAAAAGTCAATATTCTGCATGCGATTTGCGAATGAAAAATCAATTTTTAAGATAATCAGCGAAGAATCATGCACAATCATCAGTTATAAATGCACATTAGACATTGTTTTTCCTACTGGGTTATGTTATACTAAACACATCAACTAATGAAGGAGCGTCTCCGTGATCAACCTGAACGGATACTTTCAAAAGCACGGTCTTTGTGCAGAAAACATCCTATACATTTATCGCAAAGACCGCAAAACAGTCATTCAACGCACGGACGGCGAGGAATTTGCACTGTATGTCCCGATCCACGATGTTCTGTCCGCTTTGCCGGAGAGGGAGTTTTTAAACATCAGCAAGGGGACGGTCGTTTGCCGCAGTCACATCGTAAATATCAGCAGCGATGGCGTTTATACCATGTCGGATGGCCGCACTTTTCAGGGACGCAAGCGCGGTATGAGCAGTCATCGCCGTTTGAGTGCAGAAATAGGGCAGACAAACACGAAGCACCGTCCCTTGAGTATGTTGGAAAAATGCAGCCTGCTGGACAATATGCCGCTGGCATTCTGCGTGATAGAGCTTGTCTTTAACGAGGACGGCCACGGCGTGGATTTCATTTTTCGGTATTGCAATGCGGAAATGGCGGTCGTGGAAGGCGTTCCCGTAGAAAAAATGCTGAACCGCTCGTTCTATGAAATTTTCCCCAATGGCGACAAAAAATGGCTCGTGTCCTATGCGGATGTGGCTTTGAATGGCGTGAAGCACACCCTTCACGATTTCAGTCCGGAGATAAACAAGAATCTTATCATTCATTGCTATCAGCCCGAACCCGGCTACTGTGCCTGTGTGCTGCAAGTGACGGATCAATGAATCGAATTTTGAACCGCCGTGCTTACCGACCGATGTACGGCGGTTCAACTGTATAACTGTATAAATGTAAGGACTCGCAGTAGTTGGGATATAAAGTACAAAACGATTATACAAAAAGCGAACCGAAATTCTCTTCCGATCGTCAAAGAGGATTTCGGCTCGCTTTTCTATATTCAATCTTTTTTCCACTTATACGACAGCTTAGGTCTGCCGATTTTTCCGTACTGGTTGCGGATCTCAAGATATCCTTCATCCTGAAAATACTGTAAATAGCGATACAGGGTTTTATAATTGATCGACAATTCGCTTTCGATTTCCTCGATGCTGACAAATCGATCCACCTGTTTCAGATAGTCAGAAAGCAGTTGAACCGTTTTTTCATTGATTCCCTTTCGTGCATCTTTGAAGAAACGCTTTTGTTCGCTGAGCTTAAAATGCAGCCGAATGCGTGCAATCAGATCCGGCGCTTTCACCGGCTTTAGCGCATAATCATCTGCCCCTGCTTCAAAAAAGCGCTGCACGACGCTTTCCTTTTCCTCAATCGTCAAAACAATAATCGATGTGTTTCGATCCGTTTTCCGAATTTCCCTTGTCATCCAGATTCCGTCATGCACCGGCATATGGTAATCCACCAAAATCACATCCGGGCTGAATTCCTTCATCACCGTCTGCGCTTCCTGATAATCCGCCGCTTCCCGGGCAATCCATTGCTGTGACCGACAGATTTCCATAATGGTAAAGCGGATATCTTCGTCATCATCAATAATCAGAACTCTTTTATCAACCATTTGTTTTCCCCTCCAAACGCGCCAAACAGATGGTGACCTTGGTATACACATTCTCTCGGCTTTCAATCCGGATCGTTCCGCCATGACCTTCCACAACCTGCTTCACGAACGCCAGCCCCAAGCCTGTCGAAACCCTGCCGGAATAGCCAACCTGCCAGATTTTTTCCAGCTCCGTTTCGGATATTCCCCTTCCGTTATCAAAAACACTGAGCAGAACATGGTTTTCATCCTCTTCGCATCGAAAAACAACCTTCGCATGCTCCCGATCCTCAATCGCGTTGCACGCATTATCCAGAACGTTGATGACCGCTCGGATCATTCGAATCGGGTTGACATCAATCACACAGTTCGGGCACTCGTTTTCTGTCTGAATCCACTCGGCATGCTCATTGGATGAAAAATGCGAAAGCACGCGCTTGACAAACGTCGCCATATCAATTTCTTCACGCTGATCGGCATAGAGAATTTCCGAAATCATGCGTCCCATCCGTTCGGCAGCATCGGACAAACGCTGTTGATAACGCCGAACGGTAGGGTCTTCCGTCATGGAGCAGGTCAGGCTCGCCAACCCCTGAATCGTCGTCAACGGGCTTTTCAGGTCATGCACAAGGCTCTGCATCTCTCTGTCGCAGCGCATTTCCGCAGCTTTGAGCTGTGCTTCAATCAGCATTTTTTCCATGTTGTTTTTGGCTGTCAGCACGTTTTGAAGCTGCTGCTTTT
>Ga0129311_1000924_pt1 | contig 22935 bp, 21 predicted proteins | sample Go1ome_FD_94435 | JGI IMG/M metagenome (GOLD analysis project Ga0129311, IMG submission 94435) | Western lowland gorrila individual fecal microbial communities from Wisconsin, USA - Go1022B metagenome | ecosystem: Host-associated > Mammals > Digestive system > Large intestine > Fecal | place... | reverse complement strand
GAGAAATCCTTTAACAGATGTAGAGAATGAAGAAGGCAAAGAAAGATAATGATATAGCCATCTGCTGGCTAGAAAATCACAATCCCTTCTTCTTAATTTGTCCTTGACAAAGGGTACAGTTTAGCTGAAAGCATCAAAAACCTTATGTCTACACTGAATGTCTCCATCGATCAAGCCATGGATATTTTAAAAACTCCACCCGAAGAGCACCAGTACTTTAAGGACCTGTTATCTAAGGAGCTGTAAGCTTCGTCTGTACAAAAAGTAGATTTAGTCAAAAAGAGCACTATCGATTTGTTGCTATCAGAAAATGCACTAGCTAAACGTAGCTTAAATTTCAAGAAATAAAGATTTTGACCAGGACCGCTATGCGGTCTTGATTTTTTTATACGGCAGAGTTGACGCTAACCTCCAAAATTACATATAGCCTCTGAAGCGAGCATACCATGCGCACAGTTTCTTTCTCTTCTTCAAAAGCATCTTCACCCAGAATTTATTTCTCAAGCCAACGACTTCTGATTTATCTAATCGTTCCTTAAGATAATCACACATTTCCTGCTCTTGCGATGCTGAAAGCTTATTATCACAGCAATTTCTAAGCAAGCACTTCGTTGTATCCTTTACCATTCTTTTATCTATTAATTTTAAACAACGAATATTATTCATTATAGCTAAATTTCTGTTTTTAAGATGTCCTTGAAAATGATTATAAATTTTTTCAGAAGACAAATTTGCAGTAATGGAATTTTCATTGTGACGATTATAGTAATAAAGCTTATCTGGTATACACACTATTTTTTGTGCATAAAGACATAACTCTGGAATTGTTAATATATCTTCAAAAATTTTTCCAACTGGAAATCTTATATTCGCAAATAAATCTTTTTTATAACATTTATTCCAAGCATAGGAAGGCCATACATCTGCTAAAATATTTTGCTTGATTACCTCTGTACTTTCGTCTTCAAATACTATATTCTTCTCATAATCTTTAAAAACTTCTGTAAGACCACAGACAACAATCTCAGCGTTAGTACTAGCTATTTTTGCAGCAAATTTTTCCAAATAGTCATAAGTAATGTAATCATCAGAATCAATAAAGATAATATAATCGCCCTCTGCAATATCAAGTCCCGCATTTCTAGCTGCACTAAGCCCCATATTTTTCTGATGAATTACCTTAAAGCGTTGGTCCAGCTTTACATATTTATCAATAATAATATTACTATTATCTGGCGAGCCATCATCGATGATAATACATTCGAAGTCATTATATGTTTGCTCTAAAATGGAAGCAAGGCATTTGTCGAGATATTTTTCAACATTATATACCGGAACAATAATAGAAAACAAATCCTTTTCTCCTCTCATATGTGATTTCAGCAATAAAGCGAATTATGAGCAAGCTATATTTTTTCAAACTTTGATGGTTGCGGAAACAGCGACACCATAAACTGCTTGGTTTTCATTTTTTCTTCCAACGTAGCATCAGCACTTGAATTTATGCAGAAAAGTTTTGGCTTATACTTAACTATTCGCGTGTATATCTTAGGAGCATTTTCTGCATCGCAATAGCTTTCCCACTTAACATTTTTCAAAAAGTCAAGACGCAAACGCCATGGTTTAGGATTGGTAACGATTTTCAATTCTGCGTTACCTGAATACACCATATCTAAATTAAACAATATTCTCTGTATGTCATCAGATCTTCTGAATCTGTTCTGAAAACATTTGCTTAAGCGATTTTTAAATTTATCAAGTGTAGCAAGAAACAATGACTTCCGATAAGCATCTATATTATGATGCAATTCATAGGATTCCTTCTTACCATACGTATTTTCCAACAGCTCCAAGGAATTGAGTATCGTACCATAATAAGTATACTTCGTTTCACGATAAGCCATAAGTTTTTGGCGGCTAATTACTTTCACTCTTACAACAGGTTTATCGCCAACAAAAAAATCCTCTGGATACACTTTTTTCCCAAAAAAACAATCGTCATTACCATAAAGAAACTTTTCCGAAAGATTAGGGATCAACGGCAAAAAGTATTCTATTACGGCGGAATTAAAGCAGGGTATGCCCTCCTTTGGCATTATCTCTGAATGGTCTACAACAGTAACCTTTTCATATTCCGTATTCAGCCATTTAGGTACTTGCCTATCCGTAACTATATAGACATGATTAATCCATGGTGCATACATTTCTAATGAACGCAATGAATACTTAAGCTCTTCGTTGTCATAAAGCGCACATCGCCAACAACTTCAATATTTTCCTGCTCGCTATTATCTTCAAGCTTTAAATATTGCTGCTTGCGTTTTTTTAAGGCAGTGTCATTGCCATCGCACCATAAATATACCATATCAATTTTAGCTTCCTGCTTTGTTTTCTCCATAATTCACCCAACTTTCGCATTTTTTAACAACAGTTCCCATATCCTAAAAAAACTTATAGTTATTATCACTATAACAATACCAATCGCTTAAAATTGGGCACTTACTTCTATTTCACTATCCCATTCAAATACTCCAAAAACTTATCCTTTAAATCTTCTCTTCTCAGTGCATACTCCACCGTTGCTTCCAAATATCCTTGCTTGTCGCCCACGTCATAGCGTCTGCCAATAAAATCATACGCATACATGTTTTGTTGTTTTGCAAGCACCTTCAGCGCATCTGTAAGCTGAATTTCACCACCACGGCCAGGTTCAGTACGTTTGTGAGATTGTCTAAATTATAGGTACTACACTATTTCATGTGTCCACTATTATGGGTATATTATAACGCTAAGCTGTATTTCTATATAGATTGATAGAAAAATGCGCAGATAGTCTTTAATTTTAATTAAACATTAAAATCTTGTCATAATAAATTTTTGCCATTTCTTTTGCTCTTTGATTTATATCACTCTTACTCCAGGTATAATTATTAAAAATAAAATCCTTTACCTCCCTATAACTCGATTCAGCGTATAGGTTTTTCTTTTGACTATAATCATTATTTCCGCATAACCTGTTTAATCTTTGTTCTAATAAAATCAAATTGCCTATATTCAATGTCTCTTTATCGTCAACAGTTTCAGGTATAATATGCTCTATACTTCCTTGATCATCGAATACCTCTTTATTCGCATAATACGAATTTATTTTGTTTAATACATATTTTGTCTTTATGTTATCAGCTGCTTTTGATTTTGAATACGTCAATTTCACAAAGGCTTTTTCAAATACATCATACTTAGGTAATATTGATTTTAATTTACTCATGAATTTCTCAAGAAGTTCATGGCCTTCTGCTTTATCATTAGCCTTACGTAATTTTATTGCATAAGTTGTAAATATAGAATCAAATCTATTCGATTTACCAGATGTAAGTGCAGTATATACAAAATGAAAATTTTCCAAAAACAAAATAGTCTTTTTGAAATATGCAGTACTAATAGTATCTCTTTCCTTCGCATCGAACAATGATAATAAAACTATCCTCACTTGTACTATATTAAAGTATTCATTTAATACTTTCAGAGACTGTACCAGCCAATAATACTCCTTTTTATTATCATAATCAGAGCGTTCAGGATAAACAATCTTCAAATACTGTTTGCTTTCTTTATTTAGTTCTTTGAAAAATTTTTCTGAATCTTCTACACTTCTTATTGTTTTATGAAAATCATCATATAAGTCTTTATCTGCTGTTTTTTTATATTTAGAATTCCAAAAATGTCTATAAAAACTAGCAAAATTAATCATATTTTTTCTCGAACTCAACGTAATTTTTATTTCATTCCATGTATCCGTTGCAAAATCTGCCGGTTCAGTATAATTCACTTTTTCAAATAGTTTATTTTTGATCAAATCTATGGCTGCTAATCTTTTTCCTTTTGCATTCAATATCTCAAAAATCATACTAGCTTGGTCCTTAGTATTTGTAGAAATAGAAACAAATATTGAATTGAGTATTCTATCTCTAATTGCTTTTAGCAGGTCAATATATTCTACCCTATCCAGTTCACCCTCTACACCATTCAGCTTTCTTAATAACTTTCTAATATTTCTTTCCGTTAATATCGATGTGAAATAATCATAGGTTTCTTTTATACATATTTCTTCTTCTGAAGTCGGCTCTGTAATATGATTTTTGCTTTTATCTTGAATAAAATTAGAAAAAAATGGATAACTAGTATTTGTTTTCAATATTCTAACAGACTCACCATTGTCATCCATTGACATGATATAATCAAACATTATTTGACTTAATTTTTCATTTCCTGCTAATTTAAATTTCTCAGATATAACTGAGAATAATATTGTAATTGTTGTTAATCGCTGCTGACCATCTACTACCTCTATTTCTTTGTTTGTTCCATCAGTATAACTGCCAATAAAAAGCATTGTGCCAAGAAAATATTTATCACTAACAAATTCACCATTAGCATCTATTTTTAATCCTGAAACAATATCATTAATAAATTCTTCATAGTTTTTCTTTTCCCATGAATACTCTCGTTGAAATCTGGGTATTACAAATTGTTTTTTTGAATTTAATAATTGTCTAATATTTTTTACTTCTGGATTTATTTGCATGATTTGAATAACCTCCATTCATCCTATAGTCAACTTAATATTGTTTCTAAATTATATCCTTATTTAAGAAAATACACCTATACATATTATAACACTATTCAACTAAAGTGACTATCTAATAAAATTCTTGGAGCTCCAGAACCCCTAATAGATCAACTTACCCACTCTAAAATTGACTCTATAGTAGTTTTCTGCTATGATAAAGATGTTTTCAAATTGACTGAATATTAGTCTACAGAGGAGTTCTGGCATTATGATTTACATCAATAAAATATATATTATAACAGCGATTATATTTTACCTGTTTTCCTATGTTTATTATCTGAAGATTTCCCATGGGTTAGGCAATAAAGCAACTTATCTGCAAATGCGCCGTTTCATCCCCTGCGCTATTCTTGCAGTACTGCCTGCTGCTTTAGCCGGCATGCCTCTATCGTCTCCACTATTCGTAATCCCTACGATTATAGCTATTCTTTGGATTTTCACTTATCCTACTCTTTACTTCATCAGTAATCATAAGGTATCTTCTGATTTCGAATTTCACTTTGAAGCCGTAATGGGTTTATATTTCATTGCCTGGATTTCATCTCTTGGCATTCTAGCACAGCAAGTTAGCTGGCTCGCGATTCCTGCCACTATATTTATTATTCTTGCAGAGTTAATGATGCTTGCTATTCCTGTCGCACAATTAATTTATTATGGTTTGTACAAAGCTTGTATTAACGAAAATGGTATGGAAATGATTCAAGAAACTCACTACAACGAAATTATTGAATATATTAAATCCATGCCTTTAATGCTTAATATTGCTACTTTCTTTGGGAGCATTTGCATTACGCTCATCGTTTCGTTCTTTAATTACCAAGAATTAATAATATCCCAATCTACGCCTATTATTAATCTAGCAGTAATCGCTGCTACAGCCATTTTTTTATCTATATATCTTTGGAAGAAAAAGCATGGCGTTTTTATTCGCACAGCCATTGTAGAATTTTATTTAGATGTCAAAGAATATCTGGCAACTAATCTGCAATACACCCAAAATATGCAGGAACGTATCAGCAAGTTACAGGTTACATCATTAAACAAAAGCCAAAAACCGCAAACTATTCTCATTGTCATCGGCGAATCTGCATCACGCGACTATATGAAGGCCTTCAATAAAGAGTACAAATATAATACCACTCCTTGGCTCGACAGGATGGCTCAAAGCAAAAACTTTATTCTTTTCCCTAATGCTTTCTCTATTCTTCCAGGCACTGTAATAGCTGTATCTAATGCAATGACAGAGATAAACCAATATAATGATAAAAAATTCTATGAATCATGCTCTATTATCGATATAGCGCATAAGGCGGGATATAAAGTTCACTGGTATAGCAACCAAGGCCACCTTGGTAGTGCTGATACCCCAGTCACATTAATTGCCAATACTGCCGATGTTGCAAAATGGACGAAACAGGAACTTAATCAAATTCAATATGACGAATCTTTATTAGATTATTTAGGAGAATTAGATACAACTAAAAATAATTTTCTTGTTGTTCACTTAAAAGGAAGCCATTTTAATTTTCTTAATCGTTATCCTGAAAGCTTTACTAAATTTGGTACTGCTGGAAAATATGAACTAGAATTAAACTATGCTAATTCCATTGCTTATACAGATTCCGTGCTTGAGCAAATTTTCAACTATGCTAAGGATAACCTTAACCTACAGGCGATGGTCTACTTCTCTGATCATGCCACTGTTCCAGACAAAAGACGCTCGCCAAACTTTGAAGGCCTGGCGAGCGTAAGGATTCCGTTTTTTACTTATTTTGCTGATGAGTATATAGCACAGCATCAAGAAATATACGATACATTGAAAAAGCATGAAAACTTTTATTGGACTAATGACTTAGCCTATGAGCTGTTATGCAGTATATTGGATATCAAATCGAATCACTTTGATGAAACTAATTCGCTGGCATCGGAAAAATTTAAGTATAAGCGTGAAGATTTAAGAACTAATTGTGGACAATCGAAGATATAACAAGCAAGGAGGTCAGCTATGCTGGCCTCTTTTTTACCTATTCCCATACATCTTCTCATAATAATTCTGATACTCGCCATTAATGATATCCTTCCACCACTTCTGGTTCTCAAGATACCATTTAATGGTCTTTTTAATGCCGTCAGCGAACTTCGTCTCCGGCAGCCACCCCAGCTCTTTATGGATTTTTGTCGGATCGATTGCGTAACGCATATCATGGCCTTTGCGGTCGGTTACATGCGTAATCAGGCTCTCCGGCTTGCCTAACTCTTTACAAATCAGCTTCACGATATCAATATTGCGCATCTCATTATGACCGCCGATATTATATACCTCGCCTACTCTGCCCTTATGAATAATCAGGTCAATCGCCTTGCAGTGATCTTCGACATACAGCCAATCGCGTATATTCAAGCCTTCGCCATAAACTGGCAGCGGCTTGTCTGCCAAGGCATTCGCAATCATAAGCGGAATCAGCTTCTCAGGGAAATGATACGGTCCGTAGTTATTGCTACAGCGAGAAATGGTCACCGGCAGGCCATAAGTTCTGTGATAAGCCATTACGAGCAGGTCTGCGCCAGCTTTAGAGGAAGAATAAGGACTGCTTGTATGAATCGGTGTTTCCTCCGTAAAGAACAGGTCAGGTCTGTCGAGCGGCAAATCGCCATACACTTCATCTGTCGAAACCTGATGATAGCGCTTAATGCCATACTTGCGGCACGCATCCATAAGTGTTGCCGTGCCCATGATGTTCGTCTGCAAGAAGATGCCAGGATCTTCAATGGAACGGTCAACGTGCGACTCAGCAGCAAAGTTTACCACAATATCAGGCTTTTCTTCTTCGAAAAGCTTATTCACCGCTGCTCTGTCGCAGATGTCTGCTTTGACAAAGCGGAAGTTAGGATTATCCATTACAGGCTCTAATGTTGAAAGATTGCCTGCATATGTCAGCTTATCCAGACAAATAATGCGGTAGTCCAGATACTTTTTCAGCATATGAAAAATAAAATTACTGCCGATAAAACCTGCACCACCAGTTACGATTATGTTCATGTGTTTATACCTCTCTCATTTTAGTACATTACTTACTACTTTCTAAATTGCTCAAGGATTCATCAAGTTTTCTAGAACTTATTTTTATATATTCACCATTAGACGGATTCAATAAATTTAGTGTTGCTCGTAAATTTTTATAATGTGCTGTCGTCTTTATATTAGGAACACTCTTCGTGTTGACAATTCTAGCAAAAAATCGCTTATTACCTATTTTTGTAAATCTGTCAGCCAATAAATCTAATGTTGCCTTTAACTGATCGCAAGCGTGATTTGTGTCATTCCCCTTCAATTCCACAAATACAATCTTGCATTCATTGCCATAACAAATCAACATATAATCACACTTTTGCGTAGCATCATTAATTAAGCCGCTATCAACATGATATTTAGCAATCTTACAACCTTCTGTTGTTAATCTATATACTTTACGATTTTCTTCACATTTTAAAACAGAGCACTTTCCCTTGAAATCCAAGCATCCACGCTTCTTCTTTAAGCAAGACACAACGTTTTCCGCATAGCATTGAGCAAACAATTTGCACAGCATAAATCTACCTCATTTCATTGCACTCTTCGTCTATCAACTTATCGAATAAGGTATTCATCTCTACAGAAGCAGTGTCAATTTCTTCCGAACTGATTAATCCTTCTGCTTCATCATAAATATCTCTACAAATTCCTTTTTCTAATTTAAACGCTCCTAGTTTTTGGGGAGCAATACGCTGAGAAGCTGCTATCAAACCCTCTGCTTGATCTTTTTCTACTTTACCAGCATAAGTCAATAGGTTAAAAGCTGATAATATATACGGACTATGCGTTGTTATCATTATCTGGCTACCAGTTGTATTAGCAACTAAAGCAATTAACTTCACTAATTCAAATTGTGCCTTTGGATAAAGATGCGCTTCAGGTTCTTCGATAATTAAGAACCTACTACTTGCACTATACATAATCATTGTTAGGAAATTAAGAATCCATAACGACTCTTGCTGTCCAGACGAACCATATTCAACTGGAATTAAAGAATTATTGTTTAATTTTATCCACGTTTTGCCTTCTTTATTATCAGCCTGATATTCTCCCTTTAAAATAGTTTTTTTCAAATTTTTCATCTCAGAAAAACGTATATTCAAATCATTCAAAAATACTTTTTTTAAATAATATGATTCAACCGCTTTTTTTTCATTAAATGTCTCTGAAAAAAATCTATACTGCGTTATACTATCTATCATGCCATTTAAATATATATCTGTACTCCTTGTGCTTCTCCAAGAGAAACTATCTCCAATACCAGATGTAACTCTGCTCCGACATGCTGGTATAAACATTCTTGCTGTATAGCTACCGAATAATGCATTAATTCTCCAAGCACAAAAAGACATATTATTTAATGTCTTTTCTTCTACGTTTATTAAATTTTCCTGAATAATATCTTTGATATCCGATTCTGTTACACTATCGTAACAAAATAATAACTTATTACTTATTTTTTTTATGTAAGCAATTTTGCCAGTGTCATAAAAAAAATTGATTTCATAATTTTGTATTTCATTATAATTCCCGAATGAAGCTAAAAATAAATTTGTCGCCTGATTATAGTACATATTTAAAATTTCATTAGCATTGGAATGTATGATTTTTTCAGGCTGCCTTACAATGAGATTTTCCATCTCAGATATCACATCTTTAAAAAAATAGATACACTTAGCCAGTGTGCTTTTACCAGTAGCCTGCTCCCCAATAACGACATTGTACTGTCTGTCTAAAGTAAATTCTATATCTTTGACTGGTCCAAATTTTTTTATTGTAATACGTTCCATAGTTCTCACCCTTTCGCAATAGTACTTACTCTACTAATTCTTCATTAACAAAACATCTTATACTAGTCAACTAATTCTCGACATATTTAATAACCTCTTCTACGCAAGTAGCCAAACCTTTCTTCAATATCATATAACAACATATTCCTGCTTTATCTTGTTGTAATTTATTTACGTAAATTGCAAGAACAAGTTGCACATTTTTCCTAATCAAATTGCATAAATTTCATCCAGCTTAGCTTCAAACAATTCATCAGGGGTTTTGTAGCCTAATATCTTACGAGGAAGGTTGTTGCACCAGTCCTCAATCCTGGCAACAGCATCCAGTCCATAATCGCTTATACGCTTGCCTTTAGCTATGAAGCGGCGCACCAAACGGTTGTGTCTCTCGTTGCTGCCTTTTTCCCATGAAGCATAGGGATGAGCATAATACACAAGGGTTTTGCTTGCCTCTTCCAGTTTGCTGAGCTCAGCAAACTCTGAGCCATTGTCGGTGGTTATAGTCTTGAATACATCGCTGAATTTATCGCCGAAGTAGTCTTTGACTTTAGCAAACCCCTCCATTACGGCTGACGCTGTTTTGCCTGCTATTTTGACAAGCATATACTTACACATATGACGTTCCAGCAATGTAAGCAGTGCTTCATCACTCTTGTCTTTTTGGCCTATAACAAGGTCGGCTTCCCAATGTCCGAACTCTAGTTTGTTGTCTATGTTGGGGTGCTCCTCAATAGATCTGCCGAGTTCTCTTTTGCTTTTGCGTACTTGTTCACGCTTAGGCTTGCGGGAAATTTTCTCTGGAAGGTGGTGATTGCGTATCTTCATAAGGCCTTTATCTATGTAATTATAGATGGTCTTAGTGCAAAGCATCTCCTTACGTGGGAAATAATCATTAGCCAAGGCCTCTCCTACACAGGCATCTATGGAGATGTCGTCATTGAAGAAACGATCTTCTACATAGGTGATGAAGTCAAGCTTGTTTAAGTACTCGCAGCGACGGCAGGAATTGCCTCTATTGGCTTTATAAACGCTTTGTCCGGCAGTAGCCTTATAACGCTGAATTTTGCCATTGTAAAGCGAAACTGTGCCACGTTTGATTTCATTGCGAACAGTGTTGGGCGAGCAGCCAATTTCTGAGGCAATTTTGTTGGGGGACAGGTTATCCTTGAGCCTGGTTTGAATAATTACGCGTTCCTCGATGTTTACCCTTTTGATGATGTGTGGTAGAATTAAGTTGATCCATAGCGATTCTCCTTTAGATTTATGTCTGTCAACTTAATTCTAACACAGGAGAAGCTGCTATGGATTTTTTATTTTCTTAGGTGTGCAACTTCATTATACAATCTACCTGTAATTTATTTATAACATTACTCCGCTCATTATAAATATAGTTGTTAGTGACATTGAAATTCATTGGTAAACTAATAGAAGCTTTCAACATCGACTCTATAGTAGAATATTTATTATATATTTCATTCACTGAACCACCTATTTCTACTTTGTCAATTGCTAGTTCTATTCTATCTAAATCATTGAACTCATCCGCTAAGTCTTTCTCATCTTTAAAATCCAAAAGTTTTCGTAATAATTCTTTATTTACAAAAAACATAAGCTCACCTCTACTCGAAAATTTTATACATAGTTTTAATTATATTATCAAGAACGCTATACGGCAACTAGCAGTAAAGTTTTTTATCATTCAGGTACTTATCTACTTATTATTTTTAGTACTATTATTTATAGGATTAAGTATTTTTAACAATTCTGCAATTGGCATGTGAGAATCTAATTTTACTAATCGTACGGGACTAGTGGCAATATTTTTAATAACAGAATCTAAAAGACTTATCAATAAGGCATTTACTTCTGTACTATCTCCCAAACCTTTAGCTTCATCTCTATAGCTCAAATAAGATTTAGACAAAACATACTTATATTCATATTCGTCACAAATTTGTTTTATATACGAAAACTGCTTAGAGCAAAACCAAGTAAACCAAATTAAGATTAAACATAAAGCTATGCTAGGAATAATATTTTCTATGTAAGCACTAACACTTAATCCCCTATTTCGCAATGAAATATATCGCTCTAAAGCAATAACAAAGATACTCCCCATTCCAATAAATATACCTATTAGCCAACACCAAAATGGTGTCATCAAACCATTGACAGTTTTCAGCTTAAAATTCATGCTAAAAATTTTATTTAGCTGTACCCTATTATCTGTTTTTATGTTTTTCGCAATATATTTATAATTTATGAATTCAAACAAGAAATCAAGTATTAAAAGGCTACTGGAAAAAATACCTAAACTAAGCAAGCATAAAAATACTCCTTCTGATATATCAGGCATTATGCTATTAGTTTTCTTCAAAATAAAAAATATTAATAATATAGTACAAGCGATAGAAGCTAATATAATTGGTGGCTGTATTTCCCCTTTTAACACAAGCCGTTCTTCATGGAAATAACTAGCCAACTGCTCTTCATATATATTACTAGCCAGTTTATCTAGTTCATCTTGTATTCTTTTAGTAAATTGTGTGTTTTTTAACTTCAGCTTATCTTGAAACTCATCTTGTGCTTTTTCTATACTTTGAGCCTTTTCTTCTAATGCGTCCTCTAAGCCTTCAAGATTACTGCGTCTACTCTTTAATTCTTCTTCATAATTATCTAATGCTTTTTTACATTCATATACTTTTTCCAATACATACTGAGCATACTCCTTACTATCATTTTCTAATAACCGATTTTTTTGATAACTATCTAATTCTTTCAGTTCTTTATCTTCTAAGCTATTCTTTATAGTATTCAATTTATTATTAATATTAATTAGAAGTTCCGCCTCAAGAGAAGATTTGTTTTGTATATTCTGAGCATCTAATAGCACCTGTAACTTTCTAAGTTCAGAACAGATATCTGAAATCTTACTATAAATATCAACATTTATCATTTCAAAGCTTTTAGATTCATATTTATTAACCCATTCCAGCACTTTATCTAAAACTTTTTTCGCTTTAACAGTCAACGAAACACTTGGTTTCCCAATAGTGACATCTAAAACAATATTTTTAATCTCTTTCAATAATTTATGCACTTCATCATTCATAACTTGCATCCTTCATGCAGAAGATTATAATATTATAATCTATTTTCCATGTTCCTTCGTAAACCTAAACGTTCTTCCAAACAATGTAAATTTAAATAACACCTTTCTATTTTCTGGCATCAATCCGCGCATATACTCTTCAAAAAAAGGTGTTTTAGCCAAATATGAAAACCACAACTCTTGTTTTGGGCATACTTCTAGCCAAGGCTTTTTAGTCGTTGCGTAATGCACTTGTATAGGGTTATTTAACGCATCTTTTATTGTATCAGCGTCATACCCTGATCCTTTAGTATAATCAACTTCACTTTTGTACATATCATATAGGTATGTACAAACTAAAGCTCTTGGAGAAAGTGCTTTCTTTTTATCACCACAACAAATATTAATTGTATCCTGCTCTGGTTGAATAATTCTTTCGCAATTTTCAAAAGCAAAATCTATGAACTTTCTCTCCAAATCATCTTTACGTATTTTCTTACAATTAAAGATATAGTATCCACCAGCAAAGTTGAGTAACTTACGTTCTTCAACAGAAAATTCCTTATCATACCGACTAGAAAACTTACCAATCCAAGAATCCAATCTACTCAACCCACTTTTTGCACCTGCTAAATAATATTCTTCATTTATGTCAAATTCTATAAATTCTTTCGCTATGTCTCCTAAAAACACAACATCAACATCAGTTACAACAACTTTATCATATTGCGGCAATAAGGAAGCGACTAAAAATTTATAATACATTTCTTTAGAGAAGTTCCCCCCTGTTTTGTTTTTCTAAACAAATCATCAAATTTATTGTTCATATCAATAAATTTTAGCTGTGCATTACCGAAACATTCTATTGTTTTTTTCAGTTTTTCTTGATTTTCTCTAGTAATATCACTATGTCCTACATATAATATATAATTGTAATTTTTATCAGCATTCTCTAACATAGAATAAAACGATACAGCCGCTGGTATAACATATTTATTGTTAAAAAAATGTAATACTGGAATATCCATCATATTTCTCCTAATGCTTATCAATAAACAAACTTGCCTTCAGCAACAATCTTCAAATGCTCGCCATACGGAGATTTACCATACAGCTCAGCGGATTCCAAAAGCTGCTCCTTCGTAATCAAGCCTTCCATATAAGCAATCTCCTCTGGTGCGGAAATTACTACCCCCTGTCTATTTTGTACTGTCTGCACAAAAATAGACGCTTCCATCAAGCTATCCATAGTTCCCGTATCGAGCCATGCGAAGCCACGTCCCAACAGCTGCACCTTCAACTTGCCTTCGTTCAGATACAATCTATTTAAATCAGTAATTTCCAGCTCACCGCGCGCGGAAGGCTTAACCTGCTTTGCCATCTTCACAACTCTGTTATCATAGAAATACAAGCCTGTAATGCAGTAATTGGATTTTGGATGCTGCGGCTTTTCTTCTACAGAAACTACGTTACGATTCTTGTCAAATTCCACGATGCCAAAGCGCTCAGGATCTTTTACATAGTAACCAAAAATAGTCGCATAGCCTTCCTCTGCTGCCTTCACTGCATCAGCAAGATTTTTACGGAAGTAACTGCCATAGAATATATTGTCGCCAAGTACCATTGCACAGGTATCATCTCCAATAAATTCCTCGCCAATGAGAAAAGCCTGCGCCAAGCCGTCCGGACTAGGCTGTACTGCATAGGACAGGTTGATACCGAACTTAGAGCCATCGCCAAGCAGCTCTTCAAAGCGCGGTGTATCGTCAGGTGTAGAGATAATCAAAATATCCTTAATCCCTGCCAGCATCAGCGTGGACAGCGGATAATAAATCATCGGTTTATCATAAATCGGCAGAAGCTGCTTGCTTGTTACCTTCGTCAGCGGATAAAGTCTTGTGCCAGAGCCGCCTGCTAAAATTATACCCTTCATTTTTTGCACCCCAAAATTACTTCACAAATTCTGTCAACATCTTCCAGCGCCAAATCTGCATACAACGGCAGAGTCAGTACGCGCTTGCTGATATGTACGGCAACAGGAGTTTCCATAACGTCATATTGACCATGGAAGCAGTCAAAGCTGCTAGTCAGCGGATAGAAATACTTGCGCGCGCCTACGCCGATGTTTGCCAAAGCGTCAAACACTTCGTTACGGCTTGCACCGAAGACTTTCTCGTCAAAAATTACCGGAAAGTAAGCATAGTTCGCCTGTACGCCCTCCTGCAGCTGGCTGAGCTGCAAACCTTCCACGCCTTCCAGATGGCTTCTATAGCGCTCTACTACTGCTTTACGTTTGGCAATTTCACCATCTACATGACGCAGATTACATAAACCCATTGCAGCACAGAACTCATTCATTTTCGCATTAGCGCCAACTGCTTCAACGCTTTCCGGTCCATGAATACCAAAGTTTTTCAGCTCATAGAGCTTTCTGCCGAAGTCTGCATCATGATAGCAAACACAGCCGCCCTCGATAGAGTTGAACACCTTCGTAGCATGGAAGCTGTAGCAGGAAACATCACCATAGCTGCCAATACCGCGGCCATTATACTTCACGCCAAAGGCATGCGCTGCGTCATAAATAACCTTCAAACCATATTTATTGGCAATGCGCTCGATCTCTTCTACATCGCAGATATGACCATAAACATGCACAGGCATGATTGCGCAGGTGCGGTCGTTAATCAGCGCTTCGATTTTCGTTACATCCATGCAATAGGTCACAGGATCAATATCGCAGAACACAGGCTTCAGACCATTACGCACGATAGCATGTGTTGTTGAAGCGAAGGTGAACGGTGTGGTGATTACCTCGCCCTGCAGGTTCAGCGCCTGTAAAGAAAGCTCCAATGCCAAGTGACCGTTAACCACAAGCTCCAGCTTTTCTACGCCCATGTAGTCGACTAAATCCTTTTGCAGCTGCTGATGCTTTACGCCCATATTGGTCAACCAGTGCGACTGCCAAATGTCCTTAATTTCATCTGTGTATTCTTCAAAGTCAGGCATTGAAGAACGAGTTACGAGAATATTGTTTGCCATGATATGCATCTCCTTATATTAAGAACCTTCTATTTTTGCGAATAATTTATACTAAAAATTTTTTTAATTCGCTTTGTTCTATTCTGTCATATACTAAGTCATTTCCATAAAGATCCCTAGCATAGAAATAGCTATATAATAAATTAGTATCTTTTAATAATTTTTCATTTGAATTACTGCAAAAATATGCCATTCCTAATTTACTCAATATAGCTTCATCTTCTTTACAGATTTGTCCAATATTAGCATTTTGTAATACAAACTTACAATCTTCTATTCTTTTGATTTCATCGAAACCGCCTAATTCTTTTATGGTTCCTGCTTTTGAATATAAATTAATCGTCAAGCATTTTAATCTTTCATCTATTTTTTTTATAGATTGTTTGGTAACTTTTCCAGTTAGCTGATACTCTAAAAGTAAATCTAAATTATCATAGTACCCAACTAGTGGAAAATAATTGTATAAATGTCCTCCGCATAATCTAAATCCACACTCAAAAAACATAAAATTACCTTTCCCATCGGCAAATCCAGAAAAGAATATATAGCCATTTTTTATCTTTAAATCCATAATTAATTTACGAAAACTCTCGTCTACATTTTGCCCAAATTGTTTTTGATATTTTGACGGCAATATCCATCCGCTCTGAACAACTTTTTTTAAAGCATTATTTTTAGCATTAATAACATCATCCGTACCAGCCAATATAATCTCTCCATTTACAATCTCATAATAAACATCAAATTTATTACAATCTGCAATATATTTCTCTATAATTACATCTTTGCACACAGATAAGTCCATTGCATACTTATAAGCTTTTTCTAATTCTTCTTTATTAGCTGCTATACTGATCCCTATACTACCGCCTCTATCAACAGGCTTAACTATAACTGGAAATTCATCAACAGAATCTACTGTTTTATAATCCTTAACTACAGGAACACCATTACGTATACATCTTTCCTTAAATTTTCTCTTATCACGAGTAAATTCTAATTGTTCATAGTTACAATAACAAGGCAATGATAATCTTTCACATAATTTTATTGTATTTTCAACTCTAAATTCACTATATCCAGCTATTACACCATCAATGTTTTCTTCCCTACATTTTTTCTCCAGTGTATCTATATCAGACCAGCTTATATTCCATGCTTTGTCTGCCAATTTTTTAGCAGGACTCAGATTATAATCTAAATTATAATCTGTAACAATAACGTATACACCATATTCTTGTGCTCTTTCAACAAGTGTAATTTCATTTACCGATGCTCCCAAAACCAACAACTTCTTACCTGCCAAATTTTGTTTTACTAAATCCATAGAATTAAACCTCCTCTGTCTTATTTTTATACATATAGTAACAAATTATATAAAACAATATTCCTATTATACTTAACATCAATCCGGTTTCTATACAACCAAAATAAACAGTAATCAACGGAATAAATGCCACTAAAAAAACTTCTATTACAGATTGCAGAGTGTAAGCTAATCCAAAATCTTCTAGTGTTCCAGACTTCATATCTGGATCAGCACTCCTTAAAAGAGTTATACCAACAGCAACAATACCAGTTAAATAACCAAAAATAAAAATCGATCTCTCGAACCAATAAGTTTGAAATAACTTCTTGCCAATAACAAAAACTATTATCAACGGTATAATTACACCAATAACAGACAAAATAGCTATCAACTGCCAAAATTCAGCTACAACAGATATTTTTATTGTTGCTACACCAAATGAAACAAGATAATCTGTTAATGTTCCTGCCGTTCTATCAATAATTCTCTTATCAATATACTGACTGTAATTTAAGTAATTTAATAAGAGTTGTAATAATATTCCTGCTAACATAGTTAAACACATCAACGGCATTTCAAGACTAGGAAAATAAATTTTCAATACTTTATCTATGAAAAAACCAATTCCTGTAGCTAATAATACTAACATTATATGAAATGTCAACGGATCCATAGATACAGAATTTATAGTGATTTCCCCAAATTCTTTTCTATTTTCTTTTGAAATCAATCCCGTTCTATACTCTAACGGCAGTAGAGATGCTTTTTTTACAAAATTAGTATATCCCATGTTAGCTGCATAATTAATACAAGCAACACCGCCAAACAAGCCTACTAACAATCCTATTGTTGCAAATGTCTGTCCTATATATACGGCATCAGTTCTATCTAACAGCTTATTTAATGCTCCACCAATAGCTGCTGCATACCCATGTCCTCCTGCAAATCCAGCAGGCAACATCAAAGATATTTCTGGGAAAACATTAGGAAAAAGCAAATTTATAAAAATTCCACCTATGAATAATGCAACACCAAAACATAAAATCTCAGACCCAGTATTTATAAAAAATGTATCTCCAGTTTTTCTTATAATATCTTTTAAGCTGATTATACTATTACGGCCTAAAAATATACATGCAAACAGAACACACGTCATTAAATACGGATATGAATTGGCCTGTTGGCTCCATGGAATAATATTTGTGAATTGTGGTCCTATAGCAAGTCCCATTACACCTGCCAATATAGATGTAGGAACATAATGATTTTGAAAAAACTTTATATTACATCTTAACAAATGAGCTACAAACAATAATAATGACATAAAACAAAAATCATATAAGAATGTATAACATGTATAGGGCACGATTCTCCTCCTTTAAATAAATAGCATTAGTTAAAAATATTAATTACATTGACTAAATACTCCATATCCTCAACACCATATCTCTGGTCAACCGGTATAGGCAAGATATCTGCTGCAAATTTATATTCCAATGTACCAGGCTCGCATTCCTCCAAAACATTAGGCCACAAAGTCGGAATATAAATTTTCATCTGCTGTAATTGCTTACGTATTTTCATGCCATCATCAATCAGCAATGGATACATAAATGCACCTTCAATTAGACGGACGTTTAGTTTGTTTACTGTTCTAAGCTTTTCATGCAAATATGCAAAATTATTAGTGCGAATTTGCTTTACGTATTCATAATCTATACTTCGCAAAAGATTTTTTGTCAGTCTAGACATTTCTTTTATTTCTTCATTATCAAATATGTCATTGTTTTTGGCAGCCTCCTCATAAAATTCTGAAGCTGTACGTTCATAACGGCCTAATACATAATGAATTCTGTTGAAAGACTCGTCTATTTCCAAACTTCTCTCCAATTTGCTATTTGTGTATAAAACAGCTCCATCAGAAACGCCAAAAAACTTTCTGGAAGTATACAAAGTATCAACATTAGCCAAAGGAGCATCAAAATACGCTTGTGCATTATCAATTATGATATTTCTGTACGCAGCTGCCAGTCTTGCTAAGTCTTCTCTAGTTATCTGTCCATAAAAATTAACAATATATAACCAAGTATCTTCATCTATAACCAAATCTTTAGGAAGCCAATTTTCTCCTATGTGATAGAAAGCTACTTCCACACCAATTTTCTTACAAACATTCACTACAGAATCACAAAGGAAGTACGGCAGATACAACTTTTTTATACCTCTAGCCTCAAGCAAATAAGCTAAAGCATTTCTGCCACAATTCAAAAGTATTGCATCTTCATGTAACATAGCATGACGACACGTATCTAATTCTATATATCCACCTATTTCCTTCATAAACTACTCCACTATAACCTTGATATATCTTTCCATAGAACTCAACTTGCTTTCCAGCTCTTCTTCACTAGCAAATTTCATCACTACTGTGCCAATTGCAAAGTTCGCAGCAGTAAACGAATGTATTTCTTCACCTTTCTTTACCCACAAATCTACTTCAATTACATTTTTAGCTGCAAAATCTGGTTCTATCCAAAGCTCTTTAAAATTACCATCAACTCTGCTATGCAACACATACTCTGCCCAGCAACCATCATATTGCGGCTGCTTAACTTTATCTATCGGAAGTCCAACTGCAGCCTGCACAGCGGCTTTAATCATATCAACACCAGAAGCATAACGAATCATTTCTGCCAGACGATTGCCACCACCACGTGGAGACACCTCCATAATATAAGCCTTTCCGTCAACACCCTCTCTAGTCTCTATATTGTAAATGCTGGATTGCATATCCAATAAAGCTAACAATCTCTGTATTTCAGAAGTCAACTCATCCTCATGCTTACGAGAAAAAGTGGACGGCCAGCTGAAAGCCATAGGTGCATAAGGATTGTCAGATTGTACATCAAAACGTTGGCTTGAAAAAGTAGTTGCAACCAACTTGCCATCAATAGAAAAACTATCGGAGTCCGAAGAGCATCCTTTCTTTTCAATAAAGTCCTCTATTATAAATTGGTCACAATGTGAAAATTCTAATGCGTATTCAATCGCTCTTCGCAATTCATTTTTATCATCTACCCTAGTTACTCCTTTACTACCAGCAGAATCAACAGGCTTGACAATCACAGGCCAAGTAAAGAACTCTGTATCACTCAAAGCGTCCGCTAATTTTTCATAGCTTTTCGCATGAGGCACATTAAAATTATGCTCTGTCAAGAATCTTCTAAAACGTCCTTTGTCCTGCAAAATTGATACTGACTCATAAGATCCACCATAAGGCAGTCCCAGTTTCTCCGCAACATACGCTGCAGTTACAACACCGGGATCAGTTGCAAAAGACATGATTCCATCAATTTCGAGCTTTTTAGCAGCCTCAAGCACAGCTTCTTTATCAATAATACTAACATTTACGTATTCATCAGAATACTTGTGAGCAATATTATCAGGAAGATAGTCACATGTTATAACATATAAGCCAAGTTCATGTGCACTTTTAATTACAGGCAAAAGATAGCGAGAGCCACCTAAAAGTAAGATTTTCTTCAAAACAGTCACTCCTACCTAAACGAAAATAAGCATCTAAAAATCATTTTGACACTCCTCCAACACCCAAGTCTATATAATCTCGGATTCAATAATAACTTCAATTCTGGCTCAACACGCCAAATTTGATACTCGAAATTTAATATATTTTTATCTATTAACTCATGATATTTAAAGCCAAAATACTCATCTGCTGCTCTCAAAAAATCAACATGATATTTTTGAAATCCTAGCTCCGCTTTTCTATTTTTCTTTTTCCTTGTTCTCATAGTCCAAGAACCAGGCGTCAGAGTCCTATATACTGACATGACTTCGTTAATATAATAAATTTTGCCAAATAATGCTAAATATACTAATACAGCATAATCCCATGTTTCTTTAAAAAAAACAGGCCTTTCAATTATAATTTTTCTTCTATAGAAAATCGATGTAGTATGAAATATTGGCACCATAGGCGATAATACATCAACTGTATTAACTACTTGACTTTGATCATATCTAGCATTTATTGTCTCTGTGTTATTCAAATAATCAATCACCTTATTGGCGTGAACACAAGCAACATAATCAGGATGCTCTTCCATGATATCTGCTTGCTGCTGCAGCTTTGTATCGCAAATCCAATAATCATCCCCCTCACAAACAGCTATATATTTACCCTTACATTTAGGTAATATAATATCTAATGTTATTAATGCTCCCTTTGAATATTGATTTTTCTTCTGCAAAATTGGCTTTATAATATCTGGGTATTTATTTGCATACTCCCTAATAATATCGGCAGTCCCATCAGTAGATGCATCATCATGTACGATAACCTCAAACTTAAAATTAGTCTTCTGCTTAACAAATCCTTCAAGGCAATCACGTATATATTTTTCATGATTATAGGCTAAACAATATACACTTACTAAAACTTCATTATTTTCCATGTGTTTTCTCCATTTTTACCAAAAATATGTTCTTAAAACAAAGTGTTATTTTCAACTTATTTGATTAGTTACATCTTTTACGACTCACAAATTATATTAAATAGCTGTGTTTTTCAGCTAAAGCACAATCATTAATTTACCGGTACATATTGTCTATGTTCACTTTTTAAATATTGTACTCTATCATGCTTCATTTTTTCTAAATGCTCTTTGATATTATCTTCAGAAACTAATACGCCAAAGTCCTTTGGAATATTATCGTTTTGCCTCCCTTCCAACACATCAGCAACCATATCTAAAACCAATGAGCGTGCATGAGAAGTCTCACCCCAAAAATAATTATTAGCAGTGATAAAATTTATCGTACTAAAATCATAGAAACTACTTATTTGGGACACTTCTTGTTTAAAATTATTGAAGTTATTTAAATCGTCGCTTAGATACGTAGTAATATGTGTAGGAGTAAAAAACAAACATAATTCAATATTATTATCATCACAAATTCGCTTTATTTCTTTTAACTCTGCCACTGTTTTTTTAATACGGTTATTCTTTTCAGGTACAAATGTGGGAGATTCGTAAATTTTGTCATAAACCTTTTTATTCCAATCTATCTTATTTTTGTCAGAATCACTTTTCTCACTACCAATACTTCCATCAATATTAACTCGATAAATACATTGGTAATCAGTTAATTTACCTCTAGCATAACGAATAGTATCATTACTAGGCTTACTAAACAATAATGCAATTTTGTATTTTAAATTATCGGTTGTACTGCCATAACCGATAAAATTTATATTGCTATGAATTTCCTCTGGTAAACGTTTGTAATCAAAGTCATCTAAGCCAACATATATTTTTCGAGGTCTAATATTATTATCTAGCAATATCTTTAAATCTCTTAAGTAATCGTTCGGTACGCCAGCAGAGTAAGATAAATTATAGACATTTCCAGAAAGCATAGTAGTTTTTAACGTCTTACATCTACTTGAACCAAAAATAAAAGTATCAAATTTTCCTTTTCCCTCATGCAAAAGAAAATCCATTTTTGCGAATCTCTCATTAAGATATGCAGGTCTGAATTTACTAAAGTCCTTGTCAAAAACTCCATACGTATCATATTTATAATTTATAAAAGCATTACATCCTAGTATACAAACTGTCAATACTAAAAAAATACCCAAAAATTTTTTACTATTCATCTTCTACCTCTTAAAATTGGAAATACAAAAATGCACTTAATTTATTCAACTGCGAAACAGCATACACAAAGCAAATAGCTAATATAATAGCTGTCATAGCCTTCGGCTGAAATTTCTCCTTCATCCAATCCTCGGTACTATAATACGCTATACTTATAATCATAAATAATACTATCCATAATACATCGTTCGAAGAAAACAAAAAGTCTTTACTATACGAAATATTAGGCATCCACTTAGCAAGGCTTCTGCTATATGGATAGCAGAAGGAAGAAACATCAAACATAGCCTTGATAATATTAAAGGCCTGTCCAAAATTTTCT
>Ga0129311_1000923_pt1 | contig 22940 bp, 22 predicted proteins | sample Go1ome_FD_94435 | JGI IMG/M metagenome (GOLD analysis project Ga0129311, IMG submission 94435) | Western lowland gorrila individual fecal microbial communities from Wisconsin, USA - Go1022B metagenome | ecosystem: Host-associated > Mammals > Digestive system > Large intestine > Fecal | place... | reverse complement strand
TCCTTGGCCTTGCGGATCTCCTTTTCCAGGGTCCGCAGGTTGGCGCCCTGGGGGTCGGTGGCAAAATCCGGCTCGGCATAGCCCGCGTCGGCGGTGCTCAGGGTGCCCATGGCCCCCTGGGCCGCCACGGCGCCGGCCAGCCCGCCCATGGAAACGCCCACGCCCATGCCCCCCTGGATGAGGGGGAGGGCCAGTTCCCGCTCCCCGATCCGCATCAGACTTCCAGCCCTGCCACGCAGGCCTTGCAGCCTGCCATCAGGTCCTCCAGAATGGCCCGAACCGGGCGGATCTCATGGCACATGCCGGCCACCTGGCCGGCCATCAGGCTGCCGGTGGCGGTGTCGCCGTCAAAGACGGCCCGGCGCAGGCTGCCCAGGGTGAGCTTTTCCAGCTCCATCTTGTCGATGCCGGTCTTTTCCAGCCGCACATATTCCCGGCTCATCTTGTTCTTCAGTACCCGGACGGGGGCGCCGGTGCTGCGGCCGGTAACGATGGTGTCGTTGTCCTTGGCTTTCAGCACGGCGGCCTTGTAGTTCTCATGGATGGGGCACTCCTGGCTTACCAGCAGGCAGGTGCCCACCTGCACGCCGCAGGCGCCCAGGGCAAAGGCGGCGGCCAGCTGACGGCCGTCGGCAATGCCGCCGGCGGCGATCACCGGGATCTTCACCGCGTCGCACACCTGGGGCACCAGGGCCATGGTGGTCAGTTCGCCCACATGGCCGCCGCTCTCGGTGCCCTCGGCGATCACCGCGTCCACACCCACCTTTTCCAGGTGGCGGGCCAGCACGGCGGCGCTCACCACCGGGATGACCTTGATGCCGGCGGCCTTCCAGGCGGCCACATACTTGCCCGGGCTGCCGGCGCCGGTGGTCACCACCGGGATCTTTTCCTCAATCACCAGCTGGGCCATCTCGTCGGCACAGGGGTTCATGAGCATGATGTTCACGCCGAAGGGCTTGTCGGTGAGGGATTTGGCGGTGTGGATGTACTGGCGCAGGGTCTCGGTGTTCATACCGCCCGCGCCGATCAGGCCCAGCGCGCCCGCGTTGGAGCAGGCAGCGGCAAATTCGCCGGTGGCGATGTTGGCCATGCCGCCCTGGATAATGGGGAATTCGGTACCCAGCAGTTCGTTCAGTTTCATATGTGCGCGCTCTCCTTTCAGATGGTGAAGAGGGCAGCGGCCCAGGTCAGGCCGCCCCCGAACCCTACGCAGAGGATCTTCTGCCCGGGCTTCAGCTTGCCGTCCCGGTTCATCTCGTCCAGGGCGATGGGAATACTGGCCGCGCTGGTGTTGCCGTAGCGGGCCATGTTCTTATAGAATTTTTCGGCAGGGGCCTTGAGCTTTTTGACGCAGTGGTCGATAATCCGCTCGTTGGCCTGGTGGCATACCACCCAGTCAATTTCCTCCAGGCTCAGGCCGCTCTGGTCCTGAATGCCCTGGATGCAGTGGGGCAGGGCCTCCACCGCAAAGCGGAAGACCGCCCGCCCGTCCATGGAAAGATCGGGGGCCAGGGGGCCCGGGCCGTTGGCCAGGATGGCCTTGTCCCCCCGGGCGCCCTGCAGGGCATAGAAGGGGAAGTCGGGCCCCGCCTCAAAGACGGCGGCGCCGGCCCCGTCCCCGAAGAGCACGCAGGTGGACCGGTCGGACATGTTCATCAGCCGGCTCAGCACCTCGCACCCGATGATCAGGGCGTATTTTTTGCCGTTCTGGGCCAGAAGGCCCCGGGCTACGGCCACTGCGTAGAGAAAGCCGGAGCAGGCGGCGTTCAAATCCAGCACCGGGATCTCCTCGGGCAGGCCCAGTTCGGCCTGCACCAGGCAGGAAAGGCTGGGGGTGGCGTAGTCGGCCGAAACGGTGGCGCAGACCACGCAGCCCAGTTCTTCCTTGGGGATGCCGCTGTCCGCAAGGGCCTGGCGGGCCGCGCCGCTGGCCAGGGTCAGGGCGTTTTCCCCTTCGGCGCAGAAGTACCGCTGGCGGATGCCGGTGCGGGTGGTGATCCACTCGTCGCTGGTATCCACATAGCGGCGCATATCCTCATTGGTAACGGCCGCCGCCGGCAGGCACCGGCCGGTGGCCAACAATTTCAATCCGTTCATAGAACTCCTCTTACTGCCCGATCTGGCGGTATTTTTTATATCGCTGGGCGGCCAGGGTATTGCCGCTGAATTTTCTCAGGAAAGCCAGATTCTTGGTAAGGGCCACGTCCAGGCAGGCAAAGAGGGCGCCGTGATCCAGCTGGGCCCCGCCCAGGGGCTCGGGCACGATCTCGTCCGCCACATGGAACTCGAACAGGTCCTGGGCGGTGAGCTTCATGATCTCACAGGCCTCCCCATGGCGGGAAGCGTCCTTCCAAAGAATACTGGCGAAGCCCTCAGGGCTCAGCACCGAATATACGGCGTTTTCCAGCATCAGCACCTTGTTGGCCACGCCCAGGGCCAGGGCGCCGCCGCTGCTGCCCTCGCCGGTGACCACCGCGATCACCGGCACGGTGAGCTGGCTCATCTCGGCCAGGTTGCGGGCAATGGCCTCGCCCTGGCCTCTGGCCTCGGCCTCCATGCCCGGGTAGGCGCCGGGGGTGTCGATGAAGGTGATGACCGGCCGGCCGAACTTTTCGGCCTGCCTCATCAGCCGCAGGGCCTTGCGGTAACCCTCGGGCCCGGGCATGCCGAAGTTGTAGGTCATGTTGCTGGCAAGGTCGCTGCCCTTGCGGTGGCCGATGACGGTCACGGGCAGGCCCTTGTACAGGGCGATGCCCCCCAGGATGCTGGGGTCTTCCTTGCACTGGCGGTCGCCCTTCTGCTCAAAGAAATCGGTGAACAGGGCATGGATGTACTCGTCGATCTTGGGCCGGCGGGGATGCCGGGCCAGGAACACCTTGTCCTCGGCCGAAAGCTCCCGGCACTCGTTTAGCAGGTTGCTGCGCTTGAGCAGCAGGGCGCTGCGCAGGGCGGTGTCCTCGTCGGTGAGGGGCTCCTGCTGGGCGTCGATGGCGGCGTCCACTTCCTCGATTTGTTTTAAAATATCACGGATCACAGGCGTTTCCCTCCGTTCGTGTGCAGCTTAAGGATCTGAGCCAGGGTCTCCCGCATCTCGCTGCGGGGTACGATCTTATCCACAAAGCCGTGTTCTTCCAGGTATTCGCTGCGCTGGAACCCGGCCGGCAGCTTCTGGCCGATGGTCTGCTCGATCACCCGGGGGCCCGCAAAGCCGATGAGGGCGTGGGGCTCGGCCAGGGTAATGTCGCCCAGGCTGGCAAAACTGGCGGTCACGCCGCCGGTGGTGGGGTGGGTCAGGTAGCTGATGTACAGCCCGCCCTTGGCGGAAAAACTGGCGATGGCGGCGCTGGTCTTGGCCATCTGCATCAGGCTGTAAATGCCCTCCTGCATCCGGGCGCCGCCGCTGGCGCTGAAGATGATGAGGGGCAGCTTTTTGGCGGCGGCGTACTCCACCGCCAGGGTCACTTTTTCGCCCACGCCGGTGCCCATGCTGCCCATAAAGAACCGGCTGTCCAGCACGGCTGCCACCACCTGGATGCCGTGGATCTTACCGGTGGCGGTGACCACAGCCTCGGAAAGGCCGGTCTTGCGCCGCTGCAGGGAGAGCTTTTCCGGGTAACCGGGAAAATGCAGGAAATCCCTGCCGGTGGTTTTTTCGTTCAGCTCCTTGAAGCTGCCGTGATCAAGGATCATGCTCAGGCGGTAATAGCCGCCGATGGGCTGATAATGCCCGCAGTTGGGGCATACGTACAGATGCTCGCTCCAGTTGGCGCGGGTGGCCCGGCGCTGGCATTTGGGGCAGGTGAAGAACTGTGCCTCCTGCCAGGGTTGGGCCGTGCCGTTGGCCTCGCGGCGGGCTTTCCATTCAAAAGCCTTCTGCTTGGGTGTGTCGAGAATAGGCTTGATAAGGCGGATCAAGGGTTTACCTCCTTTTACTGCAAGGCCAAGGGCGGGGCCCCGGGGGCTTATTCGGCGTGGCTGCTCAGGTAGTTGAAGATGTCGGCCACGGTCTTCATGTTGCCCAGCTCCTCGTCGGGGATGGCAAAACCGAACTCGTCTTCCAGGGCCATGTTCAGCTCCACGGCGTCCAGGCTGTCGGCGCCCAGATCGTCAAACAGGTTGGCTTCCATGGTCACCTTGTCGGCGTCGCAGCTCAGGGTGTCCACAATGATCTCTTTTACCTTCTCAAAATCCATGATGCAGTCTCCTTTTCGTTTCAGGTAGTTTTCAAAACAATATCTCAGCGCATTTACCTAAAATATTTTAGATAAATTTGCTGATGGTATTTTACCAGAGCCGGCCCAAAAGTCAAGGGGAAGGGGGAAGGATTTTTTCAAAAGGGAGGATTGCGCAGAACTTTCCCGCCATACGGGGAAGGAATTCATCAAAAGCTACAAAGTTTTTTGGGGTTATTGACGACTAACCCGGGTTTGTGATATGGTATGAACCGTCATGAGGGAGTAATCGGCATACCCGTTTTTCGGGGCCATGCGGCAAGTCAACATACTGGCACAAGGCCTGGCTTGTCTTGAATGATGAGACTCGTGTATAGTGTGCTTCGCTATACATGCGTCTGTTTTTTCTGTAAAGGAATCCAAAACGGCAGGTATGGTTGAGCATACCTGCCGTTTTTTGTCGGAAAGCTGGAAAGGATGGAAGGGAATGAGTCAAACGATCAATCTGCTCACCCTGCTTGTCCTGGCGGTGGGCCTGTCCATGGACGCCTTCGCGGTGGCCATCTGCAAGGGCCTGGCCATGCGCCAGCTCACCTGGGGCAAGGCACTCATTGTGGGCGCCTGGTTCGGCGTGTTCCAGGGTATGATGCCCTTCATCGGTTATATCCTGGGCGCCCAGTTCGAGCAGTATGTGACCGCCATTGCCCCCTGGATCGCCTTCGTGCTGCTGGGCCTGATCGGCTTTAATATGGTGCGGGAAGCCTTCGGCGGTGAGGAAGAAGCGGAAGAGGAGAACGCCACCCTGGCCGTGAAGGAGATGTTCCTGATGGCGGTGGCCACCAGCATCGACGCCCTGGCCGTGGGCATCACCTTTGCCTTTGTGCCGGTGGCCATTCTGCCCGGCGCGGCGGGCGGCATCGCCAACACCTTTGTGGGCTGCCTGATCATCTGCGTCACCACCTGCGTGCTGTCCATGGTGGGCGTCAAGGCGGGCAACGTGTTCGGCGCCCGCTACAAGAGCAAGGCCGAGCTGGCCGGCGGCATCATCCTGATCCTGCTGGGCCTCAAGATCCTGCTGGAGCATTTCGGGATGCTGTAAGCTCTTATATATACCTATTATAGTGAAGAAGGGCGCGGGAAAGGGGAGCAAACCCCCTGCCCGCGCCCTTCTTTTGCCCCGGCGGGGGCTGTAAATGCAAGTTAGCACTTGTTTTGGTGGACAAAGTATACTATAATCATTTAGTGTGCCGCGCTTTGTTCCGCGCCTTTGGGGCAGGGCGGGGCACAGGCAGGGCGCGCCGCCAAAGGCGGGCCCTGAAATTGCCCGCCATGGGGCGGGTGTTAAGTTTGGAGGTTCCCCAATGAAGAAAAGAGGCAAGGCCTGGCAGTTTTTTGTGGTGGCCGGCCTGATCCTGGCGTTTGCCTACACCGCCTTTTTCGGTGTGCGCAGCCAGTACGGCGACACAATGACCACCTATGTGAAAGGCGCTTCGGACATCCGGTTCGGCATCGACATCAAGGGCGGTGTGGACGTGACCTTTATGCCCGAGGGCGATTTTGACGCCACCGACGAGCAGATGGACGCAGCCAAGCTGGTCATCGAAAAGCGTCTGGTGAGCCTGAACATCACCGACAGCGAGGTATACACCGATTATAACAAGGACCGGATCATCGTCCGCTTCCCCTGGAAGAGCGGGGAGGAGGAGTTTGACCCCCAGAGCGCCATTGACGAGATCGGCACCACCGCTTACATGACCTTCCGGGAAGGCAGCACGGCGGACGGCGAACTGATCCTGGACGGCGCCCAGGTAAAATCCGCCTCGGTGGGCTACGGCCCGGTCAAGCAGGGGGGAGCCTCTGAGTTCTATGTTTCCCTGGAGCTGAACGAGGAGGGCGCCCAGGCCTTTGCGGACGCCACCTCCCGGCTGAGCGCCGAGGGCGGCTCCATCAGCATCTGGCTGGATGAAGAGAATATCAGCGTGGCTTCGGTGAACGAGGCCATTACCGACGGCAAGGCCATCATCAGCGGCAGCTTCGATCAGGAAAGCGCCACCACTCTGGCCAACCAGATCAATTCCGGCGCCCTGCCCTTTGCCCTCTCGGCCGAGAGCTATTCCACCATCAGCCCCAGCCTGGGCGGCCAGAGCCTGAAGGCCATGGTGCTGGCGGGCTGCCTGGCTTTTGCCTTCATCTTCCTGTTCATGACCTTTGCCTACCGGCTGCCCGGCTTTGTGGCTTCCATCGCCCTGCTGGGCCAGGTGGCGGGCACCCTGGCGGCCATCTCGGGCTACTTTGGGGTGTTCAACAGCTTTACCCTCACCCTGCCCGGTATCGCCGGTATCATCCTGGCCATCGGCATGGGTGTGGACGCCAACGTCATCACCGCCGAGCGGATCAAGGAAGAGCTGAAAAACGGCAAGACCATTGACGGCGCCCTCAGCGCCGGCTTCGCCCGGGGCCTGATCCCGGTTATCGACGGCAACGTCACCACCATCATCGTGGCCGTCATCCTGATGGGCGCCTTCGGCACCTCCGACAGCCTGATGGCAAAGCTGCTCCACTGGCTCTTCTTTGCCTTCGGCCCCTCCACCGCCGGCACCATCTATTCCTTCGGCTACACCCTGCTGGTGGGCATGATCCTCAACTTCCTGTTCGGGGTGCTGCTCTGCCGCATCATGCTGCGGGGTGCTTCCCGCATCAAGTTCCTGCGCAAGGAATGGCTGTTCGGCGCGCCTTCCGCCAAAAAGCAGGAAAAGCCCCTGCGGGACTATGTGGCCAAGCGCAAGGTCTTCTTCGGCATCTCGATCTGCATCGTGGCCGCCGTGCTGGTCATGACCGCGGTGAAGGGCGTCAGCCTGGATATCCAGTTCAAGGGCGGCGCCGTCATCACCATGGGCTATGAGGGCGAGGCCGATTCCGCCGCGGTGAACAGCGCGGTGAGCGAGGTGCTGGGCAGCGGCGTCACCCTGCAGACCGGTACCAACATGGCCACCGGCGCCAACACCCTCACCATCTCCATGCCCGGTGTTTCCACCGTGACCACCGAGCAGATGACCCAGCTCACCGAAGGGCTGCAGGCCGCCTGCCCGGATAACAACTTCCAGCAGCTGGAAATGAGCAACGTCAACCCCACCATCGGCGGCGAGTTCCTGAACAAGTGCCTGGTGGCCGTGGCGGCAGCCATTGTGCTGATCCTTCTGTATATCTCGGTGCGCTTCCGCAACATCGGCGGCCTGCCCGCCGGCGCCATTGCGGTGGTGGCCCTGGTCAACGACCTGATCGTGGTCTTTGGCGCTTTTGTGGTGATGGGCGTGCCCCTCAACGGCAACTTCATTGCGGCCATGCTCACCATCCTGGGCTATTCCATCAACAACACGGTGGTCATCTACGACCGCATCCGGGAAAACCGCAGCCTCTACGGCAAGAAGATGGATTTTGTCCAGCTCATCAATACCAGCGTGCGCCAGAGCTTCTGGCGTACCATGAACACCACCATCACCACCTGCGCGGCCCTTGCCATCATCTGCGTGATCTCGGTGCTCTATGATGTGGACAGCATCCTCACCTTCGCGCTGCCCCTGCTGGCCGGCATGATCTCCGGCCTGTACACCTCCCTCTTCCTCACCACCTCCCTGTGGAGCTGGTGGGAAGGCCGGAAGGGCGGCGAAGACAAGAAGGCACTGGCCAAATGATTCAAAGGCAGGGGCACGGGGAAGGATTTCCCCCCGTGCCTCTGCCTTGTTTTGTACCAACGGAAAGGAAGCGGCTTTATGGAGATCGGCATTTCCTCCTCCTGCTACTATCCCCAGAACACCCTGGTTTCCCTGGAAAAGGCACTGGCGGCGGGCTCGCCGGCGGCGGAGGTGTTCCTGAACACCTTCCGGGAGCTGGACCCGGACTATCTGGCCCGGCTGGATGCCTGTGCCCGGCAGTACGGCAGGCGGGTGCTCTCGGTGCATCCCTTTACCAGCGCCCTGGAACCCTTCCTCTTCTTTTCCGAGTATGAAAACCGGTTTGAGGACGGCCTGGCCCTGTACCGGCGGTATTTTGAGGCCTGCCGGCTGCTGGGGGCCTCCATCCTGGTCTTTCACGGCAATATGCGCGCCAAGGCGGTCTCCTTGCAGGAATACGCCCGTCGGCTGGGCCGGCTGGTGGAGGAAGGGGAGCGGTTTGGGATCACGGTGGCCCAGGAAAATGTGGACCGCTGCCAGAGCGGGGATGTGGCCAGCATCCGGGCCCTGCGCCAGTACGCGGACCGGCCCCTGCATTTTGTGCTGGACCTCAAGCAGTGCCGCCGTTTCGGCTGCGATATCCGGGAAATGGCCGAGGCCATGGGCCCCGAAAATATCTGCCACCTGCACCTGAGCGACCGCACCGACCAGTGCCTGAGCGCCCTGCCTGGCCGGGGGGATTTCGACTTCCGGGGCTTTTTCCGCTACCTGCGGGAGGGCGGCTGCACCGCCAACGGGGTGATCGAGCTTTACCGGGGAGATTTCGGCAGCGAGGAAGAACTGCAGGACGCCCTTGACTATCTGAAGGAACAAACCATATAAAACAGGAGGAAACAGCCCTATGAAATGTCCCTTTTGCGGAGAGGCCGATTCCAAGGTCATTGATTCCCGCCCCACCGAGGACGGGGAAAAGATCCGCCGCCGCCGGGAATGCCTGGCCTGCAAGAAGCGGTTCACCACCTATGAGGTGGTGGAAACGGTGCCCCTGATGGTGGTCAAGAAGGACCGCTCCCGGGAGGCCTTCGACCGGCAGAAGCTGCTGGGCGGAATGCTGCGTGCCTGCGAAAAGCGGCCGGTGAGCTATAAAATGCTGGAAAACGCGGTGGACAACATTGAGCAGAAGCTGCTCAGCTCCTACGACCGGGAGATCCCCACCGCCTATATCGGGGAACTGGCCATGACCGAACTGAAAAAGATCGATGAGGTGGCCTATGTGCGCTTTGCCTCGGTCTACCGCCAGTTCAGTGACCTGAACACCTTCATGGATGAACTGAAGGAAATGCTGGACAACCGCTCAAAAAATTCCGAAAAATAAATCCTGCAAAAGTTCCAGCTGGATCTCGGCCTGGGCCACCGAATTGAGCAGGTCCTGGTCGCTCTCGGCGGCCAGATAGCTTTCCATTTCCCGGAACCTGGACTTCAGGTTGGCCAGGAAATCCTTCCGGAACAAAAGGGTCAGGCCTGCCTCATGCTCTTCCAGGGAGCGGTTCAGGGCCTGGGTGAGCAGCCTTGCCTCTTCCAGGTCGCCCCGCTGGGCGGCCTGTCGGGTTCGTTCCAGCAGGTCCTCCCATTCTCCCAGGCAGCGGTCCGTCCACTGGCAGGCAAAGATCACCGCCGCCAGGCAGGCAAGGGTCAGGGCCGCCGCGGCCGCAAAACGCCGCATATCCAAACGCCTCCTTGTGATGCTTGTATTTTATATCTGTATCTTGACGGGTCACCGCCTTTGGGCGGAGGCCTTTTCTTTTTGGATCAGGGTCAGATTTTCGGAATCATCTCCCAGCGCCAGAAGAACCTGACCCAGTTCCAGCCCCTTTTTCTTCAGCATTCTGTCCAGCCAGGCCCGGTCGTGGCCGCACCAGCCAAGGTTGTCGGCCAGCACCTCCCCGTTCACCACAAAGGGCAGGGTGGGGCGGAAATTCTCCGGGCAGGGCAGGTCCAGGTCCTGCCGGGTGGGGGTGTCGGCCTGGGGGGATTTGCAGACATTCAGGGCCCCGTCGGTCTCGATCACTGCATAAGCCACCTCTTCGGGGGAAAAAATATCCTTGGCGCGCAGGGCGGCCAGCAGGTCCGCGGCCGAAAAGCGGAGCTGTTTCAGGGCGTCCTGATCGATCTGTCCGCCCCGGATCACCGGAATGGGCTTGCCGCTGAGCAGCCGCCCCAGGGGCCGGCAGTGGATGCCCACCCAGGAAACCAGGATCTCCAGGCAGGCGATGAGCAGGATGGGGGTCAGGCTGGCCCAGAAGGGCAGTTCCGGCTGTTCGATGGGGATGGATGCCAGGTTGGAGATCAGGATGGTGGAGGTAAGGTCCGAGGGCTGCAGTTCCCCCAGCTGCCGCTTGCCCATAAAGCGCATAAGCAGCAGGATGAGCAGGTATACCAGAGCCGTGCGGGCAAACAAAAGCAGCATGGCGGGCGCCTTTCCGGTCAAAACCATGAAAAGAGGGAAAACGGGATGGAGGAAAAACTTTCGCCCCATGCCGGGGAAAATATTTCCCGGCTGAAGGAGAGCGTGGGCGGCTCGGCGGATTTTTATTCAAAGAAGCTGGAAATCCAGGGGGTGCCCTGCGCGGTCTGTCTGTTTGACGGCATTGCCAGCACCGAAAAGCTCTGGGTGATGCTTTTGGAATACCTTGCCGAGGTGGAGGGCCCCAAGCCCAGCGGCGAGGCCCTGCTGCGGTATATCTTTACCCGCACCGACCTGCCGGTGGAGCCCCAGCTGGCCGCCACTTATTCGGACGCCATGAACCGGCTCACGGCGGGCTTTGCCCTTTTGTTTATCGAGGGCTGCAGCCGGGCCATCTGCCTGGCCGCCCAGAGCATGACCCACCGGGCGGTGCAGGAGCCCTCGGGGGAGGGGAATATGCGGGGTTCCCGGGAGGGTTTTACCGACCTGGTACGGGTGAATATGGGCCTTCTGCGCCGGCTGATGCGGGGCGGCGGGCTGAATATGGAGATTCTGCAGCTGGGCGAGCGCACCAAGACCGAGGTGGCCCTCTGCTATTCCCCCCTCCATGCCCCCCGCCGCCTGGTGGACCAGGTGCGCCGCCGGCTGCAGAATGCCCGGCTGCCGGTCCTGTTTGACAGCAGCTATCTCACCCCCTACCTGCAAAAGCGCCGGTGGAGCCTTTTCCAGGGGGTGGGGTATACCGAGCGGCCGGTGACCGCCTGCGCCAAGCTCTGCGAGGGCAAGGTGGTGCTGCTGGTGAACGGCAGCCCCTTCGCCCTCATCCTGCCCTATTTTTTTGCCGAGCATTTCCAAAGCCTGGATGACTACGCCCAGAAAGCCTTTTTTGCCAGCTTTCTCCGGCTTTTGAAATACGGGGCCTTTTTTCTGTCCATCCTGCTGCCGGGGGTGTATGTCTGCGCCGCCCAGTATGCCCCCCAGATCCTGCCCCAGGCGCTGATGATGAAGGTGCTGGGGGCGGAGCAATCCACCCCCTGGCCCCTGATGGTGGAGGTCGTCCTGGTCACCCTCATGCTGGAGATCATCCGGGAGGCGGGCCTGCGGCTGCCCAAGCCCATCGGCCACACGGTGGGGCTGTTTTCGGCCCTGCTCATCGGGGATTCGGCGGTGGCGGCCGGCATTCTCAGTACCCCGGTGCTCATCGTCACCGCCTTTACGGCCATCTCCATGTTCGTGCTGCCCTCCCTCTACGAGCAGATCACCATCCTGCGGATCCTGTTCCTGCTGGCGGGGGGCTGGTTCGGGCCGGTGGGGCTCTCGGCCCTTCTCATGGTGCTGATCCTGTCGGTCTGCGGCTCGGGGGAGGCGGAATACCCCTTTGCCTATCCCTTTCTGCCCCTGCGCCGGGGGGCGGTGCGGGATGGCCTGCTCCGGTTTTCCTGGCCGGCCCTCAACGAAAGTTCCTATGACCTGAAAGAGATGGAGAAGTAAGATGGAGAAAGCAGCCCAAAACCAACCCTCCCCCCTGGCCCTGGTGCTGGCGGCCTCCCTTGCCGAGGTCTTTTTTTCCTGGGGCTACGGGGCCGCTTCGGCCTACCCTTTGCGGGAGAGGATCTGGGGCCTGGGCCTGGCCCTGCTGGGTTTCTGGGGCCTTTTGGCCCTTCTGTCCGGCCGCAGGCCGGGGGGCAGGCGGCTGTATGGGGCCCTGGCCGGGGCCGCGGTACTGCTGGCCCTGATGCGCACCTTAAAGGAGGGCTGGCGCTTTTATACCCTCTATGCGGATGAGGACAGCGACCTGCTCATCTTTGGGGCTCTGGCCCTGCTGGCGGCCGGCTGGGGCGTGTATTGGGGGGAGAGGGCGGCCTACCGGGCCGGCAGCGTGGCCCTCTGGCTGGCGGCCGGGGAGGGGGTGCTGGTGCTTTTCTCCCTGGCGGGGCAGTGCCGGATCACCAACCTGCCCGACGAACCTATTGAGGCCGGGGCCCTGGCGGGTGCGGCGGGCAGCGCCCTCTTCTTTCTGCCGGAACTGCTCTATTGGGCGGAAAAAGAGGGCCGCAGGCCCGGCTTTCTGGCCCAAAGCGGCCGGTACCTGGGCACGATATGGGCGGCCCAGAGCCTGTTGTGGGTATTGGCGGCCCTCATCTGGCAGGAGGAAGGAGGCGCCTTCGACGCGGCCCGCCTGGGGCTTCTGTCGGTGTTCCGTCGGTTCGATATTCTGTATATGCCGGTTTTGCTGCTGCTTTTTTACAGCCGGCTGGTGCTGGGGGCCCTTTGGCTGGCCCGTCTGCGCCGCCGGCTGGGGCTGCCTGGCTCCTGCCTTTGGTGGGCGGGCGGGCTGACCCTGGCCGGCTCGGCTTTCCTGTACAGCGGCAGCCCGGAAAACTATCTGCGGGGAGGGGAACAGGCGCTCTTATGGCTGGCGGCGGTATTGTATCTCATGGGGCCCAAAACAAAAAAGGCGGGCTGAAAGCCCTGCTGGCGGCTTTTCTGGCCCTTTTTGCCCTGAGCCTGGCCGGATGCCGGGACGTCTCACAAAAGGATTCCTGGATTGTTCAGGCCGTGCTGGAGGCCCCCGGCGAGACGGTGCGGCTGGGGCTGCTCTGCCGCTCGGTGGGCCCGGGGGAATCGGAGGAAAAGTGGAGCCTGTTCACGGCCGGGGCAGAGGACGAGGGCAAGGCGCTGGAAGAGATTCAGCAGCAGGCGGGAGGAAAATTCTACTTCGGCCACTGCGAGTATCTGCTGCTGGAAGGGAACGCCGGCCGGGAAGGGGTCCGGCAGGCCTCGGCTTTCTGGCGAAAGCCGGAACGGGGCTGCGGCAACCTGCGGGTGTATGAGTACCAGGCCGAGGCCGCTCTGCTGGAAAAAGAGGATACCGACTGGCAGGCCCTGACGGCGGGCCTTTCCCGGCTGGAGGAAGAGGGAAGCTACCGGGCCTATGCCTACCGGCTCAGCAGCCAGGGTAGCCCTGCCCTGGTGCCCCTGCTGGCCTGGGAAGGGGAAAAAGGCCTGCTCACCTGCCAGGGGCTGGATTTCTACCGGGAAGGGGATACCGAGCCCCGGCTCTGGGAGGGCAACCTGGCAGCCCTGGCGGCCCTTCTGGACGGGCAGACCCACTCGGTGGTCTGGCAGGGGGAGGGCGGCAGCCGGATCCAGCTGGAACCGGCCCTCATCACCTACCGGATCCAGGGGGGCAAGGATTGGTCCCTCAGCCTGAGCCTGGATGCCTTTGTCCGGCTCAAGACCGGGGAGGAGCGCCGGGCCGGGGAGCTGGAAGCCCAGGTGCAGAAGGAGCTGGAAGAACTGATAAGCCAGACCTGGGCCCCGGGGGCGGATGTGTTCGGCTTTGGGCAGCGGTTCGGCTTTGCCGACAGCCACCGGGCCGCCGGGGAGGGCCTGGATTTGTACAGCCGCCAGGTAAGCGCCGGCCTGCTGTTGTGGGAATAAACGCAAAAGGGCCCGGCCGGGAAGATACCCGGGCGGGCCCGCAGAAACAAAAAAAGAAGCCATGCGGCGAACCGCATGGCTTCTTGGCAGGGGCAGAAGGATTCGAACCCTCGGCACGCGGTTTTGGAGACCGCTGCTCTACCAGCTGAGCTATACCCCTAAAAAGGCTACTTGCATATGATACAAAAAAAGAGGCCTTTTGTCAAGAGGAAAGGGCCGGAAAAAACAAAAAACTTTTTTGGAAAAAATTTAAAAAAGTTGTTGACAAAATGCGATCCATCCCGTATAATAAACAGCGTTGCGAGTGACACTCACAACAAACCAAACAAATGAGGCCCGGTAGTTCAGTTGGTTAGAACGCTAGCCTGTCACGCTAGAGGTCGTCAGTTCGAGCCTGATCCGGGTCGCCATTCGCTGCTATAGCTCAGTCGGTAGAGCGCATCCTTGGTAAGGATGAGGTCTCCAGTTCGAATCTGGATAGCAGCTCCACCTAAAACCGATATTCAACTGAAAGACGTTGGATATCGGTTTTTTCTTTTGTTAAAAAACAGGGCCGGGGAAGAATCCCCCGTCCCATAAACATGCATAGACACTCATAAACTAACACATACATCCGGAATATGGGAAGGAAGGGCTGCCCGTGATTTTGGGCATTCCTGGTTCCTTAAAAATTTTTATATCAGGCTTTGTAAGCGTATAGGCAGCGGCGCAAAAGGCAACCCCTTGTTGGGATTGCCTGCGCCGCTTTTTTCTTTGTGAGGCGTGCTGCTTTTGGATATATTACGCTGCCTTTTTTCGGTGTGCGGATCTTGCGTCTGCCCGGCCGCCATGCCTTTAGTTTTTTGCCCCTTTCTCCAAGGCGGTTTTCCCAGGGAAAAATTCGCCTGTACAAATATGATGTGTTGACAGATGCAGACTGCTTTTGATGCAATGTGTTTACAAAAGTAAACACAAAGGAGGGAAGCAGATGGAAGAAAAGCAGATCGGCCTGACGCAGGCAGAATGGAGCGTTATGGAGTGCCTGTGGGAGGCGGGGCCGCTCACCGGGCGGGAGGTCACCCGGCAGATGGAAGAGCGCTGCGGCTGGAACCGGAGCACCGCCCTTACCCTTTTGAGCCGGCTGGAGCACAAGGGCGCGCTGGAAAGCCTGCCGGCAGAGAAAGGCCCCAAGGTGTTCTCGCCCCTTTTGATGCGGGAGGATGCCGCCCTGGGGGAAACCAGGAATTTTCTCAGCCGGGTGTATCAGGGAAGCCTGAGCCTGATGGTAAGCTCCCTGACCCAGAAGCAGGCCCTATCCCAAAAGGAGCTGGACGAACTCTATGAACTGTTGAAGGGATTGGAGATAGTTGTTCCCGATCAGCCGGTGCAGCCCCTCCAGACACCAGAGAAAGATACCCTCTTTTTCTCGCAGCAGCTTGTCCACCAGAAACGGATCATCTGCTCTGCCTGCGGGCCAATCTTTGGTGGTCAGCACGATCTGGCGGCGAAAGAAACCGTCGGACTTATCGTGTAAGGCGGTCAGCGCACCGTTGCCGAAGCAGAGAAAGCGCACATAAAGCTGGCTCTGATAGCTTTGGACGCCCTTGCGCTCCATGTCCATCTTGCACTCAGATGTGACGATGGATTTGATATAGTTGGTCTTGGGCAGGGCGCTCATATCCATATCGTCGTCCACCATCAGGAGCTTGTTTTCCAAATCCGCACGGCGGAACCGGTTGCTCTCGACCTTCTGGATGCTGGTGGTATTCATGCTGTCGCCCAGCAGCGAGCGCATGACAAGCCCAATGCGGCTTTTGCCCTCGCCGCCCTTGCCGATGAGCATGAGCATCTTCTGCCCCTTGGTGGTCGGCAGCAGACAGTAACCCAAAAACTCCTGCAAGGTGGGAATGTCCTCCGGTTGCAGCAGCTCCGATAGGAATTGCAGCCACTTTTTCGGGGTGGGTGCGTCAGGGTTGTAGGCGACCGTCAGCCGGTTGTTGCAGTAGCTCTTGTCGGCGGTAAAGCTGCCGTCCATGAAACACGTCCCGTTGGCAACATGGATGCGATCCATCTCAATGGGCAGCGGCGGCGAATATGCTTGCAGCTTGATGCTGGCAAGCAGGTTTGCAACCGTCTTGGATAGGTTGGCGGTCAGCACCCCGGAGATTTCCTCCAGAATGAGATTGCCGATCTGCCCCTCGTCCTCGATCAGCCCATCCACCGTGAACAGCCGACCGCGCACGCATTTCATGGGGTGCTTGTCCAAAAACTGCTGGCGGAACAGCACCTCATTGATATGCCTGCCGTCGTACCATTCAGGCCACGCCTGCGCTGTCATATCCATCTTCCAATTCCTCCTTGTGAATTTCCTCTAATCTTCTTTGCAGCCTGTCCAGCTTGCCGTCCGCCATCTGCTGCTGCACCACTTCGGCACGTTCGTGAGAATTCCCGGCGCACAGACAGAATATCCAGATAGTATTCCGTTTCGTCGAGTTTGTGACAGGCTTCCGTAAACCGTGCGTGAACGGTCTCGTCAGACGACTGCGGCGCATACCGCAACTTCCACTCCCGCAGTACGCGGGCGTAATCGGACAGAACAGAAAAGCACAGCCGCTCGTTTTCCGTGAGCTGCTGTGCTTCTGTTTGCTGTCTGCGCTTTTCAAGAATTTTCTTTGTTGGCGGTCGGTCCGTGTCCATGCCGAAGTCTGCCGCAAGCCGCTGGGCGGCTTCGTAAAGCGGCAAATCAAAAAAGTCTGCGGCAAAGTCAATCACGTCCCCATGTGCGCCGCAGGCAAAACAAAAATAATGATTGTCTGCCACATACAGGCTGGGGTGCCGGTCGTTGTGAAACGGACAGAGGGCTTTGCCCTGCCGGTTGACAGATACCCCGTACCGTTCCGCAGCTTCCCGACAGCTCACGCCATACTTGACGTTTTGAAAAAGGTTCATGCTGTATCCTCCGTAAAATAGATTCAAGAGAAAGTTTTCTTCCCTCTCTGTCTGTTTTATGTTCGGATTCGTAAATAACAGGCGGATGGCATGACAAGTTCATTTCAAAAAACATGACAGGTCCTTCCACGTTCATATTCTCGTGGTATAATGAAAATAGAAAAACGTGACAGGAGAACGCAGTATGGCACAGGAGCTTATCAGCCACGAGGTTTTATCTTTGGATTTCTGGCAGGATACCGTGACCTACGCGGGCAGCGTCATGCCGACCGGAACGATCGGCTGCGCGGTATTGAACATTCCCGACGAAACGATCACGCGATTGGACGCGCCGTGCAGGATCCTGAATCAACTGCTGACCGGCATTGGCTTAAAGAATGTAGATATGCAGCTTCTCCCGAAAGCGCAGGAGGCGGGACGGGCTATCATTCACGAGCTGCACGATGTCCAGCCGTTTTCCCATTTGGACAGAAAACAGTTTGAAGATTACCTCACGCCGGCGTTTTCCGAAGAAGCGTTTGCCGAACTGAACAATTATTTGCAGCTTTCGATGGAGCAGCAGGCGCTCAGCGGTGTCATGGGCACACAGCCTTTGGCGGCACTCCTGATCCGCGTCATTCCGGTGCTGGGGCATCTGAGCTATTCCCTGCGACAGTATAAAATGACGTTGACTGCATTTGCAGAGTTCTTGCAAAAAAACGCCGAAATACGGACGCCCATTGGATATGCCGCCGCGTTTGGGCAGTTTTTCAGGGAGAACGCCACCTTGGAAGAAAGCAATCCCTCGTGGATGGCACTGACCAATGCGACGGTGCAGTATGTTCCCGCGATCCATCCCGGCAATGCGGAGGCGCAGCTCGTCAAGCGGATGCACTTTGTATCCTTTGTTGGGATGTTTCGCGCCGATCTTTTTGAGGGGTTATGCGTCGGGCACGCGCCGAGAAAATGCGCCGTCTGCGGGAAATGGTTCCTGACCACCGACGCGCGGCACACGAAATATTGCAGCGGCTACGCGCCGAATGACAAACGCGGTCGCACCTGCCGTCAGGTCGGAAATCTTCGCGGGCGGGAGCAGCGGGAGCTTGCCCCTGACCATCCTATCAAGAAAATCTATACAAAGCGGTTCAACACGATCACGCAGTATCTTGGGCGCGGCACGCTGGACGAGCAGACTGCCGCCGTGATGAAAGCACTTGCAAAAAGCAAGCTGGAAAAGGCGCTGCAAGACAACGACTATGCGCAGGGCAGCTACGCCGCCGAAATGGAGCAGGCGGCTTTGTTGGCAGAAGCGAAAGCGAATAGGAAGCAGTAATCAAAACCCACAGCGGAAGGAGGTGCGGATATGAAGGATAATCGTAATGAGATGATACCAGCGCAGTTTGCGGACTGGGCATGGGATTTGACCGGCTGTGTGGCAAAAGTACCGTTCTATAATGCCGATGATCTGGCCATGCGCGAAGTCCAGAACGTCTTTCAGCTTGACCCGGAACCGCCGCAAATGAAACTGAACGACTACATACGCGAAGCCAGCCCATCGCAAAGACCTTGCATACTTTTCCTTCTTCCTGCACCACTTTGAAAAGCGGCTGAACGGCGTGGTTTACCGCTTTCTCACCCGCAACGGATATGACCGCTGCCAGCCTTGCGGAGTACCGGCGTGTGCGGCAGATTGGCGCGATATATAACAATTCGGGTAAAAGCCGCGCAGAGGTCATTTCTGAGTTCGCCGCCCAAAGCGGATATAAGGGCGAAAGCGTTTCTGCGGACGAGCTGCTGACCATTGCCCGGCGCAACCGCAGTATCGTTTCCCTCTATCGAATGGAGCAGGACGAGGACAGTGAGGAAACTGGCGAGGATGTGACGCGCGACGATAGCTGGAACTATGCCGAAATCCTCTGGAACGGGATTCAGGCAAAGACGGTCGCGGCGGCATTTGAGCCGCTATCCTATAAAGAGCAATGGTATCTGGAAAAGCGGAACGCCATCTGTATGACCTGCGGGCGCGTCAGCACTTTGTCTACGCAGTCCACCTTTGAGGACTTGGCGGTGGATTTTGAGGGAACAACAGCCAGCGGCGCGGAGAGGTTTTACCGGCGCACGCTTGACAAGCTGCGCCTGAAGCTGCTGGAAAGCGGCCTTGTCCATACCGTAACGCTGAAGCAGACCGAGTGCCGCAAAAAGAACAAAAAAATAGCCGCCGCTGTCTACCTGTATCGGGCGGACAACGACGGCGAATGGGGTGAGATTCGGTTTGATTTTGAAAACGGCACAGCGGAGATCGTGAAGCTGGCAGATTGGGACACGATAAAATCCAATGTCTTTGCTAAGACAGCAATGCGATATATCCAGAGTTTGCCGGAGGTACGGATGCTGAGATCCGTAATCGTGCCGTTTGAGTCGGAGACTTTGGGAGAATAAATCGTCGGAGGTACGCATTATGCCAAAACCGAAATGGAATTTGAATACCATTTACATATCCGAGCGGCTGCAGGAGAGCCTGCGGCCCATCTCCCGCTGCGCCATGACCACCGTGGTCGCCCCCATGGGCTACGGAAAGACCACGGCGGTGAACTGGTATCTGGAGGAGCGCGCCAAGGCGGAAACCCTGAAAATCATCCGCATCAGCGTGTATTCCGATAACCTTGCGATCTTCTGGAAAAGCGTACAGGAGGCGTTTGCCCGCGCGGGCTTCCCCTTCCTGCGGGAATATCCTTGCCCCACGGACGCAGCGGGCAGCGGACTGATGGTGGATGACCTCTGCCATGAGCTGGCGGGAGAAACATCCTGCTACATTTTCATTGACGATTTTCATCTGCTGACGGACAGACGTGCCTCGACCTTCCTCTGTATGCTGGCAAACCGGCTGCCCGTCAATGTGCATTTGATCGTCGCCAGCCGGGACCGTTTTCTGCCCGCTGCGGAGACGGTGCGGCTGGGGGCAAAGGTCTATCAAATCGGCACGGAGCAACTGCGCCTGAACCATACGGAGCTTGCCGTTTATGCCCATCGCTGCGGCACGGAGCTTTCCGAAGCGCAGGTCGAAAGTCTCCTCTATTCCAGCGAGGGCTGGTTCTCCGCCGTGTACCTGAATCTGCGAACGCTCTCTGAGCGCGGCGTGCTGCCCAGCCGCAATTCCGACATCTATACCACCTTTACCGCCGCCATGATCGATCCGCTGCCGGAAAAACAGCGGGAGTTTTTGGCGGTCATGGGACTTGCCGATGAATTTACCATCGAAATGGCGCAGTGTATCACAGGCGACGCGGACGCGGGGCAAATTCTCTCCATGCTGACCGAGCAGAACGCCTTTGTTACGCGCCTGGCGGACGGCGCGACCTATCGTTTCCACCACATGATGAAGGAGTGCGCCGAGCGGAGTTTTCTGGCGATGGAGTCTGAAACGCAGAAGCTCTATTGGGAACGTTTTGGTCTCTGGTATGAAGAGCACCGGCAGTATCTCCATGCCATCGCTGCTTACCGGAAAAGCGAAAACTACGATGCACTGCTGCGGGTCATTCGCAGCGATGCGGGCATCCTGCTGGCATCGTTGAAGCCCTCGGAGGTACTGGAGATACTGGATGGGTGTCCGGCGAAAACATTGAAGTCACATCCCTTTGCCATTCTGGTGCTGATGCGCCGGATGTTCACATGGCGGCAGATCCCGAAAATGCTGGAGCTGAAGGCGCTGCTGCTGACAGCCATTGAGGAGCACCCGGAGCTGCCCAAGGAAGAACGCGGCAACCTGCTGGGCGAGTGTGATCTCATTCTGAGCTTTCTCTGCTACAATGACATCAGCGCCATGAGCCGTCTGCACCGCAGTGCCAGCACACAGATGTCCCGCCCCGCCATCAGCATCCAGAATAGCGGCGGCTGGACCTTTGGCTCTCCTTCCGTTCTGATGATGTTCTATCGCGCGCCGGGAGAACTGCAAAGCGAGCTTGCCGAAATGGACGAATGTATGCCCCATTACTATAAGGTCACCAACAACCACGGGCAGGGCGCGGAAACCATCATGCGCGCAGAGGCACTGTTCTGTCAGGGCCGTTTCACCGATGCGCACATCGAATTGGAACGTGCCTATGCGCAGGTGAAGGACAACGGGCAGATCAACATGGCACTCTGCTGCGACTTTCTGTCGCGGCGGCTCTCGCTGCATACCGGTGTGGAACAACGATATACCTTTGAGGAGCGATACGCGGCGCTGCTGCGCTACCACGATGCGTCGTGGATCAACATCTGGAGTGCCACCAGTGCTTACTACCATGCGCTGCTGGGCGAAACGGGCAAAATCCCGGAGATTTTTTCGCAGCACCGGCTCTCCGCCGTCAATATGCTTGCGCCGGGCAAGCCCATGATGGAAATGATCGAAAATCAGGTGTATCTTGCCCAGGGCGCTTATGCCAAGGTAGTGGGACGCAGCGCAGAGCTGCTGGCCGTCTGCGAAGCCATGCACTATGCGCTGGTGGCCCTGCACATCCGCATCCAGACAGCGGCAGCCTATGAACGCCTGGGAAAGAGCGAGGAAGCCCGCGCATGGCTGAGAAAGGCGCTTTCCGACGCCGAACCGGACGGACTTGTGATGCCGTTTGTAGAAAACTATGATATCCTGAAGCCTCTGTTGGAACGGGAGATAAAAAATGACCTAATCTCAAAAATCATTGAGCTTGGCGAAGCAGCAACGGCGCGAAGCGCAGCCGGCACTCGCCCGGCAGCCTTCGACGTGCTGACACCGCGGGAATTCGAGATCGTGGAGCTGATGGCGCAGCGGCTTTCCAACCGCGAGATCGCGGAACAGCTCTATCTCTCCGAGGGGAGCGTCAAGCAGTATGTGAATCAGATCTATTCCAAGCTTCATATGGAGGGTGACACCCGAACCAAGCGGCAGCGGCTTGCCGAGCTATTCGGGCAAAAGACCTAACCTTTGGTTAATGGTTATCCCATACGATCCACCGTACAATATATGTACGGTGGATTTTTATTTTGGCGGAAAGGAGGGCACGCACTTGAACCGAAGGTATCTCACAGCCGTCACGCCGCTGCCCAACCATGTTTTGCAGGTGGATTTTGTGTCCGGAAGCCGGCTTTTGCTGGATATGAAGCCCTATCTGGATAAGATCCGGTTTCGCCCGCTGGCAGACGCGCGCGTTTGGAACAGCGCTGTGACCAACGGCATCTTTGTCCGCTTCGGCGATGTGGAGCTGAGCCACGATGAGATATTGTCTATGGCGGAGCAGGAACATTGACACAGTTGATCTGAAAAAGGAGAAGAACATGATGAAACACGTAAATAAATATCTGTCTCTTGCTTTGGCGCTGGTGCTGTTCCTGAGCCTTGCCGCCTGCGGCGAGAGCAACGAAGACTACGGCGATGACGGCAGCGACTACAATTTATACGGCGTTCCGGATTCCTTCGAGGGGCTGGTCAAGGACAGCGAACAGATGGCGAACCTGTATATCTACGGCGGCGCATGGACGGGCGAGGACGGCGGCACGCTGACCGTCGCCAACAATGATGAGGGCGACGAGGTGCGCTTTGCGCTGTACGATGCCGGCGAAGAGCTGACCGCCAGCGGCTTTATTCAGTTCGTACCGGACTATGACTATGACTATTTCTACAACGAGCACGACGGCGTGGCCTACCGCAGCTGGTTCGATGAGGTCGGCGCACTGTACGTGGCCGAGCTTGGCACCTTTACGCAGGTGACCGGCGACGCGCCGGGCGAGAATACCGGCGACATCGATTTTGAGATGATGGCGGGCACCTGGTACCTGGACGCCGAAGCGGATGCGCCCAGCATCCTTATGTTTGACGAAAACGGCGGCTGGGAGTTGCTGGAGCGTTCCGGCGGCGACGGCGACCCTACCACGGTGGACAGCGGCACCATCGAGTTGGCCCCCGAAGGCTCCGAGGAGATGTATCTCGCTGTTTCCTCCCAGTTCGACGATGTGGGTTATGAATTTACCCTCCTTGACCACGACACGCTGCGCTGGGGCAGTGAGTTCGAGTTTTATCAAAAAATGGCATAGCGGCTGCGGGAAGGAGAGAGATGAAAAAGCAACTTGTCCTATTCTTGGCGCTGGCATTGTGCCTGGGCTTGACCGCCTGCGGCGACACCGAATCTGACGATACGCAAAGCGGCTATGAGACCGTCATGGATATGGAATTTCTCGACGGGACGTGGAGCATCGACGGCACCGCGAAGTTATACTTTGACAGTACGGAGGGCTTTTACGCCTACCGCACTCGCTGGGGACTCGGCG
>Ga0129311_1000922_pt1 | contig 22944 bp, 28 predicted proteins | sample Go1ome_FD_94435 | JGI IMG/M metagenome (GOLD analysis project Ga0129311, IMG submission 94435) | Western lowland gorrila individual fecal microbial communities from Wisconsin, USA - Go1022B metagenome | ecosystem: Host-associated > Mammals > Digestive system > Large intestine > Fecal | place... | reverse complement strand
TTCGTGGCAACCATTCTGTCATACTTAGTCACGATTACCACCCCTTTATCAAGTTTTGTAAGATTTCATCCATGCTTTGACGCATTTCTCTTGTTTCATCTGCAAGCTGTGTATTTGACATTTTCCGGTAGTATTTCACACTGGAATTATTTGCGTGTCCTAACAGCTTTGCAATCGTTGTATCATCTACGTGCATCTCCGTCAGCTTCCGACCATAAGTATGCCGGAATAAATGTGTACCAACCCCAAACTGCTCTCCATTATCATCCCTTAAATCATTCTCATTGATTATTGCCATGAGCTGATATTGTATTTTTGAGTAAGTCATAGGACGGCTTGCATCCTTATCATTTGCAAATATATAAGGACTGTCCGGAGAATGTGCCTTTGTGTACCTAATAGCTGCATTTATCAGTTCCAGCATTTCTTCATTGATGGTCTTTCGATATGTCCTTCGGCTTTTAATCTGATCAATCCGGATCATCAGCTTCCCATCTTTTTCAAATACACAATCCTGCTTTAATGTCAACGTATCAGAAATTCGTGTGCCTAACATCTGATGTAAAATCAATGCCCTTGCCACCTGCACATCCGCAGTTACAATCGCACTGTTTAATCTTTTCAGTTCCGCATCCGAATAGGACTTGTACAACTTTTCCGGATTTTTTGGAATGTCTGTTATCAGAAACAGATTACATATTCCCGGATTGTCTGTCATCCTTCCAACCAAATCAATAATTGCCTTCAGATGAAAAATATCTGACCTATAGGATTTTCTATCGGTTGCTTCCGTATTTAGGTATATCAGATAGCTTTCCACGATTTCCCTATTTACATCTGCCATTGACTTCACATCCGAAAAATTCTCCGCCAGATAAGAACTAAAGCGGTTTATAGCAACAAGTTCTGCTTGTACCGTGCCGACTGCTCTAGTTTGCAGTTCCATAAAGGCTGCATCCTTTACTTCCTGTCTCATTTCATCCTGTACAATCTTAGTAAAATTCAATGTCTCTGTGTTTTTAATTGGATTGTCTGTAAGGATCAACCCCATCCTATCTAACTTCCATATATCCTTTTCTCTCTCCGGTCTTTCATCTTCCGGCATAAGGAAACGATATACTTTTTTAAGATACCTAATGTGAATACTTTCATCCTGCTCGTCCTTTGAGACACGTTTACACACTTTTCTAGTTGTAAGTGGCTTTCCATTCATTAACAGCCATTTCTTCATATCTTTTACCAGTGTATCCAATGGAAGCTCTATAAGACTTTCCATCTTTGGATGCTTTTCGGATAAGAATCTGCATACCACATTGTACTGTGTCAAATCAGCCCGAAGACTGGTTGCCTTCATAACAGTACCCCTATGCATCACAAAGGAATAAAACTCTTGCTGTAATCCCTCGGTCGGAAGTTTATCAATAGAAAAGCAAAGATTTCTGCTCTTATCAGCCAGTGAGCCAGCCTTTATGTCTTCCGACTGGTAGCATGGCAAATCATTAAATCTTAATTTCATTTCCATTGTTATTTCCCTTCCGTACTGCTTTTGCAATACTGTTTTCTTTCATACTAAAATATTCCTCGTTTGCTTCATCTATCTTCTCCGGCAGATAATCCACATACTGCTTTGTCATTTCCTCTGACTTATGCCCTAAGAAATCTCGGATTGCCTGTAAGGATGCGCCATGTCCGTACATTGCTGTACTAATGGTATGCCTGTAATCATGGGAACGGAATGTGTAATCTCCACAATCAATCCCCAGTTCCCGGCACTTTTCCACCATCTGCTTACAAAATGTCCCCACCTTGTATGCACCGCCCTTTTCATTCTGAAATACATAATCATCTGGTGCTATGTGCATCTTTTCTTTGTAGGAAATCATCAGATGGTAAAGCGTTTCCGGAATAGGAATTGTTTTTTCTGCTTTCATCTTGTTCTGATAGAGCCTGATCCACGTGTCCCCATTCATTTCATAGTAGGCATCCCCCTTAATGGTGCAGACTTCATTGATTCGTAAGCCAAGACACCATAGGTGTAAATACATGAGCCTTAAATGTTCCGGGAACAGATGCAGGTTTGAAAGCATCTGTTTTACAATATCATCCGGTAATGCTCTGTCATGATGTGTCGGTACTACATTCTTTAGATAGTATTCCATATTGAACGGAACTTTCTCTATATAGCCCTTTACCACCATGAACCTCATAAATTTATATATGTCTGCCACCTTGCCATTGAAAGTAGCAGGTAATATATCGCTGTCAATATGCTTCATGTAGGCATCCATATCCTGTGCCGTAAGATGAAGCAGGGATAAGTTCTTTGCATCACAGTATTCCAAGAACTCTGACACCCGGTAAAACTGAAACCGGATATTGCTTATGGAAAGTGATGTAACGCCTATCATATACTGCATATAGGACTGGAAGAACTTGCGATTATCCTTATCATGAACCTGCATGAACTGAATACGCACCACCGGATTTGCCGGATTCATGCGGTCACTTTGCAGCTTGAAACGCTCCATGTACCACACATTTGCATCCCAGTTTGTTTTCTTTGCTCGTAAGAATAAAAACTTCCTTATATTGTCTACAATCTGGATATAGACATCTGCCTTATCAACTTCCAGACCATCCAGCTTTTCCTTAAACTTCGCAATATCCTTTTCTTCCAGCTTTTCCAAATCCTCAATCCCCTGTTCAATACAAAAGATATACAGAAGTCTAAGCGGAACTAGGAATCTCTCCCTGCGTAATTTCCAGTCTTTTTCATTCTCCAGTATGTAATTCAACATAAAGAATATCTGATACTTGACCTGCTCTGATGCATTTAAGGAAAAATCAAAAAGTAGCTCTTCCTTATTCCGGATGTAATAAAAAGTCTTTGCAACCTCAATATCCGGATGGTATAGGAGAAATATCTTTCCCCCGGTATATCTTAACTTCCGTTCCTTGAAAGGTGCTTTATCGCATTCCTTCTGAATGGAAGCAAGTTTCATATTATCCAGTGCTTTTACATATTCAAATCTCTTTACACCACTAATTGACTGGCTTACATATGCTTCATATGATGCTCGGATTTCATAAGTAATATCCTCTGCTCTTTTGATTCCATGTGCCATAAGATATACTTCCGCTTTCTTTATGGCAGCCGTCTTCTTTTTGCCTTCTTCCAGTTCTTTTAGAAATTCTTCATTCTGTGGTGCATAATAGGCATACTGTAGTGTCTCCATGCATCCTGCATAAAGTACTTTCTGCTTATCTGTAAAATTTGCTTTTTGATTGATATACTCTCTGAAATCCTGTATATCCTCGTCTGTGACATCCTCAATGGAATAAATGCCCTCTTGTAAAAGGAAATCCCTGACAGCTGCCCTTTGTCTGCCCTGAACCGTGGCACAGGCTTCAAGCTGTGTATCCAGTTCATCAATCCGGGCAGTCATGTCAAACTGCAAAAGCTGTAAAGCAGCCATCAGTCACACCCCCTTTATATCAATTTATCTACCATGTAAAGTGACTTGTTTTTACTATAAAAATCATCTGTTGCCTGACTTAGTTCATCAGCATCTATATTCAGATACTTTTCTGTTGTGCTGATGTGCTTATGTCCTAATGCTTTGGAAATCAGTGCCAAATCCCACCCACTTTTACGCCTTTCATTTGCAAAATAATGTCTTAGCATATGTGGTGTTGCCTTGATTCCGGTTTTCTCTTCCAGTCTTCCAAGCATAGCATAGACCGTATTTACATTTTCCGGCTCCCCGGCATTCTCTCTGGAAAGATTGATAAACAGATAATCGCTTTCTTTCAGAAGCTCTCTGTTTTCGGAAAGGTAATACATCAAAATATCAAGTGTCTCTGCACTTATCTTTGCTCTGCGGTATTCCGCATTCTTGGCTCTGGCAGCATTTTCATTGTCCTCACGGTATTCTACCCGGATCACTCGCTTTTCATAGTCAATATCCTGCGTGTACCGGATACCAAGTATCTCTCCGATACGAAATCCGGTTTCTGACAGTAAAAGAAGCATCAGCTGGTCACGGCAATTCACACACGCTTCCAATAAGGTAATGATGCAATCCTTTTCTATGGTCTTTCCTATGTGTTCCTCTTCCTTTAAGTATCCCTTAAATGTCCGGCAGGTTACGGAAAACCTGACACCTACATTATTGGAAAAAGAAACTACCCGGCTTGATAATACCTTTAGGTCATGAAACTGTTCATATTCCAGTTCCAGAAAGGTAAACCATCCAAATACATCCCTTAAATATGTGTTGCAGGTCGCATTCCTCGGCTGTTTTCTTTCCTTATCTCCGTTATGTTTTCCATTTTTCAGCCACGCAAGAAATTCCGTAAAATGCAAGTGTTGTTCACTATAGGGAAGTTCTGACACATCCCCCAGCTTTACATCCTTTTCCTCTAAGTAGCTCATATAATAGGAAATGGAAAATGCAATCCGCTTAACCGTGTTCGGAGATTTCTTTGCCCTTGTCATATGCGTAAGATACTTGGTAGGCAGTGGCATGATAGACATATCTTCCATACAGCGGATAAAGAAATAAGTAACATTTCCATCCTGTACTCTGTCAACTGTGTACGGATTCATCTGACCACCTCCATATTCATTTCTTACACAATACACATTATACACAAATTGACATGCTATGTCAATTATTTATTGATTTAATATGTCAAGTTGTATCAATTTTTCTTAATCTAAAACATTCTGAAATTGACTTTTTGCATCAATCAGTTTACTATATTATCGGAGGAATCTATAATGAACCATAAATATGATCCACAGGAATTTGCTGCACTCTTACAACGTGCAGTCGGAAATACAAAGAAAAAGGAATTTGCCAGTTTGATTGATGTATCCCCAGAGTATTTATCAAGGATACTGAACGCAAAGCTGGCAAATCCTCCTTCCATAAGTAAAATTCAGTCAATCGCCCAGAAAGCCAATAATGGTGTAACTTATGCACAGCTTTTATCCGCTGCCGGATATGCTGCACAAGACGAAGCTGATCCAGCCCTTGCTATTCCTACATCCCTTTCCGAAGATGTAAGGAAGTTTATGCAGGGTACAATATTAACTGCTCTTTCCGTATCTGGCATATCCTGTACTTTGGAGCAGGAAAAAAAGGACACCGACTATCATTTGTCAGTATCCTTTGCTTCCGGTGCTATCTCACACTGGCGCTTTATTTTTCTGTCAAATGCCACAGACGAATTGATGAAGAAAGAGCTTCAATCTCTTTATCTTCGCCTGATTTTTGAAAAAGTATCCGATACGGAAAAAATCAGCTTCGTAACAGGAAGTAAGGGAGAATTTGACCTGTATTCATCAAAGATACCGGAAAACCTCTCCCTTAACCTCTCTGTTATTCTGATTGATGAAAAGAATCTTACCATTGAAAAGGAATGCTGGATTAAATCCACGCCATCCCTTTCCAGTGAAGACATTTCCATTTACACCTTATGATCCATCCGAATTTAACAGCAAAATTATAGAGTGGAGCAGCTTCATGGTTGCTCCACTCCATCGTTTTCACTGTTAAACAGAATAATGTTCATATTTGTTGTTCGCCATATTTGCCACGCACCCCTGACCGCATCCGCATTCCGGATACAGGGAGAAAATCAGCCCATCCATATAGGTCTTTGGATGTCATAGGTAACTAGCCTCTCCGTGGTTCGCACCGAGTCGTACTTCTACGAAAGTCTCATTATTCCTAATATGTATCTTGGCAGACAGTCCGTACCAATAGGGCTGTTTTAAGTTGCTTGTTCTCGCTCATGGCGCAAGTCTTACCTGCTATCATATATAGGTTCTTGTAACTGATTCCTGTATATCCAATTTTCAAGCTGCAATACGAAGCGGTATAAAACCCCTTCACATATAAGCCGAAAATCATGCAGGGTGTCCGAAAATTTTTCATTTTTATTTTGATGTATTTTATAATGTGTCTTTTTCATGCATATCAAAGACCTGCACTCCGACATACATCCTTTAATTCAAAATGATTATCTATCTGCTTTGACATTTCCTGTCCTCCATATTATATATTTGCAACTATAATAGCATAAAAAAATGCAACCGGGTTTAAGTAAGGACATCCGGCTGCACAATAATACTAAAGACCACAAGAAAATTTTCTCATTGTCATAATCCGTTTATATTCTTTTTTGTCATGCTTCTTAAGGTATTCCATGCGCTCCCTTTGGGCTGCATCAATCTTTCTGGCTCTCTCAATGAGTTCTTCATATTCCTCGTCTGAAATCTCAAAGCGCAACTGCCTATCTTCTTTCTCTGCGCAAAAAATTTTCTTTAGTATTCCCATCTTTTCCCCTATCATCACAATATGTCTGCATTATTCTTTACTACAGTAATCGTACTGATATATTAGAAATAAAACAAAAATCCTGCTTGTCAAGTAAAGTGCAACTTGACAAGTAGAATTTTTCGTTTTTAAGGGTAGTTAAGCCCCTTTATAAAAAGGTGCTATCGCCTACTTTTCATAATTCAGTTTGCGTGATATATAATTCCTTTAGACCAATGGAGTATGTCCTATCGTTCCGGTGTCTGCTTTACTTTTGTTTCCGGATTCTTTGCTACACTTGCAGCTGCCTTTTCTTGCCCTTCTTTTATCTTACCACGGATAGAAGTTTTTTCTTTTGGCTCTTTTACAGCATCTTTTTCTGTCTGCTGTGCCTTTTCATCCACTCCATCCATTGCAATATCCTTTGCCTGCTGGTAAGCATCAAGAATCTGCTTATTAAGCTGCTCCCTGAACTCTTTTGTGGTAGGATAGCAAACATCACGGTATTCCGGATTGCCGTGTTCATCCGTTAAGTTTGTCTTTACACTCGGCATGGAAACGAAAAGCTCTCCATCCTTATTTTCCTTAATGGAAATGTTATTGACCACAAAGCCTTCATCAATGGTCATCCTTGCCAATGCCTTTGTGACATTATCGCCCTCGATCGGAACAACCGTAATTGAAATATCCGGTGTCTCCTTTCCTGTCCCGGTATCAAATTTTACATCCTGCCCGGTCTTAAAGCTCTCTAAGATTGCACCATAGAGCTGCTCCCTAAACTCTTTCGTGATCGGATGGCAATAATCCTGAAATACGGTACGCTCATTCTCATCCACTTTACGTGTCGGATAGCTCGGCATGGATACAAAAGGCTCATTATCCTTGCCCTTATAAATATTCATGCTCCTTGCCTTAAAGGAATCTCCAAAAGTGACATTTGCTACGCCCAGCTTTCCATTCTCCTGCTTGGCATAAGGATTGGTTTTTACTGTTACTTCCATCTTGACCTGCCTTTCTAACAGCTTATACTGTTTTCACATAATTTTCTTTAGAGGATTTACCTCTTATCTATTAGCCGAAAATCTGGCAGGGTGTCCGAAATAAACAGATGATTTTTTTCAAATCTCTATCCTATTCTATTTCCGTTGAAATCAATCTCATAATAATTGTCTTCAAAATCATAAAGTTTGATGCTATTCTCACATAGTTCAAACGCATTCTTCCCGGTCACAGAAACAAAAATATCTCTTCCTGAAAATTTCCACATGATATTAAAATCAAAATCCAACATTAGAATCTCGATTTCCCCATAAACTATGTATCCTTGTTTCACTTTATAGATACCATAATTGCACCCAAAACAATCAAATTTTTTCGTAAATATCAATGTGCCATCTATTATCCTAATTTGTGATACGGTATCGTTCTGTAATACTGTTAGAATTTCTCCATCAAGCAATGCACAATCAGTATCATAACTGTAGAAGTCTCCTACCAGAGCAATCCGCATTGTTTTATAAAATAGGTCTATCTCTATCGTAAACACTTTATATAGATCATCATGCCTTTTCTGATAAGGATTCAAAACCAAATCATACGGCATATTATCTGTTGACTCTACTGTAAATGTTTCATCAATAGCAATCTTTACATTACACAATTCATTCTGTAGTATCATGATTTCTCCCTTACTTCGCCTATTGGAATAATCTCATCATATCATATAATCCACTTATTTATAAACTTTTCACAGAATCATAGAAAAACACTTCATCATGGGGGCTACACCCCCATACCCCTGTGAAATCAACAAAAGCAACGATTTCCTGTCAGAACTCGTTGCTTTCGTTGATTGTTATGTATTTGGGATACTTCCCTCCCTACTCTTCGCTATATATAATATCTACTGTGTCTGCCTCCACATTCCAGATATGCTGTCCCCCGGCATCATAACAGAATGATACAGTTTGTCTGCTTCTCATTGCAACATATTCTTCCATGTTGATTCTATTCTGTGCCAAATGCTTTTTTTCGGAAGTATTCCTTTTTCTTGGCATATATTTCTTTCTGTTCCGGCGTAAGAATATCATAAAGCTGGTCATATTCCATTTCTGCAGCCGGAGTATGCAATACTGGTGTTAATAAATGATGTTCCAGCCATGCTTGCCATAAGTCCTCAAACATTTCTTGACTATCCGTATAAAGTTGCTGACCGTCAAATGAATCTCCATCAAACCAACGAAGCCACAAGTAGCCAAACTTTCCTGCATCAACAATGGTTGTATCATCCATTTCATCAAAATACTCGCTAAATGCATCTGCCACCTGTTGGCACTTTTCTCTTTCTTCCTCTGTAATCGTTGTTAACTCTTCCATCATGTACCTCCAAAAATTTTATAGTACATAAATTATCGGCTGATTTGTCATTTCTATTATGAAATCGGATTAAATATAGAAAGTGTCATTGCAATATTATCCGTACTGCTATATGCCAATTCGTTCTGCACCTTTTCTACCGGATCATCTATCTTTTCAAAAAATTCCTTAAAATTTTTGCAGCTATTCATATTATCAAACAGAAACATCACTTTAGGGCATACTATCCCATTATTGATGTCTCCACAGCTATAGAAAAGCTGATTGATGTCTTCACACTCTTTGCAAACATCCCTGTAATATAATCCAAACTGCAAAGTATCTACCCCTACAAGATAGAGGTACTTATCCTCCACACTTTCTTTTTCGAGCATATTGCATACCAGAGTCTTAATGCTATCGTTTATATCAAATAACACCGTAATCCCTTTCCCAACCGGGGGAAGATTATTTTCATACACCATTTTCATTCCTCATCAAAATCGCCCCATAATACAGATTTCCCCACCTGCAAATGCCACCCCTTATGTGCGGTATCATACTCAATCCATTCTCCAGCTACCCGCAATGTCTCAATATATCTCTGCACACTTCTTTGGGACAATTCCAGCTTTTCTGCCAGCTCTGCGCTTGAAATATATGGCTGTCTTCTAATGGTACTTAGTATCAAAATTGCATTCGCCAGTGTCGCACTGAAATTCTCACTTTTCTTCTGTTTCCGATATGCAGAAAGAAGTATATATTTCAGATTTTCCTTCAGAGTGTCGAAATCCTTGTACACTGCGATATGATTCTTTAGCTTTGACGGAATCATCACATCCCCTATGAAGATAACTGTTTCTGAAAGTGGGGCTACCTCTCCATAATAATCATAAAGCAAATCTATATCCGCCTGACTCATGGCATCTGCCCTTACAATTACTGCAAATTCAGATGAAGCAACTATATCAGTCACTACATCCGTATCCATGATTTCACATTCCTTCTGTGGCAAGTTTTTCTCTATATATGCGTTTTCATCTTCATTCAGTCCGAATGTTGCTATCAGCTTTGCGTGCATACTCAAATTTCCTCTCTTCCCATTCCTGTTCTGCCATTCGGCATATTGACATCAGCGCATAATAATTTACTCTATTGGGATAGTGACAAGCAGGGTGGTAATAATCAATTACCAGCTTATCTTTCCAAAATCCATACATTGTGTCTCGAATTTTCTCAAATCTTATATCGGGATTTGCATTTTTCTCATTCCCTTTAGCATCTAATACTACTTCCAATAATTCCAAAGTATATCCGCAAACAATAATATCCGGATTGATGATTTCAAGCTCTTTTTTCAATAAATCCTTATCATCATTCACATATTTCCATAAATCGTCCCCTTTAGACTCTGGCATACCATCACTCTTTTTCACATTCACTACTGCGATCTGCTTAACTGCGTCATGTGACTTTAACTTTATTTTCTCCTCATCATAAGCTCTTTCCCCGGAAAATGCCATTTGAATAGCCTGCGTCCACACTGCCACACGCTGCCACAAACGCCACGGCTCTTTTTCTCTTAAATCATTTGTTAGGTTATATTTTTCCTCTTTAGTTCTTGCCTCTTTCAAAAAGAAACATATTTTAGGAACACTTTGCTTTTCAAACCACCAATTCTCATCCACAATGCCGTCTCGGATAAATCTCTTGTGTCCTGCGTCCCTATGTCGTTTTTCCCAAATATCAAATAACTCATCCAGTTCTTTCATGATAGTAGCTGCTCCCTTCTTTTTTCTTTAGTTTACCATCTGTAAGCGACAACAGTATGGCAGAGCATATTACTTTTTTATAATTATACTCCACCATATCTGCTGGAGAAACAATTATTTCTCTTCCAATGCTTTTCTTAATTTTGCTAATATTCTGTCACGCTTATTTAAAAGTGTGGACTTTGCGGTATCTGTCTTTTTTGCAAGCTCTCTGATTGACATACCCTTCCAGTACAAATCCCTTATCAACTCAATTTCATCATCAGAAAGTAAAGCAAGTGCTTTAGGGAGCTTATCCAAAAATATACGCTGGATAACTTCCTCTTCTACATCTACGCCACTGTCCTTAATCGGTACATCCGTTGAGCTGTCCTCTGCTCTTAGGGTAGAAAAAAAGATCAGGCTGTTATCCTGATCTCTTTCCACTAAATAGCGTTCCCTGCGCTCCATTCTGTGATACGTTTCATAAACTTCTCTACTGACTTTTACCAGTTCTCCGTCTACCTTAATCACATAATTGTCTCTTTCTTTAAATTCTCTCATTGTCCTGTCCTCCCGGAAATTTTTATTGTCTGGGAGTGTGGCAGGGCATAAAAATAGCCCCATATGATTTCTCACATGAGGCAATGCCTGTTGGTATGCTTTTCTCCCAGCATACCAATCCTACCACTTGACAGGTCGGACTTTCAGTACGGACAATCTCGTACTTTTATCGTAATTCTGTCGGAAATATGTCGGACTTATTTAATTGTTAATGTTCTGGGTTTTGATTCTGCCGACTCAATCAACCCTTCCTCTTTCAGCTGCACCAAATAATGATGCACGCTGGATGTGGATTTCAACCCAGTCATAACACAAAGTTCCCTGACGGTAGGGGGAAATCCTTTCTTTTCTGTATATGTACGGATGCAGCTTAATACTTCCATTTTCTTAATACCATTTCTTAACATCCGCATAACACCTCCTGTGGCATATCTTTCATTTCATCTGCCACCTCTGCAATAAACCGCATCATTTTAGGAAGTTCATCTCCCCATAAAGACACACCAAATACATAGATAGCCTCTTTTTTTCTGTCATAAAATGTACTTCTCTCCAATGAAAAAAGTTCCAAAAGCTCTGATTCTGTATACTTGAACTTATCCAGATAGCAGCGTGACAAGATTTGAAAATACAGATCTCCATTATAAGGAAATTCTTTCACTTTGATCATGGCACTATCTACAAGCTCTATCATCCATCTGGTTTCAAATAGGCTCTGCACCCTTTCCTCAAACTGCATTTTCTTTTCCTGTGGTGCAAAACTTTCCAAATACACCAATGCATCCGAAAGCTGACCGCTGCAATAGCACACAAGATTTTCCTCCATCTCCTCTGCCCTATATGCGGTTGACCAGCATACATCCCGATAAATGGATAACAACAGTTTTGCTCTCGCATACACATCATCCATTGATATTTTCTGGATATGGCAAATTCTCTGTATACTGTTTAATGCTTGCGTATTTTTTCTACTCATAGTCTTTTCTCTCCCTTGCATGAATCTGTTGATCTGTGGCTGGCATAATCCGTAAAGGGAAAGTAAACAGACTATGCCGGCAATGGCAAGTTCCGACACGCACACCTGCGTTGCCATTGCCAAGATTTTTACCATATAAAAGAGGGATAATCTATAAACCCGCTTCCTTACTTTCATCAGCTAATTTTTCCAAATAATTGATTAACGCATGTATCTTATCTCCTACAATGCTCCCCCCATATGTTACATTAGCACCTTTATCCTGCATACTTACAAGTTGTACAAGCATCAGCAGATACCAGTCCTTTTCATCAAAGTTAATCAGTTCCGGTAAATATGTTCCCATTTTCTCCACATTGAATCCATTTGTTTTCTCCAGCATATCTACATATGCTTTCAATTCTTCCGTTTCTTCAATATCATTTGGCAATTCCTGATATTTTTCATACTGTTCCGGTACTAAATCCTTACACTTTGAAATCATTTCTAAATATTGTGCTGCTTTCTTACATTGATAAGGATGGTTAAGCATAGCCGTGTAATCTATGCGAATTACATTTAATCCATCCAGTATAAATTCTCGCTTATCATCCGGGATTACAGAAAATGCCTCAACTATTGCTATTTCATATAAATCCAAATCACAATACATTTGAAAATGTTCCATTACAAATTTTTGATTTTTCTGCTCCAATATAAAAAACACCTGACACGCCTTGTGTTTATCATACTCCCACTCTCTCAATTCCTGCTCTTCCAACTCTTCATCCGACATTAACGGCAATCCAGACTCTAGGACTTCTCTTAATGTCATAGGAAGTGTCTTGATTTCTTTTTGCACTTCAGCATCCTCTGGATGTCCTCCTAGATTAGCTATTACTTGCAATATTCTTTGCTGCATCTCTTCACTTGGCACAATCGCTCCGGTAGCATATCTACTTATAGTTTTTTGAGACACATTTAGTTCAGACGCTATCTTTTGTCCAGATATTTTTCTCTCTTTCATCAGCATTTTTAATTTATCTGCAAAACGATTCTGGTTCATGCTGCCAACTCCTTCCTGATACATACCTTTAATTCATCGACAAAATTATATTTTTTTACCCAATACTTAGGTTCAGTAAGTGGTCTTTTTCTTCCCCAATCATCCACATAGCATCCGGCAAATCCTCCCCCCCGCTGTTCATAATAAGGTTGAACTTCTGCCTGTATAGTCTCACTATTTTCATCAATCATTTTCCATACTGAACCATATTTTTTCTTAACAGTACTTGGCATATACCTTTCAAAAAACTTTTCACATATATGCCTTCTGTTATAATAAACAGTTTCATATATTGCCAAGCGTTTTAGGCAAAACTCTATATACTCCTCACTGCTAATTAGTTCTGTTGCTTCGAATACAGCCCTCATAAAATCCGAAATGTATCCGTCAAAGTCCTTGATATGCATAGGCGTAATTATTTGTGTCTGATCTTCTAATCCATAAGATGCTTTATCATCTACCATTTTTATTGCATCATTTACATCAATGCTTATAATCTTGTTTCTTTCTTTATTGTCTTTACCTTTATCAGTAAGCCATAGATACATCCGTGTCTCGGTTTTACTTTCCTTGTCTCTACTGCATATGTCATATTTAATTACCCTACTCATAAAATACCTCCTGTCTTTTAGACTGTCTACTTTATATAATTATAATAGACTGTCTAGTAGACATTGTCAAGTTTTTTTGTATTTTATGTTTATTCTGTATGCTTTCTTTCCATAAACCATCTGTAATTTTCTTCATAATATAAATAGTGCTCGCTTCCGGCTATCATACAAGTGTACCGCAACCCAACACCACCTGCTTTCCGGCTTGCTGCTCTCTCACAATGTTTAATACGTTCTATTTCATATTTTGTACCATCTTCCCACGTGATACTAAGCGGTCTTAGTTGACCATCCGCAGTAAATCTGGCATCCACATCTACATATACCTTTGCATCCACTTTTATCATCCTTTCAAAAACGGATATATCAGAATACAGAATACTGCAAGCCCTTCTACAATCCGCATCGCCACACGAAATATTCTATCTATCAATTTATTGCTATCCACTGCACCTACTACTTCAAAGAATAAGAGCATAATAAGAGTTGCAAATAACGATTCGATTCCACCGTAGAATTTCATAATAAATACCAAAAATGAAAATCCTGCCAGCATACACATCCTTCCTTTATGAGTTGCCAGAATTGCTTTCTGTAAATCAATCTTCTTTAGGGCATAAAACTCATTTTCGGCTTCTGTCCTGTACAGTTCCTTTTCGGAAATTTCTAAGACTTTGGCTATCTCTGCTACCTGCTGTTCAGATACTCCACGTTTACAATAATTTGTTATAGTCTGCGGCGTACAGTGCAATTTATCTGCCAAGTCCCTTTTCTTCATTCCTTTTTCTGCCAAAATTCTCTCCAGATTGATTACAAATAATTTCTGCTTATCTTCTATTTTGATTTCTTTCTTCATTGTTCTCTGCCTCCTTGCCTACATCATACACATTATAGACATTGTGTAGCAATTCACAGTTATGTTTATGCCATCACACCTGTCCGATTTCCAGACTCCATATAGCCATGCGGATGCACAGTATGATCATCTTTTGCATTGACAGCCGATAATGTCCGGTCACAATACATAAGACCTCTTTGAATGCTCTTATACCCAAATCGTCTTCTGATTTCATCCACTGTGCGATCTGCCCGGCGCAATTTGTCACGATACGCCTCATCTATAAAAAGACTTAACTGTGTTGCACAGCATGGATTGGTCAAATCAGAGGCTCTTACCCCAATGCTACGGATTGGCTTCTCCCATTTATAATTTTCACGGAATAATTCCAATGCTGTCTCTGCAATTTCATTTGTTATGTCAGTAGGATTGCTAATTTTCTTTTGTCTTGTAAAGCTGTACAGTTCATTATCTCTTACAGATATTTCCACTACATTACAGGCAAAATTATTCTCCCGGAGTCTTGCTGACACACTTTCTGATAAAGCATAAGTTATAATTGCCACATCCTCATAAGTTTCTAAATCTCTAGGTGTAGTTGTACTGTTTCCAATACTCTTTATGGGTGCATGGATGTTTTCTCTATTTACTGGTGTCTGGTCTTCTCCATTTGCAAACAAGCTAAGTACCAGTCCCATTTTTCCAAATAACGATTTTAAGAGTTTCGGATCAGCCTGTGCCAGTTGTCCTATCGTAAGAATACCAAGTGTCCTTAACTTCTTTTCGGTACTCTTTCCCACATACAGTAAGTCGGATGCCGGGAGTTTCCAGACAATATCCTTATAGTTCTCCTTGCTGATAACAGTAATTGCATCTGGTTTTTTGTAGTCTGAACCCAATTTTGCAAATATTTTGTTCCAGCTTACACCGATACTAACTGTAATACCAAGTTCACGTTTAATACGATTGCTGATTTGATTTGCTATTTGAAATCCGTCCCCCTTTAATGTGCAGCTGTCCGTCACATCCAGCCACGACTCATCCACACCAAACGGCTCCTGCATATCTGTATAATCTGCATAGATTTCATGTGCAAGCCTTGAAAATCGCAAATACAAATCCATTCGTGGCGGTACAAATACAATATCCGGGCATACTTGTCTTGCTTGCCAGAGTGCCATCCCGGTCTGTACTCCGGCTTTCTTTGCCAGCTGGTCTTTTGCCAACACAATTCCATGCCTTGCTTCCGGATCGCCACCAACAGCTAAAGGTTTTCCTCTCAATTCCGGATGATGTAGCAATTCTATACTGGCGTAACAGTTATTCATATCTGAATGAAGTATTGTTCGCATATTTATGCTCCTTTTGCTTGACAAAAAGTGAAACATCAGTTACTATAAAAGTGCAAACGGTTTTCACATTTATTGATTATATGCAACTTGTTTTCACTTGTCAATACTGTTTCTACATAACTTGTGAAAATTATTTTCACTTTATCGGAGGCAATTATGAAATTCGGCGAAAAGATTAGAGAATTAAGAAAAGAAAAAGGGATAACGCAAGAGATACTAGGGAAAATGATTGGTGTGTCAAAAAGAACCATTATCAACTATGAACAAGGTACACGCTATCCCCAAGACCACGAAATATACGCAAAGCTGGCAAATGCTTTGGATTGTGATGAAAATTATTTAAAAACAGAAAATGAAGAATTTATTACTACTGCTTCTGAACAGTATGGCTTACGTGGTGCTTCACAGGCACAGCAGATTTTAGATCAGACCGCAGCCATGTTTGCTGGTGGAGAATTATCTGATGAAGATAAGATGGCTTTCATCCATGAAATCCAGTCACTTTACTTTGATTCCAAAGAGCGTGCCAAAAAGTTCACGCCAAAAAAATATCAGACAGATACCAATTAGCACCTGTCCGTTTTATGGTACTTGTGATTTTGTATAATCATCATACTGGATAAACTGACTGGGGGTGTTAATGTTAGATGGGAATGTCCTATATATATAATGAGGTAGAACATCTGGTTAAGAAGTATAGAAGCCGTAATCCGTTTGACATTTTATCCGCTATGAATGTGGTTGTAAAAGAAAGCGGATCATACCAAAAATTGAAAGGTTATTGTTTTTCAGCCAACCGCACGGTATATGTTGTAATCAATGAAACCCTGCATCCGGCAGAAAAACTGATTGTAGCTGCACATGAGCTTGCACACATTATTCTTCATAAGAATATGTTGCAAATGGCTCCCATGAAAGACAGCGTGTTATACGATATGAAATCAGAAACGGAATACGAGGCAAACTTATTTGCTGCCGACCTTCTTATTGCAGATGAAGATATATCAGATATGTCAAAAGATGAGGATATGGACTATTTCAAGATGTGCCAATGCTTAAATACCAGTCCTGACTTAATGAGTTTCAAACTGTTCAGCTTAATAAAGCGTGGCTATTCCTACCCTATGCCACCTCTTGATATGAACAGCACTTTTTTAGCGAAAAACAATAACAATAATTCAAACGAATTATAGAAAATGCCAGTCTCCTCTATCGGACTGGCATTATTTATTACTGTTGATTTTGTTTTAACTGCATCATCTTTTTATAAATGGCTGAATTGCTTCCAAAGATTTTTTGCAGTTTCTTTTTATCAGCACGGTAAACATCTTCCTTGCTTCTGATACCCTCTCTGAAAATCTGCTCATACTGATTTTGAGTAAATGATATACCAATACTTTCATCCTCTAAATCCTTCCGGCTATACACATGAACACCATGTAACTCACATATCTGTATCAATTCTGCTTTTGTCCCTGCTCCCATATTCCGGATTTTAAGCATCTGCTCCTCTGCAATATCTTCCACTTGGCGCAGGTCTTTAATCTGACTTCTGAAAAGTATCGTCCGTAATCTTGAAGACATTGGAATCTCTGATACATCAATCGCATTATCCGGCAACTCATCTTCTGATGCTGGCTCTTCTAAATATTGGATATCTTTTCCGGTACGCTTTGCATACTCAATTTCGGAACGGGTGCTATCTCCGATATATCCACCTACGTTAATCACATAGATTTCATCTGACATATCTATTTTTCTCTTATGCATATCATCCAGCATGAGTTTCGTTTTGGTAAGCGTATCCTCATCCATTCCTTCCCATACTTCATTATCCCCAGAATGTCCGAACAAACCGACACTGATAACAATATTCCCATCAAGAGTCAGTCTTTTTTGTGCTTCCATAAATGCATCTTTAAATCTGGTACTTCCACACAATGTTATTACCCTGTATCCACCAACCATATCCTACCACCTTGTTATGCTTCTTTTGCTGCTTTCTGTATTTCAGACCTAAGTGCCTTATCAAGCCGTGGCATGGCATCACATTGAAAATCTTTCATCTTCTGCCAATCATCCAGCTCCACTATGTTGACACCCTCTAATCGGCTACTAATCCGGCAGGATTTCTTCTCATCCAGTCTTTCCCAAAGCAGCTTACCGCCAAACGTTTTCTCTATTTCGTCTTTCTTTGCATACAACATATCAAATATCTTCTCATTGACTTCCTTATCCCCATGATTGATAGAGATATCAACACTACAATATGTCTTTGTCACGACAAATGAGAATGGAATGCCGGATACACCACTGCCACCAGAAAGCCAATGGTCATTGCCAGGATTCACATTCAAAAACTGTTTTGACTTTGTTGCAAACTGATCTAAAAGTTCTGACCAGTAACGCTTCCTTAGTTCAACAATCTCCCGGTTACTATCCTTTGCGCTCTGGGTTTCTTTTGCCTTATCTGCCATCTTCACATAGTAATCAGCTGCTTCCTTGACTGGAATAATCTGCTCTATGTCAAGTAATAAATCATTTCCATGCTTATAGGGTGTTGCTTTAAAACATTTTACAGAAATATTGTGGTTTATCATCCACATTACGGTACTTGTTACTTCTTTGCGGAACTTGCCAGCCACAAGAATCATTCTTTGATCCTGCTCGTTAAGTTCAATCTCATCTATTGATTTTCCTTCAAAGAACTCTACCAGTTTGTCTTCTGCTCGTTCCCCTTTTCCCTGCTTATCAAGATATTCCTGATAAATACTGATTATCTGGGTTTTTGACAATGTAGAGCAATAAGATACATATTTGAGTGCCTGCCATGTGACATCCTTCCCGGTATCATCCAACTTATTTTCTATAATTACCAATGCACCGGTACGATCTAACGCCAGCAAATCAAGTCTTTCATTGGTATCCTCGAATCCATCAAATTCTTTCTGAATAATCAGTAATTCTTCATCCAAACATGAGGGTGTTTTTGCAATCCATTCCTGCAGATGTTCCCTTTCCTTAAATCCCAACTCATGAAATGTGGTCTGTACAATTTTTTGTAACTTATTATTGTCTTTATCAATCAGAAACATATTCCCTCTCCCTACAACATGATGATACATATTCTTTTTCGTAAAAGAAGCAATGATGTCTTATTCATCATTATTTATTACCCTTTGCTCTATTATGTGTTTTACACAGCATTGTACAATTTGAAATATCTGTTGCACCACCATTTGACCATGCCGTTACATGATCCGCATCCATTTCATTTTGTTTATATATTCTTTTTGCATTGTTATCAGTTCCAAGTGCGCACAGCGGGCAATTAGAACAATTCTTTTGCATGGCATCTGCTGTCTGCTTTTTATATACAGTCTTTTTTGTAACATCATCAAAAATACGAATATCAAGTAGTTTTGTGTCTTTACATCCACCTAATATGTACTCATATACTCCTTTTCGATTTTTTACATAAAAATCCTCATACAACTGCTGTACCTTTTCATGAACATCTTGCGGATTATATGAGTTTGTATGATACTTTTCGTAGTATTCTCCCCACGGCAATCCACGCATTTCACTTTCTACATCAGAAAATACAGAGGATACCCAGTCGATAACGGATGTAAAATATGATTTAAGCTCTCGTATGTTGTCATCATATCTATGCTGACTCATGTATTCATCAATTTTTCCTTTTGACACCCAACTAAGTGCCGTTCTTAAAAAATCTTGACGCTTTACATCTCCGCTTATATACGCACTCCATTTTTGAATATTCGCATTTTGCGAATTTGAAAATTCTTCTTTCGCTTTTGTTACAAATGGACCGGAATGAATTGCATTAGATAATTCTTGTTCGTTAAGAGGTACTCCTACGATATTGATTGTTCTAAACCACTCTTTAATTTCGCTTTCCGTCCCTGTACACTCATATATTGTGAGTTTTGATTTCATAATCTTTTCTTGTAAGTCCTCTGCAAGTCCTCTAAAATAATGCGGGACTCCATCTGCTCCAATTATAGGGAATTTTCCAGTCACAAAACGCCCAAAAGAAGTAATTCTTTGTTGTCCGTCCAATACCTCAAACTTATCATCTGCAACCTTTGTAAAATAGATCAAGCCTAATGGATATCCTTTTAATAAGCTGTCAATTACTGCAACATCCCTTTTCCCATCAGCATATATATAGTTTCTTTGATATTCAGGCTGAATAGTTAGCTTTCCAGATAATCCAAAAAGTCCTTTTCCTTCATATTCATTATATACAAAGCCTTGACATATATCTTCTACAGTAATGTCTGTTCTTAATTCTGTAATCATTAGCGTCTCCTTTTCACAAAAATTCTATGATAAGTTGTTTGTACTCTTATTCCGTTATATTCATAATAGGGATGCTTCTTATCATCCATAATTATCACAGGACACTTTCCAAACGTAGAACCTGTTCTTCCATTTGGCTTCCTATCTTGCGTATATCCAATATACTTACTATAATCAATGCCAAGATTCAAAGTATTCGGATCACTAGGAGCACTTATTGTACCTACTATCTCAAACTGTTCTGGACAATATTTATCCATAAACGTAATCGGCACTCCCATAACCCCATCATAATCATCTGGAATTGCATCAATATAGGGTACTTCTATTGCGTCATAGTTATCATATTTCTGATAACCGTTTTCCTTAATTGGTTTATGCTTGCTATATTTCAAGTTATCTGCCATTGACATTAGTGCAAGTGGCTGATGTCTTCGTCCATGATCTATATTTGTGAACCAACAAGCATTTCCCAACCTTGTATAGTTTCCTTTATAGCCAAGTTTTTCCGCTTTTTCTCTATCTTTTGGGGATATGTCTGCACCTTCTGGCACTTCAAATACCATATCTTGTCCATTATTTGTTGCTCCTATCCACAACCTGTTTTCTTGAAGCAAAGGAAATATTTCTTTATATGTAATTGCATTTTGATTTCCAATAATTACAAGCTGTTTGTCAGTTTCCATTGCCCATGCAACAAATTCTCTAAAAAGAGAAAATGGAGGATTTGTTACGATAATATCTGACTCATCTCTTAATGCTCTCACCTCATCTGAACGGAAATCTCCATCACCTTCAAGGTACTTCCATTCCAAATCATTTATATCAATATTTCCCGACTTATTTATGTCTCTTGTCAAGGTAAATATCTTTCCTTTACTATGCGCTTTTTCTTCATCATACTGTGGACTTTCCATCTCAAATAACGACATCTGATGATATTTCTCATATTGGATTTTTTTACTATCTATTGAATAACTTGTGCTTATAAGTTTCTTAATTCCCAACACTTCAAAATTCTGTGCAAAATATTTAGTAAAATTTGACCATTCTGGATCGTCACACGGAAGTAATACCGTTTTACCTCTAAATACATCTGGATTATATTCTAAATACGCATTCATTTCTTTTTGAATATAATCATACACGGTATAAAATTCGTCATTTTTTATCTTTTTTGCTTGTCCTAATGCCTCATTTGCCATACCCACTCTCTCCTTTATTTTTCTTATTATTTTTCTTTATAGGGTATAATTTCTAAAATGTCATCTACCGTACAATTCATTTTCCGGCATATCTTTACGATCACATCCATTGATACATTTTCATTCCGTGACAGCTTTGCAAGCGTACCCTCACTGATACCTACCTGTTTACGAAATTCTGTCTTTTTCATTCCCTTATCAATTAGCATCTTAAATAATTTGTTATAACAAATATCCAATTTCTTTCTCCTCTAATCGCTACCTGACTGTTAAAACAACTCTCCATTCCTTAATAGGAATGTACCTCAAATTCCATATTGCCATTTATCCATCCGGCATCCAATTCTGTCACTCTGCCAGCTGCCCAGTTGTTTGTACTTCTCCCATCCATCCAATGCAGCCATTCACATTCCACCTCATAGATAACCGCAAAATACAGTTGGCATTGCACCTTACTTTTCTGCACATACTCTTTCAATTTCTGCAAATCTTCCTTCATCCAATCCGAAGTACTTTTTGCAGTATCACTCCGAAATTTCAGTTCCAGTAATGCTACAACATCCTCTTCCCGAACCGAATCATACAAGGTATTTTCTTCATACTCATCCCTAATTTCTGCAATGATAACATCCGGCTTCTTTTTCATTCCGGGAAAATACTTCTCTGTATAGATACGCAAATTATTTTCCCTCAATACACTTGCCAGTTTTCTCCGCAGATGATAGCAGAGAGACATTTTCAAACAGTCCTCATTGATGATATATCCCTCTTCAAAATCCTTCGGGATATTCTTATTCCAAATATCCTTGATTGTAGCGTCAATCTGCTTCTGTACACTCTTTTTTATCATAGGCATTTTCTCCGATTTTCGTTCCAACAGGGTAACATACCCCACTGTGAAAAATTATACCATACTACCAGTAAGAATGATACAAAAAAATGCAAGTTCTCGCAGTTTTCTTCACATTCTCATACTACGTTTTTCTTCCATCACATCCTCTTCTAATTCTGCTTATCTCGTATTCTTTCGTATTTTTCCCTGACCACTTATGCGTTTTTTCGGCTAATTAGTAAGGGTGTCTTTACCAAACAAAACAAGAGCAAGTTTCGCCTTGTAGCACACTACAGGCAAACTTGTTGGGGATTACGTTTCCCCAAACCCTCGTCTGGCTGCTTACGCAGCATAGAAAATGTCGCAGAAAGGGGGACATTTTATGAAAAAGAAAAAGAGTACGAAATCACGCTACTTCGCCATTCACGCAAGACTAACAGAGGATGAAATGAACGATTTTAAAGACAGGCTTGCCACCACTGGATTGACACAATCCGACTATATCAGACAGGCAGTTTTTCATAGCACTATCAAGTTTACCATCCAGAAAGAATGCAATATTGACCAGCTTCAAAAGCTGATTGCAGAATATGGAAAAATTGGAAGTAATCTGAATCAGATCGCAAAACACTTAAACAGTGACGGTGCTATTACAAAAGAAATCGTGGATGAAGTCAGAAATGCTTCCCTTGACCTTGCTGATTTGAAATATGAAATTTTAAAGATTGTGGGGGATGCTTATGGCAATAATTAAACATAT
>Ga0129311_1000918_pt1 | contig 23135 bp, 22 predicted proteins | sample Go1ome_FD_94435 | JGI IMG/M metagenome (GOLD analysis project Ga0129311, IMG submission 94435) | Western lowland gorrila individual fecal microbial communities from Wisconsin, USA - Go1022B metagenome | ecosystem: Host-associated > Mammals > Digestive system > Large intestine > Fecal | place... | reverse complement strand
TTAGATGAAAGCAGCTTCTCTACTGCGCCAGTCAACTACAACAGTCATAAGGGTAACTTTATGAAGGGTGCATTAGTCAGTGGTGCCCTGCTCGTATTTATTCTCGCTTTATATTACTTCTTTAGAGATACAGTGAAGAGTGATAAGGAAGCTAAACAGAAGTTAAATGCAAGACTTTATGCAAGAATTCCTTTTGAAGTAAAGAAGAAAAGAAATCCTTTCAAGAAGAACAGAAAAGCTATTCTTATTACTTCACTTAAGACAAGTTTCTTCTATAGAGAATCTATTAATAAGTTAAGAAGTAAAGTAGAAGCATCTAGTCAGAAACATGGTTATACTTCTTTCATGATTACGAGTGCTCATGAAAATGAAGGTAAATCAAGTGTAGGTGCTAACTTAGCCTTAGCACTTGCTAAGAATGGTCATAAGACTATTTTAGTTGATATGGACTTTAGAAAACCTTCATTAAATAAGATTTTTGAATTAAAGACAAATACAAGCTTAAATAATGCGATTGAAGGAAAATCCCATTGGAAGTCTCAGGTTGTCACTTTAGATCATCCAGGTTTAGACTTATTACCTTGTCAGCAGGATTTAAATAATTCTGAAAAATTGACTGGAAGCAATCGTTTAAAAGCTATCGTAGAAGAATTGAATGAAGAATATGATTATGTCATTGTCGATGTCAGCCCTGCTTACTTATTAAATGAACCAATGACTATCAATGAAATGATGGATGCCACATTATTCATTGTAAGACAGGATTATGCTGAAAAAGACATGATCAATGAAACTATTTCACGTTTGACTTATGTTAAGAATAACGTAGTAGGTATTGTATTCAACAGTAGAGTTTATGAACCAAGTACAATGCGTGGTACTTATGGTTATAGATATGGATATAACAGATATAGAACTAAGGGGGGAGAATAATGGATCAAACAAGTTCAGATGTACAGAAAATAGATTTAATGAAGTATTTTGACCGTTTCTTCCGTGCTTTCCGCCGTTTATGGAAATATGTAGTATTATTCCTATTGATTGGAATACTCGCATTTGAAATGAAAGAAGTACTTTTCTTTAATACAACTTATACAAGTGAAGCCGTATTTGTTCCTGCTACTAGCCAGGAAGATGTCTATTACTATGCAGATTCTAAAAATGGAGAATCTTCAAACTCATTGATTCCTACATTCAATTCATTACTTACTAGTGATGAAATGCAGAATGTTATTAAGGAAGTATTACATGTGCAGTCAGTACCTGCCACTATTACTACAACTCAGACTGAAGGAACAAACCTCGTTACTCTAAAAGTGACTGCAAGTAATCCTAAGGATGCTTATAATGTAGCTACTTGTGTTGTTAATAACTATGATAACGTAACAGCGAATGTAATGGATGATGTAACAATCACATTATTAGATAATCCTAATATGCCTAAGAGTCCTGATGCAAATCCAGACTATATTAAGGCAGCTATGAATGGTGGTATGTTAGGTCTTGCAGCAGGTATTCTATTCTTAATTATTGCTTCTATCTTTAGAAATACTATTCTAGATAAGAATGATGTTAGAAATATCCTTGGTATGGATTATATTGCGAAGATTCCTTTTGTAGAAGGCTATGATAGACGTAAAAAGACGGGTGCAAGTCTATTACTTAATTCTCCAGGTATGAAATCTGGATTCAGACATGCATTCCATAACATTAGAATTAAGATGGAACAGGCTCATAAAGCGAAAGATCAGTCAGTCTTTATGTTTACTAGTACTGTGCCTAATGAAGGTAAAACATTAGTGTCTGTCAATAGTGCTATTTCATTAGGACAGAAGGGTTATAAAGTATGTCTTGTAGACTTAGACTTAAGAAACCCTTCAGTAGAAAAGACTATGAAGTATGCGAATATTAAACATACTTCATTAGATTTCTTAAATGATTCACTTATTTCATTAGAAGATTGTATTGTTCATATGAATGATATTGATGTTATATTTGGTAGTGATATTTCAATGGATGGTGCAACAGAATTATCAAGACCTAGACTTTCTATCTTAATTGAAGAACTTAGAAAGCATTATGATTATATTATTCTAGATGTACCACCTCTATTCATGATGCAGGATGCTTTATTAGTAGCAAAACAGGCTGATAGTGCTATTGTAGTAGTGAAACAGGATCACGCTACTGCAGCTGATATCTTAGATTCTGTAGATGAATTACATGATACTTTACCAAATGTTCTAGGTGCTGTATTGAATGGTTATAAGAACACATTCTTTACAACTGAATCATCGAGTGGTTATGGCTATGGTTATGGATACGGCTACGGCTATGGCTATGGCTATGGGAAGAGGTAAGATATGTATAAAAATGGGGTTAAAAGAATACTCGATTTCTTTATGAGTCTATGTGGCATTATTGTCTTATCTCCTTTACTTATTATCTTAAGTATCTGGATTAAAGTAGACTCTAAAGGACCTGTTCTTTTTAAACAGAAGAGAATCGGGAAGGATAAAACTTATTTCTCTATCTATAAATTTAGAACAATGTATGTAGATACACCACATGATATGCCTACCCACTTATTAGATGATCCTGATGCCTTTATTACAAAGGCAGGACATTTCTTAAGAAAAACATCCCTAGATGAATTACCACAGTTATTCAATATTCTTCTAGGTCAGATGGCTGTCATTGGTCCTCGTCCTGCCTTATGGAATCAGGATGATCTCATTGCCTTACGTGATGAATATCATGCCAACGATGTCAGACCTGGCTTAACTGGCTGGGCACAGATTCATGGACGTGATGAATTAGAAATTACAACAAAAGCAAAACTAGATGGCTACTATGTAGACCATCTAGGATTCTTATTAGATGTTAAGTGCTTCTTTGGCACTATCACATCTGTGCTAAAACATGAAGGAGTGGTTGAAGGTGGCACAGGATCTCTTAACAAAGACTAAAATACTGATTATCACAAATCATTCCTATATGCTGTATCAGTTCCGTAAGGAACTGATACAAGCATTAATGAAGGAACATGAAGTTGTTCTCTCAATGCCTTTTGTAGGTCATGAAGAAGACTTTAAAGCCATGGGTATCAAATGTATTGATACACCTATAGATAGAAGAGGAATGAATCCTAAAACTGATTTAAAGCTTCTTCATACGTATAAGAGACTCATGAAAGAAGAATTACCTGATTTAGTTATTACTTACTCTATTAAGCCTAATATTTATGCAGGATTAGTATGTAGAAGTATGGGTATTCCTTATTGTGCAAATGTACAAGGTTTAGGAACTGCATTTCAGTCTAAGAAGATTGCGATGTTTGTCACTATGCTGTATAAGATGGCATTAAAGAAAGCAAGAACAGTATTCTTTGAAAATGATACAAATGCACAGGAATTTATTAATAGAAATATATTAAAACGTGATCACATTACTGTATTACATGGTGCAGGGATTAACTTAGATAAGTTCAGCTATGTACCATATCCTTCGAATGATACATTTCATTTCTTATACTTAGGTAGAATCATGAAGGAAAAGGGTATAGATGAACTATTCAGCAGTATTAAAAGACTTAAAGAAGATAATGAATCTTTTATATTAGATTTAGTAGGATTCTTTGAGGATGAATATAAAGATCAGGTAGAAGAATTAGAAAAACTAGGAATTGTGAAATTCCATGGGTTCCAGTCTGATCCTAGACCATTCTATTCTTCTAGTGATGCAATTGTATTGCCTTCGTATCATGAAGGTATGAGTAATGTTTTATTAGAAGGTGCTTCTACTGGTAGACCTTTAATTACAAGTCATATTCCAGGGTGTCAGGAAGCAGTGAAAGATAAGGTGACAGGGTACTTAACAGAAGTTAAGGATCCTGATGATTTATATGAAAAGATGAAAGATATGTTACATCTCACTTCTAGTCAAAGAGAAGAAATGGGAAAACAGGGTAGAAGTAAGATGGAACGTGAGTTTGATAAGAAACAAGTAGTAAAAGAAACAATAAATGCATTAAAGCTTTAATAAGGGGGAAAATGAATGGTACTAAGAAACTATTGGATGTTACTTATATGGCCTTTAACAGTGGGTTTATTCTTAAATGTAGTAATACCTAAAACACTAGTAACGGTAGAAGGTAAGAGTGAATATAGATGGGGTAAGTTTAGTGCCTTTCTTTTAGTGCTCCCTTATATTATTTGGGCTGGATATAGAAGCTGGTTTGGTGATACTGAGACATATAGAAACTCTTTCTATCTTGCAGCCGATTCATTGTCTTCATTACCTGCTTATGCAGCTGAACAAACAAAAGATACAGGATATTATGTTTTGAGTTCTCTTTTTAAAATTTTAATAAGTAATTCTAGCGTCGTTTTCTTTTTAGCGATTGCAGCTTTTCAAATATTTTGTATTATGAAAACATATAGAAAATATTCATCTGATTATTGGATGAGTATTTTCTTATTTATTGTATCTACTGATTATTTATCTTATATGTTTAATGGTATGAGACAGTTTATTGCGGTATGTGGAATCTTTGCATGTCTTGGATGGATTGTCAGAAAGGAATATTTTAAATCAATTGTAGTAATTTTATTACTCTCTACAATTCATCAGACAGCTTTAGTTATGATACCAATTATCTTTATTATCCAAGGTAGGGCGTTTAATAAGAAAACAATGTTTTTGATATTTTTAACTTTAATAGTATTAGTTGGTGTTAATGAATTTACTTCATTTTTAGAGAATGCATTAAAGGAAACGCAGTATAGTGATATTATGACAAATGAAATCATGCAGAATAAAACAGGGACAAATATCTTGCGAGTTATTGTATATTCTGTACCTTTATTACTATCTATTGTAGGAAAGAGATATATAGATGAGGCAAATGATCCATTGATTAATTTATGTGTTAACTGTTCAGTTATCACAACTGCATTGTATGTAATATCTGCAGTAACTTCAGGTATTTATTTTGGTCGTTTACCAATTTATACATCTTTAACAGGATACATTTTATTACCATGGCTTATTAATCATATGTTTGAGAAAAAATCAGCTGTTTTGGTTAAAATAATGATGTATGGCTTTTATTTCTTATTCTTCTATTATCAGATGCATTTTGCATGGGGGGTCTTATAATGAAACATCCTATAAGAGTCCTACAGGTAGTGACATATATGGGACGTGGTGGTTTAGAGACGATGTTGATGAACTATTATCGTCACATAGATCATTCGAAGGTTCAGTTTGATTTTTTAACACATAGAGATTTTGAAGCGGATTATGATAAAGAGATATTATCTTTAGGTGGTCAAATTTTCCACCTTTCGAAACTGAATCCTATCAGTTCTTTATATAAAAATGAGTTAGATGAATTTTTTAACAGCCATCAAGAATATAAAGTTGTTCATTCGCATCTTGATTGCATGTCAGGTATTCCTTTAAAGGAAGCAAGGAAATGTCATATACCTTATAGAATAGCACATGCACATTCTAGTAATCAGACTAAAGATATAAAGTACCCTTTGAAACTGATTTTTAAAAGAAATATTACGAAAAATGCGAACTACTTATTTGCATGTGGAGAACAAGCAGGTAAATGGATGTTTAATACGGATAATTTTAAGGTATTAAATAACGCAATTGATGCAAAAGCATATTCTTTTAACTCTATATTTAGAGAAAGTATTAGGAAAGAATTTCATATTCCAAATGATTCTTTTGTGGTAGGACATGTTGGAAGATTTATGAATCCAAAAAATCACACTTTTATTGTAGATATTTTTAATCAATTTCACAAAGATAATCCTAATAGTTATCTTATGTTAGTAGGTGAAGGTGAATTAAAAACATCTATTCAAGACAAAGTTAGAACTTTAGGACTAGAAGATTATGTAATATTTACTGGTCTAAGAAGTGATGTAAATGAGTTATTACAGGCTATGGATGTATTCTTATTTCCTTCATTATATGAAGGTTTACCAGTTTCTATTATAGAAGCTCAGGCTGCAGGATTGCCTTGTCTTATTTCAGATAAAGTACCTATTGAATGCAAGAAAACAGACTTGATATATCAGTTAAGCTTAGAAGACTCAGTTAATACATGGGCAGATAAAATATATGAATTGAGTTATATTACACGTAGAGATACTTATGAAGAAATAAAACAATCTGGTTTTGATATAGTAGAAAATGCGAAATGGTTAGAAAACTTTTATATTGAGTTGTATAAGAAAGCATTAGGGGAGGAATAGAATATATGCCGCTATTAACAGTATTTACTCCTGCTTATAATAGAGCACATACTATTGGGAGAACTTATGAGTCTTTATTAAAACAAAGTAATAAAGATTTTATATGGCTCATAGTAGATGATGGTTCTAGTGACAATACACAGGAATTAGTTAAAGAATGGATGTCTAAAGATAATAGTTTTGAGATTCGATATATTCATAAAGAGAATGGTGGTATGCATACTGCACATAATGTGGCTTATGAACATATCGATACATTACTTAATGTATGTATAGATTCTGATGATTGTTTAGCTGAAGATGGTATTAATAAGATTCTTAATAAGTGGGAAGAAGTTAAAGATTTAGGTTATGCAGGTATTATTGGTTTAGATGCAGATCTAGAAGGTAATATTATTGGAAAAGGTTTTCCAGAAGGTTTAAAAGAAACTACTTTATGTGGATATTATGCGAATGGTGGTGCTGGTGATAAGAAGCTAGTTTATAGAACTGATATTATTAATAATTATCCTTCTTATCCTGTATTTGAAGGAGAAAAGTATGTTCCTACAGCTTATAAGTATAGATTAATAGATCAAGAATATAAGCTTGCAGTATTGGATGATGTTTTATGTAATGTAGAGTATCAGGCTGATGGTTCTACTGCGACTATGTGGAAACAGTATGTAAAAAATCCAAGAGGTTTTGTATTCTGGAGAAAGGTGTGCATGACATATCCTGAATCTAAGAAGAGATTAATAATGGATACAATACATTATTGTGCTGAATGTCAGTTGGCTGGTGAAAAACACTATATTAGAAAGTCCCCAAGAAAGTTGTTGACATTGTTATGCGTTATACCTGGGTTTTTATTAAAGAATAAATGTATTAACAAATCTAAAGATTAGTTTTAATTCTAAAAGGAGAAAAATCATATGAAAAAAGTTTTATTTCTAATTCATGATTTAGGTCAAGGTGGAGCTGAAAAAGTATTAGTTAACCTTGTAAATAATTTAGATAAAACAAAATTTGATGTAACAGTTATGAGTATATTTGATATTGGAGAAAATAAACAATTCTTAGACTCATCAATACATTATAAATACTGTTTTAAACATATGGTTAGAGGTAACTCTCATTTTATGAAATTACTGTCTCCTAAACAATTGCATAAATGGTTGATAAAAGATAAATATGATATTGAAGTAGCATATTTGGAAGGACCATGTGCAAGAATTATAAGTGGATGTCCTGATTTCAATACTAAACTAGTTTCATGGATTCATATACAACAGAAAGATGCAATGCAAGCTGCTGCTTCATTTAGAAATATTAAGGAAGCAACTGATTGTTATAATAGATTTAATAAAATCATCTGTGTATCAAACGAAGTAGAAGAAACATTCACACAAGCATTAAATATAACTGCTGAAACTGATGTTTTATACAACACCAATAATACTAATGAGATTTATAGAAAAAGCAAAGAAGAAGTATCTGGTATACATATTGATTGTGACTGTATTAATATTATTGGGATTGGTAAATTATTAACGAACAAAGGTTTTGATAGAGTAGTAAATATCATTAGTAGATTAGTTATGGATGGGTTAGATGTTCATTTATATATATTAGGTAGTGGACCAGAAGAAAACAATTTAAAGGAACAAATAACTCAATTAAACTTGGAAACAAATGTTACTCTTTTGGGATATCAACTAAACCCATATAAGTATTTAAATAAAATGGATTTATTTGTTTGTGCTAGTTATGCGGAAGGTTTCTCTACAGCGGCGACTGAAGCTTTAATATTAGGAATACCTATATGTACTGTAAAAGTATCAGGTATGAAAGAAATGTTAGGTAATGATGAATATGGAATTATTACTGAAAATAATGATGATGCTTTATATGAAGGTTTATACAAGTTAGTTTCTAATCCTGAATTATTAGAACATTATAGAGTTAAAGCTAGTGAAAGAGGTAAAGATTTTAAAACAGAAGAAACAGTATTGAAGGTAGAAGAAATGCTTAACAATTTGTAGATTTGAGAGGTGTGTCTATATGAAAATTATGAATATTCCATTAATTCCACTTTATAGAATATATAAACAAATGCCTAACAATACTACTATTAACGATGATATTAAAAGATTTGGATGTATTGATTTTTTTCAAGCAATGAGAAATCAATGTTTTCGAGGTTTATTCTATTATAGATGTAAATCAAATAGTAGTTTTCTGTTAAAATTATATAAATTACTCTATCCTAGGAAAGAAACACTTCAGATTGATTGTATTGATCAAATAGGTGGAGGTATGGTAATTTATCATGGAGATTCATCTATAATCTATCCTAAATCTATAGGAGAGAATTTTACTGTTTATCAACAAGTGACTATAGGAAGAGGTAAAAAAATTGATAACAATGATCTTCCTATAATTGGAAATAATGTTACTGTTTATGCAGGTGCAATTATAGTTGGTGGAATTCATATTGGTGATAATGTTACGATTGGAGCTGGCGCGGTAGTTGTAAAAGATGTTCCTGATAATACAACTGTTGTTGGTGCACCGGTTAGATTGATTCCAAAAGGGGGAAAAGACTGAAAATGAATAACAATTTAATATCAGTTATAGTACCTGTTTATAATTTGGAAAACTATATTGAGAGATGTTTAAAAAGTATACAAAGTCAAACATATCGTAACATTGAAATTATTGTAGTTGATGATGGATCAATTGATAGTAGTTGGAATGTTATTAACAGAATAGCAAAAGAAGATAATCGAATTATACCAATTCATAAAGAAAATGGTGGTGTAAGTTCTGCTAGAATGTTGGGTTTAGCTAATGCTAATGGAGAATGGATTGGATTTGTAGATGGTGATGATGAGATTGAAGAAGATATGTATGAAGTGTTAATAAATAATGCTTTTGAATATGATGCAGATATCTCTCATTGTGGCTACAAGATGATTTTTAATGATGGTAGAATTACTTCATTTTATGATACGAAAGTTAAAAAGATTCAAGATAACACTACAGGGGTCATTGATCTTCTTGAAGGTGATTTAATAGAACCAGGTCTTTGGAATAAACTATATAAGAAATCTTTATTTGAAGATATTGAATTAGATACGAATATTAAAATAAATGAAGATTTATTACTCAATTATTATTTATTTAAAAATTCTCAATTATCTATTTTTGAAGACTTAACTAAATATCATTATCTTATTAGAGATAATTCTGCATCAAGGAGCAAGTTTAACGATTATAAGATTTATGATCCAATCAGAGTTAAAGAAATTATTTTAAATGATAGTAATTCTGAGATAAGGGAAATTGCTTGTAAAGTTTACCTGAGAACTATTATTTATGTTATTGATGGTTTAATATTAGAAAACTCCCATGAACATGATTTGCAAAGCAGAGAACTCATTGATTTACTAAAGAAACGTAGCAAATCTATTAAATATTTAAATAAGAAGTTAAAATTATCTGCTTATATGATTCTTTATTTAAATCCATTATATAAATTACTGTATAGATTTTATGATCATATAAAAGGTAGTAACTATAATTAGTGTTTAATTTTTTAGAAAGGGTAATGTGTTTTTTTATATCAATTTAAAAACATTTAATATATATTATGAAAAAAGTTATTTATATGCATAGCGGTAGTGGAAATCATGGATGCGAGGCTTTATTGAGAACTACTTCTAAATTATTAGGTGGTCCAAAGGATACAACACTATGGTCACATGCTAAAAATGAAGATATTTTTTATGGTGCAGACGAGTATGTTGGTCAAATAGTAGAATCGGAAGAAATAAAGAAATATTCTTTATCTTATTTTAAAGCATTGGTTAAAAGAAAAATATTTAAGCAAAATGATGCAAATATGAATGTATTTTTAGAAAATACATTTAAGGATAGTGTAGCAGTTTCTATTGGTGGAGATATTTATTGTTATCCTTGGTCTGCTCAGCAATCGGTAGATTTAAATAAAAAAATAAGAAAGTATTGTAAGAAAAATATCCTCTGGGGATGCTCTATCGATAAAGAAGCTTTAACTGAAGAAGTTAAGCAGGATCTAGCTGGATATGATTTAATAACTGCCAGAGAGCAAGTGACTTATGAATTATTGAAAGATATTAATCCAAATACAGTTCAAGTTGCTGATTCTGCATTTTTATTAGAAACTGAAACAACAGATCTTCCTGCGTGTTTTTCGAACAGTGATGTTATTGGAATAAATGTGAGTCCATTAATTATGAAATATGTTGATGATGATAACTTGGTATTAAAAAATTATGAACGTTTAATTGAATTTATATTAAATACAACATCAATGAATGTATGCCTAATTCCTCATGTTGTTTGGGAAAACAATGATGACAGAAAGTCTTGTGAATATTTATATGAAAAGTTTAATAAAAATTCAAGAATTTCGATTGTGAATGATATGAACTGCAAAAAACTAAAGTATATTATTTCTAAATGTAGATTCTTTATTGGTGCAAGAACACATTCAACTATAGCTGCGTATTCTACCTGTGTACCAACATTAGTAGTAGGATATTCAATTAAATCTATAGGAATTGCTAGAGATTTGTTTGGTACTGACAAAAATTATGTATTGTCAGTACAAAATATAGGTGATGAAAATGAATTGGTTAATAATTTTAATTATTTTTTAGATAATGAAACACTGATAAAAGAAACATTAGAAAAACAAATACCTAATTATGTTTTAAAAGCAAAAAAAGCTAAAGAAGTAATAAACAAATTGTAGTATAGGAGATATTATGAGTCAGAGAAAACTTGGAACTATTTTATCCTATTTAAATATATTCTTATCAAATACTATATCACTTATTTATACTCCTTACATGCTACGCATGCTAGGGCAAAGTGAATATGGCATTTATGGCACTGCGCAGTCATTTATTTCTTACTTATCTATATTAAGTTTTGGTATTGGTGGTGCATATATTAGATATAATGCAAAATATCGAGTAAAGAATGATAAAGAAGGCGAAAAGAAACTTAATGGAATGTTTTTAGTTATTTTTTCTATTTTAGCTTTACTTGTTTTTGTAGTAGGAAGTATTTTGGTCTTTGCGGTGGGCGGTTTGGTTAGGAATACATATACCTCAACTGAATTATTTAAATTGAGAGTAGTAATGATGCTCTTAGTAATAAATATGTGTGTTACTTTTATATTTAATGTAGCAATGATGGCATTAAACGCATACGAAAAGTTTATTTTTATAAGAGCCGTATTATTAATTAATACTATCATTACTCCTATTATTAATGTTATCGCATTAAGAAATAATGGAAAGAGTATTACTATTACTGCAATAACACTTTGTTTAAGTATTTTAAGTTATTTATGTTTTTATGTTTATGCAAAGAATGAAATCAATCTTGAATTTACATTTAAAGGTTTTGATAAAGAAGTAATGATAGATTTATTTATATTCTCTTCATATTTATTTTTAAATTCAATAACTGATCAGATTACTTTCAGTACAGATAGTATTGTACTTAGTGCAGTTCATGGTACTAAAGCTGTTGCTATTTATACTGTAGGGGCAAACTTTAGAGGTTATTTCCAAAGTTTTTCAGGAAGTGTTTCTTCTGTATTTGCACCACAAGTAAATACAATGATAGCTTCTAAAATGGATTTAGAAGATGTTAACGATTTGTTTATACGCGTATCAAGAGTACAGTTTTATATTGTATCATTAATACTAATAGGATACACATTTGTAGGTAAACCTTTTATTATGTTATGGGCTGGATCTAATTATGCAGATGCTTATTTAATAGGATTATTATTGATTTTATCAGTTTTTGTGCCAGCATTCCAAAATTTAGGTATTGAAATACAAAAAGCTTTAAATAAGCATAAGGCCAGAAGTGTAGTTTATTTCTTTGTGGCATTAGTTAATATTTTATTAACTATAGTTCTTGCAAGAAAATATTCTGGAGTTGGTGCAGCTTATGCTACATTAATTTGTATGTTTGCAGGAAACGTTGTTTTTATGAATCTTTATTATAATTATGGAATTGGGCTTAACATGATAAGATATTGGAAATCTATTTTAAGTATTTTTCCTGGCTTTTTTCTACCAGCATTTGCAGGATTCGTGTATTGCAATATTTTTAAGATAACTAATCTATTATCAGTCTTATTTGGTGCAATACTTATTACTTTGGTTTTTATGCTTTCTATTTGGTTTTTTAGTATGAATGATTATGAAAAGCAATTAATAAAAAAGCCAATTAAAAAAATATTTAAAAGAGCATAATGTAGCTATATGAGAAAGGGAGGTGAACTGAGATGCGAGAGGGAGTAATATCAGTAGTAGTACCTGTTTATAATGTGGAGCCTTATTTAAAAGAATGTCTAGATAGTATTATAAATCAATCTTATAGAGATTTAGAAATCATATTGATTGATGATGGCTCTACTGATAAGTCTGGTGTAATATGTGATGAATATAGTAAAAAAGATGATAGAATTATTGTAATACATCAAACTAATCAAGGATCAGCATCTGCAAAAAATGCTGGATTACGTAAAACTTCAGGTGAGTACTTATCATTTGTTGATTCTGATGATTTTTTACAAGAAGGTGCTTATGAATTCATGGTGAAGCAGTTAGAAGATTACCATGCAGATATTATTCAATGTTGTTTTAGAATGCTATATCAAAAGTCTAATAGAGAAGTCAACAATATAATGGACATACAAACATTAGATACTTCTGAATTTTTAGAGTTATTCACTAAAGACTGGACATGTGGGTTATTATGGGACAAATTGTATAAAAGACATATTTTCGAAGATATATATTTCAAAGAAGGGCATAAAATTGATGATGAATTTTTCACATATAAAGGTGTGATGAATTCAAAAAAAATATTACGTGTTCCACATTGTATCTATAATTATCGTCAAAGAATCTCAAGTGTAATGTTTTCAAAAGATTCTCAGCTCAGAATCATTAGTGATTCTTTAGAATACTTATCTATTCGAAGGGAAGAAGTAACAAAATCATTTCCTCAATTAAAAAAAGCATATGATAATCATTATTTGAATATGCTAATTATTTTATCCAAAAAAGAATATGTTAATGACGAACATCTTAAAGAAATTAAACAACATATAAATAAATACTTTAAAGAAACTAACAAAATTAGGATTTCTCCAGGTTTATTTATTGAATTAAAGAAAATACAGTATTATCCAATTAAATACTTGTTGAGCAACATTACGATAAATAAACATGAAGTTGAAAAAGATTTGTATTACAGATAAGGAGCACTATCAAAAATGAAATTATGGATTATTAATATTAAAGTATTATTCATTTTGTGGGGTGTTGATTGGAAGAATGAATATTTTTTAAAAGATTTGCTGAGATGGAAAAAGATTTATCATCTTAATACATCAAAAAGAAAAGCCTTTGCATGGTTAATGTATTATAAACCTGAATTTCGTAACCTATTCATCTACAGAAACAATAATCGACCAATATACGTAATGTTTATAAAATTATTTTATAAACCAATGGATACTCTTTTTATAGAATCCTTTAAAATTGGTGGTGGATTATTTATACAGCATGGATTTTCAACAATGATTTCAGCAAAATCTATTGGAGAGAATTGCTGGATAAATCAGCAGGTTACAATAGGATATAATGGTAGTGGAAATCCACCTACAATAGGAAATGGTGTCATGATTACTTGCGGAGCTAAAGTATTAGGAGATATTTATATTGGAGATAACTCAGTTATTGGTGCTAACGCTGTTGTAGTAAAAAATGTGGATCCAGGTTCAGTTATGGTAGGTATACCTGCCAAAAAATTAGAGCGAAACTCTGAATAAAAATATTATGGGGAAAGGAATATTCATATGGGATATAAAGCAACTGTAGTTATACCAGTTTATAATGCTGCGTCTACTGTTTCTAAGACAGTGGATTCTCTTGTAAATGGAGATGAAAAAAATGTTGAAATTATTTTAGTTGATGATTGTTCTACAGATAACAGTTGGCAGATATGCAAACAACTAGAAAGCGAAAATACAAATGTTGTAGCTATAAAAAATAGCGTTAACAGCGGTGTTTCTCATACAAGAAATGTTGGTATAGAAAACGCAACATCTCCATATATTGTTTTTGTTGACAGTGATGATTGGGTGGCTCCAAGTTATATTACAGAATTATTATCTTCAGTTAAGCAATCTAACTTATTACCTATATTGTGCTTCAATTTTATATGTAATAATGAGATATCAGAGTATCTTTATAATCCTTATGATAGAAATAATTCTAAGTTAGTATCTGGATTAGAGTTATTTGATGTCTTAAATAAAAACCTTCTTCAATTTTGTTGGAATAAAATATTTAAGACAGATGTAATTATGAAAAATCATATTAGATTTAATGAAAAACAAAACATGGGTGAAGATTTCGAATTTGTTATTGATTATATGATGAGCACTAATATGGATAAATGCTTAATAATTAATAAACCTTTGTATTTTTATACAAGAACAGAGAAACAATCATTGATGACAAATTTTGGTTGGACATCTATAGATGAAGATTTTAATAGATTAGATAAATTAGCATTATTATTAAACAATACTGAAGAGGCAATTCGAAAAGCTGATTTAGAAAAGCAAAGGATGAAAGAGAATGCTGTTTATCATGTTGTTAGAACATCTAATAAAACCAAGAAAGAAAAAATACATCGAATTGAAGATATAATGCGTGATGGTAAAGCAAGTAAATATTATTATGCACAGTTAATACTGGCCTTTAAAGAAAAAATAAAGAAAAGATTCAAATGATTAGTAGTGAGAATTGTAGAAAGAAGGGATAATTTATGAACTTAATACAAAGAACAGAGTGGTATATATATAAATTATTAAAAAGAAATAGATTAAAAAATAAAACTCCAACAATTATCTCTTCAAATTGTAATGGAGAGTTTATGTATTATGATATGCAACTTCAATTTAGATCACCTACCATTAATTTATGTTTTGAAATGAATGATTATATTAAATTTTTAGAAAATATGAAATGGTATTTGGAACAACCTATAATTGAAGTGAAAAATCATGGTTTTGATTGTCCTGTAGGGCAACTTGCAGATATACAAATACAATTTACACACTATAAGACATTTAATGAAGCTGTAAATAAATGGAATGAAAGAAAAGAAAGAATAGATTGGAATAATTTATTTGTTATTGCTATTGATGGCGATGGTTGTACTTATGAAAGTTTAAAAAAATTTGATAAGTTACCATATGAAAATAAAGTAATCTTTACTCATATTCCTTATCCAGAAATTAAATCTTCTTATTATATTAGAGGATTTGAAAATGAAAAGGGAGTAGGCGTTCTTTTATATTTTAAGAAACAATTCCTAATTAGAAGATACTTAGATGATTTCGATTATGTTAGTTTCTTGAATGGGAAAGGGTGGAAGTAAAAAGATGATTTCTGTTATTGTGCCGATATATAAAGTTGAGAAAGAGTTAGACCGATGTATTAAATCTTTAGTGACTCAAACATATAATGATCTAGAAATTATACTTGTTGATGATGGTTCTCCTGATAATTGTCCTAAAATATGTGATCAGTGGGCTAAAAAGGATTCTAGAATTAAAGTAATACATAAGAAAAATGGTGGTTTATCAGATGCTAGAAATGCAGGATACATGGCTGCAAAGGGTTCATATATCTCATTTATAGATAGTGATGATTGGATTCATTATGATTTCTTTAAAATTATGATGAATGAGATGAATAGTAATGATGTAGACATTGTAGAATGTGATGTCATTAAAACGTCTTCTTATATGGAAGATTCTGTATCTAATTCTGTTTCAATGCAGATTTATGATTCTCAAAAAGCTCTAGAGCTTTTAATTAATGATAACACTTTTCATCAGCATGTGTGGAATAAACTGTATAAAAAGGATGTTATCGGTAATATTCTGTTTGCAGTAGGAAAACTTAATGAGGATGAGTTTTGGACATATCAAATATTTGGAGCTTCTAAGAAGATTAGTAAAATAGATGTGCCTATGTATTATTACTATCAAAGAGAAACAAGTATAATGGGACAAAATTATTCTTTAAGAAGATTAGATGCTCTCGAAGCTAAGTTCGAAAGACAACTTTATATGAGTAATCATTACCCTTCATTATTCAAACTAGCTATTACTAATTTTTATGAAACATGTATATATCAAGGACAGATGTCTTTATTATATTTAAATGATAAAGATTTAAAAGAAGCCAAGAGGATTATTAAAGCATATCTAAAAGAAATAGATTTTGGTGATTTGGATATTTCTTCATTATCTTTATCAAGAAAAATTTGGATTATACTATCTAAAATTAGCTTCTTTGGAACTTGTAAACTTAAGAATATGCTAAAAAAGGGTATTAATTAATATAAAAGGGGGGAATATTAATGGATAACAACGACAACAAACAAAGATCCACTTCCTTTGAATCATTAGACATATTGATTCAAAAATGGAGAGATGGTACCTTTTCAGAAATCTTAGATGACTGGAAGTGGATCTTCTCATATAGTAAAAGATATAAAGGTGCTATAATCTTTTATACTGTATTAGGTATATTAAGCACTACTCTAGGACTAGTAAGTTCTGTAGTAGGTAAATACATGATAGATATCATCACTGGTTACAAGATATCAAAACTACCAATTTTGATATGTATCATGATAGGCTCTACAGTATTTAGTTTAGTCTTTGGTAGTGTCTTAAATCGTATTACAGCTAAGTTAAGTATATATATTAATAACGATATCCAGGCAGATATCTTTGATAAGATCATTGATGCAGACTGGTTAGCTATTAACCAATACAGTAATGGGGATGTATTAAACAGATTCAATAGTGATGTAAGTACAGTATCAGGTAACGCTATTAGCTGGTTACCAACTATTATTATTGCACTCTATAACTTCATCGCTACATTCTTTGTCATCTGGCATTATGATAAGATCATGGCTGCATTAGCTTTCGCAAGTGCACCATTCATGCTCATTGCCTCTCGTTTCTTAATCACTAAACAGAGACAATACAACATGAAAGTAAGAAAGATGTCTTCTGAAATGATGACATTTGAAGTAGAAACATTCTATAACTTTGATACAATCAAATCATTTGGTATATCAAAATTATACAGCAAGAAAATGAGAGACTGGCAGAAGAAGTTTAAAGATGTTTCATTAGACTATAACATGTTTACTATCTGGACGAATGTATTTATGTCTATACTAGGTACAGCTGTATCTCTAACAGCCTTTGGTTACTGTCTATTTAGACTTTGGACTAAAGATATTACATATGGTACTATGACACTCTTCCTACAACAAAGATCAAGCCTAGAAGGAGCATTTAGTAACGTAGTATCTATTATCCCATCATTTCTAACAAGTTCAGTATCTGCACACCGTATCAGAGAATTAGTAGAACTTCCTAAAGAAGTTCATATTCCTGAAAGCAGTGAGTTAGATGCATATAAGGACGATGGTTTTAGTGTTAAGATGAATGATGTGAACTTTGCATATATTGAGAACAACAAAGTTATTACTGATTCTGATTTTGAAGCAAATCCAGGTGAAATCGTTGCATTAGTAGGTCCTTCAGGAGAAGGTAAGACTACTATGATTAGATTGATCTTAGGTTTAATTAGACCATCTGATGGGGGAGTAAGTATTAATGCATCTAATGGTGATGCAGTAGAAGCTAATGCGAATACAAGACACTTGTTTGCTTATGTACCTCAAGGTAATACTATTCTATCTGGTACTGTTGCAGAGAATATGAGAATGGTTAAACAGGATGCAACAGATGAAGAAATTATACATGCGTTACAAGTCTCTTGTGCATGGGATTTTATTTCTAAGCTACCTGATACTATTAATACTAAGATTGGTGAAAGGGGTAGAGGATTCTCAGAAGGACAGGCTCAGAGAATCGCTATCGCAAGAGCAATCCTCAGAGATGCACCAATCTTACTATTAGATGAAGCAACAAGTGCTTTAGATGTTACTACAGAAAGAAAAGTATTAAGAAATATTATACAGAACCATCCTAATAAGACTTGTATAGTTACTACACATAGACCTAGTGTCTTAAATATGTGTCAGAGAGTATATAGAGTTATGGAGACTCATGTTACTGAGTTAAGTGAAGAAGAGTCTAGTAAGATGGCTATGGATTTTTAAGAAAGGCAAAGTAATGTCACATAGTTGTGATAATATCAGGTGAAATTAAATGGGTAAGCATGCGTATTTAATAATTGCACATAATAATTTTTATATTTTAAAAAAATTGATTGCTCTTATTGATGATGAAAGAAATGACATATATATACATATTGATAAAAAAACTAAAAATTTTAAAAAAAATGATTTTATGAATATATGTAAAAAGTCTAATGTTTATTTTATTAAGAGAATAAGTGTTTATTGGGGTGATTATTCTCAAGTTCAATGTGAATTAAATTTATTAAAGGCTGCTATAAAAGGAAATTATCAATATTATCACTTAATATCTGGAGTTGATCTGCCTATAAAAAGTCAAGATTATATACATGACTTTTTTGATATAAATAATAATATTGAATATGTAAGATTTACTGATAACTGGGATTATAGTAGAGTCAGTAAATTACATATTCTCAATAAGTTAAATAGAACTAATAATCCCCTTTTAATTAGGATAAAAATATTGTCTAATAAACCTTTTAACTATTTATATCAAAAAGGATATGATTATAGTCAGAGATTTAATTCTTCAATAAAAAAAGGAGATAACTGGTTTTCAATCACAGATAGTGCTGCAAAATATATTATTTCACAAGAAAAACTTATAAAAAAATTATTTAAGTATTCTCTTTGCTCAGATGAACACTTTATTCATACGATACTTTTTAATTCTAAATTTAAAGAATCTTTATCGTATAATACATGTTTACGAGAAATTGATTGGAAAAGAGGCAGACCATATATATATAGAAAAGCTGATTATGGTTTACTAATTAATTCTACTAATCTATTCGCAAGAAAATTTGATGTATCTATTGATAAAGAGATAATTGATGATATTTATTTATATGTTAAAAAACGTCAATCTTAATTGAATAATATAAAATCGACTCTAAATATTAATACATCATTATTCTGTTATGAAATTGAAATGTATAAGAAAATAAATATCATTAGAAATATAGGTCTGCGTATTAGCTATTTCAGTTGAAAGAAAAGTACTAGGAAACATTATGCTGAATCGCGCTATTAAAACTCATATAGTAACTATACTTAGATTTGGTGCAATAAATATGTGCCAAAGTAAATAGAGTTACTGAAATTCATGTTATTGAATTAAGTGAAGAAGAATCTAATAAGATGGCTATGGATTTCTAAGAAGTTAAGTGCAATAAGAGTTCTTATTGCACCGTTTTAGAAAGGAGGGAAGAATATGATTTTGGATAAAATTGAAATAAGTAGGTGTAATGGATGTACAGCTTGTTCATCTATTTGCCCTAAACATTGTATAGAAATGAAGGCAAACGAGAATGGGTTTCTTTATCCTATTGTTAATAAAGACAATTGTATAAGTTGTAATTTATGCGACAAAGTTTGTCCTGTTAATAATGAAATAAAGCTAAATGATGTTCCTAATGCTTATGCTGCTATTAATAAGAAAGAAGAAGAAAGACTTCAAAGTTCTTCTGGAGGAGTTTTCTCATTAATAGCGAACTATATTCTTGATAAGAATGGTTATGTAGTAGGTGCAGCTTATAATGATAAATTTGAAGTAGAGCATATTATTATTGACTCTAAAGAAGAATTACATAAGTTAAGAGGAGCAAAGTATTCTCAAAGTAGATTAGGAGATGTGTTTGGTAAGATTAAAGAATTTCTAGATACTGATCATTATGTTTTATTTTCTGGTACACCTTGCCAGGTAGGTGGTCTGAAGTATTATTTAAGAAAAGACTATGAGAAATTAGTACTTATAGATACTGTATGTCATGGTGTACCATCACCTCTAGTATGGAAAAAGTATGTGGCATACAGAAGTAAAACAGATAATAAAGGGAAAATGCCAAAATATATTAATTTAAGATCTAAAACTTCTGGATGGAGTAGATATAATTATTCTATTGAGTTTGATTATGGTAAAAAATTATATTCTAAGGTAAATGGACAAGATCCTTATATGAAGGCTTTTGTAGGTAATTATTGTTTAAGAGAGTCATGTTATAATTGTTCATTTAAATCAACTCGAAGAGTAAGTGATTTCACTTTAGGGGATTATTGGGGTATTTGGAATCAAAATCCTGAAATGGATGATAATAAAGGAACATCTTTATTATTAGTACATTCTATTAAAGGAAATAAGATATTAGAAACTATTAGCAATCAACTAAACTATATTCAGGTAGATTTAAATGAATCAATTAAAGAAAATCCAAGTATAATTAAAAGTAGTCCAATAAATAAGGATAGAAGTGTGTTTATTGATACTATTAGTAAAGAAGGATTTAAACAAGCAATAAAAAAATATGAATTACTTACTAAGATGTCAAAAAAAGATAAGATGAACATTTTTTTGACCAATTGTAAAAATAAGCTGCTTTTTAAGAAATAAATGAATCACTTAATATGCAAATAAAAGTGAGTTAATTATGAAGTTACAGGACTTATTAATGTAATATATTTTATGTATTTTAAATTAATTGATTTATGTTCAATACTAGATGTTAACTACAAGACTGTACTTCTTCTGAAGAGCAAGTGTAGATTTCTTATGTCACCAATCAATTCAGATAAGTTGCTCAACAGTCTTTTCTATGAGGCAGATGTCTTTAATATTGGCGCAAAATCCAAGAATAAAGTGAGTTGTGCAAGTGAGAAGCAGTCAGTTCTCAGCACTCTATCTACAGATAAAGAGAATAACTATTCCTGTTTTATTAAGTTAAGACTCATCAATGATTATACTGGTCTGTCACTTAAGAAAAATATAGAACAGTGCTGTGTATTATCACATGATGCATTACTTAATACTAATGGCGAGAAAGGCTTTAATACACTAAATGAAGAAATACAGGTAAAGAATGAGGAAATCAGCTATGAAGAATAGAATCATAGACTACTATGGTTAAACATAATAGTCGGTAATATTAAGAATTATATTACTAGGATATATCATGGAATAACCAAAAGAGAGATGCCCTTATTCCTGAATGAACAAAACTATAGATTTAACCATAGACAGATAGTATATATCCTGAATATTTCTGCTCCACACTTCTCTTAGTTGTTACCTGTAGATTATGGCTATTCAAATCTGATTTTTTTATGTTTATTTATAGTAATTATGGAGGTATTTATGAAAGAAAGAGATTATTCAATTTCCCTTTTAAGAATAATAGCAATGTTTATGATTATAGGATGTCATATTGCAAGTTTCCTAAACAATAATATTATTGCTATGATTTTAAATGTAGGAGTGGAAATATTTTTAATTATATCAGGATATTTATATTCTAATAAAGTTATTACAAATAATAAGAAGTTTATACTTAAAAGATCAAAAAAAATAATGAAACCTCTTATTATTACAACAGTTATGTATATTATTTTTGCTATTTTAACAAAGAAAATTATAAATATAATAGCAATACCATTTCTATTATGTAATTTACAAGGTATTAATTTTTTGATAAGTGCAATTAAAGTACCACAAATTGAAGGTTTATCTCATATGTGGTTTTTAACGGTCATTCTACTATGTTATTTATTATTAATATTAGTAAAAGAACTAGAAAATAGATATGAATATAAATATTCTCTAAGAGGAATAATTCTGTTGATTTTAGTTTTAGTTGGATTAGATTTATTATTTATTCCTTTAGGAATTCAATTAGGTTATTTTCTGACTTTCTTTATTGGTTATATATTAGGTAAGATTGAATTGAAAATTATTAATAAAATGTATATGTTATCTACATTAATTATGATTTTATCTTTAACAATTAGATTATTGGGTAGACATCTTTTTGATGGTTCTATTTTTTATGCAAATATTATTGTTATTTTTACACAAATTTTGTTGGCATTATGGTTTTTCTTTTCTGTTAAATGGTTTATTAGTAAATTTATCTTTTTTGATAGAGCTTCCAAAAGTGATGTTGTTAAAATTTTAGACTCATATTCATTTTATGTTTATTTAACACATTATATGTTTATTGTAGGAACTTTATCTGTGAGAGGATTCATTAATGGTACATTTTTACAATTGCTTGCTATAGTATTGTTAACTGTATTTAGTGCATTTGTTGTCAAGGTTATAGATAATAAAGTTTTCTAAAAGGCTTTAATGAGCGTATTTCCAGTCTGATATAAAAAATGATTTAGCATGACGGATTTATAAATACTATTATCTTATTAAGACTCGTGGATTATGTGTCTATAACTTATTTATAAATATAATGAAATAAAGGGAAGATGAGTATTCCGCTAATTGAAGACCACTCGTTACGGTAGAGAAGTCCACCCAATACGCTGACCAAGCCCACACCACTCAAAAATTGAATACGCTCAAAAGTCCACTATGGATTTGAAAAAGGCATGACAATTTTTTATCATTGTTATGCCTTTCCTAGTTTTATTGTTTTATTCTTGAGTATTCTTCGCGTAATGATTTTCCGTGTAAAGTAATTAGATAGGAACTATTAATGATTCTATCTAAAATAGCGTCTGCAATAGGTCCTCCATCTAATAATTGAT
>Ga0129311_1000917_pt1 | contig 23164 bp, 29 predicted proteins | sample Go1ome_FD_94435 | JGI IMG/M metagenome (GOLD analysis project Ga0129311, IMG submission 94435) | Western lowland gorrila individual fecal microbial communities from Wisconsin, USA - Go1022B metagenome | ecosystem: Host-associated > Mammals > Digestive system > Large intestine > Fecal | place... | reverse complement strand
GGTGTATCAGCGGGATAATCAAATTATGAATTATGAATTAAAAAGCCCCCGCAGTCAAAGAAAAAACAAACTGCGGGGGAAATTCTATCAGTCGATCTCGACCATTATCTTCTGACCTATCTTTGAAGCAGCGGCTCTCATAACAACTCTGATAGCCTTAGCTATCCTTCCCTGCTTGCCTATGACCCTGCCCATGTCCTCAGCTGCGACGTGCAAGTGGTAAACCACAACGCCCTCATCATTCGGCTCATCAACAGTGACCTCAATGGCGGTCTTGTCTTCCACCAGATCGGCAACGATAGTTTCAAGTAATTCTTTCATTATGCAACCTCCATTACCTCCCGCAAAAGCAAATCGGTAAGGCTGATGCGGGATACGTATGCCTTACCGACAAATAAGCTGCTTATACAAATACAGGCGCAAAATAATATTGATATCCTGCCGCCTGCTCAGTATATTACAGTGTGCCGTTCTTCTTCAGAATAGCCTTTACTGTATCGGTAGGCTGTGCGCCCTTAGCGATCCAGCTCTTTACCTTCTCGTCGTCAAGCTTTACCAGGGAAGGCTCCTTGGTAGGATCATAGTAACCCAGCTCCTCGATAAATCTGCCATCTCTGGGATATCTGGAGTCAGCAACAACAAGTCTGTAGAAAGGAGCCTTCTTAGCACCCATTCTTCTCAGTCTAATCTTTACTGCCATTTCAAATTCACCTCCGTACTTTCCTTAAAAATTATATCAAGCGGGGAACTCCGCATTGAAAACTCAGCCAAATATTACAAGCAGCAAACCAATGACGACAATGAACACGCCAAGACCCATGTAGAATATTCTCGCACCGTTCCTGCCAAACAGCTTTACAAATACTCTTGCCTTATGGCTGTTCATAAACCAGTCATAGTCCTTGTAGGCACAGAATATCGCAAAAAAGCCGACTGCAAAGCTCATCAGAAATGCAAACACGTTGGTCATATCATCACCTCACATGTTCATAAACAGCATTATGCTGAACACCACCAGCAGCAGACCAACGCCGATGTACACGGCTCTCGCTGCTGTCCTGTTAAGGCTGCCTGTCTTTACTATCTTGAAAAATATATCGATGTTTGCAAAGCAGCACCATATCACGATACTGCCCAGCACCATGAAGAGCAGTGCCGCGAACATCATATCTTACTGCTTGGGCTTGCCTGCGCCCAGACCTCTCATCAGCGCCGCTCTCTTGCGTCTTGCGCTCTTGCCATGCAGCAGACCGCCGCCGATGCCCATTTCCTTCATCATTTTCTTCATGGCATCGTACTGTTTAAGCAGCTGGTTGACATCTGACACCTGAGTGCCGCTGCCCGCTGCGATACGTCTTTTGCGCTTGGGATCTATTATCTGAGGTCTTGCCCTCTCAGCCTTAGTCATGGAGTTTATCATCGCTTCGGTCTTCCTCAGCGCTGCTTCACCCGATTCAAGGTCTTCATCGGTTATCTTGTTGGCACCCGGAAGCATCTGGATGATGCTCTTCACGCTGCCCATCTTCTGTATCTGCTTCATCTGATCCAGCAGATCATTGAGATCAAAGCCTTCAGACTGGAGTTTCTTTGCCAGCTTTTCAGCTTCTTCTTCATCAACAGTCTGGGTAGCCCTCTCGATAAGGGTGAGCATATCGCCCATGCCCAGTATTCTCGAAGCCATTCTTTCGGGGTGGAAAGGCTCGAACTCGTCCAGTTTTTCGCCCATGCCCACGAACTTGATAGGCTTACCGGTAACAGCCAGCACCGACAGCGCCGCGCCGCCTCTTGTATCGGAATCGAGCTTTGTCAGTATTACCGAATCGATGCCCAGCGCTTCATCAAAGCTGGAAGCCACCTTTACAGCGTCCTGACCGATCATCGCATCGACTACCAGCATTATTTCGCTGGGTTCTGCGATCTTCTTGATATCCTTAAGTTCGTCCATCAGTTCTTCATCGATATGCAGACGACCCGCAGTATCTATGATGACCAGATCGTTTCCGTAGTCTTTAGCCTGTTTAAGACCTTGCTTGACTATCTTTCTGGGATCGATCTGTCCCATCTCAAACACAGGAACATCAGCCTTTTCAGCGACGATCTTCAGCTGGTCGATAGCCGCAGGTCTGTAAACGTCTGCCGCTATCAGCAGAGGTCTGTTGCCCTGACGCTTGAACATCTTAGCCAGCTTTGCCGCATGGGTCGTTTTACCCGAGCCCTGCAAGCCACACATCATTATTACGCAAGGCGGTTTGCTTGGGAAATTTATCTTTGAATTTGCCTCGCCCATCAGCTTGACAAGTTCGTCATTAACTATCTTTATTACCTGCTGACCGGGAGTAAGGCTTTTCAGCACATCCTCACCGACACTTCTCTCGGTGACATTAGCCACGAAATCCTTAACGACCTTGTAGCTTACATCAGCTTCAAGCAGCGCCATCTTGACCTCTTTCATAGCCTCTCTTACATCGGCTTCGGTCAGCTTGCCTCTTCCTTTCAGCTTTTTAAATACGCTGCCGAGCTTTTCGCTCAAACCCTCGAATGCCATCAGCACTGCCTCCCTTTCAAAAATTCGCTATCTCACGCGGCTTATCTCTGCCGCCAATAAATTCTACAGACACGACCTGCCGTTATTCGTTCTCGGCTTCCTCGATAAGACCTTCGGTGTCGTACTCAGCCAGTTTACTGTCAAGGTTCTCCAGCAGGACTATCGTCTTTTCTGCGATGGGTCTTGACAGGTTTATACGCTTGCACTCATTGAAAACATCAAGCGCCTGCGCCTTGAACTCTTTAAGTTCTTCAACATATGCTTTCTGCGCCGCCAGCAGACCCAGCTTTTCTTCATACTCGGTCAGTGCTTTTTCGCAGTGCTTCACCGCATCGTGTACGCCCTGTCGGGAGATGCCGCATTCAGCCGCTATCTCGCCAAGACTGAGGTCATCATTATAGTACAGGTCCATTATATTGAACTGCTTCTCGGTCAGCAGTTTGCCGTACAGGTCAAGCAAACTGTACATCTCGATGCTTTTCGCCATAACGGTCAACTCCCCTCCGACAAACTGTTACTTTTCTCGCACATCTGTAAAGCCTAACAGCTTTACAACTTTAACTATTATATACCATAATTCTTCGTTTGTCAAGAGGGCAATATCAAAAACATAAAATTTAACAATTTATTATATAAATCACGACATTTATATGTTATAATTATCAGATAACAAACTTGCGGGGCGCATTATCAGCTGTTTTCCCGCTTATGATTTGATATTATCATACTATAAGGGGAGGTCAAAGCAAAATGTTAAGCTACACACTCAAAAACGATAAATACGAGATAAAAGTTCCCAGCCTTACCTACGGGACTGCCAATTTTGACAGGTTCGCCAACGAGGATATCTATTTTTCGATTCTTGACAAGTATATCGAACTGGGCGGCAACTGCATTGACACTGCCCGTGTTTACTGCGAATGGGTCGAAGACGGCGCTGATGTCAGCGAGAAAGTCATCGGCAACTGGCTGGAAGCACGCAACAACCGTGATAAAGTCATCATATCCACCAAAGGCGGTCACCATGACAGACAAACGGGCGAATCCAGACTTGACAGGGCAAGTCTTGAATATGACCTCGCCAAAAGTCTTGAGTGCCTTAAGACCGACTATGTTGACATATATTTCCTGCACCGTGATGACACCCACCTGCCTGTTGAGGAGATCATGCCGATACTTGATGACTTTTACCGCCAGGGCAGGGTACATTTCATCGGCGTTTCCAACTGGACTACCGCCCGCATAGAAAAGGCTAACCGTTTCGCGGCTGAAAACGGTCTTGAACCGATACGCATCAGCCAGATAAACTATTCTCTTGCACATGCAAGCTCCGGTATTCTTGGTGATCCCACTCTGGTCTGCATGGATACAAGAGAGTTCAGCTGGTATCGCAGGCACCACTTCCCTGTTATGGCGTTTTCGCCGCAGGCTAAGGGCTTTTTCGCGAAGTTTGCCAAAGGCGATGCCGCGACTAATCTCCCTGAGAGCCAGTTTGCATCTACCGCGAACCTTGCAAGGCTTGCGCGCGTGAAACAGCTCTGCAAGCAAACAGGCACTCCGCCCGCAGTAGTACCGCTGGGCTATCTGAACAGTCAGCCGTTCTTTGTATCATCGGTTTTCGCGGTGACAAAGCTATGGCAGATGGAAGAGAACATGGCGGCGCAGGACTTGGTCTATGATGAAAAGACCCTCGCGTTCCTTGATAACCGCATCTGATGATTCGCGTGAGCGTAGTTCTGCATTTATTTTACATTTGAACAGCAACAAGGGCTTTTCTGCCATATGGCGGAAAGGCTCTTTTTTGCGCCTGTTTTCGGGCATAAAAATGACACTCGCTCCGAAGAACGAGTGTCATCATTTACATGTTATAAGTGCTTGAATTTCATCGCGCAGAGCGGATTACTTCATAGCCTCTTCAACAGCAACTGCACAAGCGACAGTAGCACCAACCATCGGGTTGTTGCCCATGCCTATCAGACCCATCATCTCAACGTGAGCGGGAACTGAGGACGAACCTGCAAACTGTGCATCAGAGTGCATACGACCCATTGTATCGGTCATACCGTAGGAAGCGGGACCTGCTGCCATGTTATCGGGGTGCAGAGTTCTGCCTGTGCCGCCGCCCGAAGCAACAGAGAAGTACTTCTTGCCTGCGTCAGTTCTTTCCTTCTTGTATGTACCTGCAACAGGGTGCTGGAAACGAGTGGGGTTGGTGGAGTTACCTGTGATGGAAACGTCAACGTTCTCCTTCCACATGATAGCAACACCTTCGGTAACATCGTTTGCACCGTAGCAGTTTACCTTTGCTCTCAGACCATCGGAGTATGCCTTGCGGAATACTTCCTTGACCTCGCCTGTGTGGTAATCCATCTCAGTTTCAACGTAGGTGAAGCCGTTGATACGTGCGATGATCTGTGCAGCGTCCTTGCCCAGACCGTTCAGGATAACTCTCAGAGGTTTCTTTCTTACCTTGTTAGCCTTTTCAGCTATACCGATAGCGCCCTCAGCAGCAGCGAAGGACTCGTGACCTGCCAGGAAAGCGAAGCACTCGGTATCCTCTTCCAGCAGCATCTTGCCCAGATTGCCGTGACCCAGACCAACTTTTCTCTGATCTGCAACAGAACCGGGGATGCAGAAAGCCTGAAGACCTTCACCGATAGCAGCAGCAGCGTCAGCAGCCCTGGTGCAGCCCTTCTTGATAGCGATAGCGCAGCCTACAGTGTAAGCCCACTTAGCGTTCTCGAAGCAGATAGGCTGAATGCCCTCGACCAGCTTGTATATATCCAGACCCTTTGCCTTGCAGACATCAGCGCACTCCTCGATGGAATTGATGCCGTATTCCTTTATAACGGCAAGGATCTGCTTTTCTCTTCTCTCATAAGACTCAAATAATGCCATTTTACTGATCCTCCTTATTCCTTTCTGGGGTCAACGATCTTAACGGCATCAGCAACTCTGCCGTACTGACCCTGTGCCTTCTCGAAAGCTGTGTTAGCGTCATCGCCAGCCTTGATGAAGTCCATCATCTTGCCGAAGTTAACGAACTTATAGCCGATGATCTCATTGTCCTCATTCAGTGCCAGACCTGTAACATAGCCGTCGGTCATCTCCAGATAGCGGGGACCCTTAGCCAGTGTACCGTACATAGTACCTACCTGTGAACGCAGACCCTTGCCCAGATCTTCCAGACCTGCGCCTACTACCAGACCGTCCTCAGAGAATGCGGACTGCGAACGACCGTAAACGATCTGCAGGAACAGCTCTCTCATAGCGGTGTTGATAGCGTCACAAACGAGGTCGGTATTCAGAGCCTCGAGGATAGTTCTGCCTGGCAGTATCTCAGATGCCATAGCAGCAGAATGGGTCATACCTGAGCAGCCGATAGTTTCTACCAGAGCCTCCTGTATAACGCCCTCCTTGACATTCAGTGTCAGCTTGCAGGTACCCTGCTGAGGTGCACACCAGCCGATGCCGTGTGTAAAGCCGGAAATATCCTTTATCTCCTTTGCCTTGACCCACTTAGCCTCCTCAGGGATAGGAGCAGCGCCGTGAGCAACGCCCTGTGCGATAGGGCACATTGTTTCAACTTCGTGCGAATAGATCATTGATAAATACTCCTTTCGGTTTTTAGGCGAACTTGCCGCCTTCTATAATATAATACTACATTTTACTTCTCAAATCAAGTCTTTTTACAAAAATTTTTAATTTGGGCTAACTTTTTCGAGTCTGTTTTAAAGTCCGAAGTTTGGCGGTTTGGAACGAAGCTAACGTTAGTTAAAACTAACTTGCGAGTTAGATTTACCAATATCTGTTATCAAGCGAATATTTTCTGTATGAGGCGATGACGGTCTTTAACATATCGCATGGACTGTCTGCCGCAAAAAAGCGCCCACAGAACTTCTGTGAGCGCCTGATATCTGTATTCTGATGTGAGATCATTCAACGGTATATGTGAAAAGCTGACCTCTGACTTCTTTCCTCAGCAGGAAAAGTGTGATAGCTGTGTAGGTGATGATGCTGACAAGTGCCATAGGGTTTATGCTGTCATTGAGCGACTTCCCCAGATCTGCCGAGTGTGTCTGCATACTCTGAGGGATAAGTATACAAATATCTACCAGAGCGTGTATGAACATAGTCACCTTTAAATTGCCGCATCTGCAATAGACTGCGCCGAAAAAGAACCCCATGCCTATGACCGACACGACCTGTATGATAACATTGAGCAAAGACACACCTGCCAGCAGGTTGATAAAATGCAGACAGCCGAACATTGCGCCTGAAATGAATATCGCCAGAGCTGTGCCTTTAAATGTGTCCCTGCCGAAGAAGTCGCGCAAGGCATTAAGTATTATGCCCCTGAACATCAGTTCTTCACAGATACCCGCGCTGAGTATCAGCGCCGCGATGCACCACACCTGCAAACTGCCGAAGTGCATACCCTCAGGCATACCGTATTCGGACACACCTTTATCATTTACATGGGTGAACATGCCCGACAGGAAGTTTATTATACCTGCAACTAACAGATAGCCGCCTGCGATCAGACCTTTGAGAAAGCCGTTGCCTTTCATTGTGACAGCCTTTTTCTTGCCGAGTGCAAAATAAAGCATGACGAACAGGAACAGGAAAACGGGTATTGAGCCTAAAAACTGTATCTGATAATCGTTGCTCGGCTTGAATTTCAGCAATCCGGTTATAAGAGCACCCGAAAGACCGCTGATGACCAGATAGCCGACTATCGTACCGATGACCACTGCCGCAGTCTTTGCGCCAGATGCTCTCGGTGCGGGCGGCGGTGCGTACTGTCCGTCTGTTTGGATATATCCCTGTGAAAAATCGTTCTCCATAATTGTTTATTCCTTTCTTAATCTTCAAAGCTGAATATTTCTTCAACAGTTGCCCCGAAAACCTTTGCTATATCCATAGCCAGTTTGAGTGACGGGTTATACTGTCCTTTTTCCAGTCGTATGATAGTTTCGCGCCTGACACCCACCAGTTCGGCAAGGTCACCCTGTTTCATGTTTTGAGCGGCGCGGTATTCCTTTAATCTTGTTTTTAACTCAGGCATGGTCATTCCTCGCTGTCAACGCTTCGGGAGAAACTGCTTTATTGTTCATCGCTCATTCCTCCTCACAGGCGGGAGCCCTGTCAAGCCAGAGATATGCGCCGTATCTGACTGTCATATAAACACCCAGCAGAAGGCTTGCTGTATCGAACTGCTGATCGCTGTTCACGACTATATTATTGATACCTCGTGCGTTGTTCACGATAATTACTGCCAGCATCATAACAAACATGACTGTCAGTTCACAAACTGCGGCTAAAGATGCCGCTTTCAGCATGAATGTCTTTGTCATCTCGTCAGCAGGTTCTTTTTTACGCTTATGTTCAAAAAAGATCATAAGCAGTATCACCGCCATAGATACCATTGACAGAATGCCCAGACCATTACTGCCCAGCAGACGCGCACATGTAAGTTCCAGTACACTTTCAACTGTCATAACGGCACCGAATACCAGATTCAGCAAAGCCTGCCCTTTCTGGGTGATGGGTTTGCGGGGATCCTGCTTGTAGCGCTCTCTGTATATGGTTTCCATAAGTTCCTGACGCTCAGCGCGGGTCATATCGGGCTTCTTATACTTTTCATAAAGTTCCTTGAATTTCTTGTCCTGTTTCATTTTTCTGCCTCCGTTTGTTCTGTCTATAGTTTTATTGTCTTTCCGCACCAGGTGATATATTTCTCACCTGATGTGATAATTATATCACTTCTACAGGCAGAAGTCAACAGAAAAAGTGATATTTTTATCACTTTTGTAGGCTTACACAAAATCAGGGTAAAATAAATGTGATAAATACATCACAGTGACATATTTATCACATTTATGGGTGTCATCTTATTGTGACATGGGTAGGCAGGAGTCCTCTGCACACGGCATAGACAGGTTTTTCTTCGGGGATTTGCTCTTCCGAAACGCCTGTCGCGCACACCGTTGACAGCATACCGAGCACTGCCGCGCCTGCCGCAAGTGCCGCCGTGACCATTCTGATGATACTTCTTGTTTTCATTTGTTGTCCCGTTCTTTCTATTATATATCTTTTTTAAATGTTATCAGCACACTGTCGTCCTGCGGGCGGACATTCACTGCCGTCCAGCCCCTTGCGGACATATCTTTCATGACCTGTGCCGCCGTTCTGAAACCCTTGTCGCGGGTCGCCTTGATTATTTTATACTCGTTCATTTTGTCATCACCTGTTCTGAATAGGGGATATCCCCTGCTGACTAACGTTCTTGTTCTGTCTTATAGTCTGTTGTTTGTTTCATCTTCCGTTTAATTTGAGTTCCTTTTCATATCGATGTGCTGTCGCCCGCCGCTGACATGCACTTTTTTACACTATAGCTTTTCTGTCTTTATCTGTAGCTGTTACTGAGATGCTTCGCCGCCTGTTTTTGCTCTTCTTCCGCCGATGGACATGGTGAATATCCTGTCGCTCATGAATATCCTCAGTGCGAGGAACATGCAGACTGCTAAGAATATCACCTGATAGATGAGTCCGCCGACATAGACGCCCGTATTGCCGAACATAGCGTTCTCAGAAGCCATGAAGGAGTGAGTAAAAGGTATCGCGTAGACGATATACCTTACCGCAGGCGACATTGTCTTTATATCAACGAACATCGACAGCATATAAGGTATCATAGTACACATCATGATGGGCAGTGTGAGCGTCTGTGCGCTTTTTGCGTCCCTTGCCAGCACGCCGAGTATCAGCGATACCGAAAGCGCTATGAGTATTGACAGGAACATCTGCAAGCCGACCAGCACGTACTGTGAAGCGTCCATCGTAAGTCCCAGATTATTCAGCGCTTCGCTGTAGCCGCTCTCACCGCTGACATTGTCAAGCACGCCGTTCATCATATTCTTTGCGCCTATCATATAGACAGCCGCCTGCATCGCTGCGACCACCGCAGCCGAGAGCATCTTCGCGGCGATGACCGAGAGCCTTGATATGGGGGCAGAGAGCAGAGTTTCCAGTGTTTTGTCTATCTTCTCGGTGCTGACTGCATTGAGTATCATATTAGAAGACATCATCACCAGTATGAACATCATTATCGGCACTATCATGCCCTGTGCAGAGCAGAGCGACATAACTATGCTCGCTGAGATGTCCTCGCTCTTATCAGCAACTACTGTTGATTCTTCCAGCTTTAATGGTTCGTTGAGGAATGACACTTCACTGCTTGTCAGCTTGCCGTTTGCCACTTTTGTGCTGTAAACGACTTCCTTTACCGCACTTGACAGATAGTCAACAGCCACCTGTGAGCCTGCGTTCATATTCGACAAAGTTGCCAGCGAATTGAGCCGCTGAACGAATTTGACCGTTGCCGCTTCGCTCTTCTCAACACTTTCGGTGAAGCCTTCGGGGATTATGACCACGCTCTTCACATTAGCTTTTTTCAGTTCTTCGGCGTAGTTATCGGAAGTTATATCCACCGTATTGACTTCGCCGTCAAGAGCGTTTATATTGGCTGTAAGGCACTTTATCATATTGTGGGTGAACTCGGTATCATCAAGGTCACAGATGTTTATATCCATCATTGTTTCGGCATTGTCCTCGACGGCATTGCTCATAGCCTGACCCGCAAAGGAAAGTATGACGACCGACACTATCATCATAAGGATAGTCTGGGAACTGAGCATCTCGCGCAGTTCTTTCAAAAATAATGTACGAAATTTCATGCTGCTCACCCCCTACTTGATATCTTTCTTCATAACGACAAGCTCAAATACATCTTCGAGGTTGTCTGCCTTGTACTTTTCTATCAGTTCGGCGGGAGTGCCTGTTTCCAGCAGATGTCCTTTTGCGATTATGCCTACCCTGTCGGAAACATATTCTATCTCCAGCATGTTGTGGGAAGAGAGCAGGAAACTCATGCCCTCTGCCGCCAGCTGTTTTATCATACGCCTTATCTCAAGCGCATTTATTATATCAAGACCGCTGGTCGGTTCATCGAGAATGGCGAGGTCGGGCTTTGACATTATCGCCCTTGCCAGCAGAAGTTTTCTCTGCATACCTCGCGAATAGCTGGCTATCTTATCGTTGAGCCTGTCACCAAGTTCGCATATCTCTCTGCCTGTTTTGACATATTCCTCAGCCTGCGACTTGTTATCGGCGTAGAGTTCAGCCATGAATTTAAGGTAGTCGATACCTTTCATGTTCTTATAAGCGCCTGCTTCATCGGGCAGGTAGGTGATACTCTTTCTGACCTTTTCGGGTTCGGTCAGTATACTGTGACCGCTTACCACAGCATCGCCCTCAGTTGCCTGTAAAAGGGTCGATATCATGCGTATAGTGGTGGTCTTGCCTGCACCGTTTGGTCCTATAAGAGCGAATATCTCGCCCCTGTGTACATCGAACGTGACTTTCTCGGAAGCGTACACGCCCTTTTTGTATTGCTTGGAAAGTCCTTTGACTTCCAGCACCTTTTCGTTTTCCATCATAATTCTCCTGTTAGTCATCTGCCCGCCGCTGACGGGCAGTAAAATGCTGTCATTAAACTGTCTTTTGTGCGCCTTATGCGAAAAGACCTCACAAAACTTTCATCTTTTACTATATGGGGCTATTGCCTGCATTTTCTGTCGGCTGAAGATCATTTTCTGCCGTATCGGTCATGATACCGCCAAAACTGCCCGCCATGCAGACCGCCGTCAGTGCGACCATGCCATTGATGTCGTCCGCCGCAGGGAGTCTGCCGTTAAATGCGAAAAAGCAACCTGCAATCAGCAATGCCGCCGCGATGCCCTTTAATGAAACTATCACAAGCTGTCTTTTATCAGCTTTCATTTTTATCTCCTTTTGCTATCGGGGGGAACTCTGCTGTCCCGACTGCGGCAGATATGACGGCACAATGCCGTACACACTGCCAGCTTGCCGAAACGCACTGAATATATACTATCCGCCCCGTGTCCTTCTTTCTTTTGTTCTCTCGTTTGTCAGCGCTGTCTGTTCTTTATCCTCAGCACAGTTGTGAATGCAAGCACAGGCAGTGCAAGCAGTTCAGACACGCCGAAGACCCTGATAAAAATGTCTTTATATTCTGTATCAGTCATTCCGAATACGCCCTGAAAGATCGCGCATACACCGATCATAAGCAGTGCCGCCGACCAAATCTTATTGATGTTTCTCTCTTTCATTTTGTCTGCCTCCTTTTGCTGTTTATCCTTTCTTTTGTTCATGCCGAAAGGGGTATATATATCTTTCCCTTTCTTCATTCATATTATAGTACGATTTTATTAAAACGTGTGGATTTTTTGCGCGAATGGTACATTTTTTGTCGCGAATGGAAAACGAGGTCATTGAAAAGCCCGAAGATCCCAAAACGACAGGTTTCACGCCATTACCGCCGCACAGATTCAGTCCGTTTTGTCAATGCTCGCATCTATCAGCCGAAGCGCCGTTATCTCATGAAGCGTCTGCGGAAAACGCCGAAAAGCACCCATACTATCAGTGCTGACATCACCACGCCCATGACTCCGCTGAAATGTTCTGACATTTCGATAAACTTCTGACCCAGAAGCCCTGTTACTGCCAGCACCGCCGCTATCGTCACACCTTTTCTGATATTTCTCTCATTCATATCTGTCATCACCTTTCATTAACGTGCAAAGCCCCGATACCGGCTGAGGGGTCATTCTTTGTTGTTTTCCTTATTCTTCCTGCTGATAATGTTTGAGGCATTTATCACGCTTGCAGAACCGCAGAAGCAAGCACATGAAGAATAGCTCCCTCTGACTGCCGCTGCTATGCCCAGCAGCAGCATGGCAGCTCCGATACCTCTCAGCGCATATACTCTCTTGTCTTTCATTTCTGTCATCTCCTTTACTGCCCCGTTTTTCGGGGAATGTTATCTCTTTTGTCTGACTTATCAACTATTGAAGCGGTATATCCAATTAGATAATACCACCAGACCTATACCGCTGCATAAGCAGACTGTTGAAACAGCGCCTGCGCCAAAGACCTTAGTTATGCCTGTTATAAGCAGCAACGCCGCCAGTATCCTCAGTACCATAATAACTCTCTTTGCTTTCATGATGTACTCCTTTCTTACGGGGACACGCCCCATAACTGCCTCTTTCATGTTGTTTACTGTTATTTCTGTTATGACTGTTATTGCAGCCTTAACTGTATGTATACAGTATACACAGCTTACACAGTTTTGTCAATATAGTTCGCTGATAATCGTATAGATGTACAATGAACGCAGTGCGATTCGCTTTTGTTTTTGTGTATTTATCACATAAAGCGGCATATTTATGCGCTGTTTATGACCTTTGGACTGTATATATCACACCTGAACTGTGTATATCACGACCGCTGACTGTATATACACAGTTATTTTCTGTAAGACCGACCGCATCACGCAAATGCCTAAATTTTGTGCAAAATGCCACGCTGTAAAATTTGCATTTTTTCAAGAGATGTAGTATAATATATGATGTATGAGTATTTTTATTTAAAAGGAAGATGAAAATGATTTTCAAACTGCTTTTCGGTAACACATTTGATTTTTTTGACGAGGGCGATATATCAAAATATTCGCTGTTCATTGTCTTGATGATAGCTTTTGCCTTTTGGTCGAGTTTTCTTGCGCTGAAATTTTTCCGCAATATACTCCCTAAAGACCAGGGACGAGAGTTCGCGGTGAACGGCGAACTTTCACAGGGCAAGGCAAGAGGGTGCGGGCTGATATTCATGACCACGTTCACGCTGACAGCCGCACTGTTCATCCCGCTGACGCTTGAATATGTCATCTATCTGGCGCTTATCTACGCCGCAATGCTGACAGGCTATTTAGACGACGCTTCAAAAGTACCGTGGGGCCGCCTTAAGAAAGGTCTGCTGGACCTTGCGATATCGCTGGGCGCTGCCATAGACCAGTGGTGGTACTCGACAACTGTGCCTGCTGAACACAGCATGGTGCCTGTAAAGATGCCGCTTCTGCATCTCAGCTTTCATCTGCCTGCTGTGGTCTACATCGCGCTGGCGGCGATGCTTGTGTGGACTGCCATAAACGTGACCAACTGCACCGATGGTGTGGACGGGCTGTGTGCTTCGCTGGTAATGACGGTGATGCTGGGCTTTGTCATCACAAGCGGTGTGCTTTCGCAGACAGTCTGCAAGAACTTTGAACATCTTGTACCTGTTATTATGCTTGCGACACTGGCGGCTTACCTCTGGTTCAACTGTTCGCCGTCTACGATGCTGATGGGCGATGCGGGTTCGCGTGCGCTGGGCGTTATGCTGGCAGTGCTGTTCCTTGTGACGGGCAACCCTTTCGGTTTCATACCCGCCTGCATAGTCATCATACTTGACGGCGGTCTTAGCCTGCTGAAGATCAGCTTTATACGCTTTCTTAAGATGAAGAACTTCATGAAGGATATACGCACACCTCTGCACGACCACTGCCGCAAGAACAAGGGCTGGTCGGACACACAGGTGGTACTGAGATCTGTCATCATACAGCTGGTGATAGATATACTCTATCTGTCAGCCATCAACGGCGGCAATCTTCTTGGGGTGAGATGAGGCGCCTGCGATGCGTGATTCGTGTTACGGCTAAGGCTTCGGCTTACAAAAAACAGATATAAAGAACAGAAAAACGATGCGGACACAAAGATATCTTACGCTGCTGTGTCCACATTAAAAGACAGGTGAGATACAATAAAACGGTTCATAAAGAAATACTTCAAATATGTCCTTGATGTGGGATTTATAGGCATTATAATGTGGCTGACTTTCCGTCTGCTGTTTTCGGGACAGGAACTTTCCGAGATAATCAAAGACCTTAAGACTGCCAACATGGGCTGGATAGCTGTGGGGCTGGTGCTGACATTCTGCTTTGTGGCGGGCGAAAGCTGCATAATACATTACACTCTGAGAGTCTGCAAACAGAAAGTACCCTTTGCAAGCTGTCTTAAATACTCGTTCATCGGGTTCTTTTTCAGTTACATAACGCCGTCATCTTCGGGCGGACAGCCTGCACAGATGTACTATATGAAAAAAGACGGTGTGAAGATAGGATTCTCGACACTGGTAATGCTGCTGGTGACCATAGCATACAAATCGGTGCTGGTGATACTGGGGCTTCTGCTGCTGATATTCAATTTCGGCGCAGTATACAACTACGGCGGCAGACTTGCATGGCTGCTGGTTATAGGTTTTGTGCTGAACTGTGCATTCATCGCGGGGCTGACATTCATAATAACCAAACCCGACTGGGCAAGGCGTGCGGGCATAACGATACTCAACAAGCTGACAGACTGGAAGATAGTCAAAGAAAAAAATCACGGCAAGTGGATAGACAAGATAAACCGCATCTGCGATACATATGTTATAGGTTCTTCTTATGTAAGAGAGAACGCTGTGGTGGTGGCAAAAGTCTTCGCCATGACACTTGTGCAGAGGATTTGCCTGTTTGCGGTGACATGGGTGGTGTACAAGTCCTACGGGCTGTCGGGGGTCAGCTTCATTGACATAGTGACCATGCAGGTAATGATAGCCATAGCGGTGGAGATGCTGCCGCTGCCGGGTGCGGCAGGTGTAACGGAAGCCAGCTTCCTGCTGGTGTTTGAGAGCATTTTCGGAGCGGCGCTGGTCAAGCCTGCACTGCTTCTCAGCAGAGGGCTGACATTCTATGCTGTACTGATAGCGGGCGGGATCGTCACGCTGATAGCGCACATAAAGGTGATGCGTTCGGACAAGCGGCTGAATATCCCGAAAGAACATCGATGATACAGAACACTGCCGCGCAGGTGATGCGGCGATATCGGGCAGGGACTTTCCTGCTGAAAATAATTTGAGAGAACGGAATGAGCCGTCAGCACAAAAGCGGGCGGCAATGGGAGATAGACGATCCCAATTAAGAGTAAAGTTATTTATTTAAGATAGGATCAAGTGATAAGACATGATAGGATTTTACAATTATTCGGTAATACTGACATACGTGGGACTGCTTTCATCGGTCTTCGGCATAACACAGGTATTTGAGGGGCATGATGCCATCGCATTTTTCTGCCTTGTGGCATCGGGCATCTGCGACTTGTTTGACGGAAAGATAGCAAGAAGCATGAAGAACCGCACCGACCATGAAAAGGTCTTCGGAATACAGATAGACTCGCTGTGCGATCTGGTCTGCTTCGGAGTTTTCCCCGCAGTGCTGGGATATCACTACCACACGATCTACCCGATGAGGCTGATACCCTCGCTGATGATAGTGCTGGCGGCGGTCATAAGGCTGGGATACTTCAACGTGATGGAAGAAGAGCGTCAGCGGGAAACTGCCGAGAACCGCAAGGAATACGAGGGTCTGCCTGTTACGAGCGTCTGCATAGTACTGCCGCTTCTGTACATCGGCAGGCACAACATACCGCCGCACATTTTCCCTTATGTTTTTCAGGGTTTCCTGATACTGATATCTGCGCTGTTCGTGGCTAAGATAAAGGTCAACAAGCCCAGCAACAAGGGTCTGCTGATAATGTTCACGCTGGGGCTGATAATCTTTTTCAGTTACCTTAAAATGAACCACATTATTTAATTCATAATTCATAATTATTGACATGGACGGGAGAATTGCTTTTTTCGCGGGTTTGGCTGAAAAATTATTTAATCCATAATTTTTGACACGGACGGGAGAATTGTGTATTATTATCGGTTAGCTGTCGTTTTCCCTTTCCCCGCCGCAGGGGGGGGGAAAAGGATAACATCAACACGATTTTCCTTGTTATATAGCGCTTTGTGTTGGTGTGCTAAAGGGATAACTATATTCATAATTACTGACAGCAGCGTACTGTGAGCGGTTTGGACGTTTGCTCAAACGCAGTGTGCTGAGTATACGGCTCTGAAACTGTTATCTGACAATTGCTGTAAATATCAATGCGAACGGAGTGATAAACATGAAATACAAAGACAGACAGGGTCACACATACAAAGTGACCACAAAGCAGGACAGACTGCTGAATGATGCTTATGACAGCTTCATTGGCAGGAGCGTGCTGGAGATAGCTTCTCTGCCCATATTCTCTAAGCTGAGCAGAGGTGTTCTCAACAGCAGGCTGAGCGGCGGATTTGTCGAGCAGTTCGCTGAAAGCAACGGCATCGACATGTTTGATTATGAGGACAAGCAGTACTCAACATTCAATGAATTTTTCACCCGCCGCATAAAACCCGGCAGAAGGTACTTTGAGAAAGACGAACACAAGATAGTTTCACCGTCTGACGGCAAGGTGAGTGCCTACGAGATAACACCATCCAGGACTTTCGTTATCAAGAACTCGGTCTACAGCGTTGACAGTCTGCTGAGGGACAAGAAGCTGGCTGAAAAGTATGCGGGCGGGTATGCGCTGGTCATCAGGCTGAGTGTCGATGACTACCACAGATACATCTACCCCATAAGCGGTCTTAAGAGTCATGACCGCGAGATAAAGGGTTTCCTGAACACGGTGAACCCTGTGGCGAACCGCCATGTGGAGGTGTACAAGGAAAATTCCCGCACATACTGCATGCTGAGGACTGAGTTCTTCGGTGATGTGATACAGATGGAAGTCGGGGCGCTGATGGTCGGCAAGATAACCAATCACCACCCGTGGGGAAATCACAGGGTACGGCAGGGCGAAGAAAAGGGCATGTTTGAGTTTGGCGGCTCGACCATAGTGCTTTTGCTTGAAAAGGGCAAGGCAGAAGTCGATGCTGACCTTATACAGAACACAAAAGAAAACTGCGAAACAAAGGTGCGTCAGGGCGAACAGCTGGCGGTGTCTAAGGTATGACAGTTACAGGCGCGCGGTAACTATAGGCTGATGTTCTTTTTTGGGGTGCTTGAGCGGGGAGATAACAGCACACCGGTTTTGCCTTTTTATACTGCCTTTTTCAGGTGTATAACGAATGACACATCACCAAAACAGCAGTTTTACAGAACTTAAAATATACAACGCTGAATTATCCTTTTGTTTACCGCATTTTCAGCCGGTGTGCTAAAAGGATGATCATATAATAAATTTTTTATAAAGTTGGTGAACCAATTGCTGAGATACGATGCAGCAGATATCGACAAAAAGTATTACTATGACGGCGATGACTTAGGCGCTAATATCATAGGTGAAAACAAGGACAGGACTGTCTTCAAGACATGGTCGCCGCTGGCAACGGGGGTATATCTCAATCTTTACCTTGACGGGGAGGGTGACAACCGCATCGAAACGGTGCCTATGGAAAAGCTGGACAAGGGAGTATGGTATGTTGAACTTTTCCGCAGCTGTGACGGGCTTTTCTACACTTTTTCATATGAGTTTGAGAACGCCCACAACAGGTTAGAGACCATAGACATATACGCCAAAGCCTGCGGTGTCAACGGAAACAGGGGCGCTGTGGTAGACTTTTCCGACACTGACCCTAAGGGCTGGGACAAGGTGGAAAAGCCGAAGTGTGAGAATGCTTGTCAGGCGATAGTCTACGAATGCCATGTGAGGGATTTCTCAATTGATGAAAGTTCGGGGGTCTGTCCTGAACATCGCGGGAAATTTCTGGGATTTACACACAGCAGGACGCGATGCGGCAAGTCGGAAACTTGTCTTGACCATCTTAAGGAACTGGGCATAACGCATGTGCATCTTCTGCCTGTGGCTGACTATGCTACCGTTGATGAGGCACACCCTGAAAAAAAGCAGTACAACTGGGGCTACGACCCCAAAAACTACAACTGTTTAGAGGGTTCGTATTCCACCGACCCTGCTGACCCGAAATGCCGCATACGCGAGTTCAAGGAACTGGTGATGACACTGCACAAGAACGGCATCGGCGTTATAATGGATGTAGTATACAACCATACATATTACACCGAGGAGAGTGCCTTTGAAAAGGCTTTCCCTAAATACTACCACCGCACACGCAGGGACGGCAGTTTCTCGAACGGTTCGGGGTGCGGGAACGAAACTGCTTCCGACCACATGATGTACCGCAAATTCATGATAGATTCGCTGAAATTCTGGGCGACCGAATACAAGGTGGACGGTTTCAGGTTTGACCTGATGGCGCTGCACGACATAGAAACTGTCAACATCATCAGGGACGAACTGAACAAGATAGACCCTCAGCTGTTGATGTACGGTGAGGGCTGGACGGGCGGCGAATCGCCCATGCCCGCAGACAAGCTGGCGTACAAGTGGAACAGCTACGATTTCGGCAGAGTGGGACTTTTCAACGACAACATACGCGACTCGGTAAAGGGCGGAACTTTCAATCCGTATGACTTGGGATTTATCAGCGGCAACAGAAACACGGCTTCGATACTGAGGCGCGGCATTGCGGGTTCGGTGCCGCACCACCAGCTTCACGATGCTTCGGAAGCGTGCTGGGCATTTGAACCGACACAGGCTGTCAACTATGCGGAGGCGCATGACAACCATACGCTGTGGGACAAGCTGAAAATATCGGGCAGCAACCATTACAGTCCCGCTGACCTGATAAAGATGGACAGGCTGGCGGCGGCGATAATAATACTGTCACAGGGCATGCCGTTCATACAGTTGGGGCAGGATTTTCTGAGGATCAAGCCGCGAAAGCTGAACGAGGGAGAAAGTCCCAACGAGGTGAACATATACAGTCACGACAGCTACAACGCGCCTGATTTCACGAACGCCATAAAATGGGACAAAAAGAACAAGTACCGCTGTGTTTTCAACTACTACAAGGCACTGATAAAGGTACGGCGTTCAAGTCCGCTTTTCAGAATGGCAGACAAGGTCGAGGTCGGGCAGCATTTACAGTTTTTGGACACTGGCGACTACAATTTCGTGATATGGAAGCTGGAAGATGACAAGGAATGTTTCGTAATAGCGCTGAACCCTTACCCCGAAGAGAGGTATTTCAATCTGCCGTGGGGCATATTTTACCGCCGACTGGACGAATTCGGCTTCATCAACGAAGAGGAACAGTCGGGATATGTAAGGTGCGCACCGCTGTCGGCAACAGTGTTCAAGAGGATTTAATAATTCATAATTCATAATTATTGGCATTAACGAAAAAATCGCGGTTTAACGTGGGAATTTCGTTGGTGCGTGTGTGATTTGGAAATTGTGGTGGGGGCAAGCCCCCACCCTACACGGATTTCCCGCAACACAGTTTTGTGCAGTGGGTCAAGGCGATTTTGAATAGCTTTAAACAGAATAATGAGGGCGCGGCAAAGCCTTCGGTCATGCCAAAGAGCGACCCTCGGCGCGTTATCGCGAGAACGAACAAAACGACCCGTAGGGGCGTTTTGAGAGTGAAGCGATAACCCTCACGCCGAGGTTGAGCACAACATCAGCAAAGCTGATGTTTGGGGCTTGGGGGCTTAGCCCCCATTTTGAATAGGAGCGTGTTAAAATGCACAAAGAATTTTTGATGGGCAACGCGGCAATCGCAAGAGGTGCGATAGCGGCGGGGCTGAATGTTATCTCGGGGTATCCCGGTACACCCTCTACGGAGGTGCTGGAAACGACTGCTAAATGTAATGACGGCAGTCTGTATGTTGAGTGGTCGGTAAACGAAAAGGCGGCGCTTGAACTGGGCGCAGGCGCGGCTTACAGCGGCGCGCGCACTATGGTGACTATGAAGCAGGTGGGGCTTAACGTAGCTTCTGACCCGCTGATGAGCCTTGCTTATATCGGAGTAAAGGGCGGCATGGTCATTATGGTGGCTGATGACCCGGGTCCGATATCGTCGCAGACAGAACAGGACACCAGAAAGTTCGCGGAGTTCTCAAAACTCCCATGCTTTGACCCGTCGTCGGTGCAGGAAGCGTATGACATGATACAGAAGGCGTTCGAGTATTCGGAGGAATACCACACACCTGTATTGTTCAGACCGACTACCCGTGTCTGTCACGGCTATGCGTCCATAGAGGTAAAGGACGAGGACGAATGTAAAAAGAATGCACCTGAGGGATTTGTACGTGACCCCTCGAAGTGGGTGATATTCCCAAGACTTTCTTTTGCGGCACACGGTGCGATAGAGAAGAGGAATGTCTGTCTTTCAAAAGTGTTCAGTGAAAGCGGGCTGAACCCTGTTACCGCAAACGGCGGCAGACGGGGCATCGCGACACACGGCATAAGCTACACCTACACGATGGAAGCTGTAAAGGCGCTGGGCGTTTCGCCTGAGATATTCAAGGTAGGCACGCCTTTCCCGTTCCCTGAGGAAGCGGCAGTTGAATTCCTGACTGCAAACGGCGGTCTTGAGGAAGTGCTGTGCATAGAGGAACTCGACCCTGTAATTGAGCGCGGGTTGATCTTCGTATGCGGAAAATACGGGCTTAAGACAAAGATAATCGGCAAGCTGACAGGACACATACCGCCTGCGGGCGAGAACACCTGTGCTTCGGTGAAGAGGGCTGTTTCGCAGTTCATGGGCGTTGAACTGACTGATGAGGAAAAAGCAGAAGATGTTCCCCCACTGCCTGTAAGACCGCCTGTGCTGTGCGCGGGCTGTCCGCACAGGGCATCGTTCTTCGCGGTAAAGCAGGCGATGAAAGGCAAAAAGAGCGTTTTCTGCGGCGACATCGGCTGTTACACACTGGGCAACGCCATGCCCCTTGACATGGTAGACACCTGCCTTTGCATGGGTGCGGGCGTGAACATCACGCAGGGCATCGGCAGGATAGAACCCGATACTAACTGCTTCGCTTTTGTGGGCGACTCGACTTTCTTTGCATCGGCTATAACAGGCGTTATCAACGCGGTGTACAATCAGGCTGACATGACCCTTGTGGTGCTGGACAACTCGACCACAGCTATGACAGGTCATCAGCCGCACCCAGGTACAGGCAGGACGATGATGGGTCAGGTAGTAGACAAGGTAAGCATAGAAGCTGTGCTGAAGGGCATCGGCGTGAAGACTGTTGAAACTGTCGATCCCCTGAAACTTGATGCGGCTGTTGACTGCGTAAAGCGTGTATCGGCAGAAAAGGGCGTTAAGGCTATCATATTCAAGTCGCCGTGTGCGGTGCTGATAAAGGGCAAAGCACCCGCAGTCATCGACAGCGGCAAGTGCATCAACTGCAAGAAGTGCATAAATTCTCTGGGCTGTCCCGGTCTGGTAATAAAGGACGGCAAGGCGGCTATCGAAGCAAGCCTGTGTACGGGCTGCGGGCTGTGTTCGCAGGTATGTCCCGTAAATGCGATAGGAGGCGGCGAAAATGCAGAATAACATACTTATTTGCGGCGTTGGCGGACAGGGCATAGTGCTGACCTCAAAGCTGATAGCGGCATCGGCTATGGCGCAGGATATTCCTGTAATGAGCGCGGAAACTATCGGTATGGCACAGAAAGGCGGCAGCGTTTTCAGTTTTTTGAGGCTGGGTGACGGGCTTTACTGCCCGATGTTCCCGGAAAAGACTGCTGACCTGCTGATAGCTTTCGAGCCTGCCGAAGCAGTGCGCATGCTGCCTTATCTGAAAGAGGGCGGCAAGGTGATAGTCAACACACACCCGATAATGCCTGTAACTGCGGCGCTGAAAGGCAGCAGCTACAACGGCAGCGAGATGATTGAATATCTGGCGAAGAAAGCAGACGACCTGAAAACTATTGACGGCGAAGCGGCGTGCAAGGAAGTCGGGTCGCCCCGCGCACTAAACATGGTGATGCTGGGTCAGGCTGTAAAGACGGGCGTTCTGCCTTTTGGCATAGATGCGGTGGAGGAAGTCATGAAAAAGACGGTAAAGCCGCAGTTTGTCGAGATGAATGTAAAGGCGCTAAGACTGGAGATATAGCATGGACGAGATATTCACAAGGGTCAGCATAAGAAAATTTGAGGACAGACCTGTTGAGCAGGAAAAGCTCACAAAGATACTCAAAGCGGCGATGGCTGCGCCCTCAGCGGGCAATCAGCAGCCGTGGGAATTTTTCGTGGTGACCGACAAGGCAAAGATAGAAGCGCTTTCAAAAATAAGCCCGTATGCGGGCTGTGCGGCGGGGGCACCTGCTGTGATAGTCCCCTGTTACAGGACTGAGGGACTGCGCTGGGGCGAACTTGCAGAGATAGACTTATCATGCGCTACCGAGAACATTCTGCTGGAGATAACCGCGCAGGGACTTGGCGGAGTGTGGCTTTGCGCCGCCCCGCTGGAGGACAGAATGACTGCCGCCGAGAAAGTTCTTGGAAATCCCGAAGGAATGCGGGCATTCGCAGTGATACCTGTGGGATACCCCGCAGAAAGCCGTCCGCAGCAGGACAGGTTTGACGAGAGCCGAATACATTATCTATAAACACAAAAGCCCGAAAGCGGTATGTTTCACGCTTTCGGGCTATTTTTATTTCAGGTGATATCTCTCGCGGAGTTCATCGGGTATCCTTTTGTCTTTGAAGTAAAACTCGCGGTCATGGTCACCTATATTACGATTGACTTTGCAGGGGTCGCCAAACGCAAGAACGTTTGATGGGATATCCTTAGTGACCACGCTGCCTGCGCCGATGACCACATTATCACCGATGGTCACGCCGGGTACGATAATGACACCCGCGCCTATCCAGCAGCATTTTCCGATGTGAACAGGCATATTATACTGGTAGCCGTCAGTCCTGAGCGCC
>Ga0129311_1000916_pt1 | contig 23190 bp, 19 predicted proteins | sample Go1ome_FD_94435 | JGI IMG/M metagenome (GOLD analysis project Ga0129311, IMG submission 94435) | Western lowland gorrila individual fecal microbial communities from Wisconsin, USA - Go1022B metagenome | ecosystem: Host-associated > Mammals > Digestive system > Large intestine > Fecal | place... | reverse complement strand
CCACAGCCTGTTAACGAGAAAGCCATCACACACACTAAGCCAAGACTAAAAACTTTCTTCAGGATCATATTTGTACCTGTCATTTTCATCACCAACTCCTTTCGCATTAAAAGGATAAACTGTTTCAAAAACCAAAGTCTCCTTCTCTTTATCCCAGCCAGTGATTCTAATAATTTCATCTACTCTGAAATTACGTAGATGCACCACATACTCAAATCCCTGTAACTGTTTCAAAGAATCCTTAGTCGAATATCCTGTTGCCTGAGAGATATAATCTGCCATCTTATCTACTGCCATCTCACAGCTTTCACCATGTACAGATGTCCAACATTTATGTCCTGTCATAGATGCTTTTGAAAGACCGGCCGCCTCGCTTCCTTCCTTTACCTCACCAACAATTACCCTGTCGAGATCTACAAGAAGTGCAGCTCTTGTTAAATCTCCAAGCTCATAGCTGATTTTTGAATCTCCCTGATTGGTCATTACATGGCAACTAAAAAGATCTGGATGCACAAGGTCAAATAGCTCCGCATTTTCCTGACAAATCATAACTGATTCACAATATGGAATCTCTGCAATCATGGCATTCATAAGCGTTGTCTTTCCACTCGCTCCCTTACCGGTAAATAAAATACCCTTCGATGAAATCATCTGATTCATAAGTTCATTAAAGTCGTTATTATCATCAGAAAAATACTTCTTAACCAAAGCTCTATCTATCTTGATTGAATCTACCTCTGCCTTATGCTTAAACATCCCTGCATTTTCAAGCGTGCTCAATGTGTACTTATCCTTTGGAATTTTTCTGATTGCCACAACCGGCTTTCCACCATCTACCAGTAATCCTGAGATAATAGTGATTCGTAAGATAAAATCATCCTGCGACGCATCCGTAAAAGTCTGAATCGCATTAGCTGTACCAAGATTAACCTTGTTTCTTTCCAAAAGCTTTGTCACAAACATTCGATATGCTGAATCATCCGAAAAGACAATATCCGCTCCATCTCTTTTGCCCTTACTTTTCAAGCGAACTCTTTCTGGTCCATATAGCTTGATATCTGAAATATCCTTGTCATGAATTAAATCATCGATAATTCCATATCCCCATAATTCCTTTCTAATAAGTTCGATAACAAAATCTTTTTCTTCGTTTGTAAGCTCCTTGCCGGATTCATCCTGATAATCCTTAAGCTGCTCTCTCATGTCATTTAAAATTTTCTCACGGGTAACATGAAGCCCCGCTACATTTTTCTTATTTAGGTTGGCAAGAATTCCTGCGTCCTGCTTCGCATAAAACTCCGACTCTAAAAGCCTTGCCAAATCTATATATGCTTTTATTTCTTTATTCATCTGCTTCCTCCATTACTGCCCCCGCCTCATGGTGGAGGTTCTTATCCTGATTGATTCCCTTGTAAATAAATACCGAACCAATTGCTACTGCTATCACAACAACAAACAACACCAGCTTAATCAATAGCTTTCTTTGTGCTTCTGGATCTGCCTGCTGCTTACGTCTTAATGTCATCTCCTCTTCCTTCTTAAGCACAAGTGCCTTCTCCCTAACCTTTTCGACATCCTCTGTTGAGATATAGGTAAGTGATGTAGACGGCTTAAAGAAGAAACAGTACAGATACTTTCCATAGGTCATGTCTTCTGTATAGTTACATCCAAATGCAACTCCCACTAACAACAGCCCAAGAAACATCAAAATACATGCTATTCTTGGCGTATCATAATAAAGTGGGAGTAATACATTTAGAAGCACCCCAGCAATAACACTTCCAAAGAATACAATTTTCTGCAGTATTGTCTGATTTTTTAAGGCATCGATACCAAATAACGCATCCGAATCAATCTCTTCCAAATTTACATTTCTGTTCATTTGCGCCATAACTAATCTCTCCTTCCTAGAACATTCTTGCAGTGATTGCATCACTACCCTTTACAAGTCCACTGATTACAATTGGTGTTATCGCCATCTGAACTGTGATTAAAATGCATTTATAAACATTCGATGCACTTGTGAGGTCAAAATTAACCAAGTTCGTACATAACGACACTCCTGTTTTAACTGCCACAACCATAAGTGCTCCTGATATACAAAAACCAAAGAAGGTCTTTATATATGTCACAAGCGATCTTGAAATATCATGACCACCTGCTCCAAGAGCAATGGCAATTCCGGCAAATGGCAAAATCATAAGTGGCTTAAGTATTCTTTGGAATGCACTACTGATAATTGATAAACAGCTTGCTACCATAATGAAAAGAAGTACGATACCACCAATCAAGAATAGCAGTGAGCACCCTATCGTACTCCAGAACTTTTCTAACCATTCACCGGACAACTCAAAGCTTGGAAGCTTCAAGCAATCCTCTATGATTTTTTCCATATCTCCGCTGACGGATAATGTATATCCGCTTGTAGCTGAAATCTTTCCTGTGATACCATCCGTAAAATCAATGATGTAGCCCATTATGCTCCACATATTTGCTGCGATGTACAAGATAATGCAGTATCTTAATGCATCATGCAGAAACCTTTGGGCTTGCTGCCCTGGTGGAGCTGATACAACTGATTTATAGATTGCGATGATAAAAAATACTGTTGCAATCGGAACCGTTGCATCTGCTATTGCATTGTAAAACGTATGCACAGTGGAATATGGAGTTCCACCACCTGCTAGTTTAGGACTCGTAGTAAAGAGCGTCATTGCAATCTTCATAAGAGCATTCCAGACGGTAAATGCACAGTTATAAAGCGCTTTTACTATGTCTGCCATAACGTCTCCTTTCTACATGCAAAAATCCCAGCCCTTAGTTTAAGAAAGAGCTGGGACCTAATTAGGTGAGCGCTGTAATGAGGGCACTAAGTCCCACAAGTACGCCACCAGCTACTACTGAGTAAACTGCCTGATGTTCGCCCTGCTGATCCATCTGACGGAACGCCATAGCAAACTTAATGCCGCCATAAACCAACATTACCGCTCCAATTGCACTTCCGAGTGTAAGGAGCACAGACTTTAAACTTGTAATAGCCTTTGTATAACTTGCTGCTGCTAAAACCATGTTTCCCATTTTTTAGTTCTCCTTTCCTTATTGGTAAGGGGTAATTTCCTTAACCCTTTCATTAAGTACTTGGAGCCTAAAAATCGTGATTACAGAAAAACTATAGAATTTTTGCAAAATTTTTTATTTCATCAATGGTACAATCGGTCGGAAACATATTCCGTATTCTCTCTGCATCATAATCTGCCATAATAAGCTCATATAAAAACCTAATCTGAGCCTTTGAATATCCAAACTGAATAAGATTTTGTACCGTTTCTGCTCGACTAACATACTTCTTTTTTGCCTCTGCACTGTCATCATCCTTTTCTTTATAAATTGAGAAATCTATAGGTGTACTTGAATGCTCATCCATATACCTCTCATAATTTTCACGGAGCTGTTTTTGCATCTCCTCCGTAAATTTAAGTGTGGTAACAGGCGCATCCATCTTCCCCTCTAAAATAAGATTTTCTACATCATTCTCTGTAAGCCTTAAAATTGCGTTTCCAGACTCTCTTATCTTCTTTGCCTGTTGCATAGCCACATCTCCACTTAAGAAAAACATGCTGTTTTCAACCTTAAATTTCTCACGCTGTTTCCTCGTTCTTTTTGGGTCATACGGATTATTCTTTCTACAAAGTAATTTCACAAAAGGCGTTTTCTCCATACGACACTTAGTTTCAAATAATGGATCTGCTCCCTTGATTACAATGGCGCATTCTCCATCCTTTTTCATGGCAAAAATATCCTCTGCAGATAACAGTGGCTTTTGCATAACATCTTCTGACCTTGAGCTGCTACCTTTATAATCCTTTGAATCAGAATCACTTGCCTTATGAATCGTCTGTGTACCAAAGTGCTTACTTAAATACTCGCAGGAATCCATATCTGGAGCACCCAAAATATCAATAATAGAACAGTTACCAATTAAGTCCTTGTCCATATCAAATTTAGGGAATTTGCGCTTAAGCTGGATTAAGTTCTGCACAATAATAACCGCTGACATATTTCTTGAACGCATAGTAGAAAGCTTCTCTACAAAGGAATCTGGCAATGTAAATAGCGATAGGTAAGCCTCTGGTGTTACCACCTCGGGCTTTTCCCCCGCTCCACACCGTGCGTGATAGTTTCCCATCACACGGCGTTCCACCGACTAAATTTACTTTTTAGTGCCTATATAGTCCTCGAATTGTATAATTTCAAGCTCTCTGTGTTCTCGGAGCTTATTGATTTTATCTTGCATTTCTTTGGTCAACGGTAGGTTTTTGAGTGTCTTACTTATTTTGTCGCTGTTTACAGCTCCTACCAAATCCGATACCTCTTTTGAAAGAATGATTAAATTCCTGTAGGTATCGTTACGCTCTCCTTTACAAGGCTTAATGTGTTCACACACCATATCCGCAACAGTTAGGGCATTATGCGTAACCGCACATTTTCCCTTTTGTGCTATATACCTTGAAAGAGCGTTATCTGCCATCTCCAATGTAGGATAGAGATGAGCATTTTCCATCATATATTTCATTACCTCAAAACTGATACAGTTTTCAGCGTCTGAATATTTCCTCACATATTTGTTGACCTCACGCCTTTTATACTTTGGGTATTCGTATGCTACATATCCGACAGGAACAATCATACGACCGTTTATCCATCGGAATTGTTTTGACTTTCCGTATTTCTCCAAGATGTACTTGCTCGTAATCTCACCTTGCTTTTCTATGGGAAAGCACCGTCTGTTATGGTTCATTCCGTTGCTTTTCCCTGTGACCTTAAAGGCTATTTCTGCAAAGTCTGCCGATACAAGTGTTGCCATGCAGTAATAATTGTGCATTCCCATTACCATAGCATTGTAAAGACTGATATTCTTATCCAACTCACTCTGCTTGCTCGGATTTTTGATGTCTTTCCAAACAGAGCTAAGTTTACTGATAACTTTTGCTTTACTCTTATCTGCCATATGGGAGCGTACAATCCACTTATTACCCTTTGGTACTACCTTGAATTTAATTCCAAGAAAAGTTGTGTAATTCTTTCTTAGGTTGGTTATTCCCGATTTCTCGTCGCTCGTCTGCAAGTGCAGATTTTCTTCCAACCACAACTTTGTAGCATACATTACCTTGGTTGCTGTCACATAATCCCTACAAAATATTTTGAAATCATCTGCATACCTTACGATATACATTTCTTTCAACTCGGTTTTTGCTCTCAGCTTGTTCCATTTCTGCGTTCTGTCTATTGTGAGTATGTTTCCCTCGTTATCAACCTTGGCAAACTCATAACCTGTACTTCCCTCTTTGATTTTGAACATTTCCCATTGATTAGCTACCCACCAATCCAGTTCATTAAGCACGACATTCGCTAACAGCGGAGAAAGAATACCACCTTGCGGTGTTCCTGTTTCTGGTGTAATAACTATGTCATTAAACAGAATGTCCGCTTTCAGCATTTGCTTGATTATCATAATCAGCTTTTTGTCCTGTATACCCAATCCCCATAACTGACGGATAAGTTTTGAGTGGTCAATGTTATCAAAGAAACCTGTGATGTCCACATCTACAACAAAGTGCAGATTTTGTAACTGTGCCATTTTATAGCACTGTGCTATTGCGTTCTGTGTAGACCTGTACGGTCTGAAACCATTGTTTCTTTCGTGAAACTTAGCTTCACAGATTGGCTCCAACACCTGTAAGACACACTGTTGTATAAGTCTGTCCCAAATACTCGGAATTCCAAGAGGTCTTGTCTTTCCATTATCTTTCGGGATTTCTACTCGTCTGACTTTCTTTGGTTGATAATAGTTCAACTTGTTTCTGATGGTTTTTATGACCATTTCGATAGGCAACTCCTGTATTTCTACAATCGTTTTCCCATCTGTTCCCGGGGTTTTACTCCCTTTGTTTTTGCAGATATTTCGATATGCAAGTATGATATTCTGTTCAAATACTATCATAGGCATAAGCCTGTCAAATATCTTGCCATTCAAACTATCTTCGTAAAGTTGATAGCCCATTTCTTTAGCGTCATACCTTTCTGCATTTCGCTCTGCTTTGTTTACAATTCGCTTTGCCATAGTAACCAACTCCTTAATGGAGAATGATTTTTTCTTAGTCGCACCACGACAGCTATGAAAATCTCCTTTTGGTGATTACTATATAGACATGAAAGAAAATTTAGTATCGGCTTGTGGCTATCCCTCCACCGCTTATTATCACGGTTTCTTCGGTACTGTGCCACTACTCTCACAACCACAAATGCACTTATTGTAGAAAAGGTTCTTTCAGCCTTTTCATTTTCGATACAACTACGGTACTTTGTCGCTGATACAGTCAGCTCCCGTATTGGTTGCTTTCCACGTTCCACATAACTTAGGATTGTTGTCACTTAGGTCATTCCTTTAGCCCTGCAAGTATTATCTTCAAAGATACCTGTGTCCTGTAAACACAGAGGGTATTTCATACTAACAACTTTTACTTTACCCCACTTGCGTACCTCTTGGTACACTGGCATTTCTGCCAGCCATTCGTTTAGAGCCGTACATTCGGAATTTTGTCAGACCGCCTATTTGGTCATTCTAACCATATGGCAACCCCGCCCGCACTGTCACACACAACACCTACCTCTAGGTATCTTTCCTAGTATTTCTACTTTAGGGTGTGCTTCGCACGACTTCCCCGAGCTTATAACCTCGATTGTCTGTATTCAACCAACGCTATTCGGAGTATTAGCGAATTCCCTTCGGGGCGTTACCCCCTCATTTGAAATTTCAGTTATGCAGTTCTCTAAAACCACATTTATTTAATTATTTGTGACTTTAGGCTACGCTTTTGTCGGTTATTCCTACCGTTTTCGGCATAGAACGTGTCACACCATTGGCAAATTCATCCATAAGGAAAGTCAAATGATGAGGCAATGTCTCATGAAGTTTTGGATCAATTGCGGTAAGATGATACAACTCATCAAAGAATAAGGAATAAACCATACTTGGAATCCAGTCATAATATCTCTTATCCTCACTCGTTACGATAAACAATATTCTCTTACCGGTCTTTGAATTATCCGATTTTTTCGAATAACCAAAGCTCTCACTAATCTTAATTTCATCCTCTGATAAAAGGTCAATTACACACTGTAGTTTCATATATCTGCAGTGTGCATCAAGAGATGCCACAATAGAGGATGTTGTCTCAGCTGCACCGTTATAATATTTCTCGATTGCAATATAGCCCGGGAAATCTGAATCGTGACTTTTCTTCCACTTAAGCTGCGCTTTCTTTGCGATATCTAAGATACCGCCTGGTCTGTTATCAATCGATCCATCCGCTTTTGTATATACAGTTGTTGCATTAAGAAGCTTTACAAAAGTAGCCCAATTTCTCTCTTCCTCTATGATATATTCCTTCATGATATATATAAGCGAAGTAAGAAGTACTTCAGCACTCTGTTCAAAGAACTGGTCATTTCCACCACCGGCTTCATCCTGCGGAGTTGTTGCTTTCATAAGAATACCTGCAATAGACATAATATCTGACTCATTTCTGATATAACGGAACGGATTAAAATGAATACTCATAGGCATACCTTCCTCTGATTCCACATTCATTACCATCACTTCATATCCGTTATCTTCAAAATACTGCCCTGTCTGCTTGTACAATTCTCCCTTAGGATCTGTGACCAGAAAATTACCGCATAACTGACTAAGCATAGGCCTTGCAAGTCTAAATGACTTACCAGAACCGGGAGGTCCGACAACAAGCATATTTAAGTTCGAGGTCTTCACATTATCAATAGACAAATACACACCCTCTGCCAACCAATAATTCTTACAATTAACAGTAAGCTTTTCTGAAATACCAGCATTGCCTGTAACAACCTCTATCTCATTATCTGGATCATGATTTGCAAACTGCCTTGTAAAGTCCTTTGCATTTCCCCACTTGGCAACACCATATTCCTGACCGGCAAATGGATGTTCAAATTTGGTTGCAATGATAATAAAAATCATGGAAAACATCACCCAGAAAACACCAATAAAGATAGGGGTCGCTTTCGTAACCCCTACCAAGAAATGGTGCTTAAGAATAATGAAATCATTAAAGTTTGCTATAAACTCCCACAAATCATTTTCAGGCATCCAGACCGCTCCACATAAAAATCCAAGATAGATACAAATAACTGTACCCACGCCATAGATAATTAATGTTTCTTTCAAAGTTCTGGTATGCTTTTTAAGGGAACTTCCACTATTCTTACCCATAAACTATCTTCTCCTTCCTGCAACCTTTGAAATTGCTTCTTTTGCAGAATCTGTTACGCTCTTTGCAATATCAGAACCCTTCATTTCTTTTGTGGTTCCATCATGCTTTTGTACAGAATATGTGGCATCATCCTTAATAAAGACCTTAGCCGTCTTATCATTCACAGATTCAATCATCACACCCTTTACAAGCCCTTCTGATATCTCCATACACATAACTTCTTCTCCATCCGGCATAAGCTTTGCAACAGGAACTGCAATGGTCGAATACAAAGTATCCTCGTACTCCTTTTTATCTGTCACATGTGCATTGTGTCCTTTTACAAATTCCTTTGCTTCCTCACTGCTAAATTCCTTCGCTTCTTCCGGTTTCTCTCCTTCAGAAGCCTTCTTAAAATTTGCCTCCAAATACTCCTGATACTTCTTGAATCGTTCCTCTGACTGCACCACAGCTGTCTTTTGTCCGTTTTCAAGCCCGGCTTCTCTAAGCATTGCTGGAATCTGTTTCTTCCACTCTTCCCTGCTTAATCCATAATCAGAGAAAATCTTAACTTCCGAAGAGCCAGGCATTCTAACCTTATACTCAGAATAAATATGCCCTGCATCATCCTTACGAAATTCTCGTTTAATCATATGAATCTTCTCATCACTGGTAACCTGACTGTAGAAGACCTCTCCTGTCTCAGGAATATGCTCTTCATCTCTTACCGGCCACATACAGTCATATGGCGTATATTCACGGACAATTCCGCACACCTCATCCTGTGCCAATGCTTCTTCTGGATTTGTTGCAAAAAGACTTCCCTCTCCCTGCTTTAAGTACTCAGCAAAATCAATCTCGTTTTCATGTTCTGCCTTTTCTTTGGATTCCTTTAATAAATCTGCATTCTCAGCTTTCGCATCAAGGAGCATTGCAAGTTCTTTTTCTGCAGCTTCTCTTTCCACATCACTTGTGGCATTCGCAATCTTTTCCTTTACCATTACAATTTTTGCATCAAGAGCCTTGTCCTTATCCTCTTCATTTGAAATTCTTCTCTCCATAACAGCCTTAATCTGCTCTTTATGTATTCCAACATCTTGAGCAGGTACCGCAACCGGGATATAATCATCGTTTGGATTAAGGTCAGGCATAATGCAATATCTTAAATTGTATTTTTCACAATAAAGATCAAAATCTGACTTCATAATCTTGGTTCCATCAGAATCAATCCTTATAACCTTTTCCTCAAACATCTCTTTAGGGAACTCCAAAATTGGTGGAACTCCCTTAGAAATCTCCTGCATCTTCTTCCAGTCACAATTGCCCGGCTTATTAAGATACTTATTATGATGATGGTCTGTTAAAGCTTTAATCGCCTTTGCAATAAGTGCAACCATCGCCTTGCTTCCCTTAAAAAGGTAATAAACACCTTTATATTCCATCTCTACTACCTGTGAAATTTCATCTGCCATAAATTCATCTCTCCTTCCTATTTGTTAGGTCTTGCGACCATAATGGCATTCTTTGTACGCAGTTTCTGATAAACCACGCCACTAGATTCATTTAATGCTTCCACTGCATTACCATTTCCAATATATATAGCAACATGGTATATACCCATATACCTTCCATTACTGCTACCACCGTAATAAATCAAATCTCCCGGTAACAAATCCATCGTATCAAGCGTCTTGCCCTTTTCATTTAGCATTCTCGCTCCCTCTGCTGCAGTTGGTGGATACCTCGTTCCATAACTAATATCTGTACCTGCTGCATCCCAGGAATAATATGCGAGTGAGCTACAATCAAAGGATGTACCACTGGTTCTGTTAGCCTGACTATATGGACTTCCTACTTTACTGAGTGCAAATCTTACAACCTTCTCCTGTGTTTCATCACAAGTAATGGACGCAATAATATCATCAATATCATCAGTAGACATTGTGGATGCTACATAAACATCTGGTTCTGAAGAAAATATTGATAAGAACCCTGTAATAGCATCACTAATGGCTTTTAATGGCTGTAATATCGAGAACATGAACATAACGATTATCATAACCACCGTTGCCACCACCATAAATATTGCTATATACGGTGCAAGAATCACTCCAAGCTTTGCCATAAGCGACTTTACCCACCTCATAGGATTTACTAAGTCAACAAAGGTTTTAAGTAACCCCGATACTCCATCTGAAAAAGCATTTCCTGTTGACTTATCCGAAGCAAGATCATTTGCCATATCCTTCTTTGCTCGAAGCATCGTTGCAATAGAAGTTTTAGAGGCAGCCTTTTTCTGCTCCTTTGATTTTTCTTTTTTGGCTGAATCCTGCTTTTTGTTAAGCTCCTTCTGCTTGCTTTCCTTATCAAATTTGGAATCATCAGAAAATCTCTTATCTGTATCCTTCGTAAATTCCTTTTCCGAAACCTCATCATTTCCAAACTTCTCTGTTGTAAATTTATCATTACCGGTTGAGTTAGAAACAGGTACACCGTTTCCTGCATCTGTAGAATAAGAAGAACCTCTTGCAATCTTCTCTGGATCAGATGGATTGATAGATTCCTTCTTAAGCTCTTTCTTCTTCTCTTTTATCTCATGAAGAATCTGCTTCTGCTCTTCTACGCCCCGCCTATTCTTCTCTGCTGATAATCTGACCGCTTTTTCTGCCATCTCATCTAACGAAGCTGAGGCAGCTTCATTACCATCAGTAGTAAATCTAGCTGCCTCATCAATCACAAATCTTTTCATATCATCTGTAAAATTGTTCTTAGACTTAAAGGCAACCTGGCTACTCTTAAACTCCATAGCTGCCACCTCCGTCCGTATTAACAATCCTATAGATTTCGCTATTCTTATCCATTCTCATATCAAATGGTACAGTTACAGCTCCCATCTTAAGAAGTCCAGTACCACTTGCTGCATTATCGACAAAATTAAACATTGCCGGACTAATACTTGGTAAAAACTGCATCAGTTTATTTTTATCAAGCGTTGACTGGCTAAGAAGTGCAAAGTACTCCGTATTAGAAAGAATCGCTTGAAGCTTACCGCCGTTATCATTGTTCAGTAAATCTGACATATTCTGGGTAATACCATTTAAGATACCGGACATTTTTCTGATTTCCTTCCACAGCTTAAGCACAAAGGAAGCTACCTGCTCCACTGCCAAAAGCTCATGAAATTCGTCAATATATAAGTGTGTCCAGCGTCCTTCTTTCGCATTTTCCTTTATCTTATTTCTTACAGTCTCCATCATAATAAGCATCGCTGTTATACGAAGATTATCCTTAAGACCAGATAAATCAAATACGATAAATCTATTGCTAAGATCCACATTTGTTCTGTGATTAAACAGATTAAGGGAACCATTTACAAAGATTTCCATAGCCGCTGCTAAATGAACTGCCAGATTGCTTCCCTCATCCAATAGACCCTGATACACATCCTGTAAGGTAGGCGAATAAGCTCTAACCTGCTCTTCATTGCTCATATTTGTTTCTGCAGTAATTACAACTGAATCGCTTCGCATATATCCCGGCACGCTATATTCCGATTCTTCCTCAGATGTACCATTGAGTCTTTTTCTCATGGCATAGTTCTCTGAATAAACCTTTTCAATAACGCTATCTACAATTCCCTGCTCTTCCGGGAGCATATCCCTTTTTAAGCAACTCGATAATAACGACAATATAAAATCCGCTTTATCAGAAATAATCTCTCTAAGTCGCCCATAATCAACTCCCTCAAAATCCACATCCATAGGATTCACATAAGCCTCCTTGGTGCTATCAAAGGAAATAACTGTACCATCCGTTTCATCAGCAAGTCCATTGTATTCAAGCTGTGGAGCCACTATAAGAATCTGATCATCCTCATAATTGGTATACGTACAGATAATCTCTGACTTTGCAAATACCGACTTACCAGAACCTGACTGTCCTAAAATAAGACCGTTATGATTCTTAAGCTTCTTTTTATCCGCAAATATCACATTTTGGGACAACTGATTCACACCATAATAAATGCCACCGATATCATTCAGCTCCTGCGTCTTATATGGCATTAACATTGCAAGACAGCTTGAAGAAAGATTCACTACTCTTTTAAATTCCTGAATGCCAAGAGGCAAAACAGAATTAAGTCCTTCTCTTTGCTTTCCAAAACAGCTTTTAAGCTTTAATGACTTAAGGGAGGCTGCATTCATAAGCTTTTCTTCAATTCTTGCAAGCTCTTCCATATCGTCTGCAATAATAAGTACCATCATTGTAGAATTGAAGTAGTGGTCATCATTGGTATCAAGTTCCTTTGAAAACTGATCCAGCTTTTCCTTCTCGTTTAAGAGTTTCTGGCTGGCATCCGCAAGATAGTCGTTATTATTACGATTTCTCTGCTTCTCATTTTCAATTTTCATACCAACACCCATATACTTTCTTGCTATCTCCTGCTTAAAGCCAGAAATATCAAGCAGTTCATTATTAACGGTTATATAGCTTGTACAGTTCATCTTGCTAAGTGCCGATATAATGTCACTCTCTAAGCTCTTTGGATATTCATGAATATAAAATACCTTACCAACCTGACCATTCATCACAAAATGCTCATTCTCAAATCGGACACTTGCAGGAGACAAGATATTTACCCAGTCATGCTTTGCAGCTAACTCCTTATCAAAATCGAATTCATATTCTGTCTCAATTCCAATATGGGTAAGATTAAATAACAACTGCATCCTCTCATTGATACCTACTGTTCTCATGACTGAGCCCTGGATACCATTTACACCAATACCAACAAAAGCACTTCTAACCGCACTCTCAATGGAACTAAACGTTCCCTTTGCATCAGCCATATCCTCTGCCATGATAGTAAGTGTCAAATAGATTGTCTGATAAAGCCCCTGCTTTGCATCGCTTACTTTATCCTTGATAATCTTGTTATAGCTTTTTCTTAAGCCGTCATACTTATCATGCTTCATGCTATACAAGATTTTTTCATGAAACTTTTTCTCGTCTACATGTTCATTGGCTACAGAATATGAAAATCTACACGGAATCGTCTTAAGCACCTTTGAGAAGTTGATAATAATAGCTTTCTGCTCTTCGTCTGTAACTCCTGCAAAGTTAATATCGCTGAGCACATAAAGCTTTGAAAACCTTCTCGCCGGAAGCTCAAATATACCGCTGTCATCGATGCTAAGAATTGAAAAAATATCCTGTACTGACGACATTTCTTTTATAAGTGGTTCATCAGGAACCTTTGTCTGGTCATACTTCGACTTTGGCATTTTCACGACTTTCACCTCCAAACACTTCTGATAAAACATTTACATCTACATTTCTCATCACCTTCGCATCAGCTATTCCAAAGCTCAGCAGACTGTGATATACCTGCTTCTGATTTGCAAATGCTGGTGCCATACAAAATCCATATCCTTCAAAAACAGACACAAAGGTTTGCTCTACAATCTTTCTCGCATCATCTGAATCACAAATAATTGCAAGAATCATAGATGTATTCACATAATCCTTTGCTCCTTCTCCTGATAATCTTCTGTTATATTTCTTTTCAAGATTTCTATTGAAATCGCTTTGCTCCTCGATAGATAAAGCATTCATATCAATTCCAAAAAAGAATTCACATCCTAATTCCTTTAATCTTTTTATGAGATCTACCTTAGTGGCAGTTGGCATTGCCAAAGTAATAAATCCTTCTCCGTAATACCTTCCGGTAGTAAACGAATCATCACTCTCTGTTACCTTAGCAAAGCACTCTTTCTCCCAATCCTTGTTTCCACGCACATAGGACGCATATGAAAACCTTGTATCTATAAAGAAATTCTCTGCCACTGTATTCATGACCTCATCAACCGACATCTGTTTAAGCACCCCGATAGTTCTTAAAATTTCTTCATCGTGCTTAAATTTCTGTCTTACTTCCTCATAGATTTCTCCGGTTTCCATAAGAGAAATGTGGCAGGTTTCCCTGCCACCACTTCCGCTCATGTGCATGGTAATTCGCATCCTTCCGTGAAGTTTTAGGCTCATTTTTGCCATCTGACATAAGGTGTCTTCCGTTGCCGCAAATACTCTAAGCCAGCGATTATTTACAAATCGAAATGTCCCTTCTGGGTCAAATGAAATGATTCCAAGTGACTGATTTGTTTTTTTACTCACTGGAATGAGCATTTTGTTAGCCTGCTCTATTTGGCGCTTTTTCTCTTTTTGAAGCCTTTTTTCTTCTCTTAGGATTGCTCTTTCACCTGCGTTTTTTCCCATGAGTCCTCCTTACGCGTGATTGAACCAACCGTCAATCAAAGTTGTCAATTTGTTCTGAATGTTTGGAAGCAATGTATTCTTACCAAAGAGGTAAAGAAGTCCTGCGATACCTGCTGCTACTGCGATAATGATGAACATTACGATAAGCTGGTCGCTACCTTCACGCTTTGCCATAAGACGGCACTTTGCTCCAATGATTGCAGAGTCAATCTTGTTTCTAAGCTTTTCCATTCGACAATTTTCTCCTTTCCTATTTTTCGCAAGCTTTGATTTAAGTTTTTAAAGCTCAACTCTCATCGCTTACATTAAGTACTTGGAGCCTGAAAATCGTGATTACAGAAAAAAACAAAAAAAATCTCAAAGAATTTTTCGTTCCTTGAGATTTCTCTTATTTTTATGCCTTAAGCTACAACTTTTATTCTGTTTTTTATGGTACCATTCCGAACCACCCTAGCCCTCCTTGCCCGAACTCCCAGGAGGGGACTCTGAAAATATGGCCTTATTCATATGAGCTTCTGTCAATACTGGTATGGAACCAACTAAGAAGACTATACTGACTCGTAAGCTTTTTCTTTACCGTATTACCGGCAAAATCAACAACAATAATTTCATAATAGCTTACACGCTTTTCTGTATCAGCAATCTCATAGTACATATCAAAATATGAATGTGTATCTGAGCTAGAAAATATCTTCTTTGTCTGATTTGTATTAATAACCTCTTTCGTATTTCCTGTTACACGATACAAAATCACACTCTTAATACCAGAACTTAGATTTACCCCATTTGAACTTCGTGATATCTCATCATCAATATGCTGGCTGATAATATTGTCCTGACAATATCCTGAAACAGTCTTTCCATCTGGTGTAACAAAAGTTATCTCTGTTCCATCAATCCCAGGAGCTGTACAATCATACTTGGTAGTTACTGTCCTTGTAGAAGTATGTCCAACATTATCTGTTGCTGTAATCGTCCAGGTATGCTTTCCCTCGTATTTTTTAGCAAGGGTATAGCTTGTACTATTGATACCAGAAGCTACAATACTGCCTGCATCATCTTTAATAACAATCTTTGATAATCCCGAGCCATTATAGCTTGTACCATACAAATAATCTGTGGCAGAAACACTAATTGTAGGTGCTACATTCGTCCAATCGGTCACTGTATTATCTACTCCATTTATTACAGGATTACTATGATCAAGATAAATATAATTGGATGTTTTTGTGGTTGTATTACCAGCTTTATCAGTAATGATTAGCTTATAGTAAAATACACCTTCGGCAGTTTCCGTATAACTTCCACTTTGAGATTCCGTTGTACCACTATAGCTCCACGTCTTTACATCCGACCAAGACTTGCTCACATCAGAATATCTCTGTAGTTTTACAGAAGCTAATCCTGAGCCTTGATCTCTTACTGTAAAAGACACTGTTCCATTTCCCGCACTCCAATAATTTGGTACAGCTGTAAATGAACTGCAGCTTGGTGCAATATCGTCAACCCATTTTGCTTTCATGGTTACTGTGCCACCATTTTGATCATGACCATAAGCACCTCCCGGCTGATAGGTTCCACCTATACTCGCATCCCAGCCCTTGAAGGAATACCCAGTTCTCGTTGGAACTTTGCTTGATAAAGTAAGAACGCTTCCATAAGTTTTGGTCTGGTTTCCTGGTGTACCGCTTCCACCATTCGCATCATATGTTACAGTATGTGTCCACGGACTCCAATTAGCCTTCATGGTTACTATTCCACCATCCTGATCATGCGTATAACTTGAACCAGGATTATACGTTCCTCCAATACTAGCTGACCAATTCAAAAAATTATATCCTGTTCTCGATGGTCTTGTATAAGAGAGCGTCAACGTAACATTTTCTGTCTTTAATTGATTTCCCGGCGCACCTGATCCACCATTTGCATCATAGGTAACTGTGTGATTTTTAGGCTGTGGACGTATCTTTGTCGCAGAAATATACGTTAAATATCCGCCATTATATTTCCATACACCATTTCCCTTATCATAATATCCAAGATCATTCAATTTAGACTTTACCTCTGCCACCGTAAAATTATAACCACCTTGCGATATCATACTAGAAATCGCTCCATCCAGAGAACTGCCTAAATGAGGATACTGCGTGTACAAGGTAATGTTATCAGAAGGACTTGTATACGTATGAGTCGTTGAATTTCCAAAGGATTTTAATGGATATTTTGTATCAACTCTAAGCTGTATTGAATCAGATGCAGAGTCATACAAATATGAGAACGTATACACATTTGATCCACCACCTCCATCACCTTCTCCAGTACCGCCTGCTCCGATATCATCAGCGTAAGCAATAATGCTTGAAGACAGGAGCAGTGCAATCATGCACAGAACTCCTGCTACCAACTTTTTTATTCTCTTCATACTCATGCCACCTCCCACTTATTAGCAGAAATCTGGAGATATATGCTCTTCTCAATAACATTCTCTCCATCACGATATTTAACTACCGCCACGAAAAATTCTGGAACTTCAACCTCCCCTTGTTTTACGGTCTGATAATATGCTTTTTGCTCAATTACATCCCTACTCTCATAATCAGGTAACAGTCTTTCGATAATACTCGTAGCATCATTTATGGTGTAATTATTCTGCCCTGTAAGCTTGGTTCTTTCTTCATCCAATGACACATAAAGAAAATCACAATTGAATCCTTCAACATCTAATAAAGTCTCATATACACCAAACCCGCTAAGTCCATTGTAGGAAAATCCAAAGCCTTCATTAAACGTTACCTGCTTTATTAAGCTATCATCATATTCCTTTGCTGAAACTGCCGCAGTAAAATCTTCTGTATCATCCATCTTTTTTGTAACGTCAACATTTGATACCACATACGAATCATAGCTAGTACTATAATCGCCATCCGAACCTTCAATAGTTGTTCTGATAACCTTTTCTACAAGTATATTGTCTGCTTCATTTAAGCTGTTTTCATAATTTGCAAATACAGCTTTAGGGTCTTCATGAGTTACCTCACGATACACAAGATCATCAATTATCACATCATCAGGTCCACTCACCTCTGTCTTATAATCCTGCTTTTTTGCTGTAATCATTGCCACTATAACAAGTACAATTACTATAATTCCTACTACCATAATCTTTCCTTTCTTCTGCATAATCTAAATCATCTCCTTTTCTTCTTTGCAAAAAATATCCTGTCCATTATTACGAAAGCCAAGGCGTTTTACATATCCAACTTTCGATTGATAATCATATAACGCCTGACTAATGTTACTTCCGGCATAAAGAGCCTCATCTACGACTTCCATATTCTTGTTCAAAATCTGAATCACAATCTGCATTACACCCTGGTTCACATTCATAGGCATCATAGGCATGCCATACATCTGAGGCATCAAAAAATTCTCATATGGTTGTCTCATTGGCATTACCACAGGCTCCTCTTCCTTCTTTACTTCCACAATTTCCATAGGCTTATTGAAATCTCTGATATTACCTATCAGAGTCTCTAAATCAGCCCGCGCATCTTCATCACAAATATGATTGTCCATAATAAGATTAAGGTCATCGATATAATTTCCATGCTTCTCCTTTACTATATTGGCTATAATTGTTTCCTCATCATCCGAACATTTCAGGTCATATCCTGCCATATATGCTCTATAGGAATCTGCCAATATGAGTGCTCTAAAATAGTCTTCCTTTTCCTTTTTTTCAAGCTCAAACATCTTAAGAATGAGCCTGTTATAATACCTCTTAAAAGCCAAATACTCTTGAACTGTAAGCGTCACTCCGATATTCTTCTGAAAGCTGCCTGACACAAAATTAAAATACATCTGTAAAGCTGCTTTTTCTTTTACAGAAAAAGTGACAAGCTCATATTCCTCCGTCAACAAATCAACTGTCATAAACTGCAAAAAATCATCCGTTGCCTCTGTCAGTTCCAAAAGCGACATATCCTCGTTATCATAAGAATTTCTGCTGACATTCCTATTTAGTCCAAAATAGAAATTATTCTTACGCTTTAAAATGCAATATGCCGGGATATCCTTACATTCAAACTTTTCTGTAAACACGAGGCTTTTCTCATAGAATGGAATCTCTGCACAACTTGTAAAAGACTGTTCTTTCTCCACTTCCTTAAGCTGAACATCAATTGCCTTTTTCTCTTTTGCCTCATAAAAATGCTTTGTAATAGAGCTAAAAGGACTCTTCCTCTCCTGCTTTATAGTTGGAGGCTCCGTATGTTTTTCCTCTTTCGATTTACTTTTTTCTGATTGGTCTTCTATAGAATCATCTTCAACTGGCATCCTCTCGATTTTTTTCTCTAAGGACTCAATTTCAATCTTAAAAGCATCCAAAAAAGCCTTATTTTTCTGAAGTGTAAGCTCAATCTTTTCCTTCTGATAATCGCTTGCAGTCATAGCATTCACACTTGATAAATGGATAATATTTTCCACTTTGGTACTCTGAACATGAAGCTCCTTTATCAGTGCTCTATAGCTTCTTGGATTAAAATCCTTTTCCTTACGCTCCACCAGAAGTCTAATCTTAATAAGAGCAACAGCTGATGTGCGAATTTTATGGAGACTGCATCCGTCTTTTTCTGAAAAAATTTCATTGAATGCCTGCAATTCCATACATAGCTCGCTCTTATCCATTCTTCTTTGAAGAATCAAAAGCGTGTCACTATCCTTCATTCGAAATTCTTCTCCTGGAATAACATTCATTACCTCTGCCATCTGAGGAAGAAGTTTCTCTATAATCTGTATTTCATCCATTACATAACCCTCCAAACAAATCCTTTGATAAGAAGTACAATCATTACAATTGCAATTCCCGGCACGACTGCCACACCTCGATTCAGTGTTACTTTTTCCTTTTTTATTCCTGCTTCAATACGGCTTATCCCAATAGACAATCCAAGTCCTGCACACAAAACTATGCATTCAGAAATTGCAGCCATATAGCCATTCATATTTGCACTTGCAACAAGGCAAACATTTCCCATCAAAAGAAATAAATCACTATCTCCGGCTCCCCATATCTCAAAGTGATTTAGCAACAGATAGATGATCAAATTCACTATCCAATAGATAGTTAAAAAAGTTCCATCATATGCCCCACTAAATAAAAGATATGTACTCCATAACATTTGAAGCATCACAATAGGAAAGACGAAAATCATTCTTTCCTTTAAATCCATAAACGTTGCCACAACCAGATAAACAATCGAAAGCACCGCCAATATCAAATAAATAACTGTCATTTTACTTGCACTCCTTCCTATATACCTGTGCAAACTTAAGCTTCTTATTAGTTGCATCCCATCCATCAATCTCAACAATTTCATCAATAGAAAAATGACACATATGAATCAGTACAAAAGGCATACAGGTAAGCATTTCCTCCAGTGTTTCCATAGGATAATCCGAAACATATCTGGCACACTGCGCAAGTCTCGTCACAGAACTTCTTGCATCATTGGAATGAATTGTTCCAAAAAACCTTGCACCGGTACTCATAGCTGTTGTAAATACATGAAGTGCCTCGCCACCCTTAATCTCACCGATAATGAAATTGTCAATATCCTGCAAAAGACCAAGCCTAAGTTCATCTTCCAGTGTAAAATCCGTTACTACATCATTTTTTCTTACTGTCATGGTATGCTCAAACTGGATCTGTGGATGCACATTGCTGTATAACTCATCTGATTCCTGAGAAACAAGAATGGATTGATTGAAGGGAATCCAGTCAACCATATTATTAAGAAGGGTAGATTTGCCGGATCCACCTCGACCAGAAATTAGGAAACCGTAACCTGCACCAATTCTGTCAGCAAGATATTCCATCATCTCATCATCAAGCATCCCGTTTTCCTTAAGATACTCCCAAGAAAGCTTCTCCTTTGGCATCTTTCGAATATGAATATTGTTCTTTTCTGTAGATGTGATACAAGCATGTTGGACATCAATTCTTAAATAAAAAGCATCTACACCTTTTCTATCCGTACAATGTCCTAAAGCAAATTCCTCTGCTCGACCAAGCTTGTGAATTCTATGGATTCTCTCATACCAGGATTTATAATCGTCCTCGCTAAAAAAGCTAATATCAGCCACATACCTCTCGCCATTTGCTTTTACAACAATATGGTCAAAGCCCAACACCTTTATATCCGATACATCTTTTGCAATGATAAGTGGCGTTAAAACATAATAACCAAACACACACTGCTGAAACATATCAAGAAGCTTTCTCTTTACATCTGGACCCGCTCTTGGATAATTAAACTCCACAAATTCCTTTGCACGGTTCATGAGCATAATAAAATCCTGCTCAGTACCGGTAATACATTTCGTTACTAAAGCAGGATTTAGGTCACACACATTAGCCTTAAGCTTTAGAAACATATCTGCAAGTTCATTTTCCTTAAAAATGGAACTTACCTTATAAAGACTTGGCTCCTGTATTAGGGAACCATCTGTCTTTTTTTGATACTGTAATTTCTGCATCATTTTCGCCTCCTACAATGTACTTGGAGCCTAAAAATCGTGATTACAGATTTACAGCACATTTTTTCTGATATTTTTTCTGTGTGTCTGGCAATCTCTTAAACCATATTCACTTGATAATTCAAATAAGGCATCATTAAATGCCTTTGCATCCATATCTCTTGAAGATATCTCTTTGATAGCTTTCTCATCGTTTGTCATAACAGTTACAGTCGTTGAGACGGTATTCTTACCATCAATAACGTCCGGAGTAGTCACTACTCTGACAATGACATCCTCTATATCCTTCGCAGTAATATATTTAATATCACTGGCAAATACACCATATTCTCTTGCGTCTTTTTTTGCTTCGCTATGACCAACTGCCTTAAAGAAAGAGAGTCCTCTTTCGTCAACAAGAAATTTCTTTTCATCAACATATTTTCTGATAACCTTGTATTGCTCATTTAGCTCGGCATCCTGTGCCTTAGCATACAATAGTTGTGCTTTCTGGTCTGCAATATAATTCGCCACCTCTTCCACCGACTTACCATATATTTTCATAAGCCTGTCGGACAGCTGCATGTAATTCTGAAAATCATCAATGTACTCCGTCCTGCCATATGCATCATATAAATAAGCACGAAGCATATACTTTTTCATTTCTTCATAAATAGAAATAATAGGCTTATAAGCTTTAAGATTAGCCCGTATCTCTTTACGCTCTTCTGCCAGAATCTTTCGCTTTTCAATAATAGCTTTCATAGCAACATCCGTATTGTCAGCTCCCCTGGAATAAAAATGTACTAGTTCATATACATATCCGATTTTATTTAGTTCTTTACTCATCCTTTCTATCTGCCAATTATCTGACCTTGCTTCGACCCACGGATTTCTGCCAAGCTTTAATAATCTCACTGCATCTGTCTTTTCATCCTTCTCCATGTCTGCATAATTTTTCATCTTATTTGGTGTAAATAAAAGCATTTCTCTCTCTGAGATATAATGTGACTGCTCAGAAACAGACTTCCATACCAGAGGATCTAACTTTGAAGCAAGACGACTGCATATCCCCTCAATGGTATAATTGCTTCCAAGCTGACCTGTTCGCATAGCATGACTCATACCTTCCATTTGAAGCGACAGATTCTTACCCACATTTACTGTCAATCCATCCGCTCTTAAATATGCAATAAATGCAGCAAAATCATCTGTTTGCTCTATAGCATTATCAATCAACCCCCTAAGCAAAATCTTCCTTTGCACAAGAGGTATTGTTTCCGGCTCTTTTTTCTTCTGCCACTTTTCATTAGGAGTGAATCCATATTTTTCCGCCAAGTCATTAAGATTTGCCTCAAGAATCTCTTTCATAAAATTCTTATCCATATGAATCTTTTTTCCGTCAAGACCTACCGTATTCAATATAAAATGGATGTGAAGATTCTCTGTATTTGTATGAACTGCATATACCACCTGATTATCAGGAAACACCTTCTGCATAAGCTCGTCTAACAAAAGCATCAACTTACCGGCATTCTTTGGATCTGATTCACTTTCATCTAATGAAATAACTCCATGTGTTGCCACTCGACCATCGAGCTTTCCATAGAACTCCTTGATCTGCATCATTTCCTCTGTAGCATTTTTTATATCTGAAATATGTCTGCAACCCACATATAAACCATCCAAAGTTTTCATATCATTCATCACATATGACAATTCATTTCCAACTTGCATCCCAGCATTATCCCCTATCCTTACACCAACTTTTTCGGGGTTTTCAATATATGCAATCGAACTTTGAATCTGTGATGCACCAGACCTCGTACTACTATTTGCGCTAACATTCCATATCTTTACAACAATTCCTTCTGCCATAAACTATCCTTTCTCTATATGAAAGCAGCCGCCCATTTCTGGACGGCCACAATCGGGAGGTAATTAAACATGAACATTTTAACCAATACACTACTTATAATTTTTCATACTCTTCAAGGACTCTTAAAGAAATATCCTCTCTAAGTGCTCTAGCCATCGGGAAACAAACATCCTTATATTCCCCTCTGCTATTTTGCTTTGACGGATAGCCTACAAAGAGATTTCCGTCCTT